>SAMEA3663273__coassemble_51_pt1 | contig 28502 bp, 25 predicted proteins | sample SAMEA3663273__metabat2_low_PE_017 | metagenome-assembled genome bin SAMEA3663273 (sample SAMEA3663273) | pig gut metagenome | biome: pig gut; feature: pig-associated habitat; material: faeces | place: China | collected 2013
TGGAGAGCATCTTGCTCACGCTCGAACAAGTATTGAAGTCATCATCGGCTACCAGAGCATGCATGTCCTTCAGTTCTGGTATCACTTCCTGACTCACAGGGCTGCCCGTCTTCTTGAGATCGAGAATCACCGTAAACTCCGTACCCTTGCCCAACTCGCTGCTGACGGCAATGGCACCATTCATCATATCCACGATGTTCTTGGTGATAGCCATGCCCAGACCCGAACCCTGAATACCACTGACCGTCGAAGTCTCTTCACGCGAAAATGGCTCGAAGATATGCCGCTGATACTCAGGACTGATACCAATACCCGTATCCTTGATTCGGAATTCGTATTCGGCATAGTCAGGACGAGGGCTCGGATTCTCGATGACTCGCATCGTGATGGTTCCTCCCACTGGAGTGAATTTGATGGCATTGCCGAGAATATTCAGCAATATCTGGTTCAGTCGCAACTTATCGACTATGACACTCTCGTTGACCACATCCTGTATGTCGACATAGAAGTCGAGTTGCTTGGCCTGAATATTCGACAGCACAATCGAACGCAGGTCATGAAGCACCTCTGGCAGGCTCACCTCGGTCTCTTCAAGCTTTGTGCGTCCGCTTTCAATGCGGCTCATGTCGAGCACATCATTGATGAGCGAAAGCAAGTGGTTGCTCGACACAGTGATCTTCTTAAGATACTCTTCCACGGCATCCCGACTGTCGATATGAGCAGCGGCCAAAGATGTAAATCCGATGATGGCATTCATCGGAGTTCGGATGTCGTGACTCATGCTATTGAGGAATGTGGTCTTAGCCTGACTCGCGTGATTTGCTGCCATCAGAGCCTCATGCAGAGCTACATTGTTACGCTCGATCTCCTTCTGTTTCTTGATTTCTGTCTGTTTCTCCTCATCAATATCGAAGGCAATCACAAGCAGACAATCCGAACCATCGTCGGTATGTTCGGGCACAAGGCCAATACGGCACCAACCAGAACTCTTGAACTGGAAGTCGCCAAAAAGATGGGTTTTGTTTCCGATGCGCTCCTCCAAGGTCTTATGGTCAATGAATGACCTCAGAGTCTCTGCATCGTCAGCCTGTGATACAAGGTTATCGACAAGCACATCGGAAAATGTCTGGGCATTGGTCACGCCCGAGACAATAAATCCTGATTTTGGGTCATCCTTTATTACCATACAATCTCCATTGCTGATGTCGATCTTGACAATCATCAAATAGATCTTGGATAATGCCGTCAAATATGGGTTCATGTGATTGTGGCAACTTGTTAAGAGAACAACTTATCAAGAGACGCTATCAGTTGATTTGTGACAAGAGGCTTGGTCAAATAGCCGTTGGCACCCTTCATGGTTGCATGTGCATGATGTTCCATTTCTGAAAGCGATGTTAGCATGATTACTGGCAATTCCTCTGTCTCGGGGTTCTGACGTATCGCCTCAAGCACATCGAAGCCATCCATACCAGGCATCATTATGTCGAGAAGCACTGCATCAGGATGGTCGGTAGCGATCTTCTGCAACGCTTCTTTTCCGTTTGATGCCGTGATGACATCATATTCCGAAAACCTCAGCTGCGACTTCAGCAAGGTCTGATTGACGGGAATGTCGTCAACCGCAAGAATCAATTTCTTTTTTTCCATTTATATAGTTCTTAATAATTCAAAACAACCAACAAATACATCATAAACAGACTTCCATCGACTAACATTGCCAATAGTTCAACAATAGAGAAAAGTTGTGTTACCTCATTTGGGTTATTCGCCTTTTTATGAATATATTTATGTTTTCAATCATCGAAACAGATGATATCGATAGTGTTTGCTGTGTTTTCGTTTCGTCTTTAACTCAACACCTCAAAAAGAAATCCACGTATGCAAAACTAATGTTTTTGCGTGAATATATCAAGTTTTCTGTCCAAAAACTCGCATTTATACATATAATTTCATCTTTTGAGGCCATTATTCAATATTCGACTCATTTTTTGATACCAAACACAACTGCTGTTTGGAACAATGTGTCGATATAAAGCGAAATTTTATTCTGATTTCAGATTTCACAATGCCTTTATTTTTTGCAAAGTTCAACAACAGTCCATCTTTCACCCCTCCCATTGGAAAAATCCTATTGTTCGTCAAAACACCAACGGTTCATCTGTGATATCTGAGTCGTTGACGAAGGTAGTCGATGTGAAGCCACAGAAGTTTTGTGCGCATATAGCGCTTCTGTTCTGGATGAGCCGATGCGTATGTCTCAAGCCTACCTATGATAGTTGCAATGTCAGCAAGTCTCTTTCCTGCATTCTCACTGCTGGTGGTGATGCTGTCAGGCCGGCATATATATTTATAGGTAAAGAGCTGATTGGTGCAAATCAATGTTCCCCCATGCAATAGCGACATGACAGTAAACTCCTCGTCTTCGTGATAGATGTCTTCATGGAATCTGGTCAAGAGGGTTTCCCTTCGCCACAGATAAGCACACGCACATGGGATGACATTGCGATGACGCAGATAGTCTCTGGCTTCGTCAAACCGCTTGCCAAACGGAATACGTTGGGTAGTCGATCCATAGACCGAGGTCTTTCCCTTTGATGTGACCCTCAGGATAGGTATGCAAAGAATATCGAAGCTGCCATTGAGCAACGATAAATCGACAATACCCGAAGCTTTTATCTCGTCGTCGGCATCCACAAAAGCAACATATAGTCCATTGGCTTCGTCTATGCCATGGTTGCGGGCTGCTCCGAGTCCGCGGTTCTCCTGTGTCACCACCGTCACCTCCTCAATCTCTTCGGCGAGCGATTGCGCAAGTCGTGGGGTATCGTCAGCCGAGCCATCATCCACTATGATGATCTCGTAGCTCGAACGGCACGACGACATGGTTCGCACGATACTGCGGACACATCCCGTAAGCGTCGATTGTGCATTGAAAGCGGGGACGATGAAAGATATAAGCAAGGTCTTACGCATAATTATGGGGCAAAGATATGAAAAAAATAATCAAAGTTTGGACAAATGAAAGAAAAAAATTACATTTGCGAGGTCAAAATACTGCTGCAAAGGGTAGTCAAATGCCAAAAACACCAACTCGAAACAAAGATGCACATACTCGAACTGCCTTCGATATTCTTTCCTCGTGGAGGAGCGTTTTGTCTGGATCAGGCAAAGGCGCTGGCTCGTCATGGGCATGAGGTGCGAATCATGGCTTGCGTCGAATTGGGCATTACCGAAACCCCGATGGCCTACATGTCTCTCCCTTTCGGTACTGATTGGACCACCAGCGATGGAATAGAGACATTGACATCCTACATCCGTCGCATCCCCAAATGCATCAGGCGAAACAACTCCAGATGGCTATCATGTGTAATGCTTATGATGGAAGAATATGTCCGTCGTCATGGATTGCCCGATATTATCCATGCCCATAGCGTGCATTGGGCAGGATATGCTGCCATGAAGTTGTCCGAGCAGTGGAATGTTCCTTTTGTCATCACCGAACATAGCTCACGTGCGATATTCGAGATGGAGTTTGGCAAAGGTGTGACCGACTGCTGGCAGATTCCGTTGCTAAAGGAAGCCCTGCGAAAGGCAAAGATGGTGATTCCTGTGGCCGACGAACTGGTCGCAAACCTCTGTCCGCTGTTGGGCACAGACTACGACTATGAGGCTCTTTCCAACACCATCGACACCGGCTTTTTCATCCCCCGCAAGCGTGCTCCTCACCGGGGATTCCGCTTCGTCTATCCCGCTGTCTTCTTCCCTCTCAAGGCTCACGACTTGCTCTTCGAGGCCTTGCGCAAGGTCGCTTCTTTCCATAGCGATGTCGAACTGCATCTGTCTGGCAGGGGGACCGATAGCCGAGAGATGAGGCGGCTCACCGAACGATATGGAGTGAGCAACATGGTGCGCACATACGGACAGCTTGATAAGGCTGCAATGCGCCAATTATACTATGCAAGCGACTGCCTGGTGGTGCCATCCAGAAGCGAAGCTCAACCGCTGATCTGTCTCGAAGCTGCAGCCACTGGCATCCCGTTCGTAGGCACCGAGGTCATACCCCGTTGCCTGAGGCTGCCCGATTGCCCGATAGTACCCATCGATGATGCCTCTGCCCTTGCCAAAGCCATGAGCGAAATGGTGGCTACCTCACATTGCCAAGACTGGAGCAGGCTCTACGAAGTTGTAAGGGAAATGGCGTCGCCAGAGTCATTTGCTCAGAAATTTGAAAACATTATCGCCACATGAAAATACTACTCATCGGAGAATACAGCAACATTCATGCTACTCTTGCCTCGGCATGGAAGGGCCTCGGCCACGAGGTGACATTAGTGTCTAATGGCGACGGGTGGCGCAACTACCCTCGCGACATCGACATCACACGTCGCGACCCCTCGAGCAAGGTCGATGGGATTAGGCTGGTTGCCAGACTGCTATGGCTCTTGCCCCGACTGAAAGGCTACGATGTGGTGCAGATCATCAATCCTAAGTTCCTTCACCTCAAGGCTCGCTTCAGCCGATGGATGTTGCGCTATCTCAAACTATTCAACCGCAAGGTGTCGATGGGCTGTTTTGGCATGGATTCAATTGTAATGCGCCGTCAGAACGAAGGATGCCTTGCGTATTCCGATACCTTTTGTTATGGCAAGATCATCAACCACGACAGCTGGATGAAACATTCCGGTTCATGGTTAGCCGAAGCCGAGATCCATACCACCGAATACGCTGCACGTACAGCCGATTGCCTGATAGCTTGTCTCTACGAATACTACCGCAACTACGATTTCCAGCCATTCTGCAAGAAACTGCACTACATTGCCCTGCCTATAGTAATTGACCCCGAAGCAAAGGCTCGCGACATCTGTTTCCCAGTCAAGATACTGGTGGGCACTCAGCCTAAACGCATCGTCGAAAAGGGCATAAACCAGATATTGCCTCTCTTGGAAACGATAGCCCATCGACATCCCGACAAGGTGGCGATCACCAAGGTCGAGAACGTGCCTTTCAGCCAGTATTGCCAACTGCTTGCCGAAACCGACGTGCTTGCCGACCAGCTGTATAGCTACACCCCAGCCATGAATGCGCTCGAAGCCATGAAACGGGGAACGGTGGTGATAACAGGAGGCGAAGAGGAGTATTACAGCTTTATCGGTGAGCCACGTCTGCGCCCCATCATCAACCTGCGTCCAGAAGACAACGACGGCAACCAGAAGAAGCTCGAAGCTGTCTTGCTCGACCTCTCTCTACTCAGAAGACTGTCGGCCGAAAGCATCGAATTTGTGAAGAAACACCACGATTCTTCGATTATCGGACAGCAATACCTCGATATTTTCGGCCTTTGAAGACTTTTTTGGGGCAATTATTTTTAATGTTGGACAAAATATTATACCTTTGTGGCAACACAAACAACAATAATAATTCTATAAAAATGGCAACACCTCACAACACAGCACCCGAAGGTGCATTCGCAAAGACTGTTCTGATGCCTGGCGACCCTTTACGCGCCAAGTTTATCGCCGAGACATATCTTACCGACCCAAAGGTAGTGACCTCAGTGCGCAACATATATGGTTATACCGGCACATATAAGGGAGTGCCTGTTTCTGTCATGGCAAGCGGCATGGGTATGCCGAGCATTGGCATCTACTCCTACGAATTGTATAAGTTCTATGGTGTCGAGAACATCATTCGCATCGGTTCGGCAGGCAGTTATGTGCCTCGCCTGTATGTCCACGACGTGGTATTGGCAGAAAAGGCATATAGCGAATCTACCTTCGCGCTTTATCAGAACCGCGAACAAAGCAATATCCTCCTGCCAAGTCCTCATATCAACGAGACTATCTTGAGCAAAGCCAATGAGTTGGGCATCGAGTGCAAGATGGCTACAGTCCATTCGAGCGATGTGTTCTACTCTGAGCCTGTCATGGGCGGCTGGGAAGGCATTCGCGACCGCACTCATTCCGATTGTGTCGAGATGGAGAGTTTCGCTCTCTTCCACAATGCCAACGTCCTTGGCAAGAATGCCGCATGTCTGCTCACCATCTCCGATTCGTTTGTAACCAAGTGCGAGCTCAATGCCGAAGACCGTCAAAACTCGTTCAACACGATGATGCGACTGGCTCTGGAGACAGCAATAGTGCTTTGATTATATATCCATTGGAGTCAGCTACAAACTAATAATAATGAAACATCTTAAGCTTATTATTACAGGCTTCATCGTGTTGCTTGTAATCCTGTGCGGCACACGCTGCTGTACAGTCATTGATTCTGGTGAGATTGGAATAGAATTTCACAAGTGGTCAACTTCCGAGGAGAACTATGGAGGTGTCGAAGGCACATGCCATGGATGGGTCTTTTACAATCCGTTCACGACATCCATCTTCACCTATCCTACCTACATCCAGCGCAAGACCTACGATCCGTTCAACGTCAATGCTCGCGACGCATCGATCTTCTCAATGGACCCTACCATCGCCTATCGCATCAATCCCGACAAGGCGTGCGACATCTTCACCAAATACCGCGTAGGCATCCGAGAACTCGAAGAGGGGTACATCCGCACCTGCATCTACGAGGCTTACCGCACTTGTGCCAATCAATATTCGAGCGACTCGCTCATGTCGAGCCGTGCCAACTTCGAGAGCGACGTGCGCCGTCGTCTTGAGGCTTCGCTGATGGCCGAAGGCTTTATTGTCGAGGAATTCACTTCACAGATCACTCCTCCTCAGGCTCTCGAACAGATGATCAACGAGAAGAATATGGCTATCCAGTCAAGCCTCAAGGCCGAGAACAAGGTCAAGGAGGCAGAGGCAAACGCAAAGATCAAGATTGCCGAAGCTCAGGGTGAAGCCGAAGCCATGCGCATCAAGGCTGATGGCGAAGCCTACTACAACCGCACCATCTCCGCTTCGCTCAGCCCTATGATAGTCCAGGAAGACTGGATCGAGAAGTGGAACGGCGAAGTACCAACAGTAGTGGGAAGTGGCGGAATGATGTTCGATATGTCGAAATTCGCCCCAGGCAAATAACCCATTGCATTTTTCTCTTAAAGTCATGCATTCTCTTGCAAAAATGCTACGTTTTGCAAAGATTGCATGACATTTTTTGTCATTATCAATAAATATACACTATTTATACCCTGTTTTCATGACAAATCTTGCAATTTGCCAAAATATCTCATAACTTTGCATCGTGTTTTTCATGGTATTAGATTTTAAGGTTAAGAAAAGAGAATCGTTGTGAAACGCTTCTCTTTTTCGTTTTATATGTGTCATCTCTATTTTGTTTTAGATAACAGATTAATACCTGGAACGTTCCCTCTGTGTATCAGAAATCCATACCAAATCTTGGTGCTTTTTATGGTCTCTTCCAGATGAACTAAAGTTGAAAGGCAAGAAAATAACACCATGATTCATCAAAGAATACATGCAACCTGTCTCCATAAGTGGACACTGAGTGGTTATCGGATTTCGTAACTTTGCAACGTCAAACAACAAGCGACTATGACAGAAACAAGAACAAAACCATAAAGAACTAACATTATTATGAAACATCTGCAAAATAAAAAAGCCCATGAGACAAGAATCTCATAGGCTTTATTTATGTCGAATTAGATAGGATTAGAGACCGTTGACGATGCTTGCGAACTTAGCAAACTCGATATCGTTGGCAGCCTTCTCCTTGAGAGAGCTATCCATAGCTACAGCCTTCTTGAGGTTGGTGATGACTGTATCAGAGTTGTTGGTGCGAGCACCAACGATTGCAAGGAGGTAGTGAGTCATAGCATCCTTGTTCTGGATAGCCTCGAGAGTTGACTTAGCAGCGCTGAGGTTATTCGCACAGATCTGAGCTACAGCTGCATTGTTGGTCTTTGCCTTTCCAAAGTAGTCGCAAGCAGCAGAGTAGTTACCCTGGTTTGTGAGGAGGGTACCCATAGCCTCGCCATACTCAGCGCAAGTTCCTGCCTTGCCGAAGTAAGAAGCAGCTTTGTCAAGGTCGCCCTCGTTGAGTGCGATGAGACCGAGGTTGAGATTAACCTCTGGCATTGAAGGATTCTTCTTGGCGAGTTCTTTCCAGATGCTCGCAGCCTCAGCATACTTGCCTTCCTTATAGCAGATGTCGGCAATGTTGTTCTTTGCACGTAGATCCTGTGGGAAGTTCTTGTCTGCAATCTTGAGAATCTCGACCTTCTTGCTGTTCTCCTTAACGAGGTTGGCAGCATAGAGGAGCTCCTCGAGAGTGAGAGCCTGAGAGTCGCTGTTGACCAGAGCAAGAATCTCGTCGTCGGTGTGACCGATGTTCTTGACAGTAGCGGTAACCTTAGAGTAACGGAGCTGTGGGAGGATGTCATCGGCAAGCTCCTTGTAAGCAGCAGAGAGGTTGCGGATTTCCTGCTCGCGCTGCTCAGGATCACTGATACGAGCGAGAACATTTAGAACGAGAGCCTTGTCCTGGAGGTTAGACTGCTCAACGAGCTCCTTGAAACCTTCCCAGTTCTCGGCAACCTGCTCAGGAGTGATCTGGCCTTCCATCTTAGCCTTCTTGAGCATCTTCTGAAGATACTTAGTAGAAGCAGATTCACGCTTGTCAGCAAGACGCTCATTGAGAGTATATGCGCCTTCAGGAGAAGCAGTAGAAACCATCTCGATGCCTTCGAACTCGCGACGTTCCTCATCCTTTGTAGCCTTGATCATAGCCTCGACTTCCTGCATCTCGGCCTTCTTGGTCTCGCTTGAACGGAGGTTTGAAGAGTTCTTCTGATAAATGAGATTGGCGATATACTTATCGAAAGTATCCTTGACAAAGTTGTCACTGCTATAAGCAGGAGTTGCGCCATAACCTGTAGCGAGAGACTCGGTAGCGATTACACCATCGGCAATAGCGATACGAGGAAGGGTATATACCTTACCGCTCTTGGTCTCAGCCTTGAAGTCAAGATAGAGCTTGCTGTTGGCCATCTCGTCTTTGTAGTCGAAAGAAGCCTTGAAAGTAGCATTACCACCATACTTGTAGCTGATAGTGTTGTCGTTGCCATAAATCTTCTCACCCTGGAAAATCACAGGCTCAGAGGCAGTTTCACCAGAAGCATAAACGAGCACTGGAGTTACAGTGAGGATTGCCTTCTTCTTGAAGTACTTTTCAGGATAAGTTACGGTGATAGTTGCATCGACCTTACCACCTACCTCAACAAGAGGAGAAGGGTTGCAAGTGAAATTGTCGGCAGTAAGAGGCTCAAGCTTCTTACCGCAAGATGTCATGCAGAGGATCGCAGCTACTGCACACATCAAAGAAAGGATTTTTTTCATAATAAAGAATTTGTTTTTGAAAAATTGTTGTCTTTCGAAAATTTGCCGCAAAGATAAAGTTTCTTCTTTAATGTTCCAAATTTTAACTATTAAATTCATTTAATTATGACATTTATTTCGCGGATGACAAGTCAAAATCTCCTCTCTGAGCATCTGTTTGTCAACTTTAGTATAAATTTCTGTCGTCGAAATCTGTTCGTGTCCAAGCATCATCTGGATCGCTCTGAGGTTGGCTCCGCCCTCCAGCAGATGAGTGGCGAAAGTATGGCGGAAGGTATGAGGACTGACCTCTTTGCTTATCCCGGCTTCTGCACAATAGCGCTTCACTATGTTGAACACCATAATGCGGCTCAGTTTACGACCAAAGCGATTGAGGAAGACATAATCTTCGAAGCCGTGTTTGACATCAATCTCATATCTGAATGCATAGTAATTATGAATCTCTCGCAAAGCCGACTCGGCAATTGGCACTATGCGCTGTTTGCGACCTTTGCCAAATACTGAGATATAGCCTTCAGTTTCATAGATTGCCGACATGCGCAGTTCGGTCAGTTCGGAAACACGCAAGCCACAGGAATAGAGAGTCTCGAGAATAGCACGGTTGCGCTGACCATCGCATGTCGAAGGATCGGCAGCAGCAATGATGCGATCGACCTCACTTACCGAAAGCACAACAGGCAAGTGTTCACCGAGTTTTGGAGACTCAATTAGCTCGGTTGGGTCTTGATCGGTGAGTTTTTCAATACGGGCGAATTTATAGAAAGCACGAGCACCAATGAGTATGCGTTTCTGTGTAGTGGCCTCAATGCCGAGGTCAGACAATCCAGCCACAAACTCTTCGATATCAAATTGTTCCAAAGACAGCAAAGACTTATTCTTAGATTCGGCGAAACGCAGCAATTTGTCAATATCTGACAAATATGCAGATACTGAATTGTCGGTAAAATTCCTTTCGAATTTCAAATATGTGTAATAATTTACCAAAATATTGTCGGTCATTGAAAAAAAATGTTTATCTTTGCAGCGCAAAGTTATGCAAAAAAAACATTCAAAACAACAAAAATATGAGAATTCTGATTATCAACGGACCAAATCTCAACCTTCTCGGGAAGCGAGAACCTGGCATCTATGGGTCGTCAACGTTTGAAGACTACCTTGGCAAGATGCGTGCCGCCCACCCCGAGATTGAAATAGATTACTATCAAAGCAACCACGAAGGCTGCATCATTGACAAGATACACGAGATGGGATTCGGCCAAGTGGACGGAATCATTCTCAATGCCGGTGCTTATACTCACACGTCTGTAGCTTTACATGATGCCATCAAGGCTGTCAAGACCCCTGTGATTGAGGTACACATAAGCAACGTGCATCAGCGCGAAGAGTTCCGCCACCACTCGTTTATCAGTCCTGCGGCAAGCGGCATCGTCATTGGCTTCGGCCTTGAGTCTTATCATCTTGCCCTGCTAAGCTTCGTTTCAAAGATATAACAACAACCAAAGACAATAATTATATTTTAAGGTATTATATGAAAAAGACTAAGATTGTTTGTACTATCAGCGACATCAACTGTGATGTCGATTTCTTGAAAGACCTCTACGACCGAGGCATGAACGTGGTAAGAATGAATACTGCCCACGCCAACGATGAAGGAATCCACAACCTGATTGCCAATGTGCGCAAGGTGAGCAAGATGATTCCTATACTTATCGACACTAAAGGTCCTGAAATCCGCACTACGGTCTTTCCGGAAGAATATACCGAGAAGACAATCGTATTCGAGCCAGGAGACAAGGTGCGCATGGTGGGCGACCCAAATGGCGTATCGACCCACGAGCAGATTTCGATGAACTATGCAGACTTTACCAACGACGTGCCTGTGGGTGCTTCTGTGCTCATCGACGATGGCGAACTGGCTTTTGTGGTGATTGACAAGGATGGTGACGCGCTCATCGCCGAAGCCCAGAACCACGGAGAGATGGGACAGCGCAAGAGCGTGAATGTGCCTGGTGTGAGCATCAAGCTCCCATCGCTGACCGAGAAGGACAAGCACAATATCGACCTCGCCATACGTGAAGATATCGACTTCATCGCACACTCGTTTGTGCGCAGCAAACAGGATGTGCTCGACATACAAGAAATCCTCGACGCACAGCGTTCGAAGATCAAGATCATAGCCAAGATAGAGAACCAGGAAGGCGTTGACAACATCGACGAGATACTCGATGTGGCATACGGAGTGATGGTAGCACGTGGCGACCTTGGCATTGAGGTAGCACAAGAGAAGATTCCTGGTATTCAGCGAGAGCTGATCCGCAAGTGCATGAAACGCAACAAGCCTGTGATAGTGGCAACACAGATGCTACACACGATGATCAAGAACCCTCGTCCGACTCGTGCCGAGATCAGCGATATTGCCAATGCGGTGTTTGCCCAGACCGATGCCGTGATGCTTTCGGGCGAGACTGCCTACGGCTCATATCCTCGCGAAGCAGTCGAGACTATGGCCAAGGTATGTGAGGAAGCCGAGCGCGAGATCGACTCACAGCGCTATGAGGTGCCTGCACACTTTGAGCCACAATCGCCTAATGTCACCTCATACCTCTGCAAGCAGGCTGCTCTAAGCATCGAATGTATGGGGTCGAAGGCATTGATCACCGACAACAAGACAGGTCGCACGTCGCGCGTGCTCTGCTCTTATCGTCCTAAGGCTCCTATCTACGCACTGTGCTACAACATGAGAGTATGCCGTCGCTTGGGGTTGAGTTATGGTGTTTCGCCACATTATGTCGAATATGGATCGGACAGCAACATCCGCAACTTCCTCTTCCATGGCCTTACCCATCTCACCGAGGAGCATAGCTTCCTTGACCCTAAGGACCTGATCACATACGTGGGAGGTTCGACCGACAAAGGTGCAAGCTTCATGGAGATCAACACTGTCGAGAAGATCCTCAATGTGAAGGACGGATACATCGACCTTGCAGAAATGTCAATGAATGGATAATGAACTGAGATACGAAGAGACGGCTTCGGCACTCGACGAATATGTGCTGAAGCATATAGATGCTGAACCCGAGCTGCTACATCAGGTTCAGCGTCTCACTCATCTTCGTCTGACATATAGCCGTATGTGCAGCGGTCACCTACAGGGTCGCATCCTGAAGATGCTCTGCAACCTCGTCAACGCCCACAACATACTCGAACTGGGTACCTTCAGCGGATACAGTGCATTGAGCATGGCAGAAGCACTTTCTCCCGACCCACAGACTGGAAAGGCCGAAATTCACACTATCGAGATATTCGACGAACTCGAGGATTTCATCACTGATATGTTCAGCCGTTCACCTCATCGCGACAAGCTGCACCTGCATATCGGCGATGCTATCGACATCATCCCGACACTGCCCAACACTTGGGATGTCTGCTTTATCGATGCCGACAAGCGAATCTACAGCAAGTACTACGAACTGATTCTGCCCAGAATGCGCAAAGGCGGACTTATCATAGCCGACAACACACTGTGGGACGGCAAGGTGCTCGACAGCAATCCAAAGGAAAGTGACCTACAGACACGTGGCCTCCAGGCATTCAACGATATGATAGCACAAGACTGCCGCGTAGAGAAAGTGATACTGCCGATGCGCGATGGCCTGACCCTAATAAGGGTAGTTTGATCAACTAATGTCCGTTATCTCACATTAACTCCCACAACCTCCTATAAAAAAAAGAAATATGGAAAGTACAAGACTCGACAAAATCAACAGATTATTACAGAAAGAACTCGGAGAAATCATCCGAGTTGAGACAGCCAAGACACGAGGCATAATAGTGAGCGTCAGTGCGGTGCGCACTTCTCCTGACCTCAGTGTGGCAAAGGTGTTTCTCAGCGTGTTCCCTTCCGACAAGGGCATCGAGATAATCAACAACATCAACCGCAACGTAAGCGGCATACGAGGTGCACTTGGCTCAAAGGTGCGCTATCAGCTTCGCGTCATTCCAGAGTTGCGTTTCGAAATCGACGATTCGCTCGACTATCTTGAGCGCATAGACCAACTGCTCAAAAAGTGAGATGAAACTGGCTGCTGTAATAGCAATACGCTATCTGCTTTCGAAAAAAAGCCATAATGCTATCAATGCCATAACATTGGTGGCATGTTGTGGTATTGCCATAATCACAGCTGCCCTCATCGTCATGCTATCAGTCTATAACGGATTCGAGTCGCTGGTCAACAACCTATGCAGCAACTTCGACCCCGAACTGCGGATCGAGACACGATATGGCAAAACATTCACCGACAGCGAAGAACTGCGCAGCAAGATTGCGTCGGTTGATGCTGTTGCCGACATCAGTGCCATACTCGAAGAGAATATTCTGCTCAGCTATGGCAGCCATCAGTTACCAGCCAAGATGCTTGGTGTAGATGACGCTTTCGCACTGACCACCGCCATCGACAGCATTGTTGTTGCGGGAGAATATAAGTTGAAAGACGACGTGGCAGACTATTGCGTCTTGGGTGCAGGCATAGCCGCACAATTAGGAGCAGGAAGCAGTTTCGTCAGACCTATCACAGCCTACTGCCCTATACGTTCGGGCAAAGTGAATCTGCTGAATCCCGAAGAGGCATTCACCGAAGGACTTATATATTGCAGTGGCATCTTTCTCGTCAACCAAGCCGAATACGATGACAATATCTGCATCACATCATTGACATTCGCACAGGCAATGCTCAACGACAGCACTCAAGTCTCGGCTTACCAGATAAGGATCAACGATCCAAAGAACATCGGTACAGCAAAGCAGAACCTCGAAAAGATACTGGGACAAGACTTCATCATCAAAACAAGATACCAACAGCAGGAAGAGAGCTACCGCATCATGCAAATCGAGAAATGGATCACATTCCTTATAGTCATTTTCATATTGCTCATCGCCTCGTTCAACCTCATTGGATCGCTGTCGATGCTGATCATCGATAAAGAGGAAGAGATTGCGACATTACACAATCTTGGTGCTAACAACTCGCTCATCAGAAAAATCTTCGCTATCGAGGAACTGCTAATCTCGGGTGTGGGAGCAATGGCTGGCATCATCATTGGCGTGGTGCTATGTTTGATACAAGAGCATTTTGAAGTCATTGGACTCGGTGGCAACAGCAATGCATATATCATCGATGCCTATCCCGTAGTCCTGCAATGGACTGATGTGCTATGGTCGGCAATAAGTGTATTTGTAATTGGCATACTGGCGACTATCTATCCCATCAGAGTCCTTAGAACGCAAAGCCATACCTGATCTTGCAGACGAGAATGACATATACCAGTTCGATGATGTGACATAGCAAAATGGCAGTACCAGCACCTTCCAAACCATAAAGGCTGAAACCTACCATTACCAACGGAACAAGGAGTATCCAGAAAGAACCTTCAAGACACAGATAATCTACCGACTTGCCCAACGACAACGGCAGGAAATTGAGCGGCATGGTGACAGACTTGACTATGACTGACAGCGATGCGATCTGCACCATACGACACACTGGATTGAATGTATTGTCGAAAAGTATCGGCAACAAATATGGTACCAGAATGACAAACAACACAACCAAAGGAATGGTGATGCAGAGCAATACCTTGATCTGACGAGAGATAAGAGTGTTGCGTTCAGCAATGTTCTTGTTGATGGCTGCAAGGCGAGGATAGAAATCATTATTGACAGCAGTGAATATCATGCCAGTATAGGTTATGCTCAGCTGAAAACCAGCCTTGTATAGCCCCAATACCGACAATGATGTAATAGCTGAGAGATAGCCCTGAATTATCATATCAGCGCCCGAAGCAATCACCCCTCCCAACAGGAAAGCCATGCCCAAAACTATTACTGACTTGCTTTGGGCAATGAGTTGCCTAACCCTCTGCCATCCCACGACAAGTCGCGGTGAAGCCTGTGACAGACTGATAGTCTGGTGACCAAGATAGATAGTGATGAGTGCTCCTGCTGCACCGCTCACCACTACAGCCCAAATCACTCCCTGGATACCATAAAGCACATAGAAAGGGACAGAAAAGAGCACCGACACTACAGCCAACCAGATTGACGAAAGTGCCAGACGTCTCACTTGCTGCATGGCTTTCAGTATTGCCAACTCTACCCCTGCATAGATATTCACTGCTATGAAGATGGAGAGAGCCGCAAAGCTCAAGGCATAAGACAGATGATCAAAATAGACATAGCTGAGCAGAGGGGCTAAGATAAGCGAGAGCACAAAGCCACAGGTTGCACCCAACAAACCGAGCGTACGCATTTTTTCAACCTCAGTATTCAGCGCCTCAGTGTCACCATTGGCAAAGACCTCCGAGAGGTATTTCACTCCCGAAAACGATAAGCCCAAGCCCGAAATGTTGCTATAGAAGACGACAACAGTATTATATATAGCACTTAAACCGACACCTGTAGTGCCGATGAAGACTGCGGCAAACTTGTTGCGAATCAGTGCGGCAACTACCGAAAAGACCTGTGCGCCACCGAAGATGCCTATATTTTTTGCTATGGTTTTGCTATTGGGTATCAATGTTTTCTGTTTTTCACCTTCTTTACAAGATGGTTATATTTGTTCTATATCAGAAGTCGTTGAGCGCCTCAATCACCCTTGTGACCTCATCGTCGGTCATAGCTTGATTGCATGGTAGGGAGAGTTCTGTGCGAGCTATAGCCTCGGTGACTGGCAACCGACATCCATGCCACTCTGGATAAGCCTGTTGCTTATGAGGTGGTATCGGATAATGTATCTGAGTCTGTATGCCTCGACTGTCGAGAAAAGCCTGAAGCTCATCGCGCTGGTCGCATCTCACGGGGAAGATATGGAACACACTTGCCGTAGAGATGTGAGGCAGCATGATCTTTGGATTGACAACCTCGTCGAGATACCTGTGGGCAATGTCTATCCTTCGGCCGTTGCATCGGTTCAAGTCGGCTAATTTCAGAGACAAGACAGCCGCCTGAAGCTCGTCCATGCGGGAATTGAGTCCCTTGACATCGTTGACATACTTTTCGGCACTGCCATAATTGGACAACGCCCTCACCTCGTCGGCAAGACTCTTACTATCGGTGGTCACAGCGCCAGCATCGCCCAAAGCACCGAGATTCTTGCCAGGATAGAACGACCATGCACAAGCATGATGTCCGGCTGGTATCTTGACAGCAGAACGGCTCATTATGTGATTAATGCCATGACACTGTGCGCAATCTTCAAGCACCAACAGACTATGGGCAGAAGCATAGCTCATGATAGACTCCATGTCGCACAATTGTCCGTATAGGTGCACAGGCAATATGACTCTCGTGCGTGAAGATACCATTTCTTCAATGGCAGAAACCGTCAGCAGACCCGTGTCGGGATCAGGATCGGTCAAGACAGGAGTCAATCCTGACTCAGATACGGCAAGCACCGTGGCAATGAAAGTATTGGCAGGTACAATGACCTCGTCGCCTTGTTCAAGCAGACGAGCATTCTTCCACGCCATAAGCACAAGCCTGAGCGCATCTAACCCATTGCCGCAACCCACACAATAACCGGCATCGCAATATGATGCCCATTCATTCTCGAACATCGACACACACCGACCACGCAGATACCAACCACTATCAACCACTTTGATCAACGCTTCGGCAATAGCCTTCTCGTATGGTGCATTAATGGCTTTCAGACTGAGATAGCTTATATTCTTCATAGTCACGTATGTAATCGTCTTCGTCGAATGGTTCTGACGCAAGTACCAGACAGACTGCTCCCGACGAGAAATCATCAATAGTGCGCCACACTCTATTCTTGATCAACAGACCCTGATAAGGATGGTTGAGAAGATAGCTTTCATGATGACCACAGCCATCATCGAGATTGACGATAAAACTGCCACTGAGAGCAATGACAAACTGCTGCAGGTGTTTGTGAGCATGACCACCACGGCACTCTCCGCCAGGCACATCATATACCCAATAAGCACGCGCAATGTTGAAAGGTATCTCAACACCTTCGGTCACCACAGTCAGATTGCCTCGAGGATCTGTAATCTTAGGCAGAGATATCAATGTAGCAAGTTTCATCTTTTCAGCCATGTTTCAGGGTTTTCGGCATCGGTCTTGCCATATATCCAGAACATCAGTTCTCCTCGACGGCCATCGACATCCGACTTGACCTTGCCAATCTTCTGACGAGTCTTCACGGCCTGTCCTTCCTTGACCGAAACCGAAGACAGGTTGCTATATACACTCATGTAGTCGCCATGCTTGATGATGACGGTGTAATCGTCTGACGAACGGCTGCATCTGAGCACAACACCATTGAATACCGCACAGGCATTAGCTCCCACTGCCGTCGATAGTGAGATGCTCACGTTGCCATCGTTCTTTTCCTTGTAATGACGCAAATATGCAAAACCAGTATCTACAGGATAAGGCAGACGTCCCTTGTTCTGACGGAAGCCACCCGTCAGCGAAGATCCCGAAGACGAAGATGAGGCAGATGCCTTAGATGCATCAGGCGAAGTTGTCTTAGGAGTCTGAGTCTGGGACTTGCCAGCCGAAGCCGATTCCTTCGACTTATTTGCAGCAGCCTTCTTACGAGCCTCTTCTTCCTGTTTCTTCTTTTCAGCCGCCAGCCTCTTCCTCTCTTCCTCTGCCGCCTTCCGACGTTCCTCATCGATCATCTGCTGTATCTTCTTCTGGATGTCGGCATGTTGCTTTTGGTCTTTCTCCAGTTCAGCATGCAGTTCCTTGCCTCGTTTCTTCAGATTGGCCAAAGCCAGTTCCTGCTGCTGTTTCTTTTTCGACAATGCCACCTTCTCATTATTCAGATTCTCGAGCACTACCTCACGCTCCTGGCGAGTCTTCGAAAGCTCGTCTTTTGCCTCTGCTGTGGCTTGTCTCTGCTGTTCGAGTTCAATGGCTTGTTGCTTGCGCCAATCGCTATACTGACGCAGATAACGCATACGGCGCACGCTCTCGATCATCGAGTTCGACGATAGAATGAACAGTAATTCGCTATATCCGCTACGGGTCTTGTAGAAATGCCGCATCGCCATACCGTATTTCTCTTTCTTTGCCTCAAAACTGTCTTGCAGATCCTTGATCACCTGTTGCAGCGAGTCTTCCTCATAAGCAATTGCCTCAATCTCCTTGTGCATGGCAACCAGCAGAGCCTCACGATGACCTATTTCCTGTTCTCGCAGTTTGATGTCACGACTCTGAGCTATCACCGACTTGTCGTTGTCAGAAATCATCTTTTCCGTTTCCGAAATACGCTTCTGTAGCTCCTTCTGCTGCTTCTCGTATTCCGAACGGCTCAGCACTTTTTTCTTCGTCGTCTGTTTAGTCTTGGTAGTCTGCTTGGAAGTCCTGCCACTCTGCTTTTTTGTGGTTTGCGTTGTCTTGGCTGACTTTTTCTGAGCATAGGTATCTTGTGGTGTTGCAAGCAACATCATGCAGATGACACATATTATTAGATGTATATACTTCATACTATCAACGACGAAGATTAGCGCTGGATATTATCATTTCTTCATGTTCTTAACAGCTGTAAGCAGTTCCTGAAACGTCACTTTCTTGTATGCCTCGGTCGGGGTGAACGAAGTCCATGTCTTGCCCATGATTGGTGCAGACAAGGTAAGGTCGGCTTTGACTGCCTTATTGTCGTTTATCAGAGTAATCTGCTCCTGTGTGGCAAACTCACCGCCTTCTACTGTCTGATAACCCTTATACATGAAGGCCACCGACTTACTGACCGAACCATCCTTTGCCGTTACTATGGTATTGGTCAGCCTGTTGTCTTTGTCAATCACATATTCGAGGCTATATCTTGGTTTCGTCAATTCGCCAGTCAGATTGTCATCCTTCATTGCCCAATTCATCTTTTTGAAGTCCCTGACCTCAGCCTCACCACTTCCTGGAATGAAAATACGGCCTAACAACAGACATTCGAGTGCCTCATATCGCATCTCATCCTGCAGGTTCATGCGTTCGGCAAACTCTTCGATAGTCAGTTCTGTATAGAGCTTGTCGAACTTATCGACTATCACAACATTCTCGCGATTGACTTCTACTCGCGCTACCTCAATGCCAAGCACTGTAACTGTCATGCACAAGCGCTTCCCATGTTCGATGTTAAGTCGTCCGTTGAGGGATTTGTCGCCAAACGAATACTTCACCCTTGACTGAAGCATCTTGAAGTCAAGAGCATTCTGGATAGCAGCTTCGTATCTGTTTTTCTCAGCTGCCACAACCGACACTTTCTGTGGGTCGGCATCACCAGCACCTTTTACTATCCTCTTCTTGCCGCTGCAAGAAGTCAATATTACCAATAGTGATAAGAAATATAATGCTTTTTTCATAACTCAAGTGTTATTGTTCTACTTCAATGTTTTCATTTTCGTCGTCCTCTGTTTCTTCTGATTCCTCGCCAAGGGCTTTCAGTATCGCATGCCAATGTTCATACAACGTAGTGTTGTCCTCTTTAGGGTCACAGTAGTCGATGGCACGTTTCTGATAAAACTTAGCAAGCATATAGCTACCTTCCTGATATAATATCCATGCATAAGTATCAAGATATGTAGCATTGTCGGGATATTGCTTGATTACCTTCGATGCCATGCTCTCTGCCTTGAGCAGGTCCCGGTTCTCGGTCGAAAGGAAATATGCATAGTTATTCAATACCACATAATTCTTATCGTTATATTTCAGTGCCTGGTCGTAACTCTCATATACCTTCTCCATATCGCCAAGCAAGTGGTATGTGTCGCCAATATTGCCCCAGAGCGTTGATTTCCAATTGACCTCCTTGGCTTCTGTCCTTTCGAGGGCACCATGGTAAGCCCTTATGACATCCTCGTATTTCTTCTGGTTATAATATACCCATGCCCTCATTGTATATGGGCTATTCATGTCGGGATGCAAGGCTTCGATCTCATCACAGAGACGGAGCAGCTTATCCATCTCTTTCTGAGTCGAGGCATAAGACAGCAGCTTCTCCCAGTATTGCTTCTCCGACGGACGCAAGTCGCAGGCAAAGCGCATCTGGACTGTTGCCAGACTGTCGTTGCTGATTGCAGCCAAATAGTCGGCATGAAGAACATACACCTCAGGAGCAGTTGGGTGCATCTGCTCGATGGTGATGAACAGAGAATCGACACCAGGCAACGAGATGTCGAGCGAGTCGGCATCCTTACCCTTAGCCACTTTTCTCAGTGTCGATTTCAGATATTCGGTCAGGATATCTATCTTCGTCTGAATATCGAGATTGTTATTGACCAAGGCATTCTGTACCAACATGTCGGCTTCTTCCTGATCGCCCACTATCGAGAAATAGTTTGACAACGCCACCCAGACATAAGCATTGTCGGGATCTATCTTTGCTGCCTCGTCATAAGTCTGTTTGGCCTTGTCAATCTGGCCATTCTTCATCTGCAGGTCGCCTTTCTGTATGCGGTATGACAATTCATACGGGTATCGGTCGATCAGCTTGTCGTATTCGGCAAAGGCATCGTCGCTTCGCCCTAAACCCTGCAAGATATAGAACTTCTGGAGCGTGATCTGAGGACTGACTCCATCTACATCTTCTATCTTTTCGAGCACATCGATACATTGCCGTCCACTGTCAAGCCTGAGATACAACTCGGCAAGGTTATACAGCGGCTCGCTATGCTTTGGGAACCGGTCTGAGAGATCCTTATAGCAATCTATCGCCTCTTGATAGCGTCCCATCCGAGACAACAGCTCGCCCTCGCCTGCCCTGTACCAATAATTGTTGCCCTTGTCGGCAGCAACAGCTCGACGCATATAGAACAACGACTGATTCCATTTCTCCATGCCACGATATACATCACTGACAAAATACAGTGCCGGAGCCGACAGACTGTCAATTTCAAGAGCCCGTTGCATCAGGGCAAAAGCCTGATCGGTCTTGCCATATTGCTGCATGGCTATGGCGTCGAAATATATTGCATCGAAATGAGCCTGCTGCTCATGCGTCAAGACATGTGCCACACCTTGACCTTCTTTCGCTTTCTTCGCCTTCTTTCGGCGAGCATCGGCAGCAAAAGGTATCATGCATAGCAACATTATCAGCAAAAATCTGTTCATCTGTCTGTTCATGCAATACTAATATTAACACCTTCATCCACAAGAGGCTGCACGAGTCGTGCCATCTCCTCCCTGCTTACTTTTCGGAGATTTGGCTCAGGTGTCGGACGATCCAGCGAATATGCCATCACCTGTTTCGGACGTATCTCCCTTATCAGATCCGACCATGCAGAAACCTCGTCGGGCAAGGTGTTGTCGATGACAATGCCATCGTGTTCACCTCTCACAAACATCGTCTGCACTATCACTTCTCCCTTAAAAGCCTTCATCCTCTCCACTATCTGACCGATATTGTAACATCCATCAACAGGACGGTCGATGAGGCGAATGGTTTCATCATGACCTCCGTCGATTTTGAGGATATTGTTATCGACTTTAAGCAGTGCTTCAAACACTTCCTGATTGCTGATGCGGGTTGCATTGCTGAGAACGCTAACCTTGACCTCTGGGAAATATCGGTTGCGAAGGTCGATAGTTCGGTCAATAACTTCGGCAAACCGAGGATGTAACGTCGGCTCGCCATTACCTGCAAAAGTAATGACATCCAGCATCTCGCCATCTGCCGACATTTGGGATAGCTTTGACTCCAACTGCCGCAACACCACGGTAGCATCGGGCATATGACCACCTCTGTGGTCTGTGTTATATCCACATTCACAATACAGGCAATCGAACGAACATGCCTTACCATCGGTAGGCAGAAGATTGACACCAAGCGATATGCCGAGGCGACGGCTGTGGATAGGGCCTAATATGTTAGTTTTATAAATATCTGGTTTCATATATAATGTGCAAAAATAATAAAAATAGATGAAAAAAGCCTCAGTTTATCCGATTATTTTAATGTTTATTATCTTATTTCATACAATCTGACGTGTTATAACCCAAAATTTACTATATTTGCACGCATGAAAGAATTTATTTTACAGACTCAGAAAACTGAAAAAGCTGTTTTGGTGGGTATCATAACACCAAATCAGAACGAACAAAAGACCAACGAATATCTCGACGAGTTGGCATTCCTTGCCGATACGGCAGGTGCTGTTGCCGTACGCCGATTTACTCAGCGTCTTGACGCACCCAACAGTGTTACTTATGTTGGCCCTGGCAAGCTCCAAGAAATTAAAGATTTCTGCGACGAGCAAGACAAGATATACGAACAGCAGCTCGATGCAGCTATCGAAGAGGGATTCCCAGAAGGCGGATTATTCGACCCTCGTATCGGACTTGTGATCTTCGACGATGATCTCGGTCCGAAGCAGCTTCAGGTCATCGAAAAGGAACTCGGCAGGAAGATCCTCGACCGCACAAGCCTCATTCTCGACATCTTTGCCAGCCGAGCTCAGACATCTGCTGCCAAGACACAGGTTGAACTTGCCCAATACCAGTACCTCTTGCCTCGTCTCACAGGTCTTTGGACTCACCTCGAACGACAGAAGGGCGGTATCGGTATGCGTGGACCTGGTGAGACCCAGATCGAAACAGACCGCCGCATAGTGCTCGACCGTATTTCCCTGTTGAAGAAAGAACTCGAACAGATTGACCGCCAAAAGACTACTCAGCGCAAGAATCGAGGCAAACTCGTTCGTGTGGCTCTCGTTGGCTATACCAATGTCGGAAAATCGACTCTGATGAACCTCCTGAGCAAAAGCAATGTGTTTGCCGAGAATAAGCTCTTCGCTACTCTCGATACCACAGTCCGCAAGGTTACTATCGACAATCTGCCTTTCCTGATGAGCGATACGGTAGGTTTCATTCGCAAGCTCCCCACACACCTTGTTGAGTCGTTCAAATCGACTCTCGATGAGGTGCGCGAGGCAGACATACTCGTACATCTTGTAGATATCTCACATCCTACGTTCGAGGACCAGATAAAAGTTGTCGAACAGACTCTCAATGAGGTATGCAAGAACAGTGATGATTTTGACGAGCGACGCAACGACCGTAACGGTTATAACCGGAAAGATAAGAAACGCTATGAGAAGGAACAGAAGGAGAAAGGACACGACAAGCCTGTGATTCTCGTATTCAACAAGGTGGATGCCTACAATCATGTTCCTAAAGATGAGGATGACCTCAGTCCTATTAAGCGCGAGAACATTTCGCTCGAAGAATTAAAGCAGACCTGGATGGCTCGAATGAGCAACAACTGTATCTTCATATCAGCCAAGGAATGTACGGGCATAAGCGAACTGAAGTCATTACTATATGAGAAAGTCAAGGAAATTCATACTCGACGTTTTCCTTACAATGACTTTCTCTATCAGCACTACGATGACACGTCGGAAGAGTGCGACAATTAACCGATGCCAAAGCATTGTCGGGCAAGCGCCTCGGCACATCGTTCGCCATCCATTGCAGCACTGACAATACCACCTGCGAAGCCTGCTCCCTCACCACATGGATAGAGTCGGGCAACTGTAGGATGAACCAATAGCTCACGGTCACGTGGGATGCGTACTGGAGATGATGTGCGCGTCTCACTGGCTATGAGCATAGCTTCGTTGGTGAGAAAGCCTCGCGCATTGCGGCCAAACTTATCGAGACCTTCCCGCAGTCGGCTGCTGATGAATGTTGGCATCCAAAAATGCAGAGGCGAAGCAATAACGCCTGGCGAATACGACGACTTGGGCAGATCAGACGAGAGACAACCCTTCACAAAGTCGAGCATACGCTGGGCAGGTGCCACTTGCGTGCGTCCGCCATTGAGCCATGTCTGACGCTCTATCTCTTCCTGCAATGCCATAATAGCCAACGGGCTCTGCATCACATCGCCCTTCACTATATCATCATAATGCGCTTTCAACTCGCTCGTCTCAAGTGCAAACTGACCAGAAGCGACATCTTCCGGACGTATCTCGACTACCATAGCCGAATTAGCCCATCGCGAACCTCGCGTCGAAGCCGACATTCCATTTACCACTACCTGCTCCGGACCTGTCGCCGATGGCACTACAACGCCACCCGGACACATACAGAAACTATATACTCCTCTCCCATTTGCCTGAGTGACAAAGCTGTATTCGGCTGCAGGCAGATACTTGCCTCTACCCTCTCGGTTATGATACTGAATCTGGTCGATGAGTTGTTGTGGATGCTCAAGTCGCGCACCAATAGCTATACCTTTTGTTTCAATTTGGATATTTTCAGCAAAAAGCATACGATAGACATCGCGTGCTGAATGGCCTGTGGCAAGTATCACTGGCCCCATGAACTCACGTCCATCGGCAGTCGCCACTCCCACTACATTGCCTTGACTATCCATCTGAAGTCGTGTCACGCACGTCTCGAAATATATCTCGCCTCCACACCTCAGTATCTCATTACGGATATTGGAAATTACCGCTGGCAGACGGTCTGTGCCTATATGCGGATGTGCGGCATTGAGGATGCCTGTCTCTGCTCCAAACTGACACAGCCTTTCCAGCACACTCTGCGCATTGCCTCGTTTCTTGCTTCGTGTAAAGAGCTTTCCATCGCTAAAAGCACCAGCTCCTCCTTCTCCAAAACAGAAATTCGATTCAGGATTGACTTTCTGCTCGCGTGTGATAAGCGCCACATCACGACGACGATCGGTGACATTCTTGCCACGTTCGAGCACTATTGGCTTGATGCCCAATTCTATGAGTTTCAGGGCAGCAAACAGACCTCCGGGACCAAGACCGACAACCACCGCCTGACGGTCGCCTTTCACCTCATGATACTCTTTTGGCGAAAACTGTTCGGCTGGAGGATTCTCGTTGATATAGACATCAATGTCGAGCTGAATCATGACCTGTCGCTGGCGGGCATCGATGCTGCGGTGTATCGTGCGCAACCCTCTGATAGCCTTTGGCGATATGGCATTCTGTTCGGCAATCTCTTGTTCAAGTTTCTGTTGGTCGGCCCATATCTCTGGCCTTACCCTGATGCGTATATTCTTTATCATTTGAACAGTAATCTAAATGCTTCATCCACCCTCGAAACAGGACACACCTGAATACGTAGTTTCTTGACATCTATCGATTTCAGCGAAACATTAGGTATGAGTATGCGGTTGAAACCAAGTTTCTCGGCTTCCATGATTCTTTGTTCGATACGTGACACAGGACGAATTTCTCCCGAGAGACCAATCTCGCCTGTCATGCATGTCTGCATATCGATGGCCATGTCCATGTTGCTCGAAATGATGGCCGATATTACAGCCAGATCCATAGCCGGATCGTTGACTTTCAATCCACCTGCAATATTGAGGAACACATCTTTCTGTCCGAGTTTGAAGCCGACCTTCTTCTCCAACACTGCAAGAAGCATATTGAGACGCCGGCTATCGAAACCTGTAGTAGAACGCATAGGTGTGGCATAGGCCGACGAACTGACAAGACTCTGTGTCTCGATAAGGAAAGGCCTCATACCTTCAACCGCTGCAGCAATAGCCACTCCACTTAGCCCCTGATGCTGGGTCGATAGAAGCAGTTCCGACGGGTTGGTGACCTGACGCAGACCTGAGCCAAGCATCTCATATATACCCAACTCGCTCGTCGAGCCGAAACGGTTCTTGATGGCTCGCAAGATACGATACATATAATGTTGGTCACCCTCAAACTGTATCACCGTATCTACGATGTGTTCGAGCACCTTTGGTCCTGCCAGACTTCCCTCTTTTGTAATATGGCCAATGAGTATTATCGGTGTTCCGCTTTCCTTGGCGAATTTTAGAATACGTGCCGCACACTCGCGCACCTGTCCCACAGAGCCTGCTGCCGACTCAAGATCGTCGGTCGCAATAGTCTGGATAGAGTCGATGACCACAACGTCTGGCTCTACATTTGATATATGCACGAAGATATCGTCGAGGTTGGTTTCGCAAACGATAAAGCAGTTGTCGTTGTACTGTTCAGATCGAGCAAGTCGCTGAGCTCGCAGCTTAAGCTGATAGGCCGACTCCTCACCCGACACATACAACACCTTGCGGTCGGTGAGGTTCATGACCGTCTGGAGCACAAGTGTCGATTTGCCAATGCCAGGATCACCACCGAGCAATATCATCGACCCCGGCACAAGACCGCCTCCAAGCACACGGTTCAGTTCCTGGTCGTGCATGTCAATGCGATTCTCTTCGGTAGCCTCAATGTCTTTGAGTTTACGCGGACGCTCTTTCTGCCCAGGCAAGGTCAATGCCCCCGAATGTGAGACTTTGCTCTTTTTGCCTGTGACGACTTTCTCTTCAACACACGTTCCCCATTCGCCACAAGACGGACATCGGCCAAACCATTTCGGTTCCTCGCATCCACACGAATTGCAAAAATATGCAGACTTTTGTTTCATTATGATGCTATCAATTCAAAAATCGGTTATTATTACCGTGCAAATATACTAAAAAAAGCATTATGTGATAGTAACAAATCAAAAATTCTTCAAAAAAGTGACGATAAAATTTGGAAGAATGATAGTTTTTTCATATCTTTGCACCCGCAATTCAGGATATCATGCACGTTCTGAGTTGAGTTTCGACTGAAACGCATCCAGCCCGGGTGGCGAAATTGGTAGACGCGTACGTTTCAGGTGCGTATGGTGCATGCCATACGGGTTCGAGTCCCGTCTCGGGCACAGGAGTGAAGACCAAGTTAAGGCTTCACTCCTTTTTTTATTATTCTGTTCAAAGCTTGGGTCAGCGTCTTTTAGCTGCTAGCAATGTATTCTTCATAAGTGAGCAAATGGTCATTGGTCCTACACCACCTGGGACAGGAGTAATGTACGAACACTTTGGAGCGACCTCATCAAACTTCACATCACCCTTGAGCTTGAAGCCGCTCTTCCTTGTAGCATCTGGCACACGGGTTGTGCCCACATCGATTACTACCGCACCTTCCTTCACCATATCAGCCTTGACAAACTCTGGCTGGCCGATGGCTGCAATGAGGATATCTGCCGATGCACATATCTCTTTGAGGTTATCCGATGCGCTGTGGCACACGGTCACTGTGGCATTGCCAGGATTGCTCTTCTGCATCATGAGCATTGCCACTGGCTTGCCCACGATGTTCGAACGACCCAAGACCACGCAATGCTTGCCTTTGGTCTCGATGTGATAACGGTCGAGCAGATCCATGATGCCGCTTGGCGTTGCGCTCACGAAGCATGGCAAACCGATTGAGAGACGGCCCACGTTGACTGGATTGAAGCCATCGACATCCTTGCGATAATCCACTGCCTCAATGACCTTCTGGCTATCTATATGCTTTGGCAAAGGAAGCTGAACGATGAATCCGTCGATCTCTGGGTTCTGGTTGAGGGCATCGACCTGAGCAAGAAGCTCTTCTTCGGTTATGCTGTCCTCAAAACGAAGGAGAGTCGATGTGAAACCACATTCCTCACACGCCTTGACCTTGGCAGCGACGTAAGTCTCGCTACCACCGTCATGACCCACTAAGATGGCAGCAAGATGAGGAGCACGCTCTCCCTTGGCTACCATTGCCTTTACTTCTTCGGCAATCTCCTGCTTGATTGCAGCAGCTGTTGCCTTTCCATCTATTAACTGCATAGTACTTTATCTTCTCATGCTCTGAAGCTTGCGCATCATAGCAGGGTTAAACTTCATGTCATTCACCTTCTTCATCATCTTGCGCATGTCGTCAAACTGCTTGCACAGACGATTGACCTCAACAATCGATGTTCCCGAACCCTTGGCAATACGATTGCGACGGCTGGTGTTGAGACATTCAGGATGCTCACGTTCGTATGGCGTCATCGAGTTGATGATGGCTTCGACGCTCTTGAAGGCATTGTCATCGATGTCGATGTCCTTGATGGCCTTGCCCACACCAGGAATCATGCTTGCGAGATCCTTGATGTTACCCATCTTCTTGATCTGCTGAATCTGTTCGAAAAAGTCGTTGAAGTTGAACTGGTTCTTGGCAATCTTCTTCTGGAGCTTCTTGGCCTGCTCTTCGTCAAACTGCTGCTGAGCTCTTTCTACAAGGCTGACCACATCGCCCATGCCAAGTATTCGTCCAGCCATACGCTCTGGATAGAACACATCGAGCGCGTCCATCTTCTCGCCCGTACCGATGAACTTAATA
>SAMEA3663273__coassemble_52_pt1 | contig 28333 bp, 25 predicted proteins | sample SAMEA3663273__metabat2_low_PE_017 | metagenome-assembled genome bin SAMEA3663273 (sample SAMEA3663273) | pig gut metagenome | biome: pig gut; feature: pig-associated habitat; material: faeces | place: China | collected 2013
TACACTCCGCGCTGGTAAAAAAACTCTTGAGGTAATACCTATCAATGTGGGATTCCGAAAAGTAGAAATCAAAAATGCACAGCTTCTCGTCAATGGTCAGCCTGTGCTGATCAAGGGAGCAAATCGTCATGAACTCGACCCTGATGGCGGATACGTGATTTCTCGTGAACGTATGCTGCAAGACATCAAACTCTTCAAGCAGTTCAACCTCAATGCTGTGCGTACTTGCCACTATCCTGACGATGCATACTGGTATGAACTCTGCGACAAATATGGCATATATGTGACGGCTGAGGCAAATATAGAAAGTCATGGCATGGGTTATGGCGAACACACTCTTGCCAAGAATCCTGCTTTCGCCAAAGCTCACATTGAACGCAATGAACGTAATGTGGCTCGCGCCTTCAATAACCCTTCGGTCATAGTATGGTCGCTCGGCAACGAGGCTGGCATGGGCCAGAATTTCAAGGATGCCTACAATCTCATCAAGAAGATGGATCCTTCTCGCCCTGTACATTACGAGCGTGCTTTGTCGGAAGATTTTGATCCTGCGGGCGAAGGGTTCACAGATATTACTTGCCCCATGTATGCCGATTATTATTACACAGAAAGGTATGGCCAGGACAAGAGCGTGACCCGTCCTCTGATCCAATGTGAATATGCTCATGCTATGGGCAACTCTCAGGGTGGCTTCAAGGAATACTGGGATCTTATCCGCAAATATGACAATGTTCAGGGTGGATATATATGGGATTTCGTCGATCAGTCTCTCCGATGGACAGGAAAGAATGGTGCTATGATTTATGCTTATGGTGGCGACTTTAACCCTTATGACGCTACTGATGGCAATTTCTGTAACAATGGTCTTGTCAGTCCAGACCGAGTGCCAAATCCTCATATGTACGAGGTTGGCTACTACTATCAGAATATCTGGACGACTCTCAAAGGAGATGCTGTTGAGGTCTATAACGAGAACTTCTTCTCAGACCTCTCGAACTATGCAATGAATTGGCAACTCGTGCGCAATGGAGAGGTCATCAAGGCTGGAACTGTCAACAATCTCAATGTAGAGCCTCAGCAGAAGGCAATGGTAAAACTTAGCATTGGAGACATTCCTGCCGATGGAGCAGAATATTTCCTTAATCTTTCGTACACTCTCAAGTCGAAGGATGGTATTCTCCCAGCAGGTCACATTGCGGCTCATCAGCAGCTTTTAGTCCAAGAAGCCACAAAGCCTGTTTTCGCCGAAAAAGCCAAAAAGGTAAGCACCAACATGCCTGAAGTAATCGACAACGACGTGAACTATCTTATCGTAAAGGGAGATAACTTCCAGATTGACTTCAGAAAACGCAATGGTTTCATCTGCCTCTATGAAGTTGGCGGGCTCCAGATTCTTGCCGAAGATGCTCAGTTCACTCCAAACTTTTGGCGAGCTCCTACCGACAACGACTTCGGAGCTAACCTCCAGCGCAAATATGCTGGCTGGAAGAACCCTGACATGAAGCTGATTTCGCTCAACAAGGAACAGAAAGACAATCAGACAGTCGTCGTTGCACAGTATGACATGCCAAAGGTTGCCGCCAAGCTTGCCATGACCTATGTAATCAACAACGAAGGTGCTATCAAGGTGACCCAGAAGATGACTGTCGATCAGGCAAAGGCAAAGGCTTATCGCGAAAGCAACCCATATAGCTACAAGAAACGTGACATGCCAGTAGTAGAAGGCGACGTCATGACTCAAGAGTCTGATATGTTCCGCTTCGGAATGCAACTGCCAATGGCCAAGAGCTTCGAGAATATCGAATATTACGGTCGTGGTCCTGTTGAGACTTATATCGACCGCAAAAACTCTGAGAATATCGGCATCTACACCAGCACTGTGACGGATGAATTCTACAATTATATCCGTCCACAGGAAACTGGCAATCATGTCGATGTCCGCTGGTTCAAGATCATGAACGCCGGAGGCAAAGGTCTCACTGTTGTAGCCGAGAAGCCTTTCAGCGCATCTGCCCTTCACTACACTATCGAGTCGCTCGACGAAGGCTTTGAGAAGCAGAATTGGCACTCACAAGAAATACCACAGGCTGACCTTACCAATGTCTGCATCGACCTCGTTCAATGCGGCTTGGGCTGTGTCAACAGCTGGGGAGCTGTGCCACGCGACGAATACCTCGTCAAGTATCAGGACTACGAATTCACATTCTCACTTCTCCCAATGTAATTTGGGGAAGTTATCGGGAGTTAACAGGAGATAACGCAAACTTCTGTTAACTCCCCATAATAAAAAAACAACAAATGAAGCAACTCTTTCTCCTCGATGCATATGCATTGATCTATCGTGCCTATTATGGATTCATCAACAAGCCACTGATCAATAGCAAAGGACTGAACACGGGTCCTATCTATGGCTTCTTGAAGACTCTGCAAGATGTGCTAAGCACCGACCTCACGGTCGATGGCTTGCGTATCCAGCCTTCGCATATTGCGGTTTGCTTCGACCCGAAGGGTGGGACTTTCCGCCATCGAGAATTTCCTACCTACAAAGCACAGCGCGAGGCTCAGCCTGAGGCTATTACCGAGGCTGTGCCGTTTATCAAGCGACTCATCGAAGCATATAATATTCCAATAATAGAAATAGCAGACTATGAAGCAGATGATGTGATTGGCACATTAGCTAAACAGGCCGATGCCACAGGTGTATTTGAGACTTTCATGCTGACACCCGACAAAGACTATGCCCAGCTTGTGAGCGACCACACTCGAATTTTTAAGCCGAAGTCATTCGGTCCTGGATATGAGATTCTGGGAGTAAACGAGGTCTTGGCAAAGTATGGGTTGAAACGGACAGAACAGGTAATAGACTATCTGGGACTCATGGGTGATGCTGCCGACAACATTCCCGGATGTCCTGGTGTCGGCCCAAAGACAGCTCAGAAGCTAATTGAAGACTATGATAGCATCGAGGGAATAATAGATAATGTTGACAAACTGAAGGGGGCTCTGCAAAAGAAAGTGTCGGAGAACATTCAGCAGATTCGCGACTCGAAATATCTGGCTACGATTTGCTGCACTGTGCCTTGTTCGCTCGATGAAGAAGCGCTACGTATTGTAGAACCTAACTACAACGAACTGATTGCCTTGTTCGAAGAAGTTGAGTTCCGAAAGGAATTAAAGACTCTGAAAGAAAAGATGGGGGTGGACAGTAGTGTTGCCAACAGAATTGGCAACAACAGTGCTGGCTCGCAAGGTGGATCTGAGAAAACTGTATCGACAGAGAAGATGCCAACAGAAGCCGAAGCTACTATGGCAGATATTTCTTCGATTAAGACCAGATATACTCTTTGTGATACTCCAGAAAAAATCCAGGATCTTGTATCGCAACTTTTCTGGTCGCCATATTTCGCCTTCGACACTGAAACCACATCGCTCAACGTCATGGATGCCGAACTGGTGGGCATAAGCTTTGCCATCGACAATCATGAGGCGTGGTATGTGCCTGTACCTGCCAATCATGACAAGGCGCTTGAGATTGTAGATATGCTACGTCCCCTTTTAGAGAACGAGACTGTAGAGAAGATTGCTCAGAATGCCAAATACGACTACTCAATACTGAAACGCTATGGTGTTGAGGTGTCTGCACCGGTGTTCGACACAATGATTGCCCATTATCTGCTACAGCCTGAGATGCAGCATAATATGGATTATCTGTCGGAGGCTTATCTATCTTATCGTCCGATACCGACTTCCGACCTCATCGACACCAAATCAAAGAAAACAGGAGAATCGCTATTCGACTTCGATGACGACGACAAGCCTCAGACAATGCGCGAGGTTGAGGTGGAGAAGGTTATGCAATACTGCTGTGAGGACTCTGATGTCACATTGCAACTTTTCAAGGTGTTTAAGGAAGAACTGAAAAAAGAGAAACTCGACAAGCTTTTCTATGAGATAGAGATGCCATTGGTTAAGGTTCTTGCTGACATGGAACTAACAGGAGTGCGTATTGACGTTGCAGCACTCAAGGAGTCGGAAGGTATATTAAATCAGGAACTGAAGAACATCGAAGCGCGTATCACTGAGATTGCAGGTCATCCATTCAATCCGCTTTCCCCTAAAGCCGTAGGCATGGTTCTCTTTGATGAAATGAAGCTCGACCCCAAGGCGAAGAAAACAAAGAGCGGTCAATATACGACAAGCGAAGAGGTGTTGCAGAAACTCCGCGACAAGTCGCCAATCATCGATGAGATTCTCAACTACCGAGGTGTAAAAAAACTGCTCTCGACCTACATCGAAGCTTTGCCTCAAGACATCAATAGCCGTACAGGTCGTATTCACGCACAATTCAACCAGACAGTCACTGCTACGGGACGACTGTCGTCGAGCAACCCGAATCTGCAAAATATTCCTATCCGAGATGAGTTGGGACGCGAACTGCGCAAGGCTTTCATTCCTGATGAAGGAGAGGTGTTCTTCAGTGCCGACTATAGCCAGATTGAACTTCGTCTGATGGCACATCTCAGTCAGGATCCTAACATGACAGAGGCTTTCCTCTCAGGAGAAGATATTCATGCTGCTACTGCAGCCAAGATTTTCCATGTACCTATATCTGAGGTTACGAAATTGCAGCGTACCAAGGCGAAAACTGCCAATTTTGGCATCATTTATGGTATCAGCGTTTTCGGTCTTGCCAGCAGACTTAACATTCCGCGCGGTGAGGCTAAAGAACTCATCGATGGATATTTTGCGACCTATCCAAAAGTGCAAGAGTATATGAACAAGAGTATTGAACAGGCTCGACAGAAGGGATATGTAGAAACCTTGTTCGGACGAAAGCGTATGCTCACCGACATATCTTCGGCAAATGCTACAGTTCGTGGATATGCCGAGCGCAATGCTATCAATGCTCCAATCCAAGGAACAGCTGCCGATGTTATCAAGATTGCCATGGTGCGCATTGCTAAGCGTATCCGTAAGGAAAGGCTACATGCAAAACTGCTCATTCAGGTTCACGATGAATTGAACTTCTCTGTCCCCGTCGAAGAGCTGGAGAAGCTTAAGTCGCTTGTGCTCGAAGAAATGGCAGGTGCCGTTCAACTGCGAGTGCCACTCATTGCTGATTGCGGAAACGGTAAAAACTGGCTTGAAGCTCATTGAGAGCAGACAATCTGCAAATCAATAATAATTAAGGCATATAGACGATGTATCTATATGCCTTAATTATTTTAAAATGAGAAGCGGTTATTATGTTTAGATTTTCTCGAAAGCCTGATCAAGATCTGCAATGATGTCATCAATATGCTCTACACCTATACTGAGGCGTACTGTTGATGGAGTGATATGCTGCTGCTCAAGCTCTTCTGGGCTCATCTGTGAGTGAGTGGTAGTATATGGATGAATCACAAGTGACTTGACATCGGCAACATTGGCAAGAAGCGAAAAGAGCTTGAGGTTGTCGATAAAGGCCCATGCTTCTTTCTCTCCTCCCTTGATTTCGAATGTGAATATCGAGCCACCCTGCTTAGGGAAATACTTTTTGTACAACTCATGATCTGGATGAGACGACAATGATGGATGATTGACCTTGGCCACTTTAGGATGGTTGGCAAGATAATTGACCACCTTGATGGCATTCTCGACATGACGCTCAATGCGCAATGGCAGAGACTCTACTCCCTGAAGCAATATCCAAGCGTTGAATGGAGAGATTGTAGCTCCTGTATCACGAAGTATCACGGCACGAATACGTGTCACGAAAGCGGCGGCACCAGCAACATCTGCAAATACCGCACCATGATAAGATGGATCTGGCTTTGCAATAGATGGATAACGGTCGGCATTGGCTTTCCAGTCAAACTTTCCTCCATCGACAATAACTCCTCCGAGAGAAGAGCCATGTCCTCCAATGAACTTCGTAGCAGAGTGTACCACTACGTCGGCACCATGCTCAAGCGGACGAATCAATATTGGAGCAAAGGTATTATCGACAATGAAAACAATACCATGACGATGCGCAACAGCTGCTACTGCCTCAAGATCAGTTACGTCTGAGTTCGGGTTGCCAAAGGTCTCTGCATAGATGACTTTGGTGTTTGGCTGAATGGCAGCCTCAAGAGCGGCGAGATCGTTGACTTTTACAATGGTATTGGTTATGCCCTGGGTTGCCAATGTGTGTGTGATTAAGTTGAATGAACCTCCGTAAAGATTATCAGCTGCAACGATATGGTCTCCTGCCTGCAGCACATTCTGCAAGGCATAGGTCACTGCGGCTGCACCACTGGCTACGGCAAGACCTGCCACACCTCCTTCAAGTGCTGCAACTCGATCTTCGAACACTCCCTGTGTCGAATTGGTGAGTCGGCCATAGATATTACCAGCATCTCGCAATCCAAAACGGTCGGCGGCATGCTGTGAGTTGCGGAACACATACGAGGTGGTCTGATAGATAGGCACTGCACGTGCATCGGTTGCAGGATCTGGAGTTTCTTGTCCAACGTGGAGTGCAAGTGTTTCGAGGTGAAGTTTGTTCTGTCCCATAATAGTCATATTTTTAATTGTTATACTTGATATTTTCAATTGATTTGACGGCACAAAGTTACGATTATTGCAAATATTTTCCAAGAAGATTTGAAAACTTAGAAAATATTCATATATTTGCGTCGTTTTATAGAAAATAAACAAGGAAAAATAACTCAAAATTGACTATTATCAGAATGAGCCTCGACGACAAAGACAAAGATATTCTGCGAGCTTTGCAGCAGAATGCACGACTCACTACCAAAGAATTAGCAGCAAAGGTGCATCTTAGCACTACTCCTGTATTTGAACGAGTAAAGCGACTCGAACGTGAAGGGTATATCAAACAATATGCCACGATTCTTGATGCAAAGAAACTCAACAAAGGATTTACAGTATTCTGCAGTGTCAAACTGCGCCAACTCAACAAGGAACGTGCCAATGCTTTCACGCTCATGGTACGCGATATCCCAGAAGTAACTGAATGTTATAATATTTCAGGCAGTTTCGACTATATGTTGCGTATTCAGTCTCCCGACATGCAATACTACCAGAGGTTCGTCCTCGATGTAATAGGTCTGCACGATAATATCGCTTCGCTCGAAAGCACTTTCGTGATGGAAGAGATCAAGCACGAATATAGCGTGGGCGTTTAGGTATATTAAGGAACACGAACAAAAAACACGAATCTGACACACTCTTATGAGAAAGTCAGATTCGTGTTGATTGTATTTGGCTAAATATGCCGATTACTTGCGATAGTTAGCGAGATCCTCTGGTGTAGCATCGGCAACGAAATTGCTGTGCTTCTCAACCTCTGCAGCAGCATAACGTACATATACGCGTGCGCTGTCGTTGAAGAGATCTGGACGCTTGGTTGCATCACCAAGGATGAGGATTGACATGATAGTGTCGGCAGCCATCTCGTAGAGGTGACGTGAGCAGAAATCCTTGAACTCGTCGTTCTTAAGCTCGTTGACCTTGGCAACAGCTGCATTGAACTTCTCAGCCATCTGCTCTACACGAGTCTTGAGAGCAGCATATTCTGGAGCAATCTCAGTCTCAGCAAACATATCGGCAATCACCTGGCTATAGAAACCATTGGTGACATAGCGGATAGCTGCAACAGTCTGGAGCTGTGTAGTACCCTCGTAGATTGATGTGATACGAGCATCGCGATAGAGACGCTGACAAGCATACTCGAGCATGAAGCCAGAACCACCATGAATCTGAATAGAGTCGTAGGTGTTCTGATTGGCATACTCAGAATTCATACCCTTGGCAAGTGGAGTGAAGCTATCGGCAAGCTTTGCATACTTCTTGCACTCCTGACGCTCTTCCGGAGTAAGCTTGCGTTCGCGCTCGATGTCTTCGAGGCACTTGTAGATATCTACGTAGCGTGCTGTAGCATAGAGGAGCGAACGACCTGCGTCGAGCTTTGCCTTCATCAATGCGAGCATGTCATAGACTGCTGGGAAGTTGATGATGGCAGTACCGAACTGCTTACGATCCTTAGCATAGGCAAGACCCTCGTTGTATGCAGCCTGGCAGAGACCTACTGACTGAGCAGCGATACCGAGGCGGGCACCGTTCATGAGAGCCATTACATACTTGATGAGACCAAGCTTGCGGCTACCGCAGAGCTCTGCCTTGGCATTCTTATAAACGAGCTCGCAAGTAGGCGAACCATGGATACCGAGCTTGTTTTCGATACGGCGTACATTGACACCACCCTGACGCTTGTCGTAGATGAACATTGAGAGACCACGACCGTCCTTTGTGCCTTCCTCTGAACGAGCGAGCACGAGGTGGATATCAGAGTCACCATTAGTGATGAAGCGTTTGCAGCCATTAAGCAGCCAACAGCCCTCCTCCTCAGAGTAGGTAGCCTTGAGCATTACGCTCTGAAGGTCAGAACCAGCATCCGGCTCAGTGAGGTCCATAGACATGGTCTCACCACCGCACACACGAGGGACGAAACGCTGACGCTGATCCTCGTTACCGAACTCATAGAGAGTTTCGATACAATCTTGGAGCGACCAGATGTTCTCGAAACCTGCATCGGCTGTAGCTATCATCTCGTTGATTGCTGTATATACTGTGTTAGGGAAGTTAAGACCTCCGTAACGACGTGGCATAGTCACACCACAAAGACCAGCCTTGACAGTAGCGTCGAGGTTCTCGTAGGTCTTGCTTGCATAGCGCACACGACCGTTCTCGCAGTGAGGGCCTTCAGCATCAACATCCTCTGCATTAGGAGCGATGATGTTGGCACAGATGTCACCAGTCAATTCGCAAACACGATCGTAACTGTCGAGCGCATCTGTATAGTCAGAAGGCGCATAGTCGAATGTCTCAGCATCGGCATAGTTGCGCTCCTTCAATTCTGCAATACGCTCAAGGAGCTTATTGCTCTCCAACTGAAACTTGATTTCAGGATGGTCGGTATAGAAATTTGCCATAGTTTACTTAGAATTTTTCTTGTAGTACTTGATCATCTTTGGAATAACCTCCTCGACTGTGCCGTTGATGACGTAGTCGGCGATGGTGTTGATAGGAGCGTTAGGGTCACTGTTGATAGAGATGATGATGCCCGAATCCTGCATACCTGCAATGTGCTGGATCTGACCAGAGATACCGCATGCGATATAGACCTTAGGACGGACAGTGACACCTGTCTGACCGATCTGACGGTCGTGGTCGGCAAAGCCTGCATCGACAGCAGCACGAGAAGCACCTACTTCTGCATGAAGCTCCTTAGCGAGGTCGAAGAGCATGTCGAAGTTCTCCTTCGAGCCCATACCATAACCACCAGCGACTACGATTGGAGCACCCTTGAGGTTGTGCTTTGCAGCCTCAACATGACGGTCGAGAACCTTGACTACATATTCAGTCTCAGGCACGAACTTAGCCACATCGTGACGGATCACTTCGCCCTTATAGTTCTCGTCGAGCACTTCCTTCTTCATCACACCCTCGCGCACTGTAGCCATCTGTGGACGGTGCTCAGGGTTGACGATAGTGGCAACGATGTTACCACCGAAGGCAGGACGGATCTGATAGAGTTTCTCTTCGAAATGCTTTACGATAGGCTTCTTGTTCTCATCGAAACCGCAGTTCATATCGAAATCACCAATCTCGAGTTCTGTACAGTCGGCAGTAAGACCGCTAAAAAGAGCAGAAGATACGCGAGGACCGAGGTCTCGGCCGATAACTGTTGCACCCATGAGGCAGATCTGAGGATCTTCCTGCTTGAAGAGATTGACAAGGACAGCAGTATGAGGATTAGAAGTGTATGGGAAAAGACCTGGAGCATCGAAGACGTGCACCTTGTCAACACCATATTTCATCACCTGTTTCTCAACACCGTCGAGGCCAGAACCTGCACAGATACATTCCAACTGTACGCCAAGAGTATTGGCCAACTTACGGCCCTTTGTGAGGAGTTCGAGACTGACATCCTTTACGGTTGTACCCTCGATTTCGCAATATACAAATACGCTATTCATAATTAACCAATAATCTTTTCGTTCAACAATTCGACGATCAAGCCCTCAACATCAGCATCGCTTGCTGTGAGTGTCTGGCTTTCCTTTGCCTTGAAGACAATGTTCTTGACTGTCTTGACATTGGTTGGCGAACCAGCCTTACCCACCTGCTTGAGGTCGGCATCAATGTCGGCAGCACCCCACTGAGTGATATTTAGATATGGCTTCTTCTCAACGAGAGCTGCAATAGCCTCAGCCTGTTCAGCTGGACGCTCAGCTGGAGCTGTTGCGTTCTTGTACTTCATGACGCGCTTTGCGTTGCGTGGGCGGCATGGAGCAGCAGAGCCATTGACAGTGACAACGAGAGGAAGAGGAGCCTCAACAGTCTCGACACCACCATCGATGTGACGCTTGATAACAATCTTGCGAGCAGCCTCATCGAGCGAGAGGATCTCCTCAGCATAAGTAACCTGAGTGAGCCCGAGCTTCTCGGCAATCTGTGGACCTACCTGAGCTGTATCACCATCAATAGCCTGACGACCACCGAGGATGATGTCATAGTCACCGATCTTCTTGATGGCCTGACTGATTGTGTAACTTGTGGCAAGTGTGTCTGCACCGCCAAGACAGCGATCGGTTACGACGTAACCAGCATCTGCACCACGGTAGAGTGACTCACGGATAACCTCGGCAGACTTTGGAAGACCCATTGTTACCACAGAGATTGTTGAGCCAGGGAACTGCTCCTTGAGACGGAGGGCCTGCTCGAGAGCGTTAAGATCCTCAGGATTGAAGACAGCTGGGAGAGCAGCACGATTGACTGTTCCTTCTGGTGTCATCGCATCCGGACCAACGTTTCTTGTGTCTGGTACCTGCTTAGCAAGTACAATGATTTTTAATGACATAGAATATTTTGTTTTTGGTTTTATGTTTCTGTTGTTTTAAGGAGCTAGCTGGAGGAACTCCCTCATCACATCAAAGTCCCTTATTCTCTATCAGCCATTCTGCAATCTGAACAGCATTGAGAGCGGCGCCCTTCTTGATCTGGTCGCCTACGAGCCAGAATGTGAGACCATTTTCGTTAGCAAGATCCTTGCGCACGCGACCTACATACACATCATCCTTGCCTGCGAGGAAGAGTGGCATTGGGTAAGTCTTGGTTGCAGGATCGTCCATGAGCTGCACACCCTTGCCATTGCGGATAGCTTCCTGGAACTCCTCAACACTGACTGGACGCTCAGTCTCTACCCACACGGCCTCAGAATGGCTGCGGAGCGAAGGAACTCGTACGCACATTGCAGAACAAGCCGCATCGGTGTGCATGATCTTGCGAGTCTCGTTGAACATCTTCATCTCCTCCTTGGTGTAACCATTGTCGGTAAACACGTCAATCTGAGGGATTACATTGTATGCAAGCTGATATGCAAACTTCTCGACAGTCACAGGCTCATTGTTGAGCACCTGACGATATTGGGTTTCAAGTTCCTGCATTGCCACTGCACCAGCACCACTGGCAGCCTGATATGAAGCAACGTGGATGCGCTTGATATGACTAATCTGCTCAAGACACTGAAGCACTACTACCATCATGATGGTAGTGCAGTTAGGATTGGCAATGATGCCACGTGGACGAACCAAGGCATCCTCGGCATTGCACTCAGGTACAACAAGTGGCACATCAGCATCCATGCGGAAAGCACTTGAGTTGTCGATCATGACAGCACCATACTTAGTGATGTCGGCAGCATATTCCTTAGAAGTACCACCACCCGCACTTGTAAATGCGATGTCGATACCCTTGAAGTCTTCTGGGTTGTGAGTAAGTTCCTTGACAACGATATCCTTGCCACGGAAATTATATGTACGACCTGCACTGCGCGACGAGCCAAAAAGCACAAGCTCATCCAATGGGAAATTGCGCTCATCAAGTACGCGAAGGAACTCCTGTCCTACGGCGCCACTGGCACCTACAATAGCTACTTTCATTTTCTTTGTTCTTTTATTGGAGTTAACGGGAGAAACAGGGATTTGTCCGTTAACTCCCGTTATCTCCCATTATCTCCCGTTAACTTCTGCTAATTTTATAATTATTTGTTATTAATAATGTGCAAAATTAAACAAAAAAAATGAATTCCTCTGCTATTTTGAGAGGAATTCATTGTAGAAAATGTATTTTTGTTGAAAATAAACAGTCTTTGCGCTACTTGCATTGCACAAAACCGGCAAAACTGTGCACAGTTTTTACAGGTTTGCGAGATAGTCTGAGACGTTCTTCTCGATGCGGTCTGCGAGGTCGGTGTCTTCTGCCTTGACGAATTTTTCGCCTACGATATGCTCATAAAGTTCGATGTATCGCTCTGATACGCTTTCGGCATATTCATCAGTAATCTCTGGCATAACCTGACCTGGCTCGTTCATAAAGTTGTGCTCGATAAGCCACTGGCGCACAAACTCTTTTGAGAGCTGTTTCTGAGGCTCTCCCTTTGCGAACTTTTCTTCATAACCTTCGGCATAGAAGTAACGGCTTGAATCTGGAGTATGGATTTCATCAATCAGATAGACCTTTCCGTCTTTCTTGCCGAACTCATACTTGGTATCGACGAGGATAAGTCCCTTGCTTGCAGCGATTTCTGTGCCACGCTGGAAGAGAGCATAAGTGTATTTCTCCATCTGTTCATAATCCTCCTTGCTCACATAGCCCTGGGCGATGATCTCTTCCTTTGAGATGTTGAGATCATGGCCTTCTTCAGCCTTGGTGGTTGGAGTGATGATTGGTGTTGGGAACTTCTCGTTCTCACGCATGCCTTCTGGAAGTTTCACTCCGCAAATCTCACGGCATCCAGCCTTGTAATCGCGCCATGCCGAACCTGTGAGGTAGCCACGAATGATCATCTCTACACGGAAACCTTCGCACTTGAGACCCACTGTGACCATAGGATCTGGGGTAGCGAGTTTCCAGTTGGGCACGATGTCGCTTGTTGCATCGAGAAAAGAAGCCGCAATCTGATTGAGAACCTGTCCCTTGAATGGGATTCCCTTTGGAAGGATCACGTCGAAAGCAGAGATACGGTCGGTTGCGACCATTACCAAGAGCTCATCGTTAATGTTATAGACATCACGAACTTTGCCGTGATAAACAGACTTCTGACCTTTGAAGTTGAAGTCGGTACGAGTTAATGCTGACATAATATTTTGTTTTGATTGGGTTTCTATTTGTTAAGGGAGATAACGGACAATAGCTGTTTGACTGCAGAAACTGGCTGAATAGACAAATAAACATATTTGCCAGCTAAATTCCTAAGCGAAGCAGTAACTACCGTTAACTTCCACTAAGTACCATTATCATCCAAAAGGCTGAACTTTTTCTTGTGAATCTCTTCATAGTGGTCATAGGCATCGACAATCTTCTGGACGAGACGGTGGCGCACTATGTCGTGACGGTCGAACTCGATGGTGGCAATGCCTGGGATACCTTTGAGGATGCGCTGAGCTTGAACCAAACCGCTCTGGACATTATGAGGCAGATCGACCTGCGACATATCGCCTGTCACAATCATCCTTGCACCGAGTCCAAGGCGTGTCAGGAACATCTTTATCTGTGGGGCTGTGGTATTCTGCGCCTCGTCGAGTATGATGACTGCATCGCTGAGTGTGCGTCCGCGCATATAAGCCAAGGGAGCAATCTGTATTACGTTTGTCTCAAGATACTCACGAAGTTTGGCAGAAGGAATCATGTCTTCGAGCGCATCATATAGTGGCTGGAGATATGGGTCGAGTTTGTCTTTCATCTCGCCTGGCAAAAAGCCGAGTTTTTCGCCTGCCTCGACAGCCGGACGCGAAAGTATGATCTTGCGGATTTCCTTGTTCTTGAGAGCCTTGACTGCCAAGGCAATCGCTACATAGGTCTTGCCTGAGCCTGCAGGGCCGAGTGCAAAGACGAGGTCGTTTTTTGAGAAAGCATCGACCAACGCCTTCTGGTTGCTGGTACGTGCCGTTATCGGCCGTCCGTTGACACCATAGATAATTAGATGATCCTGTTTCTTCTCCTGTGGTCCTTCTCCATTGTAGAAGTCTAGTATTGCCTCTTCGTTCAGTTTATTATAATTACTGCAATAGTTGACCAATCGTCCCAGGAAGGTCTCGAAAATCTGAATATCTTCTTCATCGCCAAATATCTTGATGGCTCGACCTCTGGCGACAAAGCGCAACTTTGGATAAAGCGTCTTGAGCAACAGAATATTACTGTTGTTTACGCCATAAAAAACGACTGGGTCAACTTGATCTAATACGATGACTTTTTCTATCATAAATCTTTATTGCTTATTCATAGACCGACGATAAAGCCTATTATCAACGCCAACAAGTATGCAATACCTATTACGACAAAAAATGTCTTTGCCGACAGGTCAAACATACTCGACTTCGTATTCAAGTCGATGTTTCCGTCCTGAATATCTGTACTGATATTGACAGGCTGCAACTTTGATGACTGGTGTTTCATTTCGGTCTTCTCTTCCTCTCTTTGTGCCGATTGGTCTTCGTTGGCGACACCTTTATCGTGGTCTTCTGTTTCCTTGTCAGCCGATGTGCTGTCTAAAGGCTCGATGACTTTTGGTGCTTCTTTTTGAGTCTCCGTATAGTCTTCTTCCTCCTCTACCGATCTGACATGCAGCATGTAAGCCGAATGATTATCCTGGCATTCAGAGGTATAGTCGAGTAACGCATCGCGCTTGTGTTCTCCAGTCCAATCAGGGCGATTGATGATTGCAACCAGATCTTCGATAGAAAGAGACTCACACATTCCATCGGTCATCAGCAGGAACCAGTCGCCATGCTGAATATCGTTGATTACCAGATTTTCTTCTCCGTCATTGACATATATAGGTTCGTCGTATCCAGGACGAATCTGGAACACCCTGCATTTTCCAACGATACAGATGCGCATACCATACGGCATCACTGTCAGCGAAGCCTTGTGATAATACACTTCGGGCAACGGACCTTCTGCTACCATGAAGTGCCGGTCAGAACTTCTTGCCTCTCCCAGAGCCGGAATGACATAGTCCTGCTGCATTGGACGATGCCCAATGTCATGAATGCATAATGGCCGGTTGAGAGTTATCTTCATTGAATCAGGTTATTATATCAACGTGCAAATATAAGGCTTTTCTCGCAACTTTCAAAAAAAAAACTTATTTTTTTGGATATATTGGGAATGAAACATGCAATAATAAAAAAAAGGCTCGTACCTCAATGAAGCACGAACCATTTTTTCTGTAGTCTTGGTTGAAAACTAACCGCTCTGTATTATTCAGCACAGCACTTAGTTGAATCACCACAACACTTAGTTGAATCGCCACAGCACTGAGTTGAGTCAGCACAGCACTGAGTTGAGTCACCAGCGCAGCAAGATTCTGCAGCAACTGCCTCTACAACTTCAACAGCCTCCTCTGTTGCAGGAGCCTCAGACTTAGCTGAATTACATGAAGCAAATGATACTGCTACGAGTACACCTGCGAAAAGAACCAACTTCTTCATTTTTTTGTTCAAATTAAAAAATAACACAATAACCTTTTTGTTTTTTGTACTGCAAAGTTAGAGATTTTTGATGCTGAATGATATATTTTTGCTAATTTTTGTCAATAAAATGCTTTTTTTAATTTTTTAACTCTTATATTTGCAATGTGCAGTGAGTAAAATAATAGGTAAAACTGCTCTGATAGATAAAGAAATTAAAGACAAATGAAAAGATTGCAACTAACGATATTTACCCTGCTGATGGTTTTGCCGATTATGGCTCAGAATCAGGTTATCAAGAATCTCCCATACATCGACCAAAGGCGGTTCCACTATGGTTTCGCTTTGGGTATAGGTATGGCAAATGTTTCGTTTGAGCATACAGGAGAAGGTTGGTGTGCCGAATGTCCTGAGTTCAATCCAGGGTTCAGTGTCGGGCTGGTTGGAGATATGGCATTGACCGAATTCCTCAACCTACGATGCTCCCCAACTCTGCATTTCGTCTCGCGTAAAGTTGCTTTCATCAACAACTTAGGTGATAATACCATAGAACAAGACCTCAAGAGCTGCAATATAGAGATTCCTTTGAGTCTGAAGGTTTCCACTCGTCGCCTCAACAACTATCGTCCGTATGCCATTGCAGGAGCAAGCATCCAATACGACCTGTCGAAAGACAAGGAAACCCCGATTGTGTTCAAGCGTTTCGACTATTGTATCCATATCGGCATCGGCAGCGACACCTATCTGCCCTTCTTCAAGTTCTGTCCCGAACTTCGCTTCAACCTCGGACTTGCCGATATGATTGACCATAAGCGCAAAGGGCTCAAGGACGAGACTCTGATGCAATACACCAATGCGATTGCCAAAGCAAGAAACAAAAGCATTAGTCTAATACTATATTTCGAATAAGAATGAGCAATTACATTTTTCCCATCTGTTGCCTTGTGGCAGCATGTTCTTGTTCGGTGAACAAGAACACGAGTGACGAACTTACAAAGCCTGAGTTGAAGCCACGACTCGTAGTCATGACCGACATTGGTCCAGCAGACGTTGAGCCAGACGACAACGAGTCGGCTGTGCGTCTGCTCTCGTACGCCGACCGTTTTGAAATCGAGGCTATATGCACTACCATTGGCTGGAACTGCGACCCTTATCCTGAAGAATGGGCAGAATATCTCACTCGCGTGGTCGATGCTTACGAGACAGATGTCACCAACCTCATGAAACGCTCTAAGCAAGAGGGTCACATGACCCTTGACGAAGAAAACTCGTTGCCTCAGAAGATTGGTTATTGGCCAAGTGCTGAATACATCCGCAGTCGCTGTATGATGGGCAGCAAGCATGCCGGCATCGGTGTGATTGGCGAAGGCAATGACTCGGAAGGCAGCGAGATGCTCATCCGTCTTGCCGATGAAGACGACGACCGTCCTATCTGGGTGACTTCGTGGGGTGGGTCGAATACCTTAGCTCAAGCGATATGGAAGGTGCAGCAGACGCGCACTCCAGAGGAATTGAAGAAGTTCCTGCAGAAATTCCGCATCTACACCATCACCGACCAAGACATGCAATGGTCGATGCGCATGCAGCGCGACTATAGCTCACACATGTGGATGCGCAAGGAGTTCAAGGATGATCTGAAGTTCGTGTGGGACGAATCGGCATGGCTCAACCAGAATGCTCTCGGTGTGCAGAACTGGGACAAGTATGCCTCTCTCATACAAGGCAAGGGTGAGATGGGTAATGTTTATCCAAAATATCTGTGGGGCGTGGAGGGAGATACTCCAAGTTTCCTCAATGTGATGCCCAATGGCTTGAACGACCCAGAGGATCCGACACAGGTAGGTTGGGGCGGCTATCACGTCTTCGGTCTCTCTCCCGACAGCATCACATTCTCGTGGACCAACTGGGCAGAGCCTGTCAAGAGTGCTTCTGACGCATACGAGAAGAAGTTCTATCCAGACGAGTTCAACGACTTTGCTGCCCGCATGGCATGGGCAGAGAGTGGCACAGGCAACACCAATCCCGTGGTCATTGTCAATGGCTACAAGGGCATTGCTCCTATATATATAAATGTACGTGCGGGCGAAACCATCACTCTCGATGCTTCAGAGTCTTATGACCCCGAAGGTGACTCCCTCTCTTTCTCATGGTGGGTGCAGAATGAGATAAGTTCTCCTGTCTTGATCTCCGACCCATCTGCCACGACCATCACGGTGACTATACCAGAAAACGCCACTGGCAAGACCCACATCGTGTGTGAGGTGCATGACAATGGCGCTTTCAATCTTGTAGCTTATCGGCGAATCATTATTCGTACGGAGTAAAGGTTCCGTTCTTGCAAGCGAGAATCTCCTCAATATCCACAGGCTTTCGCAATCCGAGATGGCGTGAGCCTGTTTCTGTTATAAGATAGTCTTCTTCGTTACGCATACCGCCGAAGTCCTTCCATGCTTCGAGCTTGTCGTAGCAGATAAAGTCGGAGAACTTTCCAGCAGCCTTCCATTGGTCGATGAGTTCTGGAATGAAATAGATGCCTGGCTCAACGGTGAACACAAACCCTGGCTCGAGTGTACGGCCAAGACGGAGAGAACGGAAACCAAAACGTGAGTCTTTCTGAGCGCCACGAGGATAACCTACATAGACCTCGCCATAGTTCTCCATGTCGTGAACGTCCATTCCCATCATGTGACCGAGTCCATGAGGCATGAACATTGCCACTGCGCCAGCCTCAGCTGCTTCCATGGCATCGCCCTTCATCAAGCCAAGAGCCTTAAGTCCTTCTGCAATCTTTGCCCATACTGCCACATGAACCTCTCGATAGGTGATGCCAGGACGTATCATTGTTGTGGCTGTCTTATAACTGTTGATGAGCACATTATACACATCCTTCTGACGAGAAGTATAGTCGGCACCCACAGGCATGGTAGTAGTGAGGTCTCCTGCATAGTGCATCTCGTTCTCGGCACCCGCGTCAAGCAGCAACAGGTCGCCATCGTTCAAGATGTGGATATAGCCATGATTGTGGAGAGTCTGTCCGTGGCTTGTGGCAATAGTTGGGAACGAATAGTAGTATCCCTCGCGCAATGCCACTTCCATCACAGCAGCAGCAATGTCCTTCTCGTTCATGCCAGGCTGCACCATCTGTACCGCCTTGCAATGCATCTTGACAGTGATGTTGATAGCTTTCTCGATCTCGGCAATCTCTTCTGAAGCCTTATGATTACGCATGTCAGCAACATTGTAGCACATTTCGAGCGAAGGAGTTGCCACAGGCATTCCAGCCACAAAAGCATCGCCTGCTGCAGTGTTGACTGGTACGCCAAGGAGTTCCTGAAGCCAGAGGATGGTGTGTCCGCGATATGGAGGAATGAAATGTATAGGCTGCTTCTTCGACTTTGCCGCATTGATATAGTTGGCGAGTTCCGACATCGGAAGTGTCTCTGTCACTCCCACAGCGGCACATTTCTCTGCAATGGTTGGCTGCACACCTGTCCAGATGATATCGTCGATGGTGAGTTCGTCGCCAAAGATTATTGTCTTGTTGTTGTCGATGTCGATTACTGCTGCAAGTCCCTCATAGTCCAAGCCGAAAAAATAAAGGAAGGTGCTATCCTGGCGGAACTGATAGTTGTTGTCGGGATAGTTGAAACTTGCAATTCCATTACCAAGGAACAGGAGCAAACCGCCACCCATTGCCTTCTCGATGCGGGCTCTGCGAGCCTCATAGATTTCTTTTGAAAAAGCCATAGTATTTTAATATTTGGGAGTTAATAGGAATTAACGGGAGTTTCCGTTTTGCTCAAGGAGTTAACGGACAAATGAAATCAATATACATAGATTTACTAATTTATTACCCTCGCTTCCCATTTTCTGTTTTAGTAATATTAATCATTCCACTCATAGCATCCTATTGAAGGAGGATTTTGCCATTCTTTTCCATCAATATCCGATCTCTGAGAAGAAGCACTGTCTGTAGTTCCTGCGCCTTTGGCTGCCGACTCTTCAGTCAGATGGAAGTCGTAGGTGTAGTTCTTATCGTCAATGAGCAAGAACCCAGGTTCGGTATTCCACAACGTGCCCACAAACTGCTCGTCGTCGGTTCCATCGGCATGTATCAGGCAGTGATCGAAGCGATAGTTGAATATGCTATCGCCTTGCTCTGGACGATGATAGTCAAGGCAGATGTCGGGACAGAATTTCCTGCCCCAGATGATAGTATTGACAAAGTCGCATTGCAGGAGAGGAACACTGACGTTGTTGAGCGTATCTCGGTTTGACAGTCTCAGTGCCTCCTGAGTAATCGATGCCGCAAAGTTATAGTTTGCCAATGTGCAATGAACCACTGCCGACTCTCCTCCAACGATGTCGAGCAGACTGCCTGCAGCATTCGACAGTTCGCAGTTCTCAAAGCGAGTTCGGGCATCAACCGCAGTAATCAGGTTGCCATCCGAGTTCTTGATGCGGCAGTTAGTGAAATCTGCTTCCGACTCTACCCAGATGCCATCACTCATGCCTCGGATATTGGCATACTCAAAGCTGTTGCCACGGCTCTGTCGCCTCATATAAAGACTGCCCCATTGCGAAGGCAAGTTGTCGTATGGGAGGTTATCGAACATATTGTCGGTTCTGTCGCCCCTTATCGTCACCGGACGGGTGATAGTGCCTTGTGCTTTCAACGAGCCATAGACAATGATATTAGCCTTATCATGCAGATAGAGCGTAGTGCTGTCGGTCAAGGTCAACACAACACCTTCAGCAATTACCAAGCTGTCGTAAATCTGTATTTCGCCAGCCTTGTCCCACACTTCATTGGTCGTTACTGTATAGCCTTGCAGCCGTCTGACATCCTTGCTCACTGCATCGAGCACGATGGTTGTGGTCTTGCCATTGCACAATACATCGATGTAATCCAGATGACGCTGTGTGCCCAAGCCTTTCTGTGGAAATGTTGCCTCGACAAACATAAACAGCGAATCGCCCGACGAGATGCGCAGCAGGTCGCTGTTGGCGAACGACGTTCCGTTCATGCCATCGACATTCATCCTAAAGCCTGAAGCCGGAGCATTGCGCAGCACTATCGACGTCAGTTTCAGCTCCTTGCTGTTGGGGTTGTAGAGCTTGAGCTGATAAGTGGGCGAGCTATTGTCAGCCAACAATGTACCGAGATGAAGCGTGTCGGTCGATGCGACAGGCTGAGCGTCACTTCCCGTGGCAAAGTCATCGTCACAGGAAACGAGCAAAAACATCGTCATCAATATCAGCACAATATTCTTCATCTGGTCACGTTTACTGTCACACCATCCATAAGCCGCTGGGCTCTATATCGGCGCAATATGAGTTTCTCGGAATTGGCAGGGCCAGCCGTAGGAGCAGGAGAACCCCAGAATACTGCGCCAAATTCAGAGGCACAAGTGGGGCAAGCAGCTGTAAAGCCATCGTCATTTATTGTGATGCGGCTCACTTTCGCTCCTGTCTTGCCTTCCGAGAAACAATATGGGCAAGCGAGGTCAAAGGCATGGAAGGCTCCTTCGTAGTTCTGAAGTATCAGCAATCCGCCCAAGCCAATCACATCACTTGCCGCGAGGTTTCTCTTGTCATATACCCTCACATATCCGCCCTGACAGTCCAGTCCCACCTGTTCTGTCTGCTGCAAATAAGCGTTGACAAGCGTCGCATTACAGCTATAGTGAACATTATATTCAGGAATCACACTGTCGGTCACATCGCCTTTGCACGAAGTGAGCGCCACAACGGCACACAATAATATCCTGAGGGTCTTAAACATAACTTTATTTCACCAGTTTCTCGACAGCCTTATCGACTTTCTCGAAGTTGAACGACTTGACCACATCATCCATGAGGGCGCAGATGCGATCGTTGCAGAGGTTGCCGATTGATCCTTCGTGTGTGTGAGCCACGCTCTTGGTTGGGGTGAACTTGCCAGCCTCGATGTCGAGTCCCACTTTCTTGTATGCATCGCGGAACGGCATACCATTGGTAGCCAGACGGTTTACCTCCTCGACCGAGAACATCAGATCGTAGCGCGAATCGTCGAGGATGTGTTCGTTGACAGTGATATGCTCAAGCATGAGAGTTACCATGCGCAAGCAGTCTTTCAGCTCGTCGAAGGTTGGCAGGAACACCTCCTTGATGATCTGAAGGTCACGGAAATAGCCCGATGGCAGATTGTTCATGATGAGCATGATCTGCTCAGGCACAGCCTGTATTTTGTTGCACTTGGCACGTGTAAGCTCAAATACATCAGGGTTCTTCTTGTGAGGCATGATGCTCGAGCCCGTGGTAAATGCGTCGTGGAGCTTGATAAAGCCGAAGTTCTGACTTGAATACATACAAGCGTCGAAGGCGAGCTTTGCCAATGTTGCGGCTATTCCTCCGAGAGCCTGAGCCACAATGCGTTCGCTCTTGCCTCGTCCCATCTGTGCATACACGACGTTATAGTCCATCGAGTCGAAGCCAAGCAAGTCGGTTGTCATTTGGCGGTTAAGAGGGAACGACGAGCCATAACCAGCTGCACTTCCCAACGGATTGCGGTTCACTACCTTGTATGCGGCATTGAGCACAGTGAGGTCATCGACCAGTCCCTCTGCGTATGCGCCAAACCAAAGACCGAACGACGAAGGCATTGCCACCTGAAGATGTGTATAGCCTGGCATCAGCACGTTCTTATACTTCTCGCTCTGCTGGACGAGCATGTTGAAAAGCTCTACGGTAAGACGAGTGATTTCCTGGAGCTCGTGGCGCATATATAGTTTCAGATCTACCAACACCTGGTCGTTGCGGCTGCGTCCGCTGTGAATCTTCTTGCCTACATCGCCCAAACGGCGTGTGAGAATCAGTTCCACTTCCGAGTGTACGTCCTCAATGCCTTCTTCTATCTCGAAGTTTCCTGCAACGGCATCGGCATAGATCTTCTTCATCTCGGCAAGGAGTACGTCAAGTTCGTCTTTCTCGAGCAGTCCGATGCTTTCGAGCATTGTGATATGAGCCATCGAACCAAGCACGTCAAATGGTGCAAGATAGAGATCCATTTCTCTATCTCGACCAATAGTATAGCGTTCGATGTCTTTATCTATCTTGACAGATTTTTCCCAAAGTTTCATCTTAGTACGGAATACGAGTTAATGCTTCTGCTATCTGATCGGCAACACCATCAAGCTTGCTTCCCACCATAGGCTTGAGGAAGAACGGAATATCGACATCGAGAGTGACCTTCACTTTTGTCTCGTAAGGAGCAGTGCCTATGAGCTGAATCCATAGCGTTGCTGCCACCGGCGATTTGTCGGCAGCAAACTTGATGGTCTTGATTGGCTCGCGGTCAATAATCTTGACACACACAGGCATACCCTGAAGAGTGCACGAGGCAGTGTCCTCAGTGAAGGCAATGTCCGAGATTGTCACCTTACCCTTGCTCACCTCATCGAATTTCTCTTTTATCATCGACTTCTGTTCAGGGGTGAGTCGGTCTTTCATTGTCTGCAACTGGCTAAGGTCACTCAAACGAGCATATACATTAGCCTGTGCTGCATATATTGTTTTTACCTGACTTTCGTATCTTGACATTTTCTAATCTACAATTAATTATTCCTGCATCCATGTCGATGGCGACTGACGCCACTCCTTGAGCACTTCGATATCCTCGGCCTTGATGTAATCGAGATCCTTAGCCTCAGCAAGGAGTTCAGTATAGTTGCTGAGAGTAGTGAGTTCGACATTTGCCTCGTCAAAAGCAGCGGCAGCCTGAGGGAACTGGTAGGTGAAGATAGCCACCATGCCGAGTACCTCTGCTTCTGCCTGACGGAGAGCAGCAACTGCCTTGAGCGAGCTCATGCCTGTCGAAATGAGATCCTCAACGACCACGACCTTCCATCCTGGTTTGAGTTCACCTTCAATGAGATTACCCATGCCATGGTCTTTTGGTGCTGAGCGCACATAAAGGAATGGCACTCCGAGAGCATCGGCAACGAGTGCGCCCTGTGCGATGGCACCAGTAGCAACACCTGCGATGGCATCTATCTTGCCATACTTGCGCTGGATGGTGCTTACCAAACCCGTCTTGATCACTGTGCGCACATCAGGGTATGCAAGTGTCTTACGGTTGTCGCAATAGATTGGAGACTTCCATCCTGAAGCCCATGTGAAAGGGTTTGATGGCTGAAGCTTTACGGCTTTGATTGACAAAAGTTTCTCGGCAACGAGACGTTCTGTTGATTTCATATTCCTATGTTTTTTATTTTGTTATTCCCGCGCAAAGATAAGTATTTTATTTTGAAAAATAAAAAAAGATGGGGAAAAAGGGGGTTTTTCTATTATAAAAAACTAATCTGCCAATCCTAACGTCAGGAAACTCACCCTTGCTCCTGCATCCACCAGCAGTTGCAGGCACGCGTCGAGTGTGGCTCCTGTGGTGAGCACATCGTCAACCACAAGCACGTGCTTACCCTCTATCCTTTCAGGATGCCTCAACAAGAAAACATTCTCCACAATCCTCATTCGCTCATGCGCCTGTTGTTTCACCTGCGATTTGGTGTGGCGGCCTTTCACCAGACAGTCATATTCAATGGGCAATCCCCATGCCTTCGACAGCGCTTTGGCAATAGGGACTGTCTGGTTATATCCTCTCTCAATTTTTCTCAGTAAATGAATGGGCACAGGCACTATGACATCAATATCGAAAGGCCAGCCGGCACACGACAATTCGGTGGCAAACAAACTCGCCATATTGTAGTTAACCCACGGCCGATCAGCATATTTCGCACCGACTATCAGCAGTGAGAAGTCGCTCTTTTGCCGATAATAGCAGAACGACGTGCCATGTTCGAATGGCACTCGTCCAAACATCCTGTGTTCAGCCTCGTTGTCAGCCTTCTCACCCCTGACACGAGGCAGTTTCGACTGACACACCAAGCACAACGACTTTTCGCCCTTGTGCAATGTCGTGCGGCACACAAGACATTGATCTGGCAGCAATAAGTTGATGATTCTTCGCAGCAACATGACTCTCGAGGTTCTTTATTCGGTTTTCTGTTCGTCTTTCTTCTTGTCCGATTTGTCGTCCTCGTTCATCCCGTCCTTGAAGCTCTTGACCCCTTTGCCGAGGCCTCGCATCAACTCTGGTATCTTCTTGCCACCAAAGAGTAGAAGAACCACCAGCGCAATAAGCAAAAGCTCTTGTGTACCTATAAAGATTAAATTTACCATATTATAATAGATAATTATTGTTGTTATCACATCTTTGCTCTTGCCTGAACACCAAGATAACCGCCGTGATGACGCTTGGCATATTCCTCGATAGTGAAACCTATCTTGGTCATTATTCCCACAACGAGCAGGTCGCCTATCACTGTCATCATGGTGGTCGAGGTGGTAGGAGTCATGCCCAGCGGACACACCTCGGCTGGGTTGCCTGTCGATAGGCAGATGTCGGCAGCCTTGCCCAACGGACTGTCGGGATTGCCCGTGATGACAATCAGAGGCAAGTCTCTGTACAGATTATGTGCCAAGTCGATGAGTTCGATGATCTCGCGGGTCTTGCCCGAATTGGATATCAGTATCAGCACATCATCGGGCTGCACGATGCCCAAGTCGCCATGCTGCGCCTCGCTCGGGTGCAGGAAGAAAGCAGGAGTTCCCGTTGATGCCAAGGTCGTTGCAATGTTGGCACCGATCTGACCAGCCTTGCCCATACCGCTCACCACGACCTTGCCCTTCTTCTCATGCACATGGCCGATGACGAGATCCATTGCCTTCTCATAATCTTCGGTCAATGGTATATTTTTCAGCGCTTCGGCCTCGCGCTGTATTATAGATTGCAATAATTCTATCATAATTGTGATTTTATTTGGCAAAAATAAGCAATTATTCATTATGAAGTGCTTTTTTTGTCAAATTTTTTATAAATTTGCATTCATAATCTCGTTTTATGGAACAATTGACATTATCTAATGGTCTAAGAATAGTGCATAAGCACTCGGATTCGGCAGTGGGTTATTGTGGTTTCATGGTCGATTGCGGCTCGCGCAACGAGTTGTCGCCCGAACTCTACGGCATAGTCCATTTTATTGAACATATTATATTTAAAGGCACCAAGAATCGTGACAGCTGGCACATCAACAATCGCATGGAGTCGGTGGGTGGCGAGCTCAATGCTTTCACCACTAAAGAGGAGACTACGTTCTATGCAGCTTTCCTCCACGAAGATTTCTCTCGTGCCTGCGAACTGTTGTGCGACCTTGTCTGCAATGCTACGGCTCCTCAGCATGAGTTAGAGCACGAACAGGACGTGGTGATAGAAGAGATTGAGAGTTATCTCGACACTCCTACCGAACTTATTTTCGATGAGTTCGAGAACCGTGTGTTTGCCAGTCATCCTCTCGGTCACAATATCCTTGGCAGCGAAGCTACGGTTCATGGCTTCGACAGCAAGCGTTGTCTAGACTTCATCGACCGACATTACACGCCCGACCGCATGGTGTTCTTCTCTTATGGCAAGACACCTTTCAACAGGGTTATCAACACCGTCGAGAGGTTTTTCCACAACGAAAGGGCAGCCAGAGGCTCTGCTTCCAACACTCCAGCGACGTTATCCACCAAGATATCAACCGATGTTGATAACTCTTCTGCTGTTATCAACAGTATCCAGAATCCCGAGATCATCGTCCACGACACCCATCAGGCTCATGTCATCATAGGTGCTCGCTCCTATCACATCGGCAGTCCCAAATCGGCAGCTCTCGCCATCATCAACAACCTATTAGGCGGACCTGGCATGAACAGCCGTCTCAATCGTGAGTTGCGCGAGAAGCGAGGTCTCGTCTATACGGTCGAAGGTAATATCAGCAACTATACCGACTCGGGCTACCAAAGCATATACTTCGGTTGCGACCCTCACGATATGCGTCGGTGCATCGATCTCTGTCACAATCAGCTGCGCAAGATGTACGACACGAAAATGAGCCCAAAGCAGCTGCAAGCTGCCCAGAAGCAGCTCAAGGGTCAGATCGGTGTAGCCACTGCCAATATGGAGAATATGGCTATAGCAATGGCAAAAAACATCCTGCGTCTTGGCAAGGTCGAAACCATCGAAGAGACTTGCGCGCGTATAGATAATGTAACGTGCCTGCAGATTCAGGAGGTGGCTTACGAGGTGTTTGCGCCCGAAAAGCTGCATTGTGTGGTCATCCGATAGATTGTTTGATTTATAAAATCGCCTTGTTGGTTGATTTTCCATGCAACCAGCTTGCAAAATCGGGTCTGTTCAGTAAACAAAGACCTCTGCCATACGTCTTATAGACAAAAGAGTATTAATCAACATAAAAAAGCAACGACTATGAAGAAGACTATCATCACTCTCGTTCTTGCATTTGCAACTGTTATCAATCTTTGCGCAATGAGCAAGTATCGCGCAAGCCGTGAAGCTCGCTTCCTCACCGACAAGATGGCGTGGGAACTCGACCTCAGCTATGGTCAGATAGAAGACGTCTATGAGATCAACTACGACTATTTCCGTGCTCTCGACAATGTATATGACAAATACACCTGGGCTTACGATATCCGCAACGAGGAACTCAGTTTTGTGCTTTCTCCTCGTCAGTGGGCTCGTTTCATTGCCATCGAGTATTTCTATGTTCCTGTGCGTGTCTATCGCCATGCGTGGGTTTTCCCTGTCCACAATCACTATCACAGCAATCATTTCTATTATGATGCTCCTCATGCCTACAGCCACTACTCTGGAGGCCATGCCCATAACCGCGACTTCTACCGAGGTCGTTTCGACAACTATCATAAGTTCGACCATGACAATGGCCACCGTCCTCACTCAAGCGGCAATGTTCACAACAATAGGCCAGCTCCAAAGCCACAGGGCAACCAGCATAATGCAGCACCTAATCGAGGTAGCAACAACAGACATCCAGAGTCTGCTCCTTCACGCAACAACCCAAACCGTGGCGGTTCAAACTCTCACGCAGACAACTCCCGCAACGACAACCGTCGTCAGAACGGAAATACTTCTGCTCGTCCAACACGCAGCCAGAATGCCCAGAATAGCCAGAACCGTGGCAGCCAGACTGTCACTTCTGGACGCCGATAATCATCAGACTTCTATCAAAATGACAGTAGCCAACTAAATATTCGCATCCAATTAGCAGACCGCAAATTGCAAAATATCACTAATTGGATGTGTTTTTTCTTTTTTATCTTCTTTTATTTGTATTGTCGAAATAAAACCACCATCTTTGTGGTGAAAAAAAACACAACAATAAAAATTTATTCCATGTTGAACATCGATTCATTCATGAGTGCCCTTGAGGCAAGACATCCAGGCGAGGCCGAATACCTTCAGGCCGTTCGCGAAGTGCTAATTTCAATTAAAGATGTGTATGACCAGCATCCTGAATTCGAACGAGCCTCACTCATCGAGCGACTCGTTGAGCCCGAGCGAATCATCACCTTCCGTGTGCCTTGGGTTGACGACAAAGGCAAGATTCAGGTCAATCTCGGCTATCGCGTGCAGTTCAATTCTGCCATTGGCCCCTACAAGGGTGGCTTGCGCTTCCATGCCTCGGTCAACCTTTCTATACTGAAATTCCTCGGTTTCGAACAGACTTTCAAGAACTCGCTCACCACTCTCCCTATGGGTGGAGGCAAGGGAGGTTCCGATTTCTCTCCACGTGGCAAGAGCGACGGCGAGATCATGCGTTTCTGCCAAGCGTTTATGAGCGAGCTCTTCCGTTATGTCGGTCCTGAGATCGATATTCCTGCCGGCGACATCGGTGTCGGTGACTCGCCGTAGC
>SAMEA3663273__coassemble_54_pt1 | contig 27131 bp, 22 predicted proteins | sample SAMEA3663273__metabat2_low_PE_017 | metagenome-assembled genome bin SAMEA3663273 (sample SAMEA3663273) | pig gut metagenome | biome: pig gut; feature: pig-associated habitat; material: faeces | place: China | collected 2013
GATAGAAAGATCGAAAATGGTTGGTTGCCTCTGCATACCACAGTATTTGTAAGAAAAGAAATCTTTGACCGCTCGGGTGGATATTGCGAGGATTATGTCATTGCAGGCGATACCGATTGGCTGATCAGAGTGATGTATAAGACGGGTATCAGCATAGTGTATCTGCCTCAGTATGTGGTGAGAATGAATTATGGAGGCCTATCGACCAATTGGAAGAGAAGTTTCCAGAGATGGCGTGAAGACCTTAGAGTGTATAGTCGAAATGGCATCTCTCCTGTTATGGCTTTGGTCAAAAAGGTGCTGCGCAAGGTGCCGCAATTCTTCAGTTCTAAATGATAATGGAACAAGACGTAGAAGCTTTCCTTGATTATCTGACTTGCGTGCGTAAATTCTCGAACTACACGGTGACGAGCTACAGGGAAGATCTGGGAAAATATCTTGAATTCCTTGATACGATGCCATCTGCCAATCAGGACTATATGCTCAGCCTGGATGTGGCAAGGGCGTGGATGGCAGAAATGGGTAAGCGAGGACTAAAGGCCACAACCATCAAACGCCGCTTGTGTGCCTTAAGGAGCTTCTGCAAGTATCTGCGTCGCGAGAAAAAAATTGACAACAATCCGCTGGCGTTGCTCCCATCTCCTAAGGTGCCTAAACCTCTGCCTGTATGGGTTACCGAGTCTCAGATGGATGACTTGCTCGATAATACAGACTTCGGAAATGACTTTGTTGGCAAACGCGATCGACTCATAATCGACCTTATCTATTCGACTGGTATGCGACGCTCAGAGGTGGCTTCGCTTAAGAGTGCAGACATCGACTATGCCAACAGAAGCATACGAGTGCTTGGTAAAGGCAAAAAGATGAGAATAGTGCCATTCGGCGAAGAACTATTTTCCATGATGAGCGATTTTTCCCATGAAAAGATGTGCTTATTCGGAGAAGATACCCACTTCTTTGTTGTCGATGAATCCGGAGCTGGTCTCACTCCAGAGCAAATCGCTGTAATAGCGCATAAATATCTGTCGTCGATTCCGACATTAGCCCGACAGACCACACATGTATTGCGCCACTCCTTTGCCACCAATATGCTTTCAAACGGTGCAGATCTGATGGCTGTGAAAGAATTGCTTGGACACGCCTCGCTCCAATCAACCGAGGTATATACTCATCTTACACCAAAAGATATACTCGCAAACTACAGACAAGCCCATCCAAGATCAAAAAAATGATGTGTTTTTGCGTTTTTTTTATCTCTATTGCTCAAAATATCGGTCAAAATATACTTTTTTAGGCAAAAAAATGAAAAAAGTTGCGATTTTTCTTTTTGATATGAAAAAATCTTAATACCTTTGCACCCGCAAAACGTACAAATATATTTCGTTTGTATGATTTTTGCAAAGTTAATAATTGCGGGTATAGCTCAATTGGTAGAGTGTCAGCCTTCCAAGCTGAATGTTGCGAGTTCGAGTCTCGTTGCCCGCTCAATTTCGAATGTTGCCGCTTTAGCTCAGTGGTAGAGCGCATCCTTGGTAAGGATGAGGTCTCGAGTTCAACTCTCGAAAGCGGCTCAAAGATAAAGTTTTTGAACCTATATTGAATAATTCTTACATACTAACATTTTAAATATATTTAAAAGCTATGGCAAAAGAACAATTTGACCGTTCGAAACCACATGTTAACATTGGTACTATCGGTCACGTAGATCACGGTAAGACTACTCTTACTGCTGCTATCACAACTGTACTCGCTAAGAAGGGTCTTTCTGAGGTTAAGTCTTTCGACTCTATCGATAATGCACCTGAAGAGAAGGAGCGTGGTATTACTATCAATACTGCACACGTAGAGTATCAGACTGAGAAGCGTCACTACGCTCACGTTGACTGTCCAGGTCACGCTGACTACGTTAAGAACATGGTTACTGGTGCTGCTCAGATGGATGGCGCTATCATCGTAGTTGCTGCTACTGATGGTCCTATGCCTCAGACTCGTGAGCACATCCTCCTCGCTCGTCAGGTAAACGTTCCACGTCTCGTTGTATTTGTTAACAAGTGCGACCAGGTTGACGATCAGGAAATGCTCGACCTCGTTCAGATGGATATGCAGGATCTCCTTTCTCAGTATGGCTTCGAGGAGGATACTCCATTCATCTTCGGTTCTGCTCTCGGTGCTCTCAATGGTGTTGAGAAGTGGGAAGAGAAGGTTATGGAGCTCATGGACGCTTGCGACAACTGGATCCAGCTTCCTCCACGTGCTCTCGATAAGCCATTCCTTATGCCAATCGAGGATATCTTCTCTATCACAGGTCGTGGTACTGTTGCTACTGGCCGTATCGAGACTGGTGTCGTTCGCGTAGGTGACCAGGTTCAGCTCCTCGGTCTTGGTGCAGACAAGCTCACAGTCGTAACTGGCGTTGAAATGTTCCGCAAGCTCCTCGATGAGGGTGAGGCTGGTGATAACGTTGGTCTTCTCCTCCGTGGTATCGACAAGGCAGAAGTTAAGCGTGGTATGGTTCTCTGCAAGCCAGGTTCTGTAACTCCACATTCTCACTTCAAGGCTCAGATCTACGTTTTGAAGAAGGAAGAGGGTGGCCGTCACACTCCATTCAAGAACAACTACCGTCCACAGTTCTACCTCCGTACAATGGATGTAACTGGTGAGATCAAGTTGCCAGAAGGTGTTGAGATGGTAATGCCAGGTGACCACGTAACTATCGACGTTACTTTGATTACTCCAGTTGCAATGGCTCAGGGTCTCCAGTTCGCTATCCGTGAGGGTGGCCGTACAGTAGGTTCTGGTCAGGTTACTGAAATCTTCGAGGATTAATTCCTTGTCACTAATAAATAAGACGGTTTACTACGGTAAGCCGTCTTTACCTACGGGTGTAGCTCAGCAGGAAGAGCGCTGGTTCCACCAAAGGAAGAACCGGATGTCGTGAGTTCGATCCTTACCACCCGTGCAATAATAAAAGATATATACAATGAATAAAATTGTTAAATACGTAAAAGAATCTTATTCAGAACTTGTAAATAAAGTTTCTTGGCCAACCCGTACCGAGGTTGTGAATAGTTCAGTTGTGGTATTGTCAGCTTCCGTGATAATCGCAATTGTCATCCTCGCTATGGATTTGCTTTTCGGCAATGTTCTGATGTCTCTGATATATACTGGTACTGTAAACTTCTAATTTATCACTGGTATGGCAGCAGAGTTTAGATGGTATTGCCTTCGCACGATGAGTGGAAAGGAACTGAAGGTTAAGGCTTTGCTCGATGCGGAAATCGCAAAGACAGACCTTGGCAAGAACGTTTCTGAGGTTATTGTGCCTACAGAAAAAATCATTTCTCAAGTAGGAGGCAAGAAGGTTGAAAAGGAAAAGGTTCTTTTCTCTGGTTATGTTTTCGTGAGATGTCGCCTTGAAGGTGATACTCAGTCACAATTGGCACAAACTACCAATGTGGTAAATTTCCTCATGGGTCGTGTGTCAAAAAAACCAGAACCGCTCCCAGATGAACAGATTGAAGCTATGCTTGGTCGTGTAGATGAGAATACGGCTTCTGCGCCAGAGGCACAGATAACCTACATGGTTGGCGAACAGGTGAAAGTCAACGATGGTCCATTCAAGGATTTCGATGGTATTATCGAAGAGGTTAATGACGAGAAAAAGAAACTTAAGGTTATGGTCAAGATATTCGGTCGCAAGACTCCTCTTGAACTTAACTATGACGAAGTCGATAAGGAAGCTTGATCCAGAAGGGAGTTTGTACTGGAAATCTCTGTTACGAGAGGTTTGAGAAGCAATCCTGTTTGACTGGAAAAGCAAATATTAACCGCTGATTTGCGTGAGATTTATATCGTTTGTAACGCGTCGGCAAAATAACATTAATCGAAAATGGCAAAAGAAATTGCTGGACAGATTAAGTTGCAGATCAAGGGTGGTGCCGCAAATCCTGCACCTCCGGTAGGTCCTGCTCTCGGTTCTAAGGGTATCAACATCATGGGCTTCTGCAAGGAGTTCAATGCTCGTACTCAGGATAAGGCAGGAAAGGTATTGCCAGTTGTTATTACTTATTACACTGACAAATCTTATGATTTTGTAATCAAGACTCCTCCAGCTGCTGTACAGCTGCTCGAAGCTTGCAAGCAGAAGAGCGGTTCAGGTGAGCCAAACCGTAAAAAGATTGGCGAGGTAACATGGGATCAGGTTAAGGCAATCGCTGAAGATAAGATGCCTGACCTCAACTGTTTTACTTTGAGTTCTGCTATGTCTCTCGTTGCAGGTACTGCACGAAGCATGGGTATTGTTGTTAAGGGTGAAAAGCCTGAGTTATAATCCTAATACTTCAAATTAACAATGGGAAAACTTACTAAAAACCAGAAGTTGGCCGCTGCTAAGATTGAAGCAGGTAAGGCTTATTCTCTTGCTGAAGCTGCTGCTTTGGTAAAAGAAATCACTTTTACAAAATTTGACGCTTCTGTCGATATTGATATGCGTCTCGGTGTAGATCCACGTAAGGCTAATCAGATGGTGCGTGGTACTGCTTCTCTTCCTCACGGAACAGGTAAGGTCGTTCGCGTCCTTGCTCTCTGTACTGCTGATCAGGAAGCTGCTGCTAAAGAAGCTGGTGCTGATTATGTTGGTCTCGACGAGTATGTAGAAAAGATCAAGGGAGGTTGGACTGATATTGATGTTATCATCACTATGCCTTCATGCATGGGTAAGCTCGGTCCTCTCGGTCGTATTCTCGGTCCTCGCGGTTTGATGCCAAACCCAAAGTCTGGCACAGTGACTATGGATGTAGCAAAGGCTGTTAAGGAAGTAAAGCAGGGTAAGATTGACTTCAAGGTAGATAAGGGTGGTATCGTTCACACTTCTATCGGTAAGGTCTCTTTCTCTCCTGAGGCTATCGCTGAGAACGCAAGGGAATTCATCCAGACTATCATTAAGTTGAAGCCTGCTACAGCTAAGGGTACATATATTAAGAGCATCTACCTTTCAAGCACTATGAGTGCCGGCATCAAGCTTGACACTAAGGCAATCGACGCTTAATTATCAGAACTATTATGAAGAAAGAAGATAAAGTCCTTAATATTGAGAAGCTCGAGAATCTTCTCGGTGAATATGCTCACTTCTATGTGACTAACATTGCTGGCTTGGATGCTGAAAAGACAAGCGCTCTTCGTCGTGAGTGCTTCAAGCAGGAAGTTAAGCTTGTTATGGTAAAGAACAACCTTTTCAAGAAGGCTCTTGCCAATAAGGGTGTAGATTGTTCGGCTATCGCTGAGGCTTTCAAGGGCACATCTGCAATCATGTTCTGCAACACTGGTAATGTTCCAGCTAAGTTGATCAAGGACATTAAGGATGGTTCTGTGTCTCTTAAGGGCGCATACGTAGAAGAATGCTTCTACGGAGCAGATGCTCTCGAGACTCTCGTTGCTATCAAGAGCAAGAACGAACTCATCGCAGATGTTATTGCACTCTTGCAGTCTCCTGCAAAGAACGTTATCTCTGCATTGCAGAGTGGCGCAAGCACAATCCATGGCGTGCTCAAGACCTTGGGCGAGCGTCCTGAATAATTTTAGTTCAGTCGCTTGAATAAATTTATTAAACAGATATAATTAATTCAAAAATTTTTAAATATATTACTATTATGGCAGATTTGAAAGTTCTCGCAGAAGAGTTGGTAAACCTTACAGTTAAGGAAGTTAACGAACTCGCACAGATTTTGAAAGATGAGTATGGCATCGAGCCAGCTGCTGCAGCTGTTGCTGTTGCTGCTCCTGCTGCAGCTGGTGAGGCTGCTGCTGAGGAGAAGTCAAGCTTTGACGTAGTCCTCAAGGAGGCAGGTGCTGCTAAGCTCCAGGTTGTTAAGGCAGTTAAGGAAGCTTGCGGTCTTGGTTTGAAGGAAGCTAAGGATCTCGTTGACGCTGCTCCAAGCAAGGTTAAGGAAGGTCTTCCAAAGGCAGAGGCTGAGGCTCTCAAGAAGGCTCTTGAGGAGGCTGGTGCTGTTGTTGAACTCGCTTAATCTCATCTACCAGAGTAATTCTGGCTTAAGGTTTAGTTCCCACTTATGTGGGTTCTAAACCTTTTTACTCATCTAAGTCGCTTACCTTCAGCGTAGTCGCGTAAGTTTCTTATGATTTTCTTAAAAAGGGCACTATTTGAGGTCCTTTTTTGTCGTGTCTATAGGTCTGCAATCATGTAATTTTAATACAATTTTTGCAATCCCGACCTTGCGAATTTTTGGGAAAAATTTCAAACAAAGAATATTTTCTTTATTTTTCACCCTATGTCAAAAACAGTTTCTGGAATTAGAAAACCAAGAGTTAATTTCGCCTCTACCAAGAGCCCTCTTGCTTATCCCGATTTCCTCGATATTCAGCTCAAGTCGTTTCACGACTTCCTACAGCTTGATACACCTCCTGAGGAACGTAAAAAAGAAGGTCTCTTCAGAGTGTTTTCCGAGAATTTTCCGATTGCCGATACTCGTAACAACTATGTGCTCGAATTTCTTGACTATATAGTTGAGCCTCCTCGTTATACTATTCAGGAGTGTTTGCTTCGTGGCTTAAGCTACAATGTGGCTCTCAAGGCCAAACTCAAGCTCTACTGTACTGATCCTGATCACGAGGATTTCGAAACCAAGGTTACCGATGTATATCTCGGACAGTTTCCATACATGACTCCACAGGGCACCTTTATTATCAATGGTGCTGAACGTGTTGTGGTCTCACAGCTGCATCGTTCGCCTGGTGTTTTCTTTGGACAGAGCCTTCATACAAATGGTACAAAGCTGTATTCAGCACGAATCATTCCATTTAAGGGTTCATGGATCGAATTTGCAACAGATATTAATAATGTCATGTATGCATATATCGATCGTAAGAAAAAATTGCCAGTTACAACTCTCCTCCGTGCTATCGGTTTTGAGAGTGATAAGGATATACTTCAGATTTTCAACCTCGCAGAAACAATCGAGGTGAATCCTGAAACAATCAATAATTACCTCGGCCGTAAACTTGCAGCTCGAGTACTGAAGTCATGGACTGAGGATTTTGCTGATGAAGATACAGGTGAGGTGGTTTCAATTGAGCGTAATCAAGTTATCGTTGAACGCGCTGCTGTGCTTGATGAGAGCAATATAGCTAAGATACTTGATTCGAAGACTGAATCTATCATACTTCAGAGAGACGATGCTGCATTGACTGATTTTGAGATCATCTATAACACTCTCCAGCGTGACCCTTCTAACTCAGAGAAGGAGGCTGTGGTTTATATCTATCGTCAGTTGCGTAATGCAGAACCAGCAGACGATGCTTCTGCTCGCGAGGTGATTCAGAATCTGTTCTTCTCAGATAAGCGTTATGACCTCGGAGACGTGGGTCGTTATCGTATCAACAAGAAGTTCAATCTTCATACTGACCCAAAGGTGCGTGTACTCACCAAGGAGGATATCATTTCAATTATCACCTATCTTATCAAGCTGATCAACAGCAAGGAGGAAGTTGATGATATTGACCATTTGTCTAATCGTCGTGTGCGTACAGTTGGCGAACAACTATACAACCAGTTTGCTATTGGACTCGCTCGTATGAGCCGCACTATCCGTGAGAGAATGAACGTGCGTGATAACGAGAACTTCAGCCCAGTGGATTTGATTAATGCCAAGACAATAAGCTCGGTAATCAATTCTTTCTTCGGCACCAACGCTCTCTCTCAGTTCATGGATCAGACTAATCCACTTGCCGAGATTACTCACAAACGTCGTATGTCTGCCCTTGGTCCTGGTGGTTTGAGCCGCGACCGTGCAGGATTTGAGGTTCGTGACGTACATTATACTCACTATGGTCGTCTGTGTCCTATCGAATCGCCTGAAGGACCTAACATCGGACTTATTTCATCAATGTGTGTCTATGCCAAGGTTAATGATCTTGGATTTATCGAGACCCCATATCGTACAGCAAAAGATGGTAAAGTGGATCTTAGTGATGAAGGAGTTCAGTGGTTGAGTGCTGAGTCTGAGGAGGGTATGTTTATCGCTCAGTCAACAGCTCCTATTGACGATGAGGGTCGTTTTACCGAAAACCGCGTCATTGTGCGTGAGGGTGCCGACTTCCCTGTGGTTACTCCAGAAGAGGTCAACTTTGTTGATGTGGCTCCTAACCAGATCGCTTCTATTGCAGCTGCATTGATTCCTTTCCTTGAGAATGACGATGCACACCGTGCACTCATGGGATCGAACATGATGCGTCAGGCCGTGCCATTGATGACATGTGAGGCTCCTATTGTAGGTACAGGTATTGAAGCTCAGCTGATTCGTGATAGCCGTACTCAGATTATTGCAGAGGGTTCGGGTGTAGTAGAATATGTTGATGCTACAACTATCCGTGTACGTTACGAACGTACAGAGGAGGAGGAATTCTGCTCATTTGAGGATTCTGTCAAGGAATATTCTCTCCCAAAATGGCGTCGTACTAACCAGTCAACTACTTATGATCTTCAGCCTGCATGTCGTAAGGGTCAGAAGGTGGCAAAGGGCGATATCCTGACTAAGGGTTATTCGACTGAGCATGGCGAACTTGCTATTGGTAAGAACCTTAAGGTAGCGTATATGCCTTGGAAGGGTTATAACTATGAGGATGCAATCGTGCTCAGCGAACGTGTTGTTCGTGAAGATATCCTTACTTCTGTTCATGTAGATGAATATACTCTTGAGGTGCGAGAAACCAAGCGAGGTGTCGAGGAACTCACTGCAGATATCCCAAATGTTTCAGAAGATGCAACTCGAGAACTTGATGAGCGTGGTATTATCCGAGTGGGAGCTCTTGTCGAACCAGGAGATATCATGATTGGTAAGATTACTCCAAAGGGAGAGTCAGACCCAACACCAGAAGAGAAATTGCTCCGTGCCATCTTTGGTGATAAGGCAGGTGATGTCAAGGATGCTTCTCTCAAGGCTAATCCTTCATTGCATGGTGTAGTCATTGATACTGCACTTTATGCTCGTGCCAACAAGGATCGTCGTTCGAGACTTGCAGAGCGAGCACAGATGCCAATTATCGAGAAAGAGTATGAGGGTCGTCAGGACAATATCAAGAAGATACTCATTGAGAAGCTTATGACGCTTACTGAAGGCAAGTCGTCTGCAGGTGTCAAGGACTTCTTGGGTATCGATGTGGTTGCGAAGGGACAGATCTTTACTAAGGATATCCTCGAGCTTATCGACTACCGTTCGATTATGCTCAGCAAGTGGACTAATGATGACCATATTAATGAACTCATCAAGACCACTATCATGAACTATCTCCGCAAGTCTAAGGAGATCTCACAGGAGCTCCAGCGCAAGAAGTTTGACATCTCAATTGGAGATGATCTGCCGTCTGGCATAATAAAGCTTGCTAAGGTATATATTGCGAAGAAACGCAAGATTGGTGTCGGTGATAAGATGGCAGGTCGTCATGGTAACAAGGGTATCGTGTCGAAGATTGTGCGTGACGAAGATATGCCGTTTACTGCTGATGGTCGTCCTGTGGATATCGTATTGAACCCACTTGGTGTGCCTTCACGAATGAACCTCGGACAGATTTTCGAAGCCGTTCTTGGCTGGGCTGGTCGTGAACTTGGCGAGAAATTCGCTACTCCTATCTTTGATGGAGCAAGCCTCGATGACCTGAATGCCTGGACTGATAAGGCGGGTCTGCCTCGTTATGGCAAGACACAGCTTTATGATGGTGGCACTGGCGAACCATTCGACCAAATGGCAACCGTGGGCGTGACATACATGCTTAAACTCGGCCACATGGTAGAAGATAAGATGCATGCACGTTCAATCGGTCCTTACTCTCTCATCACTCAGCAACCACTTGGTGGTAAGGCTCAGTTCGGTGGTCAGCGTTTCGGAGAGATGGAAGTTTGGGCGCTCGAAGCTTTCGGCGCAGCTCATATTCTTCAGGAGGTTCTCACCGTCAAGTCTGACGATGTCGTTGGCCGCAGCAAGACCTATGAGGCTATCGTCAAGGGCGAGATTATGCCTACTCCAGGTCTCCCAGAGTCTCTCAACGTACTCCTTCATGAATTGAAGGGTCTCGGTTTGAGTATTAAGCTTCAATAAAAAAACTAATTACTAAGGCTATGGCTTATAGAAAAGATAATAATAAGGGTACAAACTTCTCTAAGATAACCATTGGGTTGGCCTCTCCTGAGGAGATCAAGGATAATTCTTTTGGTGAGGTTCTCAAGCCTGAGACAATCAACTATCGCACTTACAAGCCTGAGCGCGATGGCCTCTTCTGCGAGCGAATCTTCGGTCCTGTAAAGGATTACGAGTGCCACTGTGGAAAGTACAAGCGTATCCGCTATAAGGGTATTGTATGTGACCGATGCGGTGTTGAAGTGACAGAGAAGAAGGTACGCCGTGAGCGTTGCGGTCATATCGAACTCGTGGTTCCTGTTGCTCATATCTGGTATTTCCGTTCTTTGCCAAATAAGATCGGTTATCTCCTTGGTATGCCAACCAAGAAGCTCGATGCTGTAATTTATTACGAACGATATGTTGTTATTCAGCCAGGATCACTTGAGAAGTCTGAGGGTTTGGCAAAACTTGATACTCTGACTGAGGACGAGTATTCTGACCTTGTTATGAAACTCGGTGAGAAGAATAGCAAACTTCCAGATTCAGACCCAAACAAATTCATTGCAAAGATGGGTGCTGAGGCTATCCTCGACCTCTTAATGGAACTCGATCTTGATACTCTCGCTTACGAACTTCGTGAACGAGCAAATGCTGAAGGTAGTGTTCAGCGCCGTAACGAGGCTCTGAAGCGTCTTCAGGTGGTTGAACAGTTCCGAGCAAGCAACAATCGTAACAAGCCAGAGTGGATGATAATGAAGATTCTTCCTGTCATCCCACCAGAGTTGCGTCCTTTGGTTCCGCTCGATGGTGGTCGTTTTGCAACAAGCGATGTCAACGATCTCTATCGTCGTGTGATCATTCGTAACAATCGTTTGAAGCGTCTTATCGAGATCAAGGCTCCTGAAGTTATTCTTCGTAATGAGAAACGAATGCTGCAGGAAGCTGTCGATAGTCTTTTCGATAATTCCCGTAAGTCAAGCGCGGTTAAGAGTGAATCGAACAGACCATTGAAGTCTCTCTCTGACTCTCTCAAGGGTAAGCAGGGTCGATTCCGTCAGAACCTCCTCGGTAAGCGTGTCGATTATTCTGCACGTTCGGTTATCGTCGTTGGTCCTGAATTGAAGATGAACGAGTGCGGTTTGCCAAAGTTGATGGCTGCCGAGTTGTATAAGCCTTTCGTGATTCGTAAGCTTATTGAGCGTGGTATCGTCAAGACAGTGAAGTCTGCCAAGAAGATTGTCGATAAGCGTGACCCTATTGTTTGGGATATCCTTGAGCTGGTAATGAAGGGTCACCCTGTACTCCTCAACCGAGCTCCAACTCTTCACCGTCTTGGTATTCAGGCTTTCCAGCCTAAGATGATTGAGGGTAAGGCTATCCAGCTCCATCCGTTGGCTTGTACTGCATTCAATGCCGACTTCGATGGTGACCAGATGGCTGTGCATCTCCCATTGGGCAATGCTGCTATTCTCGAGGCTCAGATTCTGATGCTTGGTTCTCACAATATTCTTAATCCTGCAAATGGAGCGCCTATTACCGTGCCTTCACAGGACATGGTACTCGGTCTTTACTATATTACAAAGCTTCGTGACAATGATAAGGGTGAGGGCTTGACTTTCTACGGTCCTGAAGAAGCTATGATAGCTTACAACGAGGGTCGTTGTGCTATGCATGCCAAGATCAAGTGTGTCGTTGATGATATTGACTTCGATAATGGTTCTAAGCCTATACGTCATTTGATTGAGACTTCTGTCGGTCGTCTTATATTCAATGAGAAGGTGCCTCAGAAGTGTGGCTTTGTCAACGAGGTAATTACCAAGAAATCGCTTAGAAATGTCATTACCAATGTCATCAAGTACTGTGGTATCCCACGTACAGCCGACTTCCTCGACGACGTAAAGAATCTTGGTTACTATCAGGCTTTCCGTGCTGGTCTCTCGTTCAACCTTGGTGATGTGCTTGTTCCTTCAGAGAAGGCTGAAATCATCAAGCATGGTGACGAAGAGGTAGATGCAATCACTGATGATTACGAAAACGGTTGGATTACCAATAACGAGCGTTACAATAAGGTTGTCGATGTATGGTCGGCTGTCAACAAGAAACTTACCGATGTCCTTATGACGCAATTCAAGGAGGCTGAGCAAGGATTCAATGCCATCTACATGATGATGGACTCTGGTGCTCGTGGTTCTAAGGATCAGATTGCACAGCTCTCTGGTATGCGTGGTCTTATGGCCAAGCCTCAGAAGGCAGGTGCCGAAGGCGCTCAGATCATTGAAAACCCAATTAAGGCAAACTTTAAGGAAGGTATGTCGGCTCTTGAGTACTTTATCTCTACTCATGGTGCACGTAAGGGTCTTGCCGATACCGCCCTTAAGACTGCCGATGCAGGTTACTTGACACGTCGTCTTGTTGATGTAGCTCACGATGTCATCATCCGAGAAGAGGACTGCGGCACACTGCGTGGTTTGATTTGCACTGAGCTCAAGAACAATGATGAGGTAGTGGCAACTCTCAAGGAGCGAATCCTTGGTCGTGTTACTGTCCATGATATCTATCATCCTCTCACAGGCGAGCTCATCATCGCATCTGGAGAAGAAATTACTGAGCGCATTGCCGACGAGATTGAAGAGTCTCCTATCGAGCAGGTAGAGATCCGTTCTGTTCTCACTTGTGAGTCAAAGCATGGCGTTTGTGCCAAGTGTTATGGTCGAAACCTTTCTACCAACCGCATGGTTCAGAAGGGAGAGGCTGTAGGTGTCATCGCTGCACAGTCAATCGGTGAGCCTGGTACACAGTTGACACTCCGTACATTCCACGCTGGTGGTATTGCTTCTAATGCTGTAGCTGTCAGCAATCTCAAGGCCGGTTATGATGGTATTATCACAATCGATGAACTTCGTACAATCGATGCTCCAAAAGAAGATGGTTCGGTTGAGAAGGTTGTTGTTAGCCGTATGACAGAAATGCGTATCGACGATGCTCATACTGGTATGACGCTCATGACTGCTAACATCGGTTATGGTTCGAAACTCTTTGTCGAAAGTGGTCAGGAAGTACATAAAGGTGATATCATTGCTGAATGGGACCCATTCAACGCAGTAATTGTCTGTGAGGTTGGAGGTAAAGTTCGCTTCAAAGATGTCGTTGCAGGTGTCACATATGCTGCCGAAATCGATGGCGACACAGGTCTTGAAGAGCGTATCGTAATAGAATCTAAGGATCGTACAATGGCTCCTGAAGCCGAGATTCTTGACCCAGAGCAGGTAGATGAGGAAGGTAACCCAATCATTCTTCGCTCATATACATTCCCTGTTGGCGCTCACATTATGATCAACGATGGTGACATTATCAAGCCTGGTGAGATTGTTGCAAAGATTAACCGCACAAGCTCTAAGGCTGGTGATATCACGGGTGGTCTCCCTCGAGTAACAGAACTCTTTGAGGCTCGTAATCCTTCTAACCCAGCATTTGTTGCTGAGATTGACGGTGAGGTGTCTATCGGACGTGTGAAGCGAGGTAACCGCGAGATTATCGTCACTGGCAAGTTTGGAGATGAGCGTAAGTATCTCATTCCATTGTCACGCCAGTTGCTGGTTCAGGATCACGACTATGTGCGTGCTGGTAACCCTCTTACTGATGGCGCTATTACACCAGTTGATATCCTCCGCATACTTGGTCCAACAGCTGTCCAGGAGTATATCGTTAATCAGGTTCAGGACGTATATCGTCTGCAGGGTGTAAAGATCAATGATAAACACTTCGAGATTATCGTTCGACAGATGATGCGTAAGGTCGTTGTGTTGAATCCTGGTGATACTCGTTTCCTTGAGTCTCAGATGGTTGACAAGTTGGAGTTCGCTGCTGAGAATGACCGTATCTGGGGTATGAAGTATATTACCAAGTCGGGCGATTCTCTCGAGCTGAAGCCAGGTATGATTGTCTCTGCCCGTCGTCTCCGCGATGAGAATGCTATGCTCAAGCGTAAAGACAAGAAGCTTGCAGATGCTCGCGATGCTCAGCCTGCTACATGTGAGCAGACTCTTCAGGGTATCACTCGTGCGGCTCTCGGTACTTCAAGCTTCATGTCGGCTGCTTCGTTCCAGGAGACAACTCGTGTGCTCAACGAGGCTGCTATCCTTGGCAAGACCGATTATCTTGAGGGCATGAAGGAGAACGTCATCTGTGGACACCTCATTCCTGCTGGTACAGGTCAGCGTGAGTTCAAGAATCTTTACGTTGGCAGTCGTGATGAATTCAATCGCGCTTATGCTGCTCCTCGTCGTACTCTTGACTTCAACTGATAATGAATTGAAATGATAAGACAAATGGGATGTACGCGTGTGTGTACATCCCATTTTTTCTGATTTACTATTACTTTTCATGCGAGAGTTATGTTAGGAACAATCGTCAATACTGCAACTATCATCATTGGTTCTGCTATTGGAGCGACAATGCGCCAAGGCATAAGCGAAAAATATCGTAAAGTGATGTTTGATGCTTTAGGTCTGGCGTGTATCGTCCTTGGAGTAAATGCTTCTCTCAGCAATATGCCCAAAAGTGAATATCCAGTCCTTTTTATCGCAAGCCTTGTGATTGGCATCATTGTGGGAACAAAGTTGGACTGGGCAGGTAAACTCGAACGATATGAGGCCAGACATCATCATCCCGACTCTGAAAAGCCCAGCCTCGTACAAGGTCTTACAACAGGTTGCCTGCTATATTGTATTGGAACGTTCTCGATTGTCGGCCCTGTACTTTCAGCTCTCTCGCCAAGTGCAGGATGGACTTTCGGAGAATCACAGAACACTTTCCTATACACCAATGCTACGCTCGACTTGTTTACTTCGGCTATTCTGGCTGCTACCTATGGATGGGGTATGATACTTGCCGCTCCCATTCTCTTCTGTTGGCAAAGTCTTTTCTATTTCGTAGCCTATTTCTTCCGCTCGGCAATGCCCGAAGAGATGCGTGTTGAAATTTCTATTGTCGGAGGTGTGCTGATTCTCTGCTCGGGTCTGTCAATACTCAATCTCAAGGATATGAAAACCATCAATTATCTGCCTTCATTGCTGGTGCCAGTGTTGTTTTATCTTATCGTTTACGTTTTCCGCTGATGATTGACCGTAGAATAACAAAAGAAAATCTCGATGCTATTTATGCCGAGACTTATGACTTTGAAAAGTTCAAAGCCATCGATCCCTGTGGGTTGGTCTATGAGCTCATGGCTCATACCGACGACCAACTTGATATCGAACTGGGAGCGCTTTTCGTTGCAATGATAACTTGGGGTAACAGAAAGGCTATTCGCAAGGCTGCACGACATATGCTTGAGGAAGAGATGAACTGGCATCCTGGACATTTCGTATTGAGTGGAAAATATGAAGACAGCTATGCTGATGCTAAGAATGGTTGTGTCTATCGCACGCTCAATAGTGATAATTTCAAAGCCGTGTGCCGCAATATAGCTTTAGCATTATCACCTTTGAAACCACACCCTACAGTCGAAAAATACCTCATGGGGAAAAGCTGTGAGGAGGCGATTAAATCTCTATGTGATCTTCTTGCACCAGCAAAGCTTGGTACCCCAGGTAAATCGGCTTGTAAACGCATGTGTATGTATATGCGTTGGATGACACGCACTACGTCACCCGACCTTGGCATCTGGACCGAACGGTCACAACGGGATCTTTATGCTGTGATGGATGTACATGTTTGCAATCTGACAAGTAGTATCCTTATGCACAAGAATGCATCGTGGGTTTCTTGCTGTGAGCTTACAGAGAAGTTCCGTTCATGGGATGCCGATGACCCTTTGAAGTATGATATCGCGTTGATGACGCTCTCCGATAGAATAGATGCTGAAGACAATCGCTCTGTTCAAAGAACAAATAATTAAGAAGACTATGAAAAGAATTTTATTTGTTTGTCATGGCAACATCTGTCGAAGTCCAATGGCAGAGTTTATAATGAAAGACCTTGTCAAGAAGTATGGCAGGGAAGAAGAGTTCTATATCGAGTCGGCTGCTACTTCTACCGAAGAGATTGGCAATAGCGTGTATCCGCCTGCACGACGTAAACTTGCAGAACATGGTATAGGTTGTGAAGGCAAGACTGCAAGGCAGATGACTCGTCAAGACTACCAGCGATTTGATCTTTTGGTGGGTATGGATGAATGGAACATACGAAACATGACTCGTATCGCAGGTGACGATCCGGAATGCAAGATATGCAAATTGCTTGATTTTACTCATCGTCCAGGCGATGTTGCTGATCCTTGGTACACCGACGATTTTGATGCCACATGGAGGGATTGTCTTGAGGGGTGTGAAGGACTTTTGAAGGCTATTGATAAATTGTAAAATACAACGTAATATATACTAATATAGGAGAACAAAATATGAGATTTTTAGGAAACATTATCTGGTTGATATTTGGCGGTCTTGAGGCTGCTATTGGCTATTTTACGGGTAGTCTTGCCATGGCAATGACTATTATCGGTATTCCTTGGGCTATGCAAACGTTCAAGATTGGACTGCTGTGTCTATGGCCATTTGGCGCAAAAATAGAGGACGCAGACTTCCCTCCAGGATGCTTGCGCATACTGCTTAACATCTTGTGGTTCATTTTTGGAGGCTTTTGGGCAGGCTTTTGTCATGTGGTGTGTGGCCTTCTTCTCAGTATTACTATTATCGGCTTGCCATGGGGTAAGCAACATTTCAAGATGGCAGGTCTTGCAATTGCTCCTTTTGGCAAGCGTATCACACTTGGCTTTTGATCTTTTTCCAAAAATTGGAAAATAGCAGTACTGATAATCAGCTTATTAGGCTTTGTTTTCGCAGTTTGCGAAAGCAGAGCCTTTTTTATTTAACTTTGCATCAAGAAATTTGAGCACTACCTCATCTTTCGCAAGACTCATTGTTTATATATTAATAGCTTATTATTTATGGAAACTGTTTTTTTCAAATGCCCTGTTTGTGGCAACGTAATGACACCCTTGGTGAGTAGTGGCATTACTCCGTTTTGTTGTGGTAGGCCTATGAAAGAACTTGAAGCTAATACCGTCGATGCTACGGTAGAGGCACATGTGCCTTGGATAATGTGTGAGACTAAGCGCGATAGTGTTAAGCCTTGTTATGTAGTCACGGTTTCTGTTGGAAAGATTCTGCATCCATCGACTCCAGAGCATCACATCTGTTTCATTTTCCTCGAAACCGAACACGGAGGAGAGGTGAAGTTGATCAAAGATACCTGTGAGCCAAAAGTCTCTTTCTGCTGTTCGTCGAAGCCTCTGATGGTATATGCCTATTGCAATCTACATCAGCTTTGGAAAGCTCCGGTTAGTTGCCCTGAATGATTTGGACTAAAAAATTAGGGTTGCCAGAAAATCGCTGGCAACCCTAATTCGTATATATTAATCATTTGTTACTCTTTTGTCGATTTATCATGCCTAAACTTTGCTTTCAGCTCGCCCAATTCTTCGACCGAACGATTGTAAGTCGGCAGATTCTCGATCAGATCCACCAGTTCTTCATTTGACAGTTCTTCATTATCGAGCACATAATATGTCTTACGGGCTATATCAAGGTTGGTCTCATTTGCCAATTCCTCGCCATAATACTTCCTGATTTCGTTGATGCCATCCATCACTGTGGGTGCAGGCTTAATATCAGGAGTTGTTTTTTTTGCTTGTACGGTTTGTTGAGTTTGTACCGTCTGCTGGGTCTGTATTGTCTGAACCTGCGGCTGTACAGGTTGTACCGTCTGCTGAGTCTGTGTCGGCAGATTCTGGATAGTGACCTTTTCTGTCTTAGGAATATCAGGGGCAGGTGAGCTTATTGGTTGTTCTTCTTTGTTCTGCTCAGTTTCAGTCACCGAGGTTTCCTCATTGATTGGTTCTGCACTTGGTCCAGTCATGATGGCAGGCACATCGTCATCCTGATCTTCTTCCTCAGGCTCCATCATAGGCTCTTCATTATTGTCGAGTTTTGTTTCTGGAGTTTTCTCCTGTTCATTTTCGTCGGTCAATTTTGTGGCACCGAGACGATTGAAATCAGGCTTGATTTCTCCATTCTGATCCATGTCGAAACCACTTGCAAGGATGATGAACTTGACCTTATCGCCAAGTGAGTCATCGACCATAGCGCCCCAGATGACTTTGATGTCGGTGTTGAGATTCTTGACAAACTGATTGACCTCGGCAATCTCAGACATCGACACAGGGTTACTCTCGCTAAAGCATATCTCGAAAAGAAGGTGCTGAGCATTCTTGATGTCGTTATCCTGAAGCAGAGGCGAAGTGATGGCTTCCTCAATAGCCTTTGTTACACGATTCTCGCCTTCTGCACTTCCTGTACTGATCAGTGCTACTCCGCCATTGCGCAAAGTTGTGCTAACATCAGCAAAGTCAAGGTTCATGTAGCCTTCGATATTGATGATGTCTGAAATACTCTTAGCCGCAATAGTGAGAGTGTCGTCAGCTTTCTTGAACGCATTGAAGAAGTTGAAATCTGGATATATCTCGATGAGACGATTGTTGTTGACAACGAGCAAAGCATCTACATGCTCTTTAATCTCATTGACACCTTTGAGAGCCATAAGAATCTTATCGCGTCCCTCAAATTCAAATGGGATTGTGACTATGCCGACGGTGAGTATGCCCATGTCATGCGCTATTCGTGCCACAATAGGAGCAGCTCCAGTGCCTGTGCCTCCTCCCATTCCAGCTGTGATAAACACCATCTCGGTGCCATCGTCAAGAGCTGCACGAATCTGATCTTCATACTGCAAAGCGCATTGGCGGGCTACTTCAGGATCAGCACCGGCACCCAATCCCTTGTCCGAAATCTGAAGCTTGTTCGGTATGGGTGAGCCCTTCAGAGCCTGAAAATCGGTATTGATGATGAGGAAAGAAACATCTTGTATTCCTTCCTGAAACATGTGGCGCACGGCATTAGAGCCACCGCCACCCACGCCTACAACCTTGATGATGGCATGTCCTGGTTCTGTCGCCCTATAGTCGAAGTCCAAAGTGTCATTCCCTTCGGTCTGCCATTCTATTGGTTTCTGAATATTGTCCATTTACTATAGTTTTTTCTGAATTATTATTTCACTCATTCATCTATTCCCGAGAAAAGATCGCGCAAAAAAGTCCCAATGCTCGAGCGTCTTTCATCTCTATTTATAGGATAATTCTTTACTTGCTTCTCCACCTTCTTTTGTGTGTCGGGTGTTTCTGCAGGCTTTGTCTCTATGACTGGTTCAGGCTCAGGCTTTGCCACTGGCGCAACAGGTTTTACTTCAGGCTTGCACTCACAATCGGCAGTACACTGCGAGATCATTGTGGTGAGCGATGAAAACTGCGGCTTACGATCAGAGATTCCGAAGCAGATGCCACTGTAGCCTCGTGCTACAATGCGCTTCATTCCAATTTGTTCGCCAATCAAACTTGTCAATCCTCGCTGAAGAGCAGCACCGCCTGTCATTATGCACCCTGCTGCAAGGAGTCCCTTATATCCCGAAAGTTCTATCTGATGGGATATGTTGGCCGCAATCTCTTCATATCTGCATCGGCTCACGATGTCAAGCTCTTCCATATCAATTTTTCTTTTCTCAGCCTCTTCCGATTTTATATCATTGGCTTTGGCAATATCTTGAGTCACGGCATTGCCGCCCAATGGTATTGTGGCAAGATGTTGTAGTGCTCCATTGGCATAGACTGATACTGTGGTGAGCGAATGTCCAATGTCGATGAGGCAGCAACCACGTTGCTTTTCGTCGGGAGAGAGAATATGTGCTACAGTCTGTGCAGTGGCGATAATGCCAGACAGACGTATGCCTGCCTTTTCCATGGCAGCACGCACCCCAGCACATAGACGATGCTGACAGACTATGAGCTGGAAGTGTGCTGTCAGCTGGTAGCCTGTGCGTCCAACAGGGTTGAGGCAGTCTATGTCATCAAGAGTATAGCCCAATGTTTCCAATCCGATAATGTCTTGGTCTTCACTGTTGTATGCAAGGCTCTGCTGGCGTAGCAGGGCTAAGTGCTCATTATTTACCGAAAGTCCGTCTGACAGTGTTATGCTTGGATGATGCGGCATGTTGTGGACCGATATGCCATTGATACCTATATATGCAGCATCAATGCCTCGACAATCGTTCGATTTCACGCGGTTGCTCAACTTCTGCACAAGGCTCTTGATGTGTGTCGCTGTTGCTTCGGTATCCACAACATAGCCCTTGCGGATGCAACCCAATGCCTGTTCGGTCTCCATTGCGACTATTTCGTAGTTGCCTTTGCCGTCATGCCAAGCTGCAGCAGCGCAGATGCGTGATGTGCCTATCTGTATGGCACAAATTAGGGTTCTACTCATATAATATTAATTATCAAATAACAATTCAAAATTACCGATTGATAAATCAGTTCTCTTTTCTTTATTTACTGATTGCTTTCTCGCCTATTACTTGGTTCTCAAATTTTACATTAATCACCTTGTAATAGTTCCATCCTTTGCGTTCGAGCACCTTGTCGTAGAATTTTCGCACCTTGTTGAGTTTCTTCTCACAGTTGTCGGCAGTGCCAAGCAGGATAGTGTGTGACCCAACGCGAGGGATCAGTTCTATGTCTCCATTGGTGTTGACAAAGATCTGAGTTATCTCATTCCTCCAGAACTTGTTGTCGCCAAGGTATTGGGCAAGTTCATAGAGCTCGGTGCTCGCTCTATCTTTGCTGATGTAGCCAGTAGCAAGAGGTATCTGCATAGGCACGATATTCTGCACAGGCATAATCTCACCTTCATTATCGACATAGAAGTCTCCTTGACTGACACTTTTCACGCGCAGGATTGGCTGACGTTGCACAATGTCGATATGGAGCACACTGTCGGGCGAATGATAACAATGTGCTTCCAGAATGAGTTTGTTGCGTTCGAGCACTCTGGATATCTCAAGAGTGTTGACCGAGTCAATGACCTTGCCTATCGGATTCACCCTTGCTGCTTTCAACTGTTGACGCACATCTGCTTCGGTGACAAATGACTGATCGGCAATCTCATCGATATCAATCATTATATCGTTGTATGTTGCCGGCTCCTTGCCGACACGATATATGATGCCGGCAATGGACAAATAGCCCACTAACACAAATGCGACAAGTATAGCAATTATCTTCTTTACCATCTGTTGGGATGTATGTTGATTGTTCTTCAGTCTTTCTTATTGAGGGAGCTGACCACTTGCGGTAAGAGGCGTTCGATATCGACACCGGCTCCCATCATCACTACCACATCAAGTTTCCCTGCTGCCTTGAGTGCCATTAGGTGCTCAACAAGGTCGGTCTGGAGTACACAGCACTTGTCTGGACAACCGACTTTTTCGAGAAGCCATTCGGAAGTTACTCCTGGTATTGGCTGCTCGCGTGCGGGATAGATTGGCAGAAGGATGGTGCGGTCAGGAATGCTCAATGCATGTGCAAATCCATCGACCAGATCATGTGTGCGCGAATAGAGGTGAGGCTGGAATACCACAGTGATATTTCGTCCTGCAAACAACTGCCTCACCGAGCTGATACTTGCTTTTATCTCATCTGGATGATGAGCATAATCGTCCATTATCACCATGTCGTCGCGTTTCACATAGAAGTCGAAACGGCGTTTCGCTCCTCCAAATGACTTGAGGCCAGTGCGCAACTCTTCTTCTGTACAGCCATTAAGCATACATAGCGTAAGGGCGGCGGTCGCATTCTCGACATTGATAGGCGCAGGAACACCAGGCTCCATGTCGCGCATCACAATGCCCTCGGCCGTGGCAACGAAGTCGAATTTGATTGAGCCATTCCCAATGCGTATGTTGGTGGCATAGTAGTCAGCTTCTTCTCCTACTGCATATTCTGCATAGCGCACACCTTCCTGAAGCCGCATCTCAACCTTGATGCCTTTGCGTTTTAGTAGCAATCCACCAGGACGCACCAACGACGTGAAATGAGTGAAACTTTCACGATAGGCTTCTTCTGTACCATATATGTCAAGGTGGTCAGGGTCGCATGAGGTGATGACCGCCTGATAGGGCAGAAGGGTGTGGAATGAACGGTCAAATTCGTCGGCTTCAATTACGGTTAGGTCTGAGGTACTCGAGAGCATCAGGTTTGAGTCGTAGGGTTTCAGGATGCCGCCAAGGAAGGCATTGCAATCTACATGGCTCTGCTTTAGTATATGTGCCACCATCGAAGATGTTGTGGTTTTCCCATGAGTGCCGCTGATACAAAGACCTCGTTTTTCGCGCGTTATGAGACCAAGCAACTGCGAGCGTTTCATCACCTTGAATCCGTTCTGCTGAAAATACGAGAGTTCTCCATGCTCCTTTGGGATAGCAGGCGTATAGCAGACGATAGTCTCATCAACATTTTTAAATACCGAATCGACAGCCTCGATATTATCTTCAAAGTGAATGTCGATGCCTTCCTTGATGAGAGCTTCTGTAAGGGGAGAAGGTGTCTTGTCATAACCTCCCACCTTATAGCCTTCAGCGTTGAAATATCGCTCAAGTGCCGACATGCCGATACCGCCAGCACCTACAAAATATATTGATTTCATACTCTTTTGTTCTTTTTTGCTTCTTCAATCACTATCTGCGCAATGGTGTCGGCAGCTCCTGTCATTCCCATTGCTTTTGCTTTTTCTTCCATAGATTTGATTCGTGGTGCGTTGCCAATGAGGCTGATGGCTTCTTCCACCAGTTTTTGCTTAGCATCGCTGTTTGCCACGAGTATGGCAGCGTCTTTAGTCGATAGAGCCTTGGCATTAGCTGTCTGGTGGTCTTCAGCTGCTGTTGGCAATGGCACCAATATCGATGCTTTGCCGATGAGGCATATTTCGTTGACAGCCCCAGCTCCCGAACGCGAGATGACTACGTCGGCTGCACGATAGGCTTTTGCCATGTCGGTGACAAACCACGTCGGGTGTACCAAATGAGCCTTCTTGGCTGCTGCTATCTCTTCCCATTTGTTGCCATCGGCTTTGCCTGTCTGCCATAGCACCTGTATGCCGGCAGCTTCCAGTTGTTCTATACCATCGGCTATGCTCTCGTTGATGCTGCGGGCTCCAAGGCTGCCTCCTGTGACAAAGATTGTAGGACGGTCAGGGTCAAGCCCGAACGACTGCCGAGCCTCTGCTATGGTAGCTGTACACTCGAGCAACGACTGTCGCACTGGGTTGCCGGTCATCACAATACGGTCGGCAGGAAAGAATCGTTCCATGCCTGGATATGCCACACATATCTTCTTGGCATGTTTGGCAAGCTCCTGGTTGGTGACTCCCGCAAAACCGTTTTGTTCTTGGAGTACGTATGGCACGCCAAGAGCACTTGCGGCTTTGAGAGCTGCTGCACTGGCATAACCTCCTACGCCAACGGCAATGTCTGGATTGAACTCACGGATTATCTTCTTTGCTTTGATGGTGCTTTTCAGCAAATCTATCAGCACCATGATGTTCTTTGGACTATATAGTGGTCGAAAGAATCCGCGTACGGGCAATCCAATGATCTTATATCCTTCGGCTGGCACTTTCTCCATCTCCATTCGTCCATTAGCACCGATGAAGAGAAATTCAGTGTCGGGCAGAGCTTTTTTTATTGCATTGGCAATCGAGACAGCAGGGAAGATATGTCCACCCGTGCCTCCTCCACTTATTATTACTTTCATACGCTTTCGATTTGTACTTGTGAAACTTCATTAGCCTCCTGCATTTCTCGTTCGGCTTTGATGAGGCGGCTCAATGCCAATATGATACCTAACGATACGCTGGTCAACAGTATGCTCGAACCTCCTCGGCTGATAAGTGGCAGTGGCTGACCTGTTACAAACATGGAATCGGTGCAAACGCCTATATGCATGAGAGCCTGTATGGTCATTATCAGCGGTAAGGCTATCATCAGTAGTCGTATAAATGGGTCGGATGTCTTGCCCGCTAAATAGAAACACCGGCCGAGCAGTACGATATATAGCAGCATCACACACAATGCACCTATGAATCCTGTTTCTTCAAATATGATAGCATAAATATAGTCGGAATATGCTTCGGGCAGCAGGTCGCGCAATTGGCTGTTGCCAATGAACTTGCCAAACGGATAGCTGTTGGCAAGAGCCATGTGGGCATGTATCACCTGAGCATTGTCGTCGTTCGGGGTCTGATCTGCCAAAGGGATTGGGTCTTTGTCAAAGACTCTGCTGGCCCAAGTATGTGCTCTGTTGATTGGACCAAGGTTGACCAAGGTCTTACCTTCTGCTGCGTTGGCATTGTCCCACTCATGCAGTCCATATAGGGCAGCAAATCCAATCAGTCCACATGCACCCACCACATATAGCGTGCGTCGCAGATACAAGCCCTTTGCACCACCAATCCACAATACCGAAATCGTCGCCATGCCTATGATGAGAGCCGTCGAAAGGTTCTGTGTCAGGATAGGTAATGCTACAATTGCAGCAATTAGGAGATAAAACAGGTAGCGGTATAGCTTTACGTTTTTGCGGAATATCGAGAAACGATAATAAAACTCGTCGCTTGCTGTCATGGCAAGACATAGTGCCATCATCAGACCCACCTTGCAGATCTCTGCTGGCTGCAGTCCTCCCACATCGCGCACTGCACCATTGACGGTACGGCCGAAAACAGGTAATGCGAAAAGAAATGAAACGCCTGCTGCGTAGATAATAATACTCCAGTTGCGAATTGCTTTAATATTAAGGCTTTGGAACACCAGGACCACGCCAAGACCCCAAAAGAGGAACTCCATGTGCCTGAACACTGGGTCAGTGCTCGTCATAGATTTATAAACCAATCGACTTGACGCGCTGAACATCTCTACAACCGAGATGAAGAAGAGCAACCAGTAGATACCCCATATCCAGCTGTCGCCTCGCATGATTGAGCCTAAAAATGTTTTCTTTTCCATTTATGCTGATTAGTGTTCAAGTCTTGTTTTTGTTGGAATCAATCACAATTAATATTAATTCTGAGTAGTTGCAGCCCATTCTGCAACGATGGCCTTCATCTGGTCACCGCGATCCTCATAGCTTTTGAAGAGGTCGAACGATGCGCAACATGGCGAAAGAAGCACGGTATCGCCAGGACGAGCAAACTCTCGGCATTTTACTAAAGCCTCATGCATCGACTTGGCATCTGCCACAGGTTTCCCCATCTTGTCGAAGAAGGCGTGCAGTTTTTCGTTGTTGACACCAAGATAAACCAATGCCGTGCATTTGTCGCGCACGAGTTGCTCTATCTCTGTGTAGTCGTTGCCCTTGTCTTTACCGCCAAGGATGAGCACTGTGGGATTCTTCATCGACATCAGTGCATACCAGCAGCTGTTGACATTGGTGGCCTTCGAGTCGTTGATGTATTCCACTCCATCTATCACACCACATTTCTCCAGTCTGTGCTCCACACCCTTGAACGATTTCAAAGCCTTCCGTATCTCTTCTTTTTTCAAGCCGGTAAGACTTGCAGAGATTGTGGCTGCCATGGTGTTGTACAGGTTATGAGGTCCTGGCAAAGGCAATTCGTCAAGGTCGATGTCGATCATCTGGTCAACCAGATCTACTACCATCTGCCCGTCTTTGATGTATGCGCCAGGTGTGAGTGGATGCCCTCCCATGTCTTTGAGCGACTTGCCTGTGAATGGGATAAGATCGACTTTTAGAGGCTCTATATGGCCAGCAAACGGAAATATCAGCTTGCCGTTGTTATCTACAAGTTCAGGATGCTCATTGTTGGTTCCCGTATAGTCCTCTCCTCCTTTTGGTTCGTTTAGACGTCGTGCAATCTCTTTTGTGACGATTGGGTCTTCGTTCCAGTAAATCAGGTGGTCTTTGCTGGTCTGGTTTTGGACGATGCGCAGCTTCGAGTTGATATAGTTCTGCATCTCGTGGTCATATCGGTCCATGTGGTCTGGAGTGATATTCATGATGATAGCCACATTAGCTTTGAACTCATACATATTGTCGAGCTGGAAAGATGACAACTCAATCACGTAATAATCGTACTGCTCGGTTGCTACCTGATAGGCGAGACTTTTGCCCACATTGCCTGCCAGTCCAACCTTCAGTCCTGCCGACTTCAGGATATGATAAGTCATCATGGTAGTGGTGGTCTTACCATTCGATCCTGTGATACATATCATCTTTGCATCGGTATAACGACCCGCAAACTCGATTTCCGAGATGATAGGCGTCCCCTGCTTGATAAGTTCCACTACAAGTGGCGCAGTGAGAGGTATGCCTGGGCTCTTGATTACTTCGTCGGCATTGAGTATCAGCTCGGCTGTATGTGCATGTCCTTCTTCAAAAGGAATATCGTATTCCTCGAGAATCTTCTTGTATTTATCTTTGATGGGCGACATATCGCTCAAAAAGACATCAAAGCCTTTTACTTTTGCGAGAACAGCAGCTCCTGTTCCACTTTCGCCAGCACCCAAAATTGCTATTCTTTTCATTTTTTTATCTTATCTTTAATGTCATGATTGCAAAAGCAGCAAGTATTATTGTCGTAATCCAGAAACGTACCACAATTTTCGATTCGTGCCAGCTTCCTTTTGGCCATTTGGCAAATATTATCTTGAAGTCGGCAGGGATCTGCCCAGGAAGCACTCTGAAGGTGTCGTGAATCGGAGCACGCTTGAATACTCGCAGTTTCAACCCTTTCTTGTTGCCAAACTTGGCATAGGAGGTCTGCAACATCACCGAGATACTTTCAGCAAGGAAGATGAAGCAGATGACTGGTATGAGCAGTTCTTTGTGGATGATGACTGCCAGCACGCCAATGATGCCGCCAATGGCAAGCGAGCCTGTGTCGCCCATGAACACCTGGGCGGGGAAGGCATTATACCATAGGAAGCCTATGAGAGCACCAACAAAGGCTGCCACAAATACCACCAGTTCCTGCGTGCCAGGTATATACATAATGTTAAAATATGAGGCATATTCGATGTGACTCGAAAAATAGGCAAGGA
>SAMEA3663273__coassemble_59_pt1 | contig 26339 bp, 26 predicted proteins | sample SAMEA3663273__metabat2_low_PE_017 | metagenome-assembled genome bin SAMEA3663273 (sample SAMEA3663273) | pig gut metagenome | biome: pig gut; feature: pig-associated habitat; material: faeces | place: China | collected 2013
TTGGAGTCGGTGAACATCAATGACAATGTCGGCACTATGGTCATGGATGGCAAGACATACCTGGTCTTCGACGAACTACTTCTCTTCATCCGCGCCACACGCGAAGAACTGCAACGCTATGGAATAGAAAAAGTCAGCCAAATCACTTGATGGCTGACTATATTTTTCACTTATAAGGAGAAGAGACTTACTTCAGCAAGCCCTTGAGTTCAGAGCGGTCGAAGTCACCGAACCAGTCGCTGAGTTTGTTCTCTGCCAACGATTTGATCTCTGGGGTCACGCAAGCGGCAACAGTGGCTGCACACCACAGGAGTGCTGCAAAATCGTCGGAAAAACCAACTACAGGGATAGCATCGGGGATAAGGTCGATCGGGAGAATGAAATAACCCAATGCACCGTAGATGATGGCTTTCTTCTCAGACGGAGTCGTCGAAGCTGTGGCTGTGTAATACAAAACCAAAGCAAGGTAGATGACTTTGAGTCCTGCCTTCTTTGCTACATTCTTCACTTTGTCCCAGAGCCCTTCTTCGCTGTAGTGCTTCTGGCTCGATACGATCATTGCCTGATCAGGCATCTTTTTTTCCTCTTCCATAATAATTTAGTATTTTTGATTATGTCAAAAAAGTCAGCCTCAGACTGTACAGGCTGACTTTCTATATTATTTCCTGAATTTCCCTTCTGCCCTATCGACCAGCAGACGGCGTGCGATTTCCTCGGCTATCAATGCCGATCCAACACGGTTAGGATGAATCATGTCTTCTAATGTCTCAAGATATGGACGCATGGCTGTGTTGAGGTCGATGACAGGCAAGCCTCGTTCAGCCGCCAACTGCCTGAGGAGAGGGCAAATCTCGTTGTCAACCACCTCTGGACGTATCGAGAAGTTCTCACCTGCAGCAGGGATTGGCAAACAGATATATATGATAGGGTGACTTGGCAGACACTGGAAACTGTCAATCATAGCGTTGAAGCTTGAACCGAAATCGTCCTTGAAGTGATCCCAGTTGCGAGCCTTGCTGTCGTTGGTGCCGAGCTTGATAGTGACAATGTCGGGATTGCTTGCCAAAGCCGCCTGAAAACGACGTTTGGCTGGATCGGGAGCATTCATGTATGGGCTGTCCCCCTCTCTCATCAACGTGTAACCGCTCAAACCGAAGTTCTGCACAACGAAATCGTTGCCCAAGAGCCTTTGCAGCACACCAGGATAAGCCTCGGTGGCAGGGTCTGCCAAGCCATGACCTTCTGTTATGCTGTTGCCAACACAAGCCACCCTAATCTGAGCCATCGACACAGACAGGAATGCACAGAGGCAAAGCAGAAGTGACGTCAAGCGTTTCATTTGCATGGGATATCAGCTATACGCTGTTCGTGACGTCCGCCCTCAAATTCGGTGTTCATATACTCATCGAGGATCTTGCGAGCCATCTCATTGTCGATGAAACGGCCTGGGAGCACGAGCACGTTGGCATTGTTGTGCTGACGGATGAGATGAGCAATCTCAGGAATCCAGCAGAGACCAGCGCGAATGCCCTGATGCTTGTTGAGCGTCATGCTGATACCTTCGCCGCTACCACACATAGCAATACCAGGGTAGCACTCGCCTGCCTCTATAGCATTAGCAAGCGCATGACCATAGGTAGCATAGTTGCAGCTCTCTTCGGTCAGAGTGCCATAGTCCTTATATGGGATGCCTTTCTCATCAAGATATTGCTTAACGAACTGCTTCAACTGGAAAGCAGCATGGTCGGAAGCCAATCCGACAAAGTTCTTCACTTCCATTGTGTTATGATAATTATTATGTAAATTGACTCAGAAAGAAAAGAGCGGAGGTCAATAAACGCCCCCGCTCAATATCTGTATTTAGTGTATTACTTCTTAAGCATGCGCTTAACCTGAGTATAGACGTTGTCGGCAGTGAAACCGAGTTTCTCGTCGAGCACCTTGTAAGGAGCAGAGAAACCGAATGTGCTGAGACCCCAAACCTCACCGTCGGCACCTACGAGACCTTCGAGAGTTACAGGGAGACCTGCTGTCATACCGAACTTAGGCTTGCCTGCAGGAAGGATCTGCTGCTGGTACTTCTTAGTCTGGCGACGGAAGAGACCCTCAGAAGGAACACTTACGATGCGGCACTTGATACCCTCTTCGCGGAGGAGCTGTGCACCAGCCACGAGAGTAGAAACCTCTGAACCAGAAGCAAGGAGGATTACGTCGTAGTCTTCGTCAGAACCAGCTACGATGTAAGCGCCCTGAGCAGCCTGACTGTAGTCGTTGCCCTCTGGGAGAGTCTTGATGTTCTGGCGAGAGAAGATGAGACCTGTAGGAGATACAGTGTTCTCCATTGCCATCTTCCATGCCTGGGTAGTCTCGTCGCTGTCGGCAGGACGGAGAACGAGCATAGAGTTGCGACCCTTGTGAGTTCTGAGCTTCTCCATGAGACGGATCTGTGCCTCGTGCTCAACAGGCTCATGAGTAGGTCCATCCTCACCTACACGGAATGCGTCGTGAGTCCAGATGAACTTAACTGGGAGCTCCATGAGAGCAGCCATACGAACAACAGGGAGCATATACTGGCTGAATACGAAGAATGTACCACAAGCAGGGATGACACCACCATGGAGAGCCATACCTACGCAGCAGCAAGCCATAGTGAACTCAGCAACACCAGCCTGGAAGAATGCGCCACTGAAGTCACCCTTCTGAAGGTCGTGAGTGAACTTGAGGAAGCCGTCGGTCTTGTCAGAGTTAGAGAGGTCGGCAGATGCGCAGATCATGTTTGGAACCTGCTGAGCGAGCTGGCTGAGAACAGCAGCAGATGCCGAACGAGTAGCATCGTCCTTCTTCTGCTCAACCTTCGACCAGTCGATCTGAGGAGCCTTGCCGCTGAACCACTCCTTCAAGAGAGCAGCCTTCTCAGGGTTAGCTGCAGCCCAAGCTGCCTTGCGAGCATACTTGGCATCCATGATCTTGCGGAGTTCAGCACGACGCTGAGTATAGAGCTTCTTCACCTCTGGGAAGATCTGGAATGGGTTCTCAGGATCACCGCCGAGGTTCTTGATAGTATTGACAAATGCATCGCCACCGAGAGGAGCACCGTGAGTCTTGCAATTACGCTCGTAGCTTGTGCCATCAGCCTTAAGAGCGCCCTTACCCATGATACACTTACCGATGATGAGTGATGGCTTGCCCTTGGTAGCCTTGGCAATGTTCAAAGCACCACGGATCTGCTCAACGTCGTTACCGTTGATCTCGATGACATTCCAGCCCCATGAACGATACTTGGCAGCAGTGTCCTCGGTAGTAACAGTCTTGCACTCGGTAGAGAGCTGGATATCGTTAGAGTCATAGAACATGATGAGGTTATCAAGACCGAGAGTACCAGCGATACGGCCTGCACCCTGGCTAACCTCTTCCTGAATACCACCATCAGAAATATAAGTATAGATCTTCTGACCCATTACCTCCTCGCCAAGACGAGCGGCAAGGAACTTGGCAGCAATAGCGGCACCGACTGCATAAGCATGACCCTGACCGAGAGGACCAGAGGTGTTCTCGATACCACGTACTACCTCAAGTTCTGGGTGACCGGTAACAGGGCTGCCCCACTGACGGAGAGTCTGAAGCTCATCGACAGTAAACTTGCCTGCGAGACAGAGCTGAGCATAGAGCATTGGAGCCATGTGACCTGGATCGAGGAAGAAACGGTCACGACCCTCATAGTTCATGTTCTTTGGATCATACTCAAGATACTCACTGAAGAGGACGTTGATAAAATCAGCACCGCCCATAGCACCACCTGGGTGTCCGCTCTTAGCCTTCTCGACTGCAGCGGCTGCAAGGATACGGATATTATCCGCTGCCTTGTTCATCAAAGCAATAGAATTCATGTTGTTTATTGTTATTGTATTTTTCAGAAGAATAATGTATAGTTAATTGCACAAAAGTATATATTTTCTGTCAACTATCCAAAAAAAATCGTCGAAAAATTGAGTTTTTGATGTCATTTGAGCCAAATATTATATGCTGAGCCAGATAAAAGCGATAGTCAAAGCCATAGAAAGTGTATTTTGGTATGGTTAATGAACTTCGTTGACTTCAATGATTATTGATGTTTTGCATGACATTCGCGGCAGAAAAATCTACACATTTTTTACATGAGTCATTGCACATTTCACATCAATAATATATAATAATCATCGCAAAGACATTTCAAAAAAATAAATTATTGCAGTATTTTGAAATTTTTTGCATTAATTGTTTGTGACGAACAAAAAAAATAACTATTTTTGCCAAAGAAAATAATACTAAAACATATATACTGATTATGAAAAAGACCCTTTTGATGGCTATTGCCATCGTTGCAGCGGTTGCTATGTCAAGCTGCAAGTCACAGAAGACACTCAGTGAGGCTGCAACCGTAGCCGAGCCTTCAGCTGAAGTTCAGGAGGTATCTGCTCCTATCACCTACACTACTCCTAAGCGCACTGCTCCTGTTGCTCAGGCAGGCGACCGTCAGGAGAAGGTGAAGATTGTCAATGCTTCTGACAATGGTTTGCTCAAGGACTACAACGTCATCGTTGGCAGCTTTGGCAGCAAGGAGAACGCCGAGAACATGAAGAACAAGATGGTGGGACGTGGCTACAAGGCATTCCTCGTTCAGAACGAGAGTGGCATGTATCGTGTGGTAGCTGGTGGTTATGATTCTCGTTCGGATGCCATGTCGGTACGCGATGATATCCGCAACACTTATCCTACTGAGCAAGGCACTTGCGCCGAGGCTTGGCTTCTCATCCCTTCATTCTAAGAAGTCAGATAAAGACGACTATACAAACACAACGACGGCAGGCTTAGCAGAAACCTACCGTCGTTGTGTTTTATTTCATAACAACCGGATGCCATCGTCACAGATAATTATCCTGCCCTGCTTGTAAAGAGCACCGATGGCCTTTTTGAAGTTCTTCTTCGAGCACTGCAGCTTATCGGCGATGACCTCAGGGTCGGTCTTGTCGGTCAGAGGCAGAAAGCCGTCATTGTTGTGCAAGCATTTCAATATTGCTGCCTCGACACTATTGATGACGTTGCGATAGCCCATAGGCTGAAGCATGAGGTCGATCTTGTCATCGTCTCTTATTCCTTTGACCCACGCACGAAGATGCTCGCCCACGTGGACAGGCTGGAAGATCTGATTCTTGTAGATAAGACCAGTGTGACGGTTGTTGATGATGACCTTATATCCAAGAGGCGTAGGCTTCCACACCAACGCATCGACCTCTTGGTTTTCCTCGTACTGTGGAGGCACATTGTCGAGATACTTATCGACCTTAGCCGTACCAGCCAGACGACCCGAAACGGTGTCGATATAAATATATACAATGTATCGGTGACCCTCCTCCATCTTTACAGTCTGTTCGCGATGCGGAATGAGCAACTCCTTGCTCGTGCCCCAATCGGCGAAAGCGCCTACAGCATTCACGCTGTTGATCCTGAGACTGGCGAACTCGCCCACGGTGGCATAAGGCCGCTCGGTAGTGGCAATCAGTCGTGCTTCACTGTCCTGATATACAAAGCAACGCAACTCGTCGCCCTCCTTTGTACCATCTGGTACATAACGGCTTGGCATCAGGATCTCAAGGCCGTCGCCTCCATCGAGATATATGCCGAAATCGACCGTCTTCAGGACTGTCAGGTTGTTATATTGTCCAAGTTGTACCATATCGTTAATTATTTCTGACAATCAATTTGTCGCCTTTCAGTTCAGGCACTACACCAAATATACTCTTACGCAAGCAATATGCCAAGTCGGCCTTGAACCCATGGCGAATCAGTTTCTGGGCATGTTCGCTCTGCATGAGGAATCCCGAAAAGTCGCGATTGGCCTGATGCCACAGAGCCACGGCGATGCGTGCGCCATCGCTTGCTGTAGAAAAGTTCTCCTCGGCCAAGAGCAATGATGTCAGGGCTCCGGCAAAGAGCGAGTCCTCGAGACATATACGTCCATCTGAACCCGAGCAGACAACCAGCACATCACGGTCGAGTTCCTTGCATCGGCGGGCCACTGCCTGCAAGTTGACGAAAGCACCTATCAGAAGGCTGTGACAATCGGCAGCACCTTTGATGGCTATAGTGCCATTGGTAGTCTTCATGACTAACGACTTGCCCGATACGCGTGCTACACTGTATTCGGAAGGGCTATTACCGAAATCGGCAAAGGCACAACGCTCGGTCGATTGTTCTGCACCAGTCAGATAGCCCATACCCTTGTAGGTCAATGCCTCAGCCTCGGTTGCTACAGGAATGATATCCTTGCAGCCATTGGCAAAAGCCGTGCATATAGTGGTAGTGGCACGAAAGACATCGGTCACAACGACAACCGACTCCTTGTGCTCGTATTGATTAAGCAAAGCAGGAGAAAAGCAAATATCGATTCTGTTCATTGCCTCAATATAATATATTATATTCCATATATTGTTGAAAACAGTCGCAAAGATAAAGCAAAAATGCGAAAAAAGCAAATAATCAATAATTTTTGGAGAGAAAAATGTTTTTGTGACAAAAAATCATTACCTTTGCACAATTCAGTATAAAGTGAATATTTATTTTTCTCATCTAAATCATTGATATTATGGCATTACAAATCACAGATGCAAATGCAGAGGAAATCCTCGCAAGCGACAAACTCGTAGTAATTGATTTCTGGGGCACACATTGTGGACCTTGCATGACTCTCGCTCCGGTTATCGAGGAACTTGCGCAGGAATTTGAGGGCAAAGCCATCATCGGCAAGTACAATGTTGAGGAAGAAGAAGGCGACCTCAGCATACAGTTCCGCATCCGTGCCGTCCCTACCATTGTCTTCCTCAAGGGCGGCTCACAGGTTCACAAGATTACAGGTGCAGCTCCTAAGTCAGACATCAAGGCTGCCATCGAGGCTAACCTCTAATCAAAAGGCTTTTGGCGATTTTTGAGAAACAAGGCATGTCGGCATTGCGCGACATGCCTTATTTTGTGTTGCATCAATAGTAACGACAAGCTTGTCTCTGACGTTCACCAATTGTCCAAAGCACAGTAAATATCACTATCGCCAACAGCATCGCCTCCCACCATGTAGGATAAAGCGCGAATTGTCCGCCCAACAGCCAGTTTTCCATACGCGACGTGACATCGGCCACAAGGAATATCCAGTCGGTAATCCACTCGATGGGATAGGATAGAAAATCAAGCATTGGAAACAGAAGAAAGAGCAACAGACAATAGACAAGAAACGACATCAGAGGTATGACCAACAGACCCTGAATCCATCCCATCAGCGGCACTATATGAAAGAAATAAGCTACTACCGGCATGGTAGCGAACTGAGCCGACAGAGTGATCTGCAAAAGCCCCATGGCCGACTGGCTCTTCTGATGGTCCAGTGGGCATAGCAAGATGCCTAATGTAGCAAGGAAACTGAGTTGGAACCCAACATCCATCAACTGACGATAGTCATAGACAAGCATTATGACTGCCGCCGACAGCAAGAGTCTTATGCCTGACGTATATCGCTCGAAGACCCACGAGACAGAGGCAAGGCTGAGCATCAAGGCTGCTCGCACAGCCGATACCGGGCTGCCTATCATCAGCACATACAACCACATTATGGCAGTCACCGCCACTCGGTGCAGCTTCAGTTGGCCAAACCAACGAAGCGGACAAAGTGCGAGATAGATGACAAGGAACAAAATGCCAATGTGCAATCCAGAGACAGCCATGATGTGGCTCATCCCTGCATTGCGCATCTCTTGCTTCTCGGTATATGTGAAATATTGCTTATCTCCCAGCAGCAAGCCATGAGCCATGGCATTGGTACGAGGTGTCAGGTCGAGAGAATCGATCCGGCTGGTAACAATATTAAATGATTGATTGTCCATTATTTCTTCCAACCGTGATGTTTAAGTATTGATGGGTCGTAGAACACCTCGGCTTCCCTATCGAGAGATATTCTGCCGTCGGTGACATCGAGTGTAGTGACACTGCAGTTGAGATGCTGAGTGGCCCAGAAGTCGCGTATCTTCTTGAATCCTGCCGCACAGATCAGTCCTCGGATGAGCGCACCATGTGCCACTATGAGCACATTCTTGCACGACCATTCGAGCGGCAAGAGTTCGTCATAAATGAATCCTTTGGCACGTGCTACCAAAGCCTCGAAACTCTCTGATCCATCGGTAGGCGCATAGTTTTCGGGATGCCACAGACACTGATATAGCGGATGCGAAGGGTCTTTGCCTGCTATCTCGATATCCGTGCCTTCCTGTGGGCCGAAGCTGATCTCGAGCAGACGGTCGTCTTTGATAATCTGGTCGAGAGGCATACGTCCTCGCATGAAGATCTCGGCTGTCTCGAGAGCACGGATCAGCGGACTGGAATAAACGCGATCGAAGGGTATGTAAGGCATAGCATCGCGAGTGATCTGAGCAAGCTCTCGTCCGAAGTCGTTGAGAGGAATGTCGATACGTCCCTGGAAACGGTGTGTATTGTTCCACGAAGTCTCGCCATGACGCAATAGATATACTTTCACTGAATTATTGTTTAATTGTAATAGTAATCATGATTGAAGAGACTTAGCCACCTGCTCAAGGCGGATTCCACGCGAACCTTTGATGAGTATAGTGCCTGGAAGTCCACGGAGTGCGCCCTCGTCGGAAATAAGTGCTTCGACATCGGCATAACAACGCACCGAACGGCCATTGGCGAGCAGCATCACATCGTCGTCCGACAGACTGTTAAATGCAGTCAGGAACTCGTTGCCAACGAGCATCACATCACCGAAAGTCACTTCTGGCTGCATGAGATAATGCAGCACCGATAGATGCTCACGCTGTGACTCATCGCCCAGTTCTCGCATATCGCCGAGGATAAGGCTCTTATGGGGAGCAGCATTGAGGTTGAAACTTGTCAGTGCAGCCATCATGCTTGTCGGATTGGCATTATAGGCATCGAGAATAATCTGACGACCCATGCCAAGGTCGATGAGCTGACTGCGCATATTCTGAGGCTGATAACCCTCGATGGCACTCTTGATGTGAAGAGGAGCCACTCCGAACTCATTGCCCACAGCCGCCGCCGCAACGACGTTGATGAGGTTGTAGTTGCCAATGAGGTTTGTAGCTACATGAATGGGCGTTGAGGCAACAGTGATGTCGAGTTCAAGATACGGCGAGCAAGAAGTCATTGCACCATGGACGGCAGTATATGAAGTGACCGAAGCATCGGAATAGGCTATGACATCTAGTCCTTCGGCATGAGGCAAGAGATTAGGGTTGCCTGCATCGACAAACACCTTGCCGCCATCGCGACGCAGCGAGTCATAAAGCTTGGTCTTGGCAGCTATGACACCTTCGAACGAACCGAAGCCGAGGAGATGTGCCTTGCCCACATTGGTGATGAGTCCGTAATTCGGACGGGCAATGTCGCACAACTCTGCAATATCCATAGGATGGTTGGCTCCCATCTCGACAATAGCCATATCGTGTTCAGGGCGAATCTTAAGCAACGTCAGCGGAACTCCAATCTGATTATTGAGATTGCCTGCTGTTGCCAAGACATTGTATTTCTGACTGAGCACGGCATTGAGCAGTTCCTTGGTCGTAGTCTTGCCATTGGTGCCTGTGATGCCAATGACAGGGATTTGAAGATGCTGGCGATGAAATGCAGCAAGATTCTGCAATGTCGTCAAGACATCAGGCACGAGGAAATAGCGGTCATACAGGCCATAGCCGACAACATCATGACCTGCCGACTGGACGATAGTGGCATCGTCGATGACTGCATAGGCACAACCCTTGGACAGAGTGTCGGCAGCAAACTTGTTTCCATCGAAGCGCTCACCTTTGAGGGCAAAGAAGATGCTGCCCTCAGGACAGATGCGCGAATCGGTCGTAATGACCGGATGCTCATTATATATATTATATAACTGATGAAGCATTTTTTACAGAAGGAGAGAATGTAGATTAAGACAAATAAATAACAGCTTTTCTGATTAAGAAATCAGAAGAAACGACGAATGCCTATCATATAATGCGAGTAGTCCTGAAGCTGTTCGTTCCAGATGCCTTCTGGCTGGAGCTTGTCGAAATGCAGGTAACCAGAGACATGGAGTATTCGGCCATTGTCGGCTACTACACCCACATGCGACACCTTGCCTTCGTTGCCGAAGAAAGCAAGGTCACCAGGCTCGGCATCCTCAAATGCGACAGGTGTACCCTTATCGTACTGTTGAGACGCATCGCGAGGAAGCACGATGCCAATGAAGCGGAAGAGCGTCTGGGTAAAGCCCGAGCAATCGAGGCCGAAAGAACTGATACCGCCCCACAGATATGGCACATTGAGCAAGAGCTGAGCCTGCTGGAGGATATACTTCGAACAAGCACGGCGCGACATGCCAGATGCCTTCATCGGATTGACATAGGTCATATTTGGCACATCGAAACGTATGCCTTGCATCATGAAGGTGATGCCTGTCTCGTCGAGATTGAATATGCGACTGCCCCACGAGAGATGAGATGCCCCCGACTGGCCATTGGCAGTCTTCTGGATTGGGTTATAGGGCAGGCGAAGCAAGAGTGCTTCTTCTGAAGCTGACACATATTGGTTATACTCCATAGGGCTGAGCACAGTAGCTGTCTTCCAGTCGATCCAGCCATGATAGCCATCATAATCGCGCTCGATGTAATACCAGCGAGGCTGTTCCTCGAGTATCTGGAAAGTATCGCCAAAAAGCATCTGACTGACCATCTCTGAACTTTCCTCAGGATTTGCCCTCATAGGGATATATGGTTGTAAACAAATAGCGTATTTCATTCTTTATTTAATATTACGTTTTACTATTATCTGAATAATTCTATATGTCTATGCTGTCAGTCATTAAGAGAACATCTTCTCAAGCTCCTTGGTGGTGATTGACAGCATCACCTTCTTGCCATCGGGAGTAAATTTATGTTCGGGTAACGCTTGCAACGACTCTATGAGCTGCGTCATCTCGTCTTCGCTCAATGTCTTGCCATAGTTGATGCTTTGAGCCATTGCCATCTTCAATGCCAGCTGCTTGTTAAGTTCGTCGCCCACCTTATGCACCTGGTTGCGAGCCACATCGACCATCTGATTGATCAGAGCAGTGACATCGACATTACTTTCCATGCTCGCAGGCCTACCATTGACAGCAAACGAGCCACCTCCTAGGTTATCGAGTTCGAAGCCTAAGGCACTCAGTTCGTCGCTGATGCTTTCGATGATTGGCACATCGGCAGGAGCAAACTCCACCACATCGGGGAACAACTCGTGCTGCGACATACCCTGATGCTGATCAAGCTGAGACATATATCTATTGTACAAGACACAGAGATGAGCCCGGTGCTGGTCAACAAGCTGCAATCCGTTTCTGTCTGACGATGCTATATAGCGACCAGCTATCTGAGTGAAACGCACAGATGGACGTTCGATCTTGTTAAACTCGAACAGTTCTTGTGCCGGCTTTGGGCTTTCGGGCAGGGGCTCGTCCATCGACATACGGCTTGGCAGAACCTCATCAGCATAGGTCTTCTTCATCACCTCGAAAGTGTCGAACGGAGAATTAGGCTTGAAATCCATCTGACGGAATGGATTGTATGAGGCATCGAACGAAGGCTTTGGCTCGGCAACAGGCTTTGACTTGAGATAAGAAGGCATGGTATCGATAGTTGCCACAGGGATGTCGGGCATATCGTCGGTATCAAAGTCGATAGTAGGTATCTCGTTGTATTTGCCCAAAGCCTCGCGCACTGTCGCCATGAGGATATGCCAGCGAGCTGGTTCGTTCTCGAACTTTATCTCGGTCTTGGTCGGATGAATATTCACATCTATCGATCCAGGCTCGACGCTGAGATAAACAAAATAGTTTGGTTGAGTCCCCTCAGGAATGAGATCCTGAAAACTCTCCATGATTGCCTTATGGAAATAAGGATGTTTCATGAAGCGGTTGTTGACAAAGAAATACTGCAATGCGCCCTTCTTGCGTGCAGTCTCTGGCTGACACACGAAACCATCGACAGAGAGAAGATCGTTATCGACACCTATCGGCAAGAGAGAATTGCCAATGTTCTTTGAGAACAACTGTGCTATGCGTTGTTTCTTGCCACCAGGAGTGAGCTGAAGTTGCAGGACATCGTTGTGGATAAGGGTGATGCCTACCTGAGGATTTGCCAAAGCCACACGCTGTACCTCGGCAACGATGTTCGACAGTTCGGTCTGATTGCTCTTCAGAAACTTACGACGTGCTGGGACATTATAGAAGAGGTTTCTGATCTGGAAATTGGCTCCCACTGGGCACGAGATAATCTCCTGCCCCTGGAATACACCTCCATTGATGCGGATGCTGATGCCTGTCTCGTCTTCTGACCTACGTGTACGCAACTCGACCTCTGCTACCGCACATATCGAAGCAAGAGCCTCACCTCGGAATCCCATCGTGCGCAATTCGAAGAGATCGGCAGCCGACGATATCTTACTTGTGGCATGACGTTCAAACGCCATACGTGCGTCGATTGGCGACATGCCGATACCGTTGTCGATGACCTGAACCAGTTCGCGTCCAGCCTCGCGCAACACGATCTGAATATCGGTGGCATGAGCATCGATAGAGTTCTCAAGCAGTTCCTTAATCACCGATGCCGGACGCTGAACCACCTCACCTGCGGCAATCTGATTGGCCACTGTATCGGGAAGAAGATGAACGATATCCATTGCTTGGCAAATAAATGTTGAAACGTTAATGCGACAATACTATTAGAGTTTTCCTGTAATCAAGAGATAAAAGACAATGCAGAGCACTATACACCACACGGCAAGCTTCACATATCGCTTGCTCTTGTCGGTACCATTCTCAGCATCGCTTTCCAATCGGCGACGCAAATGGGTTGTGCCCGTCGAGAAACTGCCTCGGATAGTCTCTTCTGGCTTATACTCCTCGTCTGGGAGCAAGCCCATCTCGCGTTTTACCTTGCGCACACGCGCTTCAAGCCGTTCTTTTCGCTCATCATGGAAATAACTCTCACGATGAAATTTGCGAGGTTTATTGACTGTAAATATTGTTGCCATTGATGTTGCTTTATAATTATAGAATTTTCGTTGTGTGCCGACAGTGCGTTTGAGCCAACTGCCATTGTGGCTGCATCAATAACCAAATAGCTCTTCCTGATTGAACAATGGAGTCGTCTTCACCGCCGCATCTTCGGCAGACATCTCAATCACCCTGAACACATCCATAGGATTGACAGGTCTCAGATAATCCATCCATCTGAAGCCTTCGAGAGTCAGGATATCAGGCTGAATGAGCTGGATTGGCGTTAGCGAACCTACAGGATTTGGCCATATCTTGAGTTTCTCCATCTTTTGGTTCATAAACCAAACCGAGAGATAGTTGCCCACAATCTGATTCAATCCTGTCATAGCTCCGTCCGACTCCTGCGGATAGTAGATTATCTGCACATTGCCCGACATGTCCATCTGGCGTATCTTTGCCGAATCAAAGTAGCAGACAAGGTCTTTGCCTTTAATCTGGTCGTATGCTCGGGTCAGTGTGTAGCTTATCTTATTGCGTGGTCCTGTCTCGATCATTGTGAACGTGTCTTTTTCCTGGACGAGGAAAGCTGCGTTGTGTATCTCAGCACGCCTGATGCTATTGTTTTCGTCGATAAACGCAAAGATGGTATCGCCCGTAATCTGATAATCGGTATTCCACATGACAGGATTACCGATAAAGGTTGCCATCGAGTCCCTGACACTGTAGTGAAGCGAGTCACATACTCCCTGCATATCCTCGCGATAATATCTCACACCATAGTATGCAAGCATATAATGCAGAGTGTCTATAACCTGCTCATAGAACTCTCTTTTATCAATCTTGATAGTATCGACCAAGAGACTGTCGATCCTGAAGTTAGGCATTTCGGTCAGCAAAGTGTCGGCAACAAGGGAATCTGGGGCCAAGGAATCGCGGTCGAAATAGACAGTGTCGTATCTTATGGTCTTGGTCATCACCGAGTCTTCTATCGAACGTAACACCGAATCGGGACGTATGACGGTGAATGCCCTGAGAGTGTCGGCATGCAAATAGAGGGTATCCTTATCTGAAAACTCCATAGCCAATGCTCTGCCTGTGACGAGCACCGACTGCGGGTCATCAACATAATGCATATACTCGCCCATGAGCTTTACCTTCTGCAAACTATCCACCATTACAATGTCTCCCCAGCCATCTCCTATGCCTGCCAAGCCATCGTAATAGAGCGAGTCGCCAATGGCATAACGCCCTGGGCTGACCACATACGAACGTTGATAAAGACGTGCGAACTGAGTCTTGGTATTGAAAAATCCCTTGGACGACACTACCGTTGCCGTATCGGTCACGATGCGCGATGGCCCTCGCATTTCGGCCTCGGAAGTCTCGAACATATAATATAGGCTATCGCTATAAAGAATAGCGCGAGGCTTATAATCGGGGCTAATCGGGTCGGGATAAGCAGGAGGAGTCTCCATCTTGCTGAAGTCGTAGCTGCGCAACATCACATCTTCGCGGAAGATTGCCTCCTTGGTGTTGGTCAGATACCATCCATATTGCGACGAGAGATGTGTCTCGGGATCGACAATGTTGCCACGGTAAGGATAATGAGCCACATTGACATCTCGATCGTAGGTCATATACTCGGTAGTAAGAATGGTCTGATTGTGCTTCAGCTTGACATTGTCGAACATCTGCAGGAGCAACGAGTTTCCATGATAGGACAGCGAGTCGCACCACATCGACAAAGTGTCGCCCTGCTTCACATGCACATTGCTGAAAGCCTCCATGACGTTCTTGCTCTCATAGAAATAGGCACTGTCGCACGACATATATACGCTATCCTGACGGAACAGCACATCGCCCCTCAGCACCTGACGCTCAGTATCGACTGCCTTGTCGAAACTCAAAGTATTGGCATGGAGCAAATGTATCTTTCGCTGCACACCTTCTTTTTGTGCCTGCGCGAACGATACACCTATCATCAAAAGCGCTGATATGTACAATACTATTCTCTTCATCGCTTATCGCTGTCCCCAACCTGGGTATTTAAAATCATATTTATCCCAACCTGGTCTGATCTTGCAATATGTAGTCTTCTGTTTTTCGCGAATGAACTTCTCGATCATCTCTGTTGTCAATCGGTTCTCGTAGAGGTCACGAATCACTTGATAATCTTCGTAATAAGTAGCCTTATGACCTTCGATACGGTTCTTGAGCTTGACGATAGCTACCTGATCGCGGCCATTGGCATCCTTCATATTGAACGGCAAAGAGATTTCACCGACCTTCATGTTGGCAACGACGCGAGCCACCTCTGCTGGCAGCTCATCCATGGTCTGACGAGCCGAGCCAGAAGAGCGATTGGTCATCAGACCTCCACTGTTGCGTGTCGATTTGTCGCTCGATATATATCGTGCGGCTTCCTCAAACGTATATTTTGCCGAGTCGAGTTCCATGCGGATGGTGTCCATCGTGCTGCGTGCATCAGCCATTTCCTTGGCCGAAACCTTTGGTGTGAGCAGGATATGGCGGAAATTGGCACGGTCGCCACGACGCTCAATGAGCTGAATGATATGGTAGCCATATTCTGTCTCGACTATCTTAGAAATCTTCTTTGGGTCGGTGAGCTGGAAAGCTGCGGCAGAGAACTCTGGCACGAACTGTCCTTTGCCCATGAAGCCTAATTCGCCTCCATTTGGTGCTGAGCCAGGGTCTTCGCTGTAAAGCACAGCCAAGGTGCTGAACGAGCTCTCGCCACTGAGCACACGCTGAGTGTAGTCGCGCAGGCGGTTCTTGATGCCGTCAATGGTAGCCTGAGAGATACGCGGCTGCATGGCGATGATCTGAACTTCGACCTGAGTCTGGATGAATGGCACACTGTCTTTAGGCAAAGTCTCGTAGAAAGCTCTTACCTCGCTTGGCGTAGGCGCCACCTCCTCAGTTAGTTTACGCTGCATCTCCTGCATTATCATTGCGTTCTTGATGTTGGTACGCATCTCTGAACGTATCTGATTAATCGATTTTTCCATATACTCCTCGAGTTTCTCGCGCGAACCGATCTGAGACACATAGCTGTTGATCTGGTTATCGACCTGATTCTCGACTGTCTCGTCCGACACCTCGACACTGTCGATGATAGCCTGATTCAAGAACAGTTTCTGTATTGCAATCTGTTCTGGAATAACGGCATAAGGGTCGCCATTGATCTTCTCGCCCTGATAGAGCATACGCTTGCGTTCAGTCTCTACTTCTGAACGGAGAATTGCCTCGTCTCCAACCACCCAGATGATCTCGTCGATCACATTGTCGGTCTGTGCAAACAGTTGTGTCATTGCGAGCAATGTCACAGCCACAAGGCTAAGCATCTTCTTGATTGATGTTTTCATTATCTTCGAAAATAAATTAATAATTATCACAAATATTATGAGGTGTCAAGGGGATTCAATTCCGATGGACAAACCCCGACTGCATACCCTCTTGTCTCAGTTCGTCGATGAGCTTGCGTCGCAATTCCTGCTTACGCTGGCGCATCAGTATGTCATAGATATTGTTCCTTGCAAACTCCAATGGCTGCACCTCGCCGTTCAGCCTGTAGTCTTTGATGACAAACAGATAATAATACTGATCATCTTTCATTTCGTAGGTCTTGCATCTGAGGAACGACCCAGGCTCAACCACCGTCACAGGCAGCTTGTCGGTGAGTTGCAACATTTCGACCCACTGGTCGTAGAAATTTTCGTATTCGACAGCTCGCATATTGCCAAACTCGTCAAGTTCAGAGATGCAATCCTGATCACCAGCATCCAGGCTCTTCAACCATCGGCGCACCTGATCAAGTTTCGACGTGTTAAGCAGCAGCTTGATATACACTCCCTGTATGATAGGAGCATCGAGTTTGAGTTGCTTTGAGTATTTCTGATAGAAAGCCTCAATATCCTGTGCCAAGATCTCATCGGTCGCTCTGACACTTATCAGCTCGTTCATGTAGGTCTGAGCTATCAGGTTGCGGCGGTAACTCTCGGCCTGAGCATTCAACTGGCCGATATCGGGCAGGCTGCGCAAGCCTTGTTCGTACATGATGTGCTCATCGATCCAGTCATCGACATATTTATTGACAAAGTCCGTACTATCAACGCCTGTCAGCCCCATAGGAATCTGCATATTCAGTTCGTTTACCGAAAGCACAGAGTTACCCACCTGAGCCACAATCTGTGACTCGGGGATATTGCGATTGCACGAAGCAATGAGCAACAATGACAGAATGAAAAACAGTTTTTTCAAGCGAGTAATAATATATATATTATTTTAATGGTCGCAAAGATACTAAATCTCACATGGAATCACAAAAAAAAACACGTTTTTTATGAGTATTTAAGAAAAATAACCTACCTTTGTGCCGTGAATCAAACTTTTTTTATCTGTCAACTTTTAATTTTTATCACAAATGCAGTCTTTTCATGATCTCATAATCAACCGTCGAAGCATCAGAAAATATACTGATGAACCTCTCGACCCGGAGCATGTGAAACTTATTCTCGAAGCCGCGCTTATGTCGCCTGCCGGCAAGCGCAAGAACCCCTGGCACTTCATTGTAGTTGAAGATAAAGCCACACTCAAGGCTCTCTCTGAAGCCAAAGACCAGGGCGCACTACCGATTGCTGGTGCAGCTCTTGCCGTGGTCGTTGTTGCCAATCCCGCAGATTCTGACACATGGGTCGAAGACCTCAGCATTGCCAGCATTCAAATGCAACTACAATGCCGCGACCTCGGACTCGGAAGCGTATGGATACAGATGCGCAACCGAGAAGATTCCGATGGAAATACTGCGACCTACAACATTCGTCGAATCCTTGATATCCCTGCACCATACGAGGTACTGTCGGTAATCAGCATCGGTCATCCCGACGAAGAACGCAAGCCTTATGACACCTCAAAATTGCAATGGGAGAAGGTTCACATAGGCAAATTCTAAGTTTTTCGACATTTTTCTGCAAAATATTTGGTGATATTGAGCATTTTCGCTAACTTTGCGGTCGCGAATTGAACAATATTAACTAGGCGAGATGTCTATTGAAAGCGTATCACCTTTGGGTTAACCTTTCCCATGGGAGTCCGCTGGATGTAAGAATCAAAGCCCTAACAATTAAATAAAATGAAAAAAGGTATTCACCCAGAAAACTATCGTCCTGTAGCATTCAAGGACATGTCAAACGATGTGACTTTCATCTCACGTTCAACTATCAACACTAAGGAGACTGTCGAGATCGACGGCGTTGAGTATCCACTCGTAAAGCTCGAAATCACAAGTGCTTCTCACCCATTCTACACTGGCAAGCACAAGCTCGTTGATACCGCAGGTCGTGTTGACAAGTTCCTCAACCGCTACGGCAAGAAGAAGTAATCTACTTCCTAACGACAAAAGAAATAAAGCAGATAGTCGCAAGGCTATCTGCTTTTTCTTATTTCATCACATAACTCGGACGAATATTCAGCTTATAGTTGAGTTGCCATATCCTGTAGAAATACCTTGGCCATTCCTTGAAAGAGGTCTCGCCTATCTGCAAGCCATAGAACCTTGTTCCCCTTTCCCGCAAGTCCATGACGCGCTTCATCAGAGAGTCGTTGGCTACAGGCATCTTGTAGTCGCTGACCAAGCACACGTCGGCACTCATATATTCTGGCTTGCTCATCAAGGTGTCGATGCACAACTCAAGCATATCGGTCACATCGGTATCGCCACTGGCTTGTTTTCGGAAGAAATCGAGCAGACGAGCTCGGTTCTGTCGTACCTCAAATGCCTTTGCCATATATGAGAAAGCTATGAGCAGGAAGTCGCGATCCTGACGCAATGCCAATTGCAGCAGCTTGACTATCAGCGCATGAGTGATACGTTCGGGCTGACCTGCCATGCTGCCCGATGTGTCGAGACATACCACCATCGGTCCTTTCTGACGGGCACGACGCAACTGCAGCTTGTGCGAAGGATGCATCACGGCACTCTTGTAGCGGAAGTTCTGAAGATTGCGCGTGGCGAACTTATAGACAAACAAGCCATTCAGGTCGTCGTCAACCATCTGCGCCATCTCGCTCGGCAGCATAGACGTGAGGTCATTGCCGATGGTCACACCCTCGATATCGGAAGGAGCAGCGTGCTCGATCTTCTTGGTATTGCCTCCTCCAAGCGGCACACGTTCGCCGCCTTCCTCATCAGCTATTCTGCCAAGCACCTTTGCCACTTCCAGCACCTGAGGATACTGCTTCTGCAAACCAACAATGAGTCTGATGCGCTCAAACTCCAGCACATTCCATAAACCTCCCATCAGAGCCCAGCACTGCTCAAACTCATCGTCGCTCACAGCATGCTGAGCCACATATTCAGGCACTACAGTGAGATACTTGTCGAGCAACTCCTGCTGACGAGGCAGGAACTCGTTGATGTAGTCCTGCTGCACCTGAGCCAGTTCGTAAGGGTCAGTCATGCCACGCATCCTCATGAACCGCAGACGATTGTCGATAGCAACACGGAAAGCCCCTTCCATGTCGTTGCAAAGGACTTTCTCGATATTATCGATATGTGCAGGAAAATGCAGGTACATCACTATTCGTCATAAACAAGCTTGCGCACGTCGGCACGGAGCAAGGCTATCTGTCGCTTGAAGATATCCATCTGACCGGCAACGAGCTTAGTCACAGCCTCGGACACGAAAAGATACGACTTAAAAGAATTGCTGAGCATCACAGCCTCCTGAAACAAACTATCGACCTCGGTCTCATACTGTTCAGGATTGGCATTGTCCCTCTTGCCTGCAGGTTCGAGACCCGAAGCCTGTTCGAGCACCGACCCTCGCAAGCCTCGGCGCATCGGACAGCGCACACCGTTGATATACAATGCAGACGAGTCGCGATACAGATTGACGCGCGTCAGCTCCACACCATATTCGCCGATATTGTCGGGATTGGTGAAGGCTCGCACTATCTTGCGTTTCGGACAGTTTGGATCCTGATACATCACGCCACGCACAGCCGGTTCATTCTGAGTGTGTGTCGGCATACTACGGAAGTCGGTCACCCAAATATATGTATTAGGCGACGCTTTCTCATCTACGCCATAATAGAAATGGTCGAAGATGATCAGGTCGTCATCGCGATGGTCTCCACGTTCGTGAGCCCGTTCGAGCGATTCTCTCACACGACGCACGTTCATACCAAAGCTAACAGCCTTCTGCACTGCTGCCAGACGGTCGAGATACTCGCTGAAAATGGCACGAGCCACAATCTCTCCAATTGGCACAATCTCGTCGGGCTCACTCCAAAGGCAATGCACGGCAATCTGCAAGTCGGCAAGTATCACCTCCTTGCGGTCGTGCAGGAAAGCAGATGTCTTGAGCAGTCGCACTATATTCTTCCAGCGGCGGTCGCTCACATATATCTCGCGGTGTACATCCTGATTCGGCAGCTTCACATCCTTCAGCTCCTTGCGTATGCGCGTTATTGCCAAGAGCACTTTCATCGGCACATCCACCTCGTCGATCTCTTTCTGTACAGACTGGTATTCTTCGGCCGAGAATGCCTGCGTAACGCTCTGTTGTGCCTCAGTCGGCTTCGCGCCCTTGACCATCTCGTAGAATGCCGTTTCGCTGCTGATAGGTTTCGACATCACACGCACTATGAAACGGTCAAAGATCGCCTCAAGCCCCTCTCCTTCAGTCGGCAGCTCGTTGCTCGCGGCAATTAGAAGTTTCAGAGGCAGGTGCATCTGCGTTGCGCCATTGAGATAGGTCTTCTCGTTGATGACGGTCAGGAGTGTGTTCTGAATTGCAGGACCAGCCTTCCATATCTCGTCGAGAAAGACCACGTCGGCACTCGGCAGATAGCCCTCGGTGGCACGCTCATAGCAATCGGCTTCCTTGAGTCGCGAGATGCTGACAGGGCCGAAGATCTCGTCGGGAGTAGAGAAGCGCGACATCAGATACTCGAACGAACGGGCATCACAGAAAGCATGTTTCAGACGACGCGCCACCATGCTCTTAGCCACACCAGGAGGGCCAAGCAGCAGAATGCTCTGCCCAGCCAATGCAGCAAGTAGCGACAGGCTTAGTTCGGCATCTTTCTCATACACCCCCTGCTTCAGTTCGTTCAGGATACTTGTGATACGACTCTTCATATACATGATAGTTTAAAAAACTAATGACCACCTGAGTTCCCCCCGGCAGTCATCGTTATCAACCAAATGTGATTGTTGCACTCTAAACTGTGACCCAAGGCGAATTAACGCATAGTGTCACCAACAGTCAAATTCTTACGACCCTTAGCACGACGAGCAGCGAGAACGCGGCGGCCGTTCTTAGTAGCCATACGAGAGCGGAAACCATGCTTGTGCAAACGGCGATGGTTATGAGGCTGGAAAGTCATCTTCATAGCTTTTCTCTTTTATATATTGTTTTATTATTTTTACCGATAATATGCAACCAACGGATACTTCCATTTCAATTTGCGGGTGCAAAATTAGTAATATTATCTCAAATTACCAAATCATTTTACGTTTTTCTTTAAAATAATTTGTTATTTTGCCAATTATGCCTTATCTTTGCACCCGCGAAATGACATAATTAACAATTAAATAGATATTAGACATGGCAATTAAGTCACAAGACATTAAGAACGGAACAGTAATCCGTGTAGATGGCAAGCTTCAGGTGGTTGTAGAGTTCCTCCACGTTAAGCCAGGTAAAGGTAACACTTTCATGCGCACTAAACTCAAGGATGTAGTTTCTGGCTACGTAGTTGAAAAGCGCTTCAACATTGGCGAAGTCCTCGAAGATGTACGTGTAGAGCGTCGTCCTTATCAGTTCCTTTACATGGATGGCGAAGATGCAGTATTCATGAATCAGGAAACTTTCGACCAGGTAACCATCGACAAGAAGATGATCACTGGTGGTGACTATATGAAGGAAGGCGACATCGTTGACGTATTGAGCGATACTTCTACCGACACTATCCTCACAGCTGAAATGCCTGACAAGACTATCCTTGAGATTACTTACTGCGAACCTGGCCTCATGGGCAACACTGCTACCAACGCAATGAAGCCTGCAACAGTTGAGACCGGCTCAACTGTTCGCGTACCTCTCTTCATCAACCAAGGTGAGAAGATCGTGGTTAAGACAAGCACTGGTGAATATGTAGAACGCGCAAAATAAATGAATATCAACGATTGGGCTTCAACCGATCGTCCGCGTGAAAAAATGATGGCCAATGGCCCAGAAGCTCTCACTGACACTGAGCTGTTGGCTATCCTTATTAATACAGGTCACTCAGGACAAACTGCAGTCGACATTGCAAGAACCATATTGTCTCGTTGCCATAATAACATAGTGGAATTCGCCCATACCATAATGCGCAACGGCAATGCCGACAACAAAGGCATAAAGGGATTAGGTCCCGCCAAATCATGCCACATCAAAGCTGCAATAGAACTCGGAAAGCGCATAACGCGAGCCGAAGAACAGTCTCGCTCTTCTGCGATTGTTGTCAATAGTAGCCAATCCGTATTTGCACAGTTCAACACAGAACTTTCGAGTCTCGACCACGAACAGCTTTGGGCATTATACATGTCAAAGAATGGCAAGACATTGGCAAAATACTGCATTAGCATAGGAGGCGTAGATGCCACGTGTGCCGATCTCCGAAAGATTTCTCAACATGCCATCGAACACATGGCTTCGTATGTGGCATTGTGCCACAATCATCCCCACTCTGGCATCAAGCCAAGCATACCCGACAAAGAATTGACAAAAAAAGCAAAAGAGGCACTCGCCTTATTCGACGTGCGCCTCATAGACCATTTGATTATCTCTGATGGGAAATATTACTCTTTTGCCGACAACGGAGACATCTGAGAATTGTTTCTCAGCTCTTTGCCTAACAAATACATTGCGAGGAATGCTGATCCTGCTTCTGATAACGGTATTGCACACCATACACCGTTCACTCCGAGTATCGGAGGTAGGATGAACAGCATCGGCACCAAGATTATGAGCTGACGTGTCATAGACAGGAATATCGACACTTTCGGCTTCTTTATCGACTGGAAGAAGGTGGTGGTGATAATCTGTCCTCCGACCAATGGCAAAGCACACAGCATGATGCGGAAGGCAGGAATACAACTCTCAATCATCAGTTCGTCGGGACAGAACAGTGATGCTACAGTGCCTGGTATAGTGAAGATTAGGAGGAAGCCAAGACTCATGATAGCCGTAGCATAGAAATATGCGTGTTTCAAGACCTTGTGCACCCTGTCAATCTTCTTGGCTCCAAGATTAAAGCCCACAATTGGCTGCATTCCCTGCGAGAAGCCTGAAACCATCATCACAAGCAACGAATTCATACGACTGGTCAAGCCATACACTCCAACATAGAAATCGCCATCGTCACTTCCATAATTCCTCAGTGTGCGATTGATGAGTATGACAATCAAACTACCACATACATTGACGAGGAACGGACTCATTCCTATAGCCACAATATCCTTGACAATCTTAGCGTCAAAGATTAAGCCATGTCGGCTGAAATGCGAAAAATTCTTTTCGTCGAAGAAGAAGCGAATTGCATAAATCAAACCACATACCTGACCAAGGATGGTAGCAAAGGCAGCACCCTTGATGCCAAGGTCGAAACCAAAGATAAACAGAGGGTCGAGAATGAGGTTGACAAAGACGGCTATCAAATGAGCCCTCATCGACTTCTCAGGATTGCCCGTAGCTCGCAACTGATCGCACAAGCCCAAAAAGACATGTGTGATGATATTACCAGCAATGATGATGTGCATATAGTCGTAGGCATAAGGCAGCGTCTGGTCACTCGCGCCAAAGGCTCGAAGTATAGGCTCAAGGAACACAAGGCCTATGACTGTAAAACAAAGGGCAATGGTCACATCCATACGAAGCATGTTGCCCAATATCATCAATCCCCTCTCCTTATTGTTCTCACCCATGGCAATAGAGGTCTGAGCTGCACTACCCACACCAAGCATTGCACCAAAGGCGCTGGAGATACTCATCAAAGGGAACGAGATAGCGAGTCCTGCTATTGCAAAAGGGCCCACTCCTTGACCAATGAACATACTATCACAGAGATTGTATATCGAATTGGCCGACATCGCTATAAGGCTCGGTATAGCAAACTGCCAAAGCAGCTTGCCTATCGGTTTTGTTGCCAAATCCTGTGATCTTTTGTCTTTGTAAGTCATCTGTGGTCAGGGAATTTTCTATTCGAAGTTTATTGACCTTCAAAGTTACATATTTTTTAATACATAACAAAAAAATCTCAGAAAAAGTAGAAAAAAAAAAAAAAACAGTCTTTGCAATCTACATTTTGCAATTTACACCTTATTATTTCACACTTTTTGTTTGCTTTTGCAGTTATATAAGCTGTATGCCAGAACAACGACAAAACAAACGAGCGGCACAAGATAAGCTGTGTAGATATCGAACATATCGCTCACCTTGCCTTGAAGCGGTGTGATTAGTGCTCCGCCAAGAATTGCCATGATGAGTCCCGAAGCACCTATCTTGGCATCATCGCCTATTCCTTCAAGGGCAATGCCATATATGGTAGGGAACTGCAGACTCATGAAGAAGCTGATGAGCACAAGTGCCGTTGCCAATAGCCAGCCTGTTCCAGCACCCCAAACCACGATTGCACTGAGCACAATGCAGAGTGCTGCAGCTATAGCCATCAGCTTGGCAGGCTTGAAATAACCCATGAGCCAGGTGAAGAACCATCGAGCCACACAGAAGCAGATGATCGAGGCGAGGTAGAAGTCTGCAGCTTCGTGTTCGACAAAGCCAAACTCCTTCATCATGATGCGTATGATATATGACCACACGCCAGTCTGTGCACCAACGTAGAAGAACTGCGCTACAACGCCAAAGACATAACGGCGGTTGTGAATCAGTCGGCCAAACGATTCACGTGTGGTTTTGAGCAGGCTGTCTCCGCCTCCGTCGTTACCCAATGGCATCTTGGCAAAAACCATTGCTATAAGTATTGCCACGAGCACAAAGCCCAGGACCATATATGTGCCCGAGATGGCATTCAGGCTGATGTTCGAGAGGATGAAGGTCTGGCTGAGCACGATGCCCGAGATTGAACCCACGGGGTTTAGCGACTGCGCAATATTCAATCGGCGTGTTGCTGTCTCAGGACTTCCCATCGAGAGAATATATGGATTGGCGGTTGTCTCAAGTATCGAGCAGCCTCCAGCCAGCACATAGATAGCCAGCAAATAAAAACCATAGGTGGCAATGTGTGCTGCAGGGTAGAACATGATAGCTCCTGCCGCATAGAGCGACAAGCCGAGCAACACGCCTGCCTTATAGCTGTATTTGCGAATGAAAAGCGCTGCAGGCAGTGCAAAGCAGAAATACGAGCCATAGAAGGCAAAGACAATGAGCGATGACTGTATGTCGCTCATCTGCATCACATTCTTGAATGCGGCAATCAATGTGTCGGTCATACTGTTGGCCAATCCCCAGAGCAGGAAGAGCGAGCTCACCAGAAGGAATGGCACCAAATAGCGCTTTTCTATGGTCTTCATTTCTTGATCTTTATTGATGTTACAATAATATCTTCTATTGGCCGGTCGTTCTCGTCGGTCGCTGCGTTCTGTATTGAATCTACCACCTCAAGTCCCGACAACACTTCGCCAAACACCGTGTATATGCCGTCGAGATGTGGCGTGCCTCCCAATGTGCGGTAGGTCTCGCGCACCTCATCGGCGATAGGAGCAGTGCCCATGCGCTTGGTCTGTTCATAGCGTGCGTCAAGCAGCGAGTCTGTCTCGAATGTCTTGCCCCAGACGATATAGAACTGACTGCCCGATGATTTACGTTCAGGGTTGACGTCATCGCCTTCGCGTGCTGCCGCCAGTACTCCGCGCTTGTGGAAGAGCTTCGGATAGCAGAACTCGGCAGGCAATGGCTCTCCCACTTCGCCCTCTCCAAGGAAGACTCCAGGTGCGGCACCACGGCTGTCTGGGTCGCCTCCCTGAATCATGAAGTCCTTGATTACGCGGTGAAAGAGTGTGCTGTCCAACGCTCCTGTCTCGGCAAGACGCAGGAAATTGTCGCGATGGATAGGTGTCTCGTTGTAGAGTTTCACCACTATATCGCCCTTGTTGGTCGATATGGTCAGTTCTGGCTCTGCCACGGACTTGGTTGCACATCCGGCATTGACCATCGCCAATGCAAGTACTGTCAGGAAAAGA
>SAMEA3663273__coassemble_119_pt1 | contig 19272 bp, 18 predicted proteins | sample SAMEA3663273__metabat2_low_PE_017 | metagenome-assembled genome bin SAMEA3663273 (sample SAMEA3663273) | pig gut metagenome | biome: pig gut; feature: pig-associated habitat; material: faeces | place: China | collected 2013
TGCTGTCTATTCTATTTGAATTTCCTAGTTGCAATAATTTGTCAAAGTTGTCAAAGTGTTATTCAATCCATAATAGAAGGGTTAAAGCTAAATCCATTCTATGGATTTCAGGTAAAAACGCCTGCCGGGATAAACCCTATCCTCTTGTCCCCACCCCGGCAGAGCAGGTGAAAAGTGTCGTTCAGAATAGATTAATAAAATAGATTACAGCACCTTGATCAGTTCGACATCGAAGATGAGAGCAGCAAAAGGAGGGATGTCGGAGCCTGCACCATGTTCGCCATAAGCGAGGTTGTAAGGGATGTAAAAGCGGAACTTTGAGCCTTCTTTCATGAGCTGCACACCTTCGGTCCAACCCTTGATGACCTGCATCAGTCCGAAGTCGGCTGGTTCGCCGCGACGGTATGAACTGTCGAAAACGTTGCCGTTGATCAGACGACCCTCGTAGTGGCACCTCACTGTGTCTGAAGCCTTTGGCTGCTTGCCAGAGCCTTCGGTCAGAATCTCGTACTGCAGACCTGTCGCAGTCACTGTGATGCCTTCGCGCTTGGCATTGTCGGCGAGGAACTGTTCGCCCTCGGCACGGGCAGCCTTGCCAGCCTCAGCTGCAGCAGCACGCTGTTTCGTTTCGAGTTCGCCGAAGAACGCATTGAGAACCTGCTGAGCCTCAGACAGAGGCATCTTGAGTTCGTTGCCCTCGAGAGTGTCCTTGATTGAGGCTGCGAAATCCTCGATGTTGAGGATGCCGCTGAGTCCCATCTGCTTCAATTGCTGGCCGATGTTGAGGCCAAGTGCATAACTTGCTTTGTCCATATTGGTTTTATTGTTTGATTGATTAATAATTCGTTGTTGGAAGAAACACTGTCCCATTTGATAGGCTCACCTGCCTCGGGTTTCATGATTGGAGCAGGAGAGTATTGAGGAATCTCGACACGATGGGAGGTGCGGCAGCTTGACAACAGCAAAAGTGCAGCTGACGCAACAAATACCTTGGTGAAAGTAGCGTTTTTGAGAGAGTCCATCAGAATAGAGTAGGTTGATCGACAAAGAGATATTGAATAATCTTGGTGCAGGCATCGCGCAAGGCATTGCTCGCCATCGAGAGGTTTCGACGGAACTCGTCGATGGTCTTCTCTCCACCGTCGATGAGGTCGGTGACGCTCTTCACGCAGATGAGCGGAGTCTTATAGACCGAAGCCACGAATGCGACGGCACCTGCCTCCATATCCTTGAGCATACCACCCTCGCGCTTGATGATGGCGAGGTCTTCGTCGAGACAGTCGAGCGAACTGCCGGTGGTGCATTTGCCAAGCTTGAGCCTGAGATCTGCCGCCATCTGGTGGGCATCGTAGGTAGGGTAGTTGCCGAGACTCTGGATGCCAAGCGGATCGTCACCGATACGGCGGTCGTGGAACATGACTGGTCCTTCGCTCAGATAGACATCGCCAATCTCTGAGCCATTGGCCTTGAATGCACCGCAGGTGCCGGCATTGATGATCATGTCGGGATGGAGCATATTGATGGCGAGGGTAGTGGCAAGGGTGGCAGCTTCGCATCCGACAAGATCTACACCGTGCTGACGGCCGAGAGTCACTATGCACAGTTCCTTGCCAGCGATGATGCCCCGATAGAGTTCGGTGGGCACTTCGCCAAAGAATCCTTCGATATTCTGCAAGCCATAACGCTCGATGAGAGGTTTTGCTTCGGCCTGCATTGCCATGATAAAACAGATCTTTTGCATAATAGTAGTGTATTAGAATTCCGAAGTGAAATGGAACTTGATGTTTGGGAAATCCTGCTGAGCCATCGAGAGTACATAGCCTGATTCGGCAAGGAAGACGTCGCGGTCGTCTTTATCCTTGGCAAGATACTGCATCTTGCGTCGCTTGAAGTCCTTGAACTGCTCCTCGTCGTCGCTCTCAATCCAGCAAGCCTTGTAGAGCTTGATAGGCTCCCAGCGGCACTTGGCATTGTATTCGTGTTCGAGACGGAACTGAATAACCTCGTACTGAAGCTGACCGACAGTGCCGATGACCTTGCGTCCGTTGAACTGGTTGGTGAAGACCTGAGCCACACCCTCGTTCATCAGCTGGTCGATGCCTCGTGCCAGTTGCTTTGCCTTCATAGGGTCGGCATTCTCGACATACTTGAATAGCTCGGGCGAGAACGAAGGAATGCCACGGAAGTGGAGTTCCTCGCCCGAGGTGATGGTGTCGCCGATCTTGAATGTGCCACCGCTGTCGGGCAGACCGACGATGTCGCCAGGCCAGCACTCATCGACAATCTCCTTCTTGGACGCCATGAAGCAGGTAGGAGCCGAGAAGCGCATCTTCTGGTTGAGTCGCACGTGCTTGTAGTAGGTGCCTCGTTCGAACTTGCCCGAGCAGATCTTGACGAAGGCGATGCACGAACGGTGGTTAGGGTCGATGTTGGCATGGATCTTGAACACGAAGCCGCTGAAAGCCTCTTCCTCTGGCTTCACGATGCGCTCGACAGTCTGTGTCGGGCGAGGCTGAGGAGCAATCTGGCAGAAGCAGTCGAGCAGTTCGCGCACACCGAAGTTGTTGAGTGCCGAGCCGAAGAACACTGGAGCCAATTTTCCATCGAGGTATTCCTGATTGTCGAAATCGGGATAGACACCAGACAGCAGTTCGACATCCTCGCGAAGCTGGTTGGCATCCTGCTCGCCCACACGGGCATCGAGCTCCGGGTCGTCGAGGCTATCGATAGCCACGCTCTCGGAGATGGTCTGCTTGGAAGGAGTATAGAGGTTGAGCGACTTCTCGTAGAGGTTATACACGCCCTTGAAACGCTCGCCGATATTGATCGGCCACGTCATCGGACGGCAAGAGATCTTCAGTTCCTTCTCGAGTTCGTCGAGCAGGTCGAACGGGTTCTTTCCCTCGCGGTCCATCTTGTTGACAAACACTATCACTGGAGTGTTGCGCATACGGCACACCTCCATGAGTTTGTAGGTCTGGCTCTCGACACCCTTGGCACAGTCGATCACGATGATTACCGAATCGACAGCTGTGAGCGTGCGGAAGGTGTCTTCCTGGAAGTCCTGGTGACCTGGAGTATCGAGGATATTGATCTTATACTCTTTATCGTTGAGCGTATAGTCGAACGACATGACAGATGTTGCCACCGAGATGCCACGCTGTCGCTCGATCTCCATGAAGTCTGACGCTGCAGTCTTCTTGATCTTGTTGCTTTTCACTGCACCAGCCACATGAATGGCACCACCGAAAAGGAGGAGTTTCTCGGTCAAAGAGGTCTTACCCGCATCAGGGTGGGCAATGACAGCAAAGGTGCGTCTTTTTTCAATTTCTTGTTGTAGAGTCATATATCAAAAACAGATTATAATATTCGAATTAGCAGGTTATCAATCATCAAGTTCCAGTTCACCGCTTTTATACAATCGGTATTTTTCTGCCAGTAGAGCCAAGAACTTGCTAATCTGATTCATGGCTAAAGTTGTCTCGCTCGATACCTCCTTGCCTTGCAGATGCAGGAGGAGCTTGCCATAGAGAGCCGTGAAGCATGTCTCGACCTCGCCTTTCTTATCTTCACCGCTCTTGCTGCGCAGTTCGACGATGATCGGCAATGTACTGTAATAGCACGAAGTGTAGATGGCATCTTGTCCATGCTTGAGCAGACGGAGGTGCAGGTCGGTGAGTTCGATGATCACATTGTCGTTGATCTGCAGATGTCCAGACTCACGTTTGCCCTCGCTGAGCATCATCTGGTTGAGTTGGTGATACCATTGACGTATCCTGCCCATCTGCTCGTCGGTCATATCGGGCAAATGGCCGAAGCGAGCATCGAGCATGAGGTCTATCTTTGACTCGTCGAGCTGACATGCACGCAGCAGGTCTTCGACCTGCCACATATATATCAAATATTCGGCGATATTCTCTTTCTTTTTCTGTAATGCTATTATCATAATTATTTATAATGAGTATTTGCCCTTAGATTCTCACGGCTTTCTCTATTTCGTGAATCTTCTTCAGAGCCGAGCACATCGACTGAATCTCCTTTGTATCGCCAGTGTCGAGAGTGATATAGCCCTTGAACAGTCCGTCCTTACATTCGAGGTGGATATTGACGATATTGGCAGTGCAGGTATCACATATCACACGGGTGATGGTATTGAGCAGACCACGTCCGTCGATACCCGAAAGCTCGATAGTCGAAGTGCGGTTTGCCTTCTTCTTTTCCTCTTCGGCATGAGCTTCGGCAAGCAGAGTAGCCTTGTCTTTCTTCACGGGCTTTTCTTTTTTCTTCGCCAAAGGGTTGAGACTGCCAATCTGGTTGAGGTGCAAGAAGCCGAGGATGCCACTTTTAGTCTTGACATTCAGCATATTGCGCGTCTTGTTGTTGAGAGGAATCTTGCCTTCCTCGACCATGATGAAGAAGTCTTCCTTGTTGTTGACCTTGTAGCCATTCATCAGGTTGACCATGATGTCGTTGTTGAGCGTATATCCGCATTTGCGCACAAACTCCTCAAACTTCTTCTGTCCGGGGACGCTTTTCTCGCGGCGTTGCTTGTTGATCCAGCCTTGTATCTTGCTGCGAGCCTTGGTGGTCTTGACGATCTGCTTCCATTCGGGCTTGATAGTATCTTGATCGGAACAGATAATCTCGACCTGCACGCCGCTTTCGAGTATGGTGTTGAGAGGTACGAACTCGTGGTTGACACGGGCTGCCTGAGCACGCATACCGATATTGGTATGAAGGGCAAAGGCGAAGTCGAGAGCAGATGCCCCTTTAGGCAGCTCCTTGAGTTCGCCGTTGGGGGTGAACACATAGATCTCGTGCGACAGGAGGTTGAGCTTGATGGTGTCGAGGAAGTCGAGCGCATTAGGCTCAGGATTGTCGAGAATCTCCTTGATGTCGCGCACCCATTTGTCGAGTTCGCGTATGTTGGCATTGGCGTTTTGCTTGCTGCCATCCTTGTACTTCCAGTGAGCAGCCAAGCCACGTTCAGCCACTTCGTCCATGCGCTTGCTGCGTATCTGTACCTCGATCCAATGGCCATCTGGCCCCATGATGGTGAAATGCAGAGCCTCATAGCCATTTGACTTTGGCGCACTGATCCAGTCGCGCAGGCGCTCTGGGTGAATCTTATATACGCTCGTGATGGCAGTATAGATACGCCAGCAGTCTTGTTTCTCGGTCTCTGGGCTCTGAGGTTCGAACACGATGCGAGCTGCAAACAGGTCATATACCTCCTCGAACGTCACGTGTTTGGTCTGCATCTTCTTCCATATCGAGAAGATAGACTTCATTCTGTACTTGAACGTATATTTCAAGTCGAGCGCATCGACCATCGACACAATAGGAGCAGCAAAGGTGGTGAACAGGCGTTCGCGGCTTGCCTCACTGTCTTTGATCAGGTTCTTGATCTCGTCGTACTCGTCGGGATGCTCGAACTCCAGACTCAGGTCTTCGAGCTCGGACTTGATGTTGAAGAATCCCAAGCGGTAGGCGAGAGGCGCATAAAGGTAAAGCGTCTCGTTGGCAATGCGTCTCTGCTTGAACTGCGAGAGGGCATTGAGCGTGCGCATATTGTGCAGGCGGTCGGCAATCTTCACAATCAGCACGCGCACGTCCTCGGACATGGTGAGCAGCAGGTTGCGGAAGTTCTCGGCCTGTTCCTCGGGGTTCTTGATGGCACGGTGCGACTCATCGGAAGTCTCTTCGGTCACAAAACGCACGTTGCCGCCAGATATTTTTGTTATTCCTCGCACCAAGTTGCCGATGCGAGTGCCAAAGGCTGCATCTATCTCTTCGGCAGTCACAGAGGTTTCTTTTACTACATCATGCAACAGCGCTGCCGAAATAGTAGTCGAACCCATGCCTATCTCTTTCGACACTATGCGAGCCACAGCCAATGGGTGGCAGATATATGGATCGCCATTGCGTCGGCGGTCGTCAGCGTGGGCTTTCTTGGCAAACTCGAATACACGAGTGATGAGCTCCACCTTGTCGCCTTTGCGCGTGTTGGAATAATCGAGCAGCAAGCCCTCAAATTCCTTTTGTATCATCAACTCCTCGTCGGGAGTAATAGGAATAATAGTCTTTTGTGCTTCCATTTTTCTCATTGTTTTAAGGTTGATTTCCTTATCTGACCCTCAGTCGTTGCCCTATGCTGATATTGTCGCTCCTGAGGTTGTTGAGCTTCTTTATCTTTTGGACAGTAGTGCCGTATCGGCGAGCTATATAACTGAGAGTCTGACCTTTCTGTACCACATGAACGTCACCGCTTGCAGAGCCTTTGCCAGTCTTGCCTTTGGTCTTGCTGTTGCCAATCGAACGGTTGCCGCCATTCATGACATAAGAATTGCGCTTGCCACGCACGAAAATCTCTTTAAGTTCGCCATTGTGGGGTAAGAGCGAGTCGGCCTTATATGCCATGATGGAGTCTTGCAATTCGATGAATTCGACAGTCTTTTCGGCAGGCAGAGTAAGCGACATCGCCTTCTCGGGACTGGCAGGAATGATGTCGAGCACATATTGAGGGTTCATGCTCTCGATGGCCTCAATAGGCACACCTATTACATTGGCTATCTGGTCGAAATGCACCATAGAGTTGATCATTATCGTGTCGCATTGAGGAGGAATCTCGCCTATGGTGGCGCACAGGTTGTGTTCGCAATGATAGTTCATGATATATGTGGCAGCGATAAACAACGGCACATAGGTTCTCGTTTCGGATGGCAGGAAATTGTAGATTTCCCAGAACGTATGTCGTCCACCAGAACGGGCAATAGCCTTGTTGATGTTGCCAGGGCCACAGTTGTAGGCCGCTATTGCCAAAGCCCAGTCGTCGTACAGCTTATACAGCTGCTTGAGGTAACGGCATGCAGCATCGGTAGATTTATATAGGTCGTAACGCTCATCGACAAAAGAGTTGACCTCCAGCCCAAGAATCATGCCTGTGCCTGGCATGAATTGCCACAGACCTGCGGCCTTGGCACGGCTATAGGCATTCTGCTTCAATGCCGATTCGATACAAGCCAGATACTTCAGTTCTGATGGCATTCCGTGGCGTTGTAGGGCTTCTTCGAAAACAGGAAAATAATGGTTGAAGCCAATACCCACCATGCGTTCGACAGCCGAGCGACGTCGATGCACATAGAGGTCGAGGCATTTGCGAATTGGGTCGTTGAATGGCATTTCGATGACCGTAGGCAAAGCAGCCAGTCGCATCATGTATAACGAGTCGGAAACCTGTTCGGACACAGAATCGCTGACACAGGTAGAATCAGCGTGGATGAACATACGCTCGAGCCACGAATAAGAGAAAGGCTTGTTGGCCAATTCTTCTTCGTCGGTGTCGAGTTCGATGCTTTCAGGAAATACCATATCATCGTCCGAGGCATTGACCATAGCCTGATATTCGGGAGTGTTCTTGTCGATTTTCTTGTGTTTTTTTCTGCGGCTTTGACCCATTACGGCAAAGCAGCATACAGAAATAATGGTGATAAGAGTTATCAGTCGTTTCATCATTTTGATTGGAGTAGTCGATAGATAAAAGACGCAGACACGTCAGTTAGAAGTTAATCTTGTAGGATAACATGAGAGTCGGATTGTTGTCGGCATCGAGGTCGGTCGATACATCAAAATGATAGAGGGAGGCATCGACATAAGCATCGACCATCGAAACAAGATAGACGCCAATCATGCCGACAAGACAATAGTCTCGCCAAGTGCGATATGCGTTTTTCTTGCGCTTGAAAGTCTTTTCCAGATAATCTCGCTTTGCCTCTACATCATACCCTGGAGGGAGAAAGTCCATATAGCTCTTATTCGGACTGTTCATCACCAGGTCGCGATAGGCATTCGAGTAGGTGGTGAAATACTTGTTGTTGAAACTGTAGCCATATATCAGACCCAGGAAGCCTCCGTAGATGATTGGCAGTTTCCAGTACTTTCGGTTGTAGATCTGACCGCCGCCAGGGAATAGGGCTGCATACCAAAGAGCCTTGTTGGGCGACGGATTATAGCGGTTGAAGTAGTCGTCGTCCCACATCTCGGCAGTCATGGCGGCATATACAGCAGCCAATGAGTCTTCGTTGACTACAAGCTCGTGCATCATGCTGTCGTTGGCATATTGTGGCAGAGCGTTGTCGAAGTCGATGATTGGCAACGTGTCGCGCTGCAACACGAGAGTATCTTGCTGAGCCTTGGCCGAAAATGGCAGGCACAGCAAAACAGAGAAAAATATGAGTATTCTGAAAGAGAATTGTTTCATCGCTCAATAGAGTCGAGAAGAGATAAAATGTTCTGAAGATCTTGGTCTGTCTTGAATGGGATGGTGATTTTGCCTTGCCCTTTCTCGTTGCACGACATCCTCACCTTGGTGCTAAACATTTGCGACAGATGGTTCTGCATAGCCTGGAGGATTTCGTTAGATGGCGACATCGTGCCTTGTTTCGGTTGCTTTGGCATTGATGCTTCCTGCGATTCTCCGAAGTCGAGGATACGGCCTTCGAGATAGTCCTTTACCAATGCCTCGGCCTTGCGCACCGACAGGTCTTGTTCGGCAATGAGATGAAAGAGCTTGACCTGCTGCTCAGGTTCCTCGATTGGCAGTATTGCACGAGCATGGCCCATGCTCAGCTTTCTTTCCTTGAGCGCAATCTGTAGTTCGGCAGGCAAACGCAACAGTCGCATGAAATTGGCTACCGTCGCACGGCTCTTGCCCACGCGGGCTGCCAGTTCCTCCTGAGTGCATCCATGACGAGCTAACAGCTGCTGATATGCCAATGCCACCTCGATGGCGTTGAGGTCTTCGCGCTGGATGTTCTCGATCAGCGCCATCTCCATCACGTCGTCGTCGCTCACCTTGCGTATGTAGGCAGGAATAGTCTCGAGACCAGCAATCTGAGCTGCACGGAAACGTCGTTCGCCAGCTACAATCATATATGAGCCGTCTTCTTCCTGACGGAGTGTGATAGGCTGAATGATGCCAATCTGTTTGATCGAGGCAGCCAAGTCTTCGATGGCTTGCTGGTCGAAATCGTGTCGGGGCTGAGATGGGTTGGCATGAATCTGGCTGATTTCAATCTCGTTGATCGACGATGGGGCAAACTCTTTTGGTGTTGTATCGTCGATAGAAATCAGCGCGTCAAGACCACGGCCAAGTCCATTTTTGTTTATTTTCATTTATGTTATATCTGTTAGTCTGTTTATCAAATAATTTTTAGCCATGGAACAACACTTTTTATTGAAAACCAATAATATATTATTGCCCATGATGAGAATAACCTCGCAAAGGTACAAAAAAACGCAGAAATATCCAAATATTTCTACGTCTTTATAATTTTTTAATTTTTTACCAACTCGGCATTAGGCAGAGAATCGTGGTGTTTGGCGAGTATTTCGCGAGCCAGCATCATATAGCTCGAACTACCCTTTGAGTCGGGAGAATAGAGCAGGGCAGGCAGTCCGTAGCTTGGAGCCTCACTTAGTCGTATATTTCGCTGAATCACAGTGTCGAACACCAGTTTTTGGAAGTGTCGTTTCACTTCGTCGTATATCTGGTTGGCGAGCCTCAGACGAGCGTCGTACATAGTCAGCAGGAAGCCTTCGATTTGTAGTCTTGGGTTAAGTTTAGTCTTGATGATCTTGATTGTATTCAATAGCTTGCTGATACCTTCGAGAGCGAAATATTCAGCCTGAACAGGTATGATTACCGAGTCGGCGGCAGTCAGACAATTGATAGTGATGATGCCCAATGATGGAGAGCAGTCGATGATGACATAGTCGTACAAGTTCCTGATAGCCTTCAGTTGTTTGCGTAGCACTTGTTCGCGGTTTTCTATGTTCATGAGCTCAAGTTCGGCACCCACAAGGTCAATGTGAGACGAGATGATATCGAGGTGATTGACACACGTCGGCAAAACAGCCTCGGCAGCTGTAGCATAGTTAATCAGACAATCGTATATAGTAGTATCAACATTCTTTATATCTATGCCAAGACCGCTTGAAGCATTGGCCTGAGGATCGGCATCGATGAGCAGTACCTTCTTGTCCAAGGTAGCAAGAGAAGAGGCAAGGTTGATGGCAGTAGTGGTTTTGCCAACACCTCCTTTCTGGTTTGCGATTGCTATTACAAGTCCCATATATTATAAATTAATTGATTAATTTATTGATATTGTCAAGTGATAAATAACTTTGCAAAGTTACTTCTATTTATAGTTCTCTGCAATTTATGATGAAGAATATCGAAAAAAATGTTGATAAGTTGTCTGTTTGTTGATAACTTTCTGTAATTTTTCATAAAAAACGCATAAATGATTGGCATATTCAAGAAAATAATGTATTTTTGCGCTTTCAAAAATGTGAGCGATGACAGAAAATACATTTCAGGCATTTACTTATCCTGAAGCGGATGGCTATGGCCAGCTGGAACTGAAGGACGATGAGAAAGTTATACTTGTGACCAACGATGATGGCTATTCGGCACTTGGCATCAACTCTTTGGTTGAGTCGCTGAGAGGATTAGGCCGCATAATTGTCTGTGCCCCCGACTCTCCACGTTCGGGCTTCTCGTCGAGTTTCACTTGCACACGTCCGGTCACTCTCCAGCGTCTCAGCGACGATGGGGAAGTGGCAGTGTATGCGTGCAGTGGCACTCCAGTCGATTGTGTCAAGTTGGCGCTGCACCGTTTCTTTCACCATAGGCAGCCAGACCTCATTGTATCGGGCATCAACCATGGTGGCAACGACTCGATATGTGTGATGTACAGTGGTACGATGGGAGCAGTGCTTGAGGCATGTGCAGTGGGTGTTCCGGCAGTGGGTTTCTCGCTTCTCAACCATTCGCCTCAGGCCGATTTCTCTGCTTCGGTGTCTATCACTCGCAGCATCACCCAGCAGCTTCTCGACCACCCTATGCCTAAAGGCGTAGTGCTCAATGTCAATATTCCGGCAGTAAACGATATCAAGGGCATTCGAGTGTGCCGTCAGGCTGCAGGAGTGTGGATCAAGGAATTCCACCATCTTGAGGGCGAAGAGAACGACGGAATAGCGAGTTTCCAGGTGACAGGCGAGTATTTGAATACCGAGCCCGAATCAACCGACACCGACCGTTATTGGCTTGACCACGATTATGTGTCGGTCGTTCCGTCGTTTGTCGATTATACCTGCCATGAGCGACTCGCAGACTTCAATTATTTAGAGAAATGAAATACTATCTGATTGCAGGCGAAGCCTCTGGAGACCTGCATGCTTCACGCTTGATGCATGAGCTGAAGAGACGCGACCATCGTGCTGAATTTCGCTTTTATGGTGGCGATGCCATGAAAGCCGAAGGAGGTGTGCTGGTATGCCATTATTCGAAGTTGGCATATATGGGGTTTGTGCAAGTGGCATTACACTTGCAAGAGATCCTGACTGGCATGAGCCGCTGCAAGAAAGATATTGCTTGTTATCAGCCTGATGCGGTGATTCTGGTCGATTATCCAGGCTTCAATCTCGGTATTGCCAAGTGGGTTAAAAAACACTTGTCGGCCAAGGTGGTCTATTACATTTCGCCAAAGATATGGGCTTGGAAGGAATATCGGCTGAAGGATATACGCAAGTATGTTGACTGTATGCTCAGCATTTTGCCTTTCGAGGTTGATTATTACAAGCAGCACAATTACGACGTGACCTATGTCGGCAATCCCACTGTCGATGAACTGGAGCCGCTGCGTGTTGGCGAGTTCAGTCGTGAGGAGTTTTGTAAAAAGCACGATCTGAATGTCAATCAGCCTATCATTGCCTTGCTGGCAGGTAGTCGAAAGGCAGAGGTTAAGGGAAACCTCCCTGTCATGCTCGAAGCTGCCACTCGTTTCACTTGCCATCAGGTCGTCATAGCCGGAGCTCCTGGACTAACGCGCGAGTTCTACCAACCTATCATCGATAGCTTCCGTACTGTGCCGCCTGTCAAACTCGTGTTTGGCGAGACCTACGACCTTCTGCGTTCGGCTCAGGTTGCAGCAGTCACCAGCGGTACGGCTACACTTGAGACCGCATTTCTCAATGTCCCTCAGGTAGTCTGCTATCAAATGGGAGGTGGAATGATTGCGTACAAGATAATGGAATTTGTCTTGCGCAAGATTCGCTATGTCTCGCTTGTCAACCTTTTGCTCGATAGTCCAGCTGTAGTTGAACTTCTTGGTCCGTATCTCACTGCCAAGAGGCTTCACAGCGAACTTTCACGCATCATTGACGACTGTGCAGGCCGTCGTACTATGCTTTCAGAATATGAACGTATGCGTTCGATACTTGGAGCCCCAGGAGCGCCAGTACGTGCTGCCGAAACCATTATTGAAATGTTGAAAACCAAATAATTAATTAATAAACACAATCATGTTAGATAAAATTTTAGCAATTTCTGGTAAGCCAGGACTCTACCGTCTTGTTGCTCGTGGTAACAACAATCTCATTGTCGAATCTCTCGCTGACGGACGTCGTATGCCTGCTCATCAGCGTGACCGTGTTCTTTCTTTGGGTGATATCGCAATGTACACTGTCGATGGCGAAGTGCCTCTCAATTCTGTCTTTGCCAAGGCTAAGGCTTTGACTGGTGGTACTGTTGCTCCAGTAGCTCTTAATGACTCAGCCGTTGAACAGCGTGCTTGGTTTGCCAAGGTTATGCCTGAGTACGATGAAGACCGTGTGCGTGCAGGTGATATCAAGAAGTTCATCCAGTGGTATAACATCCTTATCGAGACTGGCAACGACGATTTCTCTGAGCCAGAGGCATCTGCTGAGACTCAGGAAGAGGCTTAATCCAGTCTTGTTTCAGCATTAATGTAAAATTATGCAGCACCATGCAATGTCAGTGTGGTGCTGCTATTTTTATTGTCTTTTATTCTATTGTCAAGATATCACTGTGATAGAAGCAAACTTGAGCAGGAGAGTCTTGTCGCCAAAGTTGTCAAAGTTCACTACCAGTCGGGCATTCTCTCCCAATCCGCTTGTCTCTTTGACTGTGCCTTGTCCAAATCGGTTATGCTCGATGCGTGTGCCCACAGTAACCTCCTTTCCGCCTATCGAAAGCGAACCTGAGCTTGGAGCATGAGAAATCAGGTTTGGCTTATCCTGAGGTGCCACCTTGACCACTCTGCCAGTGAATTCCAGTATCTTGTTGCGTGAGCTTGACGTACTACGTGAGGCAGTCCTGTTGCTGCTAAGATTGTCATAGCTGATGGTATTGCCAAATGGACGGAAGAAGTCACCTCCTCCCGATGAGCCATAGTCGATCGTTTCTCTCTCGCTTCCACTTTGCCTGATGTATTGCTTGTCGATATCTTTCAAGAAACGAGAAGGCTTGGCAGGTTCGCTTCTGCCGTTGCGGAAACGAGAACGCGAGTAGGAGAGGAAACAGTTCTCCTCGGCTCTCGTGATTGCCACATAGAACAGACGGCGCTCTTCCTCGAGTCCACCGGGTTCATTGATCGACATATCAGAAGGAATCAGATTCTCTTCGACACCAACGATGAAAACATTCTTGAACTCCAGACCTTTTGCTTGATGGATAGTCATCAATGCCACATAGTCTTTTTCGCCATCGTCTTTCTCTTCTGCAGGGTCAATGTCACCCGATAGCGAGACATCGGCAAGAAAGTCTATCAGCTTGTCGTTTGGATTGCCTTCTTCGGCACAGGTGATGATGAATGACTGTATAGCACTCAGCAGCTCCTCAACGTTCTCGACCCGGCTCTTGTCTTCTATGGTAGAGCCTGAATTGAGATCTGCCTTAATGCCGCTCTCAACGATGACACGCTCTGTTAGTTCGTAGGCATTGAGCTGAGTGTTGAGTTGCTGGAAATGCTCGATGAGAGTTGCGAAGCCTACGAGCTTGCCTGCTGTTCCTTTGTTGACCGGAACGCCATGAGCCAGAGGGTCGCGACAGATGTCGAACAGCGTGTTATGCTCGTCGCGAACGACAGCTATCTTGCTTACAGTAGTGTCGCCTATGCCACGTGCAGGATAGTTGATGATGCGCTTGAAAGCCTCTTCGTCGGCAGTGTTTGTAATGAGACGCAAGTAGGCAATGATGTCCTTTATCTCCTTGCGCTGGTAGAATGACAGTCCGCCGAAGATGCGGTATTCTATTCCACGTTTTCTGAGCGACTCCTCAAGGTTGCGGCTCTGTGCATTGGTGCGGTACAATATGGCGCAGTCGCTGTAGTTGTAGCCATGAGCATCATGCAGTTCAGCAATCTTCGATGCAACGACATACGACTCTTCGAGGTCGCTGTATGTTCCAGTGAGCGAAAGCGGATTGCCATGGTCTTTCTCGCTGTAGATGGTCTTAGGTATCTGCTGTCTATTATGCTTGATGAGACTGTTGGCAGCATTCACGATATTGCGTGTACTGCGATAATTCTGTTCGAGTTTGAATAGTTTGGTGCCGGGAATCTGATTGCTCAGTTCCAAGATATTGCGTATGTTGGCACCACGGAATGAGTAGATTGACTGAGCATCGTCGCCAACTACAGTAAGGTGTTTGTGTTGACGCACTAACTGCTCGACTATGAGATGTTGGGCTCGGTTGGTGTCCTGATACTCATCGACCAAAACATATTTGAAATAATTCTGGTAATATTCGAGCACATCTGGGAAATCGCGGAACAAGATATTGGTATATATGAGCAAGTCGTCGAAATCCATTGCCCCAGCTTGATAGCATCGGTTCCAGTAGGTCTGATAGATGTCGGCAAACATCGGACGCTTTGCTCTCTCGTCATACTGCATCAGTTCTCGGTTTGAACGATACATTCCTGGAGTGATGAGGTTGTTCTTGGCATTGCTGATTTGAGCCTGAATGCCGTTTGGCTTGTATGTCTTGTCGTCAAGCCCCATCTCTTTGATGATGCTTTTGACCAGGCTGCGAGAGTCGCTTTGGTCGTAGATGGTGAAATCCTGTTTGAATCCGAGTCTTGTGGCTTCACGACGCAGTATTCGGCTGAAAAGGCTGTGGAAAGTGCCCATCCATAGGCGACGCGACAGTCCAGGACCAACAAGATCGCGGATTCGGCTCTTCATCTCTGTTGCCGCTTTCTTGGTAAAAGTAAGTGCGATTATCTCGTCGGCATCGTAGCCATGCTGCAGCAGGTAGGCAATCTTCATTGTGAGGACGCGAGTCTTGCCCGAACCAGCACCGGCTATAACAAGTTGAGGGCCATCGCAATATACGACGGCCTCTCGTTGACTTGGATTTAACGTATCTAAGTAATTGCTCATTTGTTATGGATACAATCAGTAATCAATAATCAGTAATCAATAATCAATCCGTCAGAACTTGTATCCAATAGTCAGGTCATACTTCAGTGTATGAGTCTTCATATCTACATGATCGGCAACTACACCTTCGCTGAATGAAGCATTCCAGTTGGGGTCGAAAGAAACAGACTGAGTAGTTGGATAAGCAGCAACCACTTCGTCTTGTATGCGATCCATGACGGCAAAGTCAAAGAACCAGTTACCCTTTGCCCAACCTATACCACCGCATATATACTGAGTCTTGTCGAGCAGGCTATAGTTGGTCTTAGTACTTGAGTCGAACATCAATGTGCGGTCGTCACCCCAGTAGTTCTCACCTCGGTATGTCTCGCTCCAGCCTGTCTGTCCAAGGTTGTCGTTGAGCACGTTGTCCTTGTAAGGCGAAGTCTGGAATGCATATCCTGCCCGGAGACTTAGATTGTCGGTCAAGCGATATTCTGCACCTGCCTTGATGGTGTGCTGGAGCTGCATGTTGTTCTTGATCAGACGGTTCATTCCCGAATACTCTCCCTTGTAGTCGTTGGCACTTGTGTATTTTGCACGAGAGAAATCCTTTGCGTCATATTCAAGACTCAGGATACCCTTAGTGCTGACCACATAGGCTGCCGATATCTGATATTCCCAAGGAGTCTGGTACTTGTAGCGATATTCGTATGCTCCGTTGCGGTTGGCATAGCTGTAATCCAGGCAGTCAGGGTCGTTGGTAATCATCGCGCCATTGTAGTAATCTTTCATCTCATACCATGTAGGTGTATGAACGGCAAGTCCCAAGCGCCATGCATCAGTTGCCTTCCAGAGTACACCCAGCTTCACATTGACACCCGATCCTTGAGTCTCTAGGTCGTTCGAATATTCTGTGTAGTCGCCCTCGTATTGGTAGTCATAATCTTCATAGAGGTCTGAAAGGATAGTCGAATTGTAGTCGATAATCGACAATGTCAATCCGGCATAGAATGTGTCATCCCAGTTGGCTGAGAGATTGATGTCGTATTCATCCATACGGTTCTTCTCTCTTACAGCAAGACGCTGATATGACTGGAGACCTTCTGACACATTATAGGCATTGACACCGCCTGTGCGCACGAATTTCCTGTCTTCACCTTCTCCGATCCAATATCCGGCATCGTCAATGGCAAACGAATCATAACCCATGAGGGCGATGAGAGGTATGTTTGAATTTTCCCAAGCCTTATCGTCGGCGAGATAGCCTGGGTCATTGAAATGGTTGGTAGCACGGAGAGCATTATTGGCACGAACAGCCACATAATTGCCAAACGAGCCACGAGGATTATCCATAGTCATCTTGTACTTACGGTTCACACCCTCACTGTGGTTCAGTCCAAGTCCGATATTGAAGTTGACCAGACGGTCGAATCCCTCAGGACGTATCGAGATGATGTATGCGAGGTTGGAAACCGAGAAGTCGGATTTCTTGCTTTTCTGACTCACCGTACCATCGGTCTTGCTGCGCGATACGGCAAGCGTTGGGGAGATTGAAACCTGACTGTTGCCACGGAAGATTCCGATACCGGCAGGATTGTCCTTCATGCATGTGGCATCGCCACCGAGAGCACCGAATGCACCAGCCATCGAGCGATATCGTGCTGTTCCTGCAATCTCTGTTGACCCGAAGCGGCCTGCATCAACGATATTCTGAGCCAGGACTGGAGTCATGGCTGCAGAAATCAGTATAGTAGAAAAAAGCTTATTCATTTTCATTGTCATGTTAATAGTTTTTTATCGACGTCCGCCACCTCCGCGAGAACCTCCGCTTGAATGGCTTCCACCGCCAGAGAAACTACTGCCACTCGAACGGCTGCCTCCGCTGAATGAACTGCCAGAAGAGTAGCTCGAGCGAGAACTGCTTGACGAACGGTTGCTATTGTAGCTTGATGAACTGTTGCTGTTGCTTGACTGAGTGCGTGTGTTGTTGGCACGACTCTCGCGATTTGCTCTCACTGTGCCGTTCTGACGGCTTGTATTGAGGCTGCTGCGATTGCGGTCGTATGACGAACCAGTGCTGTTGGTACGAGTAACTGACGAGCCAGAACGAGTAGGACGAGTATAGCTGCTTGAGCCATTGCGGTTGTCACGTCCCGATGCATTGGCACGATTGCTGCCTCCTCGCAGAGAGAAGTTGTTGCGAGAATCTGTGCGTGAAGCAGAAGCCGACGAAGCATATCCACCGTTTCTTGTTCCGGCAACGGCAGCACGGTTGCGGCTGCGGGTCATGCCTGGGACAGAACTGCTTGCAAGATTTCCGTTGTTGACACGGTTTGGCAATCGGTCGAAATGATGCCCATGAAAATGTCCTCCATTGTGGATGTGATGGTTGTGGTGGTGATGAGCATACGACCAGTTGTAGCATGGATAGTGGTAGTGAGGATGCCAATAAGAATAATAGCCCCAAGAATGACCCCAGTAGAAGCCACCCCAGCCAAAGCTCCAGTTCCATGAAAGATCCCAGTACCATGGGTCATAGAATGCCCAATCCCAATAATAATATGGATCATAATAAGCAGGTCCATAATAGTAAGGATTGTAGGCATAATAGCTGAACAGTCGGTTGTGGAAACGACGAATGCGGCTTGACCAAAAGAATGGGTCGATGTTGATCTCTGTAACATTGAGTATGATTGTGTCGTGCACCACCTGCGGCTGAGTGCTCAGCTTAGCGATGTCGTCGGCGTTAATCTCGGTGATAGCCGAAGTGTTGCTGCTTGCTGTGGCTGTCTCCATAGCTGTGCCACGGCGATTGTAAGCGTCGATATCCCAATCATCATTAATATCGCTCGACCATACATCGCCAGATGTCTCAGCATAGATAGCCTTTGTAGAGACTTTCTTTGATGCTTTGCTGTAATAGATGTCGTCCTGAGCAAAGGTCAAAGTTGCGGTTGATACAGACAGTACCAATGCGATTGCTGTAATAATCATCTTCTTCATAGTCGGAAAATTTATATATTTGGTGTTTATTTGGTACAAAGTTATAAAATAATCATTATCTTTGCGCACGAAACAATGAAATTTAACAATTTTGCACTGATGTTTTAAACGAAAGTGCTATATTTATCTATTAAAACAATGAATTATATAGAGGTTTCGCTTGTTCCAACGCCTTTCAGCGACGAGATGGCTGATGTTTTGGCTGCCCTGTTGGCACCATTTGATTATGATAGTTTCTCGACAGAGTCGGAATGCCTGAAGGCATATTGCCCTGCCGACAAGTATGATGAGAAGGCTCTCGTGGAATTGCTGGCTGACTTGCCTTTCGATGGCATTGATGTCAAGTGGTCGGCATGTGAGGTCGAGACGCAGGACTGGAATGCCGAGTGGGAGGAAACCGTTGTTTTCGAACCTATCGTGATTGCCGATCAATGCTGCATACATAGTCCTAAATCGACCGATGTGCCAAAATGCCGTTATGATGTGGTGATTGCGCCAAAGATGTCGTTTGGCAGTGGCCATCATGAGACTACCGCCCAGTTGCTTGAGGAGATTCTTGCCCTCTATGATTCGGATGCCGATAGCTATCAGTCGGTACTCGATATGGGCACGGGCACGGCTGTGCTGGCCATCCTTGCAGCATTATGCGGAGCGAAGCATGTGCGTGCCATCGAGATCGATGACTGGGTAGCTGACAATGCTCGCGACAATGTACTGCTCAATGAGCTTGCTGGGCGTGTCAATGTGGAATGTGGCGATGCAGCCCTTCTTGGCGACGGACAGCGATATGACCTTGTTCTTGCCAATATCAATCGTAATGTATTGCTCAACGATATGGCAAAATATGTGGCAGACCTTAACCCCGGTGGAATCCTGATGATGAGTGGATTCTATGAGTCAGACTTGCCGATGATTTGCGAATGTGCCCAGAACATTGGGCTCACACTAGTCAAGTCGCGTTCGCGCAATGATTGGGTAGTGGCTGTGTTCAGATGTTCTTGAACGCAAGGGCATAAACCTTCATCTGCTTCACCATGC
>SAMEA3663273__coassemble_125_pt1 | contig 18751 bp, 22 predicted proteins | sample SAMEA3663273__metabat2_low_PE_017 | metagenome-assembled genome bin SAMEA3663273 (sample SAMEA3663273) | pig gut metagenome | biome: pig gut; feature: pig-associated habitat; material: faeces | place: China | collected 2013
TCTGCATTCTCGGCAGAATAGTGAGCTCCGGTGCCAATCATAGTGTTGACATACTGGAGATAATCGCGTTGCTCGGGCTGGGTCGAACAGCTGCAAAACAAGGCTATGGAGCATGTAAGGCTCAAGACTCTTTCCATACGACCATAAATAATTAGTAATCAGCAATTGATTTCTTTTTCTTTCTTGAACTTTCGTCCAATGATGATATTTCGTATTGTGGCAATTATGCCTGTCTGTCCGATGATGATGATCCAGTCGAGTCGGAAGATGCCGTAGATGATGATCATGAGCGAACCGACGAGGGCGAGAACCCAGAATGTGACAGGCAGGAGCGACTCCTTGTGGCGGTAGCTGTAGTACCACTGATAGACAAAGCGCATCTTGTAGATGAACTGACCAACACTGCCCCAGACGATAGCATATATAGGCAGATTCTCGTTTTTGAAGAACGAGGTTGTGAAGGAACTGAAATCCTTGAGCATCAATCCGAGGATAGCGACAGGGACAAAGGCGAAGACCCAGGTGATGGCTTTCGGGATATGAGTCAGGATGCCTTTGGCCTTGAGATTCCACATATATATATAATATGAGAGAAGTTCTCCGAAAATGATCGAGAAGTCATCGCGCAGGAAGCCATAGAAAAAGAACAGGGCAGAGCCAAGGAGACTGAAGATCCAGAAGATGGTGGGCGATTCGATCTTCTTGCTCTTTTCTGACTTGATCCATTGCACGAGAGCTCGGGCAGTATAGAAGAACTGTGCTGCCAATCCTATTAGAAATGTAGTTTGGCTCATCGTTTAGATGTTGTCTTTTGCAATGTGATAGTTGATATATCGGCTACGCATCCAGCGGAACGCGAAGCAGTCCTGGAAAGGACCAATGAGGCGGTTCCAGAGGTGGAACTTCGACTGACCAGCCGTGCGAGGGAAGTGGCGCACAGGTGTCTCGAAGAAAGTGCCGCCGTCCTGCAGTGTGATGAGTGCAGCAAAGAAGCGGTGCATACCCTTGAACATCGGGATGCGCTTGGCGTATGCTGTCTGCATGACCTTGAGCGGACAGCCTGTGTCGGTGGCAGTGTCGCCAGTCATCATGCGGCGAAAGCCATTGGCAATCTTCGACTGTATGCGCTTTGAGCCTGAGTCGTTGCGTCGTGCACGGATGCCAGAGACGAGAGTGTAGTCGGCAGCATGAGGCAACAGAAGGTTGAAGTCCTCGGGTGTGGTCTGTAAGTCGGCATCCATGTAGCCTACAAGAGGAGACTCGCATGTGTCGAATCCCGCCTTGATTGCCGCCGAAAGTCCGCGGTTGCGGTCGAAGGAGATGTAGTAGAAATCCTTGTTGCGTGCGCAGATCTCCTCGATACCTTTCAGACTGCTGTCCTTCGATCCATCATTGACGAAGAGCACACATGCTTTCTCGATGCACTTTGGCAGATACTCGGCGAAGGTGCTTTCCAGACGGGCAATATTATCTTCCTCATTGTAGATAGGGACAATTATCGTGAATCTGTATTCAGAAGTCTTGTTCATTTTGTTATATTTTGCTTGATTGTCATTTTTTAATCAGTTCGCTATGCAGCTTAATATCGGCAAGCAGTGCGTTTTTCCCTGCATCATAGTGAGCCTTGCGCATCTGGCAGAGAATATCCCATTCCTTGTTGAATATCCCATCGTAATCGTATTTGAAGTCGCTTGCGCCATGGACATCCATTTCTTCGAGCAAGTCAGCAATACTGAATGAGCTGACATCGCGTCCGGGAGTCCACACGTGCTGGTCGGGATGTTTAGAGTCGATTGTCTCGCGTATGATGTCGAGGTCGTTGAGGTGCGACAGTATCTTGTTCGACAACTTGGACGGAAGGTGGAGTAACCGGCTTACATCTTCGGTCGTCATAGCATCGTTCTCGTCGTTGCCGGTTTTGCCAGACTGTCGGAATCGGTTGTAGATAATGCCTGCAACGACAATAGCCATAAAGTTGTAGTAACGATAAGAGATGTTCTGAGTATCCTTCTCGTAGTTGAAGTTCTGGATATTCTGGGCAGCATACGAAAGTTCGGCTCCGTAGAGACATATCACCCACGACATCTGGATGAAGAGAAGGAGAAGAGGTAGAGCTGCGAAAGAGCCGTATATGGCATTGTATTTCGACACCCAGATCTGTCCGTTGATATAGAGCCATTCGAATCCCATGAAAATCGAACCTGCCACGAGCGAAGCTATGAAAGCGTTGATGAACTTGACCTTAGTGTTTGGGATGACTATATAAACAAGGAAGAAGGCGATGTAGATGAGCAGGTAACGTGTGCAGTGGATCCATTGTATCAGAGTCTGGCTTATGTCGATGTCAATCGAGCTGTTCTTGACCACTGTCTGCGAGAATATCTCGATGCTTGAGCTGATGGCAAGGAAGAGTGGCACCATGATGATTATCGACAGATAGTCGGTCACTTTCCTTACAGCCGAGCGGTCGGTCTTCTGTTGCCATATCTGGTTGAAGACAGTCTCTATGTTGCCCATAAGATTGATGATGACCCATATGAGGAGCACTATGCCAATGCCCATGACGATGCCGGTCTTGGCATGTTCGAGATAGCTGTCGGCAAAGCTGAACAGATAGTTGACCGTAGCCTCTTGCCCCGGGAACATACTTGAAACGCTCTGCTGTATGAGGTCGTAGAGGTTGAAGCCTCGTGCGAGAGCCACAATCAAAGCCATCAGAGGCACGATGGCAAGAATGGTGTAGTAGGTGAGAGCCGATGCCTTCTCCATCAAACGCTCGCTGAAGAAGAAGCGCAGGGAGAGGTAGAGAGCCTTGATGATATTGACAAAGAAACGATAGCTTCCCTTGACATCTTCGTTGGTGAGATGCCACATATCGTGAGTAAGGAACTTGATTACTCGTTTAGTCAATATTATAGGCCTGAAACGGGTCATTTTTCCATCTTGAGGCTAGTCTGTCCTATCATGTTGCCGTCGGCATATACTTCGAATGTGTATGTGCCAGGCTCAAGAGTCTCGTTTCTGTTCCAGTAGAGAGTGACTTGTGTCTCTTCGCCACCATACTCGATATTCTTCTTCATAGAATACTGCACATCAGAACCATCATATCTGAAAGTGCCCGACTTAGCATTGGTAAGGAGGTCTTCGGCAGGAGTGAGTATGCGCACGAAAATATCCTTGAAGCCAACTTCGGCAGTGATATTGGCAGCGATGGTGAAGCTGACAGCAAAGATGGTAGTTTTCTTGAGCGAAGTGGTAGGTTTCTCGCGCTTGGTGAGAGCCTTGGCGGTGAGTCCTACGGCATTGAGCTTGGCGGCAAGAGTCACCTTCTCGGTGAGCTGCTGGTTTTCGGATTGCAGGTTGGCATTGCTGTTCTTGACTTTCTGTATCTCTTTTCTGACCTGGGTGTTCTCTGCCAAGAGCTGTTCGTTGACCTTGTTGAGCGAATCGACCTGTGCCACATAATAGCGAAGCACGCCTCTTACGGTCTCAAGCTCTTTCTTGAGAGCCGAGATCTTCTTTGCATCCTGAGCCTTGGTCTGTTTCAGCTCCTCGACGAGACGCTGTATCTTGATGCGCTGATCTTCGAGTTTCTGTTCCAGCGAGTCGTTGTTGACATTCAGCTTGTATCCTTCATACTGGATGGCAAGTTGTGTGTATTCGTTTTCGAGGTCTTCCTTCTCGAGCGCGAATGTCTCTGAGAGTTCGTCGATTGTCTTTTTTTGGTTTACGATGTATAACAGGCATCCACCAATAATCAATGAGACAAGGACGGCTGCGGCAATTAAGTATTTCTTGTTCATTTCTTGAAATGTAAAATATTTGCAGCGCAAAGGTACGAAATATTGTGATAACTTCCTATTTTTCTCGTCCTATTTTTATTGTTGTTGCAAATAAATAAAAATTTATTTGGTTTTATATCGCTATTTTTCTAACTTTGCCCAAAATAATGCATAATATGAAGAACTTTTTTAAGGTTGTCGGAATCAATGTCGCAATCATGATAGCCCTTGTGCTTGTCATTCTGACTTGTCTGACTTATTGGCTCAACAGCTACACTCATCACAATGAATCGGTCGTCATGCCCAATGTCGTTGGCATGAGTGACGATGAGGCTATTTACTATCTGGAGAAGGCTGGGCTGAAGCCTATGGTCATCGATTCTATATATGGCGATGCCGATGCTACCCTTGGAGCTGTCATCGAGCAGTTGCCCGAAGGAGGCCTGCCTGTCAAGAATGGACGTATTGTCTATCTTACTATCAATGCCAAGACCGTACAGATGATCAAGATGGTCGATGTGGTCAACTATTCGACACGACAGGCGAGAAGCGAATTGAGTCAGGCAAAGTTTATTGTCGAAAAGATTGAATACAAGCCTTGCGAATTTGACGATCTCGTGCTCGAAGTCAAGCATGGTGACAAGGTGTTGCTGCCGGGTGAGATGTTGCCGATACGCACTCGTGTCACTCTGGTGGTAGGCAGTACGCAAGTTGAAATTACACCAGAAAACGATGAGTCAGAAGATGTGTTCTTTGAATGATGGCGATATGCTCGACGGTTTTGTGCCGAACGAGGAACTTGATGACGAGGAACTGTTTCAGTTTGTGCCCTCCGATGCTAAGAAGGAAGGAGAGGGCGAACCCACTGCCGATGGGCTGTACGAACATTTCCGCTTTGTCGCCGACCGAGGTCAGGGACCTATTCGTGTCGATAAGTTTCTTGTGGATCGTATTGTGGGCACATCGCGCAACCGTGTGCAGCGAGCCGCCGACGATGGCTATATTCATGTGAATGGAAAGCCAGAAAAGAGCAGTTACAAGGTAAAGCCTTGTGATGTGGTGACGGTGATGATGGACCGTCCTCGACATGTGCTTGAGATCTTGCCCGAGGACATCCCCCTTGATATTGTTTATGAGGACGATGACTTGCTTGTGGTCAATAAGCCTGCCGGACTCGTGGTTCACCCGGGTTGCGGCAATTATCATGGCACATTGGTCAATGCCTTGGCCTATCATTTCAAGGACGATCCAAAGATGAAGGAAATGGACGATCCGCGTCTTGGACTCGTTCATCGCATCGACAAGGAGACGTCTGGACTTCTGGTTGTGGCAAAGAACGAAGATGCACGCACCAATCTCTCGATGCAGTTCTTCAAGAAGACCACACGCCGTCAGTATGTGGCTCTTGTTTGGGGACATATCGACGAGAATGAAGGTAGGATAGAAGGCAATATCGGACGTCATCCAAAGGACCGGCTTCAGATGTGTGTCTATCCAGATGGTTCACAGGGTAAGCATGCGGTGACTCATTTCAAGGTGCTCGAACGACTCGGTTACGTCACGGCTGTGAGATGCGTGCTCGAGACTGGCCGCACTCATCAGATTCGCGTCCACATGAAGTATATTGGACATACTCTGTTCAATGACTCGCGATATGGCGGTGACCAGATTCTGAAAGGGACGACCTTCGCGCAATATACTCAGTTCGTGAAGAAATGTTTCGAGACTTGTCCGCGTCAGGCACTTCATGCACAGACTCTTGGTTTCAGACATCCACGCACAGGCGAAGAGATGGATTTCGAAGCACCAATCCCGCAGGATATGCTCGATCTTTTTGCTCTTTGGCGAGAGTATATTTCAAATAGATAAATTAAATGTAGTTAACTTCTTTAACTTCCAAATAAAACGAAACAATGAAAAAAATTGCAATTGTCGCAGGAGGAGATAGTAGCGAGCATGATGTTTCGCTCAGAAGCGCCCAGGGAATCTGGAGTTTCCTTAACCACGACAAGTATGAGACATACATCATTACAATTGAAGGCACCGACTGGAAGATGGTGCAGTACGACGGCAAGGAATATGACATGACAAAGTCGTGGCAGGTCGATCGTAATGACTTCACTGTTATGAAAGATGGCGAAAAGATCGCTTTCGACTTCGCTTATATCATCATTCATGGCACTCCTGGCGAGAATGGTATTCTTCAGGGCTATTTCGACCTTATCCGTATGCCTTACAGCTGTTGTGGTGTATTGGCGGCTGCTCTCACTTGCAGCAAATATACCTGTAACAAATATCTTTCTACGATGGGAATCCCTGTCGCTAAGAGTATCTTATTGCGCAAGGGCGATAGTGTGACGACCAAAGATGCTGTTGCCCAGCTCGGACTCCCGATGTTTGTCAAGCCAAATGGAGGTGGCTCGAGTTTTGCTACTTTCAAGATCCAGAATGCCGAAGAACTTCAGCCAGCCATTGCCGCTGCATTCAAGGAGGCAACACAGGAAGTGATCATTGAGTCGTTCATGAAAGGCACAGAGATTACCTGTGGCTGCTACACTTCGCGTGACGGACTTCGTGCTCTGCCTGTGACAGAAGTTGTGCCAAAGGTCGAGTTTTTCGACTATGATGCCAAGTACAATGGCGCTGTCGAGGAGATTACTCCTGCTCGTATCTCTGATGAGATGACCAAACGCGTTCAGGAAACCACCAAGAAGATCTATCGCTATATTGGTGCAAAAGGCATAATACGTGTCGATTATATCATCATCGATGACGTGCCTCATCTCCTTGAAGTCAACACCACTCCAGGTATGACCGCCACAAGCTTCATTCCTCAGGAGGTACGTGCTGCAGGTCTTGATATAAGCGATGTGATGGACGATGTGATTGATTTTGGAAGATAATAACTTGTTTATTCTTCCTCCGATAATTATTATTTTCTTATTATAACAAAAGATTATGGCTCCACAGTATGACTTTGAAGAAATCCGCTGTTTCAATGATGCGGATGTGCCTGAAAAACTTTGGCCATTGATCGACCGCCCAGAAATAGAGGCATTCGTCAAGGCTGCGTTTCCCGAAACAGATATGGATCAGATGCGTGCACAGGTTAAGCAGATCCACACTATTGAGGAGTTCCAGCATAGTGTGATCGCTAAATGTGTCATGGGTATTGCAAAAAAGAGTTGCGACTCTATCGAGTTGCGTGGCACGGAAAAGATTAATAAGGACAGGGCTGCTGTCTATATCACCAATCATCGTGATATCGTGCTCGACTCAGCTTTCCTCTGTTCTACGCTCGACCGTGCAGGATTCAAGACTGCTGAGATTGCCATTGGCGACAATCTGCTTGCCTACGACTGGATCAAGGATCTGGTGCGTCTCAACAAGAGCTTCATCGTGATGCGCAGCGTGCCTGTGCGCCAGATGCTCGAGGTGTCGAAGCGCCTGTCGGCTTATATACATTATACAATCAATGAGAAGAAAAACCCTGTCTGGATTGCTCAGCGCGAGGGTCGTAGTAAGGATAGTAGCGACAATACTCAGGCTTCGGTCATCAAGATGCTGGCACTCGGAGGGACTTCGCGCGACATTATTCAGAATATCCGTCAGCTCAACTTCCAGCCTGTGGCTCTCAGCTACGAATACGACCCATGCGATTATCTGAAGGCTATGGAGTTCCAGCTCAAGCGCGATGACCCTGAATGGAAGAAGTCGAAGCAGGACGACTTGTTTAGCATGAGCACAGGTATCATGGGCTACAAGGGTCGTGTGGTGGTTACTATTGCCGACGAACTAAACCCAATATTCGACACCTATCCATGGATCAATGACCGAAATGCTCAGGTCAATTGCGTTTGTGCTCTTGTCGATAAGTCCATCCATTCGAACATGGTACTCTTTCCAATCAACTATGTCGCTTACGACGTCAAGCATGAGACCGAAAAGTATGCCGGCAAATATACCGACGAGGAGAAGACCAAGGCTCTTGCTTACTTGAACGGACAGCTTGAGAAGATTCAGATTCCTAACCGAGATGAAGCCTTCCTCTGGGAAAGACTCCTCACCATGTATAGTAATCCTGTGGTCAACTTCGAAAAGGCCACGTCACGAGAGACAGACGAGATCACTCCGCTTACTTAATTCTTAACGTAACGATTGCCGTCCCACACATATCTGACGGCTTCTTTTGATACAGCAGGAGAAATCTGCTTATAGACTTCTTCTGGAAGATATTTCTCAGGATCGATGGTGGCAGAGATAGTGTCACCATCGATTTTGTATTCTATGATGAGAGGAATGCAGTATTTGCTGAATTCATCGAGCGAGACTTTGTCGTTGACGCGATAGAAGTTCTGGGCTGTGGGCAGGTCGAAGTACTTCTCGGTCGCAATCTTGCTCCATGTGTTGGTGAAGAAGCTGATGCTCGAATCGGTAGTACCAACAGCCTTGACCGACTTTACCACGGCAAGTATGCTTGTGGTGTCGGCTTTGTGTTTGAGCATCTTGATCGAGAGGGTGCTCACCTTGCTTGTGTGCATCGAGAGATAGGAGTCGCTCAGGGTATCGAGCACGCAGACTCCATTCAGAAGATTAGGCACCTGTGCGGGACGCTGACCAAGCTCATACAATCCGACCATACCTTTAATGAGGTCGGTCTTGAGATGAGGAAGCTGTGCCTCGGGGATGAGTTCGAGATAGAATGCGAGATTCTGGGCGTTGGTGTCGACAATCGATGCCAAGGCAAGGTAGAGGATTATTATTGCTTTTCTCATAATTGTTAACCTTTTGATAAATAATACATTACCTTAATTCTGTGAGCCAATCCAGAGCAATACCATGGCAATGATGACAAAGAGCAAGTCGATGGCCTTTGTCTTGATGTTCTTTTCCTTGAAGAAGAGCCAGCCACAGATGAATCCGACCACGACTCCGCTTCGACGCACGAGCGAGACGACCGAGATGAGTGCGTCAGGATAGCTCAATGCAAAGAAATAGCAGAAATCAGCGACGCTGAGGAAGATGGATATGAGCGGGATGGTCCATCGCCACTTGAATCCGACGGTCTTGCCGCTAACGCGCTGAGGTCGCCAGATGAAGAGCAAGACGAGTCCCATCATGGCAGCCTGATAGAAGTTGTACCACGACTGCACAGCCATCTTATCGAGATGCTGATACTGCATCAGATACTTGTCGTATAGGCCAGAGATGGCTCCTATCATCGTGCCAGCAATGATGAGCCAAATCCAAATACTGTGCTTGAGCAATATGCCTTCTTTTCGGCCTGAGACGCTGATGAGTCCGAAAGCTATAATCGAGACTATGACACCAGCCCATTGCCATACGTTGAGCTGTTCGCCGAAGACGAAGATTGCGCCAAGCAGTACGAGTATAGGTCGTGTGGCATTGATGGGCGAAGCGATGGTGATGGGGAGATGCTTCAGACCATAATAGGCGCAAATCCAAGAACTAAGCACTATGGCAGACTTGATGATGATATATAGGTGGTGGGATGGGGCAGGGGTCGGGATATAAAGCGTGTTGCCAGGCTGAAGTACCCCTGCAGATGAAAGCAGGACAAGGGGAAGGAAGATGAGCGAACAGAATACCGTGTTGAGAAACAGCACAGGGATTACTGCATTGTCTTTCAACGACATCTTCTTGAACACGTCATAGAAGCCTAGGAGCATGGCGCTCGTGAAGGCAAGAACTAACCACATGATGATTGTCTGAATGAAATTATTGTCACATCATGTGCAAACCTGCCTTGATCAGAGCCTGAACCGACATTTCTGGGTCTTTTGCCAAAAGCTGGGTGATAGCTTTGTTGGCATTGGCCAATGGATAACCAAGAGCAATGAGAGCCTGGATAGCTTCGTCTCCGTTTTCGTTCTGAGCCACTACGGCAGATGTGGCAGCTGTTGCGGCGGCAATACCAAGGTTGCCTATCTTGTCTTTCAGATCGACGATGATGCGCTGAGCGGTCTTGCTGCCTATGCCTTTGACATTCTTGAGCTGGCGGTCGTTGCCCGTCGAGATGACTGCAACAAGTTCGTCGGGAGAGAGGCTCGACTGAATGCAACGTGCAGTGTTCGGTCCTACTCCGCTTACCGAGATGAGCAGCCGGAAGATGGCGCGTTCCTGTTTTGAGATGAATCCATAGAGCTGGTGTGCGTCTTCGCGTATGCTCTCGTCGATATATAGTTTGAACACTTGTCCAATCTTTAGCTTGTCGTAGGTATAGACCGAGATGTTGCACTCATATCCGACTCCAGCACATTCGACGATGGCCTTTGTAGGGTCAAGTTCGGTTACCTCTCCTTTTAAATACTCAATCATTTTCTGTCGGTTTTATGTCTTTTCTGCAAAGCGGAACTTTGCTGAACGGTTATTGTTCTTTTATTTTCAATTGCAGTTTCATGGCTTCTCCGTCAAGGAAGGCGAGAGCCTCTTCGCGGTTGTTGCCTATCACTCCATCGAGGATTGCGTCTTTGAGCGCATTCTTGAGCAAGCCCACCTCGCGGCAAGGAGCGAGGCTATAGCGTTCCATGATCTCGATGCCATCGACTGGCGGTTGCCAATTGCGTATGCGGTCTTTCTCTTCGATTTCAGCCATCTTCTGACGTACTATCTTGAAGTTTTCGGTGAAGCGTCTTACCTTCTCCGGGATTTTCGAGGTTACATCGGCTGTGCACAGTATCATGAGATCATCGATGTCGTCTCCCGCGTCGAAGAGCAGTCGGCGTATCGCCGAGTCGGTAATACCTTCATCGGCAAGACAGATTGGACGCATGTGGAGTGAAACGAGTTTCTCAACATATTTCTCTTCGGCACCTAGAGGCAGTTTTAGGCGGCGGAAGATTGGCAGTACCATTCGGGTGCTGACGTAGTCGTGGTTGTGGAAAGTCCATCCAATCTTCTCGTCGTAGGCTTTCACTTTTGCCTTTCCCAGGTCGTGCATCAGGGCCGCCCAGCGCAGCCATAGGTTGTCCTTGCTCACTGCAGCCACATTGTCGAGCACGGTCAGTGTGTGCACGAAGTTGTCTTTGTGTCCTCGTCCGTCGCGATTCTCAATACCTGCCAGTGCTTGCAGTTCTGGCAATATGATCTGAAGCAGGCCGCAACGCTGCAGTTGCATCCAACCCACCGATGGCTTGTCGCACATCATTATCTTGTTGAGTTCTTCGATGATGCGCTCGCCCGAAATAATATTGATGCGTTCTCTCATTCGAGCAATAGCCTCGAAGGTTTCTGGCACAATCTTGAAATTGAAACGGCAGGCAAAGCGGATGGCACGCAACATACGCAGCGGGTCGTCGCTGAAGGTGATGTCAGGGTCGAGAGGTGTGCGTATCAGTCCTTTCTCCAGATCGTTCAAACCTCCGAAAGGATCGACGAGTTCGCCAAAGCGATGGCTGTTTAGACATATCGCCATGTCGTTGATGGTGAGGTCACGGCGGTTCTGGTCGTCTTCGAGTGTGCCGTCTTCGACCACAGGCTTGCGGCTATCGTGTGAATATGATTCTTTGCGGGCTCCTACAAACTCCACCTCCAGATGATTATGCTTCACCTGGGCAGTGCCGAAATTGCGATAGACAGCCAACGAGGTATGCTTACCAAGACGCTTGGCAACAGCCTGGGCAAGTTCGATGCCGCTGCCCACTGTCACGCAGTCAATGTCTTTCGAAGGACGTCCGAGAAAGATGTCTCGCACATATCCGCCCACCACATAACATTCCCTGCCTAAGCGGTCTGCTTCTTCGCCAATGATGTGAAATATTGGCAAGTTAAGTTTGCATTTTAGTTGCTCTTGAGTCAGTTTTTCTATCATTTTCTTCTTGTTTGTATATTTTTTCTCAGAAACCTTTAGCGTTTCAAAAATTATTCCTACCTTTGTCGTGTGTTTTTCATGGTATAAGATTTAAGGTTAGTGAAGATGGTCTGTTGTGAAACAGACCTCTTTTTTTTTGTATTTATTCCTTTCCCATGATCTCTTTCCAGTCGTCAGCATCGAGTTCTTCGAGGTCATCGAGCGAGAAATCAAACTCGTCGATATATTCCGGAGTGTTGAATTCATCGATGTCTCGACGATCCTTCTTAGTTGGACGACCTAGACCCTTGGCTCGGTCGATGAAGCCGTTCATTCGGTTGAGTTCGAGTATTTCGAGCTGGTCTTTTGGAGTCACGTTCTCCATGAATCCTGGCACAAGTTTCGCGCCCATTCGGTTTTCAGTCAAGGCGAGTACCTTGAACGAGTAGGTAACAGGCGGTTTTCTTACCTCTATCACTTCTCCCACCTTGATTGTGCGCGAAGCCTTTACTTTCTGTCCGCCTATTGTGACACGTCCTAACTTACATGCATCAGAAGCGATGGTGCGAGTCTTGAAGATACGCACTGCCCACAGCCATTTGTCAATTCTGCTCATTCTTCTCTTCTTTGTTTTCGGCTGGCGTTTCTGTCTTTGCAGGAAGTCCTCCATTGTATTTGTTCATTGCTCTCTGAGCGCCTTCAAGACAGAACGACTCGATGAATTTTGTTGTCACTTCAAGCCGTTCGGGCATCATGTCCTCTTCTTCCTGTGGGAAATGTCCGAGCACCCAGTTCACCTGTGCTCCCTTTGGAAAATCACCGCCTACTCCAAAGCGCAGACGAGTAAAGTTCTGTCCGCCGCATTTGTTGGCAATGTCTTTTAGCCCATTATGCCCACCATCCGAACCCTTTGGCTTCATGCGCAATGTTCCGAAAGGCAGGGCTATGTCGTCACAGATAATCAGCACATGATCGATGGTGATGCCCTCTTCCTGCATCCAATAGCGCACCGCATTGCCCGAGAGGTTCATATATGTATTTGGCTTGAGCAGCTTTAGTATCTGGTTTTTTACGCGGAATTCGCAGGTCGCACCATAACGGTTCTCCTTGAATTTGGCATTATGTGCCTCTGCTAAAGCGTTGACCACTCGAAACCCTATGTTGTGGCGAGTGCCCCAGTATTCTTCACCGATGTTGCCGAGACCGACAATAAGATATTTCATAATTGACAAAGAAAAATAAAAGGTTTAAGAACCAAAGAGTCCTTAAACCTTAGAATTTTGTTGATGAATGGATTACTTACCCTGAGCACGTGAAGCACGAGTAGCCTTAACACCAGCAACGATTACACTCTTTGGAGTTACAATCTCAAGATTGTCGTAAGAGAGAGCTGCAACGTTGAGAGTCTTGCCGAGGTTGATGCTTGAAACGTCAACCAAGAGTCGCTCTGGGATGTTAGTCCAAAGACCCTTAACTGTGAGGTCGCGAACCTGCTTAACAAGCTTACCACCGGCCTTAACACCTTCTGCGTGACCCTCGAGCTTAACTGGAATCTTGACAGTGATAGGCTCGTTCTCGTCGAACTTCAGGAAGTCGATGTGATAGAGCTCTTCGTTTACTGGACCAAACTGCAACTCCTTGATGATAGCCTTGCTCTCAGCACCGTCGATGTTGAGGTTAACAGCATGAACCTGGCTGGTATAGATGAGGTTACGAACTTCTGTAGCCTTTACGGTGAAAGATACTGCTTCGCCCTTACCGATGAGGTTGCAAGGAATAAGGCCGTTAGCGCGAAGGTTCTTAGCTGCCTTCTTGCCTGCTTCAGTGCGCTTGGCACCATTCAAATTGAATTCTCTCATTTTAATTAAGTTTTAAAAGTGTTACTCAAAATTGCTTTTTGGACAATCTCCCATCACACGAATCCAGTGGGATCTTTATATTGACCTAATGGCCCAGATTCACCATCGGATGCTGATGCTTAATTTCAAAAGCGGCGCAAAGTTACTGTTTTTTTGCATAACAACCAAATATTAACCTCCCTTTTTTCTACATTTATATAATAATGTGATGTTTTTTTTGTTTTTTTTTGATAATAATTATCCATCGTATGTCATAAATTGCTATATTTGCGCCTAACTTTAGTTTGATTATCAACATTACAAAGTAATTATATTATGGAACAAATTGATTGGTCAACATTGGGATTCGGCTATCGTAAAGCCGACTACAATGTACGTTGCACTTACAAAGATGGTAAGTGGGGAGAATTAAGAGTTAGCGATTCTGAAGAAGTTACTATGCACATGGCAGCTACTGTACTTCACTATGGCCAGGCTTGTTTCGAGGGTCTGAAGGCTTTCCGTGGCAAGGATGGCAAGATCCGTGTGTTCCGTATGGACGAGAACGCTAAGCGAATGCAGAATTCATGTAATACTATTCTTATGCAGCCGCTTCCTGATGGACTCTTTGAGGAGGCTGTCAAGAAGGTAGTGAAGCTCAACGAGCATCTCGTACCTCCTTATGAAACAGGCTGCTCGATGTATATCCGTCCTGTGCTTTTCGGTACAGGTGCTCAGGTTGGTGTTCATCCTGCCGATCAGTATGAGTTCATAGTTTTCGTAATGCCTGTTGGTCCATATTTCAAGGACGGTTTCCATGCTGCACCTTGCTGTATCATGCGTGGCTATGACCGTGCAGCTCCTCTCGGTACTGGTCGCGTTAAGGTAGGTGGTAACTATGCGTCAAGCCTTGCCTCTGGTGTCATTGCCCATGAGAAGGGATACAATGCAGTCATTTATCTCGATGCTCGCAGCAAGCGTTTCATCGACGAGTGCGGTCCTGCCAATTTCTTCGGCATCAACGGCAACTCTTACATTACACCAGATTCTGAGTCTATCCTGCCTTCTATCACAAATATGTCAATCCAGCAGGTGGCTCGCGACCTTGGTCTCAAGATTGAGGTTCGTCCTATGCCAGTCGAAGAGCTTGCTTTCCTCGATGAGGCTGCCATGTGTGGTACTGCTGCCGTGATTGCTCCTATCAGCCGCGTTGATGACCTCGATGAGAACAAGACATATCAGATCTTGCCAGACCGTACTCCTGGCCCTGTTTGCACCAAGCTCTACGATACTCTCCGTGGCATTCAGTATGGCGACATCGAAGATACTCACAACTGGGTGACTATCATCGAGTAACCGTTAGTCTTTTAGTTTTCAATTTGTCAATTTCAAATTCTATCAAGTTGATAAATTTCGATCTTAAAAAAATCAAGGTAATAGTGTTCGATGTCGATGGGGTTCTGTCGGCATCGACTGTTCCTATGGATGCCGATGGTCAGCCTGTGCGCACGCTCAATATCAAGGATGGCTATGCCATTCAGCTTGCGGTCAAGAAAGGACTCGAGATTGGCATCATCACAGGAGGCAAGACCGAGCAGATTCGCCGGCGTTATGCCTCGTTGGGTGTCAAGCACATCTATATCGGTTCGTCGGTCAAGATTCTCGACTTCCAGGATCTATTACAAAAGACAGGTACTGCTGCCGATGAGGTGATGTATGTGGGTGACGATATCCCTGACTTTGAGATTATGCAACAAGTCGGTTTGCCTTGCTGTCCTGCCGATGCTGCTCCAGAGATTAAGGCAATATCGAAGTATGTGTCGCCGTTCTCTGGCGGCAATGGCTGCGGACGTGATGTCATCGAACAGGTCATGAAGGCTCAGGGACTGTGGATGCAAGGTGCTGCGGCTTTTGGGTGGTAACATTCTACATTTATCTGCCGATGAAATCTAATTTGAAGCTTTTGCTGGCAAGCAACAGTCCTCGCCGCCGCGAGTTGCTTTCAGGCCTTGACATCCCGATGGAGGTAGTCAAGCTTAAGGACATCGAGGAGACCCATCCTGCCGAACTTAAAGCGGGCGATATCCCCTTGCACATTGCCAAGCTCAAGATGTCTGCCTATGAGTTTCCGCTCAACGATGGTGAGGTGCTAATCACTGCCGACACCGTCGTCTGGCTCAAAGGAAAGCTCATGGAGAAACCCAGGAGCGAGACTGAGGCATGTGCCATGCTCAGGGAACTGTCGGGCATGACACATCAGGTCTATACTGCTGTGTGCCTGCGTTCTGCCTACGACTCGACGAGTTTCGTCTGCGAGTCTGATGTCACATTTGCTCAGCTTACCGACGAACAGATTCGCTATTATGTCCAGACATATAAACCACTCGACAAGGCTGGTGGCTATGGTATCCAGGAGTGGATTGGCTATGTCGGAATAGAGGGCATTCGTGGCAGCTATTTCAATGTGATGGGACTTCCCGTCCGCCGTCTTTATGCCGCATTAATGACATTAAAAACAAATATATGAAAAAACTCTTCTTAGCACTTGTTGCTCTTCTCGCCTTGGTTTCGTGCAACCGCCAGAAGCCTTACACTATCACAGGCACATTCGATATTCCCGATTCGCTGAATCTTGGCGACACAATCATTGCGCGTGAGCCTCTTGATGGTACTTATGTCTATATGCTCGAACTTGACGGCGAACCTATCGACTCTGCTTTGGTTCTGAACGAGACATTCTCTTTCTCGGGTAATGTCAAGGCTGATGAAGCTTTCTTTGCCTATATCGCTTGCGACTATTCCTATGGCATCATTGCCGTTGAGCCTGGCGACTACAGCATCAACATCGGCGAACAGGTACTTGCTTATGGTTCGCCAACCAACGATGCCATCAACGATTTCGATGCCAGTACGGCAGAGATAGAGGAGGAGATAGGTTTGCGTCTGCAGGCTGCTGTCGAGGCTGCTGGTGGTTATCCCGGTGATAGCATCCTGATGCCTTTCTACATCGAATTTGGCGAGAAATATGATGCTCTGATCGATTCAGTCTATAATGCCAACCCTAAGAATCTCGTGGGTGTCTATGTCATCAATATCAAGACTGCCGAGGCTCAGAGTGTCGATGACCTTGACATGATGCTCGAAGACTATGACGAATATATCGTCAACTCTCCGTTGATGGAGGCTCGACGTCAGTATCTCATTGCTAATGAATCCGACCTTAGGTAAAGTCCCGACCGACCGTATCATCCTTGGCATAGACCCTGGCACCAATGTTATGGGCTATGGCGTATTGCAGGTGAACGATGGTAAGCCTCATCTGCTCGTGATGGGAGTTCTCGAATTGAAGAAGTTCGAGAGCCATTACTTGCGTCTGCGCCGCATCTATGAGAGGGTGCTTGGGCTAATCGACCAGTATCACCCCGACGACCTCGCCATAGAGTCGCCGTTTGTCGGCATCAACCCTGCCTCGCTCATCAAGCTTTGTCGTGCACAGGGTGTGGCAATGGCTGCCGCTGTCGAACGCGATGTCCCGATTTTTGAATATGCCCCGACCAAGATTAAGATCTCAATCACGGGCAATGGCGCTTCGGCTAAGGAACAGGTAAAGGCGATGCTGCGGAATATTTTGAAACTTAGTGACGAAGATATGAACGATAAACTCGATGCCTCTGATGCGTTGGCTGTTGCCATGTGCCATTACTACGAGACATGCCGTGTTATCCCCACCACTCGCTCTGGCGGACGTAACACTTGGTCGTCGGGTGCAGCCAAGACCTCATGGGCAGAGTTTGCACGCAAGAATCAGGAACGAATAAGGAAATAGCATTTTTATATTTTACTGCAATGACACTTAATGAATATCAGGATGGTGCTCGCAGCACCGCCATTTATCCCCAATCGCGTCAGATCATCTATCCAACCTTGGGTCTCACCGGCGAAGCTGGCGAGGTGGCCGACAAGGTCAAGAAGGTGATTCGTGACAACAACGATGAGTTTACCGACGAACGCAAGCGCCAGATTGCTCTCGAATTGGGCGATGTGCTATGGTATGCGGCTTCCCTTGCCCACGACCTCGGTTACACGCTTGATGAGGTGGCTCAGATGAATCTCGACAAGCTCGCTTCGCGTATGCAACGCGACAAGATTCATGGCAGTGGCGACAATCGTTGATCCTTTATTAATTTTATTAATGTACTATGAAGAAACTCTTTATCACTCTTGCCGCCATCGTCGTGGTGTTATTGATAGCCCTTGTGGCTATTGCCGACCACGCACTTGAGATGGCTATTCACCCCGACAACAACAAGACGCGCGACATTGCGCTTTGCTATTCCAAGGTCTATAATGCCTATCCCGAACTCGAGCAGTGGCACGACTCGCTTGTCGCCAATGGTTTGTGGCGCGACACTATGCTCGTGGCAGGCGATGGCTCTATGCGTCACGGACTCATTCTACAGCACGACTCTGTGCCGACGGGTGCTTCGATAGTGGTTCATGGCTATACCGACAATGCGCCTATTATGTTGCGCTATGTCTATCTGCACTACGAGGTCTTAGGACGTAATGTCGTGGTGCCCGAACACTATGCCCATGGGGAAAGTGATGGCGACGATATCCGCTTTGGCTGGCTCGACCGTCTTGACATCCGAGATCTGTGGCTGCCTCTCACACATCAGCTCTGGCACGACCAGAATATCGTTGTCCATGGTCTCTCGATGGGCGGTGCTATCACCATGTTCCTCTCGGGCGAAGCCATTCCCGACTCGCTCCGTCTCTCTGCATTTATCGAAGACTGTGGCTACACCTCTACGTGGGATCAGCTCTCATATCAGGCCGAGGAGATGGGCTTTCCTGCTTTCCCGGTGCTCGATGTCGCCAATATCATTTGCCGTCACCGTTATGGCTGGGACATGAAGGAGAGCAACGCGCTTGCTCAGCTTGCCAAATGTACTCGTCCGATGTTGTTCATCCATGGCGATGCCGATGACTATGTGCCCACCGAGATGGTCTATCGCAACTACGATGCCAAGATAAGTGGTTACAAGGAACTGATGGTAGTGCCTGGTGCCAAGCACGCCCGTTCGATTCATGAGGCATGGGACGATTATGTGCGTCGTGTCGAGAGTTTCCTCGCCAAAGTTGAGCAATAAAAAAATCCTCCCGACTCTCACGAGCTAAGAGGATCTCAATAATCATTCACTTATTGTTACCATAATGTACCGCAAAGGTATAGTGTTTTTTTTTATCTTCCAAATTTTTTTGCTATTTTTTTGAAATTTGTCGGTTTTTTTTTGCCAAAATAGCCTGATTTTTGTCTT
>SAMEA3663273__coassemble_141_pt1 | contig 17313 bp, 16 predicted proteins | sample SAMEA3663273__metabat2_low_PE_017 | metagenome-assembled genome bin SAMEA3663273 (sample SAMEA3663273) | pig gut metagenome | biome: pig gut; feature: pig-associated habitat; material: faeces | place: China | collected 2013
ACCCAATGGCAGTGCCAAGCTACATTCAATCTGCGACAAAGTAATGTTCCTGAAGACCGAAAGCGAGAAAGCCGAGGAAGAGATTGCCCTTTTCTTGCGCGACATCAGTACATCGACCCTCAGCACGGATGGCGACCAGCTCTCAATGTCAATATTCCGAATGATTGACGAGATGGGAAGCATTGCCGATAGCACACGGCAACTCGCACTCACGCTAAAACGCAGAAGCGATCTGTGCATCGTCTTTAACGACAAGCTCACACGCAGTTTGAAACAGATGATCATGCTCACCGACATGTCGTTGCGCCACATGGTAGCATCGGTCGAGAAAGAAGAGGCAACAGAGGCATTGATAAACAAGGCATACAACATTGAAGATGAGATAAACAACTTCCGTAACATGCTAAGGAAATCAACCATCGAGATGATTGACCGTAAAGAAATCGAATTCCTGCATGGAACATTGTTCATGGAACTGATCAACCAATGTGAAAAGATTGGAGATTTTGTTGTCAATGTGCTCTCATCATTACCACGCGAATAATAAATAATAAAATATGAATATAACTGAAAATTCATTCTACGAAAACGGTCGTTGCGGTTGCATCGAGGTGATATGCGGATCGATGTTCTCAGGGAAAACCGAAGAACTGATACGACGTGTGAAACGAGCCAAGATAGCTCATCAGAAAATCGAGATCTTCAAGCCAACGATTGATGTCAGATATAGCGAGAGAGACGTTGTGTCGCACAATAAGCTTGCGCTCAAGGCTGTTCCTGTCGAGAACTCATACAGCATATTGCTCATGTCGCAAGGACTTGATGTGGTGGCAATCGACGAAGCTCAATTCTTCGATGACGGCATAGTAGATGTGTGCAACAAATTAGCTAATCAGGGTATTCGTGTCATTGTTGCTGGCTTGGATATGGACTTTTTGGGCAATCCTTTCGGACCAATGCCTCAGCTCATGGCAGTAGCCGACTCGATCTACAAGACTCGTGCTATTTGCGTGCATTGCGGACGTTTGGCAAACTATTCTTACCGCACTGTCAAGGGCGAACAGCAAGTCATGCTCGGAGAGATGCAGGAATATGAACCATTATGTCGTATCTGCTATCAAGAAATGATGGCAAAGAAATAATTTCTCTTGAAACACATTGTTATCTTTTTGAATTACAGCCAGTCAAGGCTCGATAATCCTGTCTATCGACTCTTCGCTACAGAATCGCTGTATCGAAGAAATGTGTCGTTGCTGTTTCTCAACAAGCCCATCGACGAAAGAGAATTGCAGCATGAAGTGACTGAGTTGCGCAAGAAACAGAAGACTCTCGACGATATCACCTTCCACGTTTGTGCCGACTTTGTGAGAAATAATGAAGGAGCAGCAATAGTTTCGACTATCATGCTCATTCGCAAGTTATATAAGGCTAATGTGGAAAGCCACTATCCTATCTTTGTCTATGGTCAGATGCCACATATGCTCAACACCGATGAAATGTCGCGCAAGTCAGTCTGGCGCAATCTTGTGCAGCTCAACAATGCGGTAGCCGATCATCTTGAGTGCCGTCTGCTCACCAATGTATATCTCTATAACGACGAGTCGCAGCGTTCACTTGCCGAGTTTATTTTCTCGGTAACTCGTTGTGACATCTCTTTTGAGCGACTGTCGGTGCGCCTCCCTGTTCAGCAAGGCGATCTTTTTGGATTAGAAGGTTCTGGCAAGGAGTCGCTCGATTTTCCTCCAATATTTGGCAGTTTCAATACTTCTTCAATTTCATATCCCGAATATGAGTTGCGTGCACATCTTCGCCAATATTTTCTCTTGTCGGCTCTGCGATATGCTCTGCCCGAAGTCAATGAGACTCCTATAGAGTTGTGTAATGATGAGTCGCAACGCATCCTTTCGTTCGTGCCAATCCAGCCGATGCGCCTGTGTCTTCAGGAGGATTCGTTCCTCAATCTCAGTTATGATGAAACGACACAATGGCCTCGTGTCGATTCATTCTGGAGTGAAGGCGTGGAACTGCAGATGCAAGGGCTATCAGACTATCCGCGTGAAGACTGGCTTACCAAGATACGCCAGCGTGCAGATCTGCTGTTCCAAAGCCGTTTCCGCGATATTGGTGTCGATCATTTCTTCTTGCTCGAGGGCAAAAAGACTATCGACTATTGCAACCTCCTCAAATCCATTATTACTCAGGAGTTCAATAGTTCGATCAAGACAAACGCGTTGACTCCCGAGGCGCAGAAGACAATGGTGCGAGGTGTTGTCAATGTTCTCCAGCAGAAAGTGATTGAGATTCAAAACCTCAAGGCAGATACAGAAGAAACAATCAGCCAGATTGAAAACGAACTTGCCGACATCGCCAAACGATGGCATGGACTCAACATCTTCAATCGCATTATGCGCAAGGACAGCATCGTGCTTGAATCGTTCCGCGAGGCGTTGACTCGCTTGATGATCAAGAAGACACTTGTGCCTGGTTGCGACTTTGCTATCAAGTTGCTCAACGAACTCATCCCTGGAGTGTCGGCTCTCATTGAGCGTTGCGACGAATGCCATCGCATTCTGAGCGAGACGATGCGTCAAGTCGAGAGTTTCGTCAGCGAAACCAATCCGTCTGAGAAGTTTTCCATCTTCGGCAACAAAGAGCTTTCACAAACACATATTGCTATCGAAGCTGATAAAGACAGCTTGCTTGAAGAATATCAGCGCATAATGCTGACTGTTTACGACAATGGTACGATGATTTCTTCGGGCGACGATCTGCTTGCCATGATCAGGGAATCAGTTGCTGAAAGGGTCGATAGCTACCTCGATAAGCGCATCGACGCTTGCTCTATCCCTCCTCTGTTAGGTATGTCGGTATGCGAACGCATCAATCGTAATACCAGTTCGATTGGAGGCATAGTTGGATATATCGAGAGTATGAAACGCACTACACCTCTATCCATCAGCATAAAGAAGAGTTGTTCGGTGCCAAGCAAGTTCTTTGTCATCTCGTCTGACGAAATACAAGAAATTGAAGGTGTGGAACATCTCCCATCGGAAGACATCTCACACCTACAGTTGTTGCATGTCCGTTACGGCATGACACTCCAAGACTTAGATGGCTTTGCCGGACAACGTATGTTTGTCGAACCATCGATCTTCTGATGGATTGTCGGTTGGCATAAAGCATCGTGCAAATAGCCTCAGTTTAAGTAATGTATCTTCACTCGGTCCTTCACATGCCGATTTCTTGATACGTTTGGTTAATGCAGTAAATGTCTTATTCATAGGCAGACTCGTTTTTGTTTTATCTATCAATAAAACGCGAGTCTGCTTCTTTTATTGTTGATGTCTGACATTTTTTATACTGCCAACGAAATATTGTGGGCAATAGCCATCTTTCGCATATTCATCACCGCATATCTCACACGACCGAGAGCAGTGTTGATGCTGATTCCCAATGTTTCGGCAATATCCTTGAAACTCATGTTTTTGTAGAATCGCATGATCACTATCTCCCTCTGGTACTCTGGCAAGAACTGTATCATTCGACGGATGTCTTTCAGGACCTGGTTATAGCACACTGATTCTTCTTTCGATGGCGTATATTCATCGATGGCTTCATTGATAACCTTGTTGCTGAACATATCATACTCAACGTCACATTCATTGATTTGCTCAGCATTATTCTCACGACGGAAGACGTCGATCACTTTGTTGTGAGCGATGCGGAACAGGAACGACGAAAACTTGCCCGACTCATTGTAATGGCCCGACTTGATTGTAATAATAACTCGTGTGAAAGTGTCCTGAAAGATGTCTTCCGCTAAATCTCGATTCTGTAAGTTCGAGTGTATATAGAGATATAACTGTTTCTTATAGCGGTATAACAAAACATCAAATGCCTCGTTCACACCCTGCGCAAATTGAGCAACAAGCTCCTCGTCAGATAGATTCTTCATCTGTCTTTATTGTTTTAGTTAAATTGCGTAGAGATGTTCAATAGGCGATAAAATGAATTAAGTTTGTAAATTGTTTTGTCGAATGCAAAGTTCGTGATTTTTTCCGAAAGTTGTACACTCTATTGACACAAATGTCGATTTTTTTTATGTTTTCCCAATAAAAATAACTCTTTTTATAAAAAATAGGCAAAAATTTGAGTGACAAATTCAATAATTCTTTATTTTTGTAGCTGAAATAATATCATCAAAAAACATATAACAGATTACAATGGCAGTGTTATTGTAAAAAATTAAGACTTGCGAATTGTTAATATTAACATATATAATATATCAATATGAAACCAACTCTATTTGTTCTTGCTGCCGGTATGGGCAGTCGTTATGGTGGTCTCAAGCAACTTGACGGCCTTGGACCTAATGGCGAAACTATCATGGATTATTCCATCTACGATGCTATCCAAGCAGGATTCGGAAAGGTAGTTTTTGTAATCCGTCGTGTCTTTGAAGAGGATTTCCGCACAAAGATCGTATCAAAATACGAAGGACGTATTCCAGTTGAACTCTGTTTCCAGGATCTCAACAACCTTCCAGAGGGCTTTACTGTTCCAGAGGGACGTGAGAAGCCATGGGGCACTAACCATGCTGTGCTCATGGGTAAGGATGTCATAAATGAGCCATTTGCTGTAATCAATGCCGACGACTACTACGGAAGCGAGTCGTTCAAGGTTCTTGCCGACTATCTCACCTCTATCGAGGGCACTGAAGGCAACTATGCAATGGTTGGCTATCGTGTGAGCAATACTCTTTCTGAGGGCGGCACTGTGGCTCGTGGTGTATGCGAGACCAATGCTGAAGGTTACCTCACAAAGGTTACCGAGCGCACAAAGATTATCCGCGAAGAAGATGGTGTGATCCGTTTCATCGAACCTGAAGGAAAGGGCGAATTGGCAGAGAACACTCCTGTGTCTATGAACATGTGGGCTCTCACTCCTGATTACTTCAAGCATTCTGAAGAATACTTCAAGCACTTCCTTGCCGAACATGGACAGGAACTGAAGAGTGAATTCTTTATCCCACTCATGATCGACGAACTCATCAAGAGTGGAAAAGCAACATGCAAGGTGCTCGATACCCCAAGCAAGTGGTTTGGTGTAACTTATGCTACAGACAGACCTGCTGTCGTTGCCAAGTTCCAGGAGCTCGCTGATACAGGCGTTTATCCAAGCCCTCTCTTCAAATAAGCCTGTTATGTTTTGATAAAAAATAATTAAGTGCAATGCTCAATCATAAATACTGAGCGTTGCACTTATCTGTTTTCGACCAATCAATAAGAATAGATAGGTCCGTCACCGCCATCCTGAATCCACATCCCATGGCTATCGGTACAATGGTCATGGATTGTCTGCTTCAAGTCTTGATCGAGTGGCAACCATACGTCTGTGCAGTTTGGATACAAGCCTTGCTTAGGGTCTTTTTCTTGCTTGAGGAGTACCTTGCAAGAGATGTGTTCCTTCTGTTTTACGCTCAACGAGCAAAACCAATTATCAAGTTCTGATGTTGTCATAATAATAAGATATTTGAAGAATTATAAAGATTTGTTGTTTTGATGCGCAAATATAATAACAATTTTTGATGTTTTTTATGTTTTTTCGAAAAAAAACACTATATTTGCAATCGAATTTGTAAATATGTCGGCTTTCAGTTAGAATGACGACAATGAATAGAACATATACATTATCTACAACATAAAAACAAATATGGCAATCGTAGAAGGATTGAAACATACAAGCTCTCTTGTCGTTGATCAGCAACATTTGGCAAGTAATGTAGGCAGTGGCGACCTCGATGTATTGGCAACACCAATGATGATAGCTCTGATGGAAAATGCCGCAATGCTTGCTGTCGCACCAGAACTTGTAGAGGGACAATCGACAGTGGGTGGCATGATTTCTTCATCACACCTTAAGCCAACAGGCGAAGGAAACACAGTCACAGCAACTGCCGAACTCATCAAGGTGGAAGGACGTAAGCTCCATTTCAAGATATCAGCATCTGACAATGAGGGCGTGATTGGCGAAGGAGAACATCTTCGCTTCATAATCTCGAAAGAAAAATTCATGAGCAAGGTGAATAACAAGTGACAAATCATAGACTATCGACAGATTAATAAGGAAACATCTTATATATAATGATAAAGAATCTCATTTTTGACTTTGGCAAAGTACTTGTCGATTACGATTTCGAGGAATACTTCAGAAAACAGATACCTGATACTGAACGATGCAGAGCATTCGTTCCTATCCTCCAGAATGAGGACGTTCAGAATATGCTTGACCGAGAAGAAAAGCCTTTTGAGGAAGCTTTGCAGGAACTAATCGACCGACATAAGGATTTTGAACATGAGATACGGGTGTTCATGGAGCATTATCCCGAGATAGTGAAATGTGAAATGCCTGGGATGCGAAACCTCCTTTGCCTGTTGAAGAAAGAAGGCTATCGACTCTATGGTCTTACCAACTGGTGTTCCAAAGTTCACATCACAATGGCGCAGTATGAGATATTCAAGCTGCTCGACGGACAGGTAATCTCGTCGGAAGAGCATTTCATCAAGCCTGAGCCAGAGATTTACGAACGATTGTTTGCTCGATTCAATCTCAAGCCAGAGGAATGTATTTTCACAGACGACCGTCCTGAGAATATCGAAGGAGGACGAGCCTTGGGCATGGAGGGCATTGTGTTTCAAAATGCCGAACAATACGAACGCGAACTAAGAGAGATAATTGCAAAAACCGTATGAAAAGGTCATCGTTCAGTTCGTCTTTCCTTGGCAATGTCATCATCAGATCCCTTTCTGCTATGGCACAGGGTCTGTTTGCCTCTCTCCTCATTGGCACAATCATCAAGACCGTGGGTCAACAGATGAATTGGCCAATGGTTGTTGAAACCGGCTCGTTTGCCATGTCTATGGCAGGTCCAGCCATGGCAATATCTATTGCATACGCCTTGCATGCCACTCCATTGGTCGTATTCTCGATGGCGGCTGTGGGTTTGGCTGCAAATACTATGGGTGGTGCAGGTGGGCCACTCGCTGTTTTCATCATCTCACTTATCTCCACTGGTATCGGATATCTTGTCGGAGGACGCACCAAGATTGATATCCTCATCACTCCTCTTGTTACCATTGGTTCTGGTGTCGCCCTATCCTATCTGATGGCTCCTGCCATCGGTACAGCCGCAAGCAGTGTCGGCAATCTCATCATGTGGGCTACCTCTCAGCATCCTTTTATCATGGGCATACTGGTTTCGGTAATAGTCGGAATCACGCTCACCCTTCCCATCAGTTCTGCAGCAATATGTGCTGCATTGGGTCTCACTGGCTTAGCTGGCGGAGCAGCCCTCGCTGGCTGTTGTGCTCAGATGATAGGCTTTGCTGTGATGAGCATAAACGAGAATGGCCTCAACGGACTTGTCTCGCAAGGTTTGGGCACCAGTATGTTGCAGATGGGCAATATAGTGCGTAATCCACGTATTTGGTTGCCTCCAATCATAGTCAGTGCTATCACAGGACCATTGGCAACTTGTCTCTTCCAATTAGAGATGAACGGTCCTGCCATTTCATCTGGCATGGGTACTTGTGGACTCGTGGGTCAGATAGGTGTCTATACCGGATGGATGAGCGAAATTGCAGCAGGCACACGAGCTGCAATCACCACCAACGATTGGACAGTCCTCGCACTCATCTCTATTGTTCTTCCCGCCATTCTCACTCCGCTGATTGCCTATTTCTTCCGTCGGATTGGATGGATCAAGAAAGGAGATTTGAAAATCTCATAACCATAGACGAATGGGTTTATGTACGAGAGAAATAAAAATGTAACAGAATTGTAACATCAAAATAATGAGAAATGTAACAGAATTGTAATATCTTTGCATCTGTTAAGCGAACTACAAGACAGAATTTTCAGAAATCAATTTATCTTATATGGAAATTATCATTAATATTTTCTCATTGGTTGGCTCTCTTGCTTTGTTTCTCTATGGAATGAAGATCATGAGCGAAGGCCTTGAAAAGTTTGCCGGAGAGAAGCTTCGCGCAATACTCGGAGCCATGACCAAAAACCGCGTTATGGGTGTGATCACAGGTATCGGTATCACTGCCCTAATCCAGTCTTCTTCTGCCACTACGGTAATGGTTGTGAGCTTTGTCAATGCCGGACTCATGACATTACGCCAGTCGATCGGTGTAATCATGGGTGCCAATATTGGTACGACTGTTACGGCATGGATCATTTCAGCCATCGGCTTCAAGGTCAACATTTCAGCCTTTGCCATTCCTCTGCTTGCTGTTGGTCTGCCAATGATTTTCTCGGGTAAGTCGAAGCGCAAGAGTATTGGCGAATTCATCTTTGGTTTTGCCTTCCTCTTTATGGGTCTCACTTTCCTCCAGAATGCAGCCACTGCCCTCAATATTGGTGATATGGTAGCTGGTATGCTCGCCCATATCTCATGCGACTCGTTCTTTACAATCGTCATCTTTGTTATTGTCGGTGCTCTTGTCACTATGCTTGTTCAGGCTTCGGCAGCTACCATGGCCATCACTCTCATGCTCTTTGGCATGAATATCCCTGGCTTCGGATTCGAACAGGCCGCAGCCTTGGCTATGGGTCAGAATATCGGTACTACCATCACAGCCTTCATTGCTTCTTTCACTGCCAATACTCAGGCTCGTCGAGCTGCAATGGCTCATATGTTCTTCAACGTCTTCGGTGTGGTAGTTGTGCTTCTTGTCTTCTATCCTGCTTGTGATTTCATCAGCTGGTTGGTGACCGATGTTATGGGTGGTGACAACAATCCTCTCTTCAAGCTTTCGGCTTTCCATACGGCTTTCAATATCGCGAATACATTGCTGCTCATTGGCTTTGTCCCACAGATCGAGAAGTTTGTATGCACATTGTTGCCTGAACGCAACACCGATGAGCCAGAAAAGCTGCAGTTCATCACCACAGGTCTGCTTTCTACTGCCGAGCTCTCGTTACTTCAGGCTCGCAAGGAGATTGCTCTGTTCGGCGAACGCTGTCTCAAGTCGTTCAACTATGTGCAGAGTATGCACAATATCGATAAAGATGAAGACTTCACCAAGATATACGAGAAGGTTGAGAAATACGAGAAGGTTGCCGATAATATGGAGTACGAGATTGCTCATTACTTGCAGCAAGTGAGCGAAGGCCGACTTTCCGATGAGTCAAAGCATCAGGTATCACGTATGTTGCGCGAAATTGACGACCTTGAGAGCATTGGAGACTGCTGTCTTGGTGTTGCCCGCACTCTCTCGCGCAAGCGCACCAACTGCAAGGCTCATTTCACCGACACCCAGCTCTATAGTATCAAGCAGATGGAGAATCTCGTTTCTCAGTCTCTTAAGCTGATGATTGAAACTCTCAATCAGCCAGAGGGCGAAGGTCACGACATCAGCATGAACTATGCGGTGGAAAAGGAAATCAATAAACTCCGCAACTATCTGCGCACAGAGAATATCGAGAAGGTGTCACAAGGCGAATACGACTACCAGCTTGGTGCTTTCTATCTCGACGTGATCAACGGTCTGGAGAAACTTGCCGACTACGTTCTCAATGTTGTGAAGAGCAAGGCTCGTCATACAAGAATCTGAATCTAACAGTCAAACCTCCCCCAGGAGTAGTTTCTGCGGTGATGGTTCCTCGGTGAGCCAACACTACATTCTTTACTATTGCCAAACCAAGGCCTGTACCTCCCAGTTTGCGCGAACGTCCTTTATCCACTCGATAGAATCGTTCGAACAAATGTGGGAGGTGCTGTATTGGTACACCGCATCCATTGTCGGCTACAACAAATTCGCCATCTTTGTATGTGATGCTCATTCGTGTGGCACCTGTGGCATAGGCAATGGTGTTGTCAACCAGATTGCGAAACAAGCTATATATAGCACCTTCAGGCTCATTGAGATTCGAACTGATGATTATTCGTGAAGGCAGTTCGACGTTTTTCTCTATTCCCTTCTCTTGCAGCTGCAATGCCGTATCATCGAGCACGTTATTGATGATCGGGATGATGTCGATGAGATTTACAGAGTCGGAATTTCTCGTCAGAGCCGCAGGCATCTCATCGAGTTGTGTGAGTTGTGCCATGTCAAGCAGAAGCTTTGTCATTCGTGTACTTTGTGCATAACAACGTTCTAGGAAATGCTGTCGCTTGTCCTGTGGCATATCCGGATTGCTTATTATGCTTTCCAGATATCCGTGTATGCTGGCTGTCGGTGTCTTGAGTTCGTGGGCAGCATTCTGAGTGAGTTGGCGTTTGATGCGTTGTTTGTCTTCCTCGCTATGACGCAGTTTCCAGAATAGCGTGATGATGGTGTGCGAGATGTCTCCCAACTCGTCATCGGGCAGACGTCGTTCGAGTTCGTGGTCGAGCTCCTCTCCTCTTTCTGCCTTTACTGCAAACTCGCGCAGGTAACCGATATGGCGACTGATGCGTCTGGTGTTGAGATACAGTACAAAGCCAAGAAGCAGAGTCAGAGCAATGGCAAACAAGAGATATGCGTTATCGACTTTCAGCGAATCTGTCAGCTCGGTCGAATAAGGTACAGCCGAACGCACGATGAGATTGCCAAATCGTGTGGCAGAATAGAAGTATGTCTCGTGTGTCGATTGGCTAGTGCGCTTGATATCATATCCGTTGCCTTTGATCATTGCCTCTTTCACCTCTTCGCGCAACAGGTGGTTCGACTGCAACGAGTCAAGTTCTGTGCAGTTGTCGTGTATCACATTGCCATGGATGTCGATGACTGTCACACGCAGACGATCGATGACATGCGAATGCATATAATCGTCGAAAAGACTATCTCCCATTATACCTTCTTCACCCAACGACTGCATCATCTCGTAGTTATACATCTGTAGTCGTGAGTGCAGGATATCAATCTTGTAGTTCTTCTCTCGGTGGTACTGATATATGCTGAAGCAGATTGCAAAAACGAGGAAGATGCCACCGATACTGAAGAACAGATTCCTCTGAAACGAACGGATAACCATTTGATGTCAATCAATTTTCGAAATAATATCCATAACCCACACGGGTTTTGATCTGCTTGCCATATTCGCCAATCTTCTTTCTCAATCGGGTAATGTTGACATCGACAGTTCGGTCAATGACACATATGTCGTGTGGCCAGCAGCGGTCGAGCAGCTCTTCGCGCGTGAAGACTTTCTGTGGATTCATGAGAAACAGCAGCAACAGTTCAAATTCGAGCTTGGTCAGCTGAAGCGGTGTCCCATTGAGTGAGGCAGTCTTGGCACTTTGGTCAATTATCAGACCTTCGTACTTCACCTTGTCTTCTTGCACATAAGCGACATTCTTGTTGCGTCGCAATACTGCTGCCACACGCGCCTTGACCTCCTTGATGCTCAGCGGTTTAGCAATATAATCGTCTGCACCGATGTTCAGCCCCTTCACAATGTCGTCTTCTGTGTCGAGAGCTGTGATGAAGATGATTGGTATGTTTTCCCATTGTGGATTAGCTTTCATCTTGCGAGCCATCTCAAAACCAGACATCTCGCCCATCATGACGTCGAGCAATATCAGCGAAAAGTCTTTCAATGCCAATTCGAGTGCTTCTTCTGCCGAATTGGCAGTAGTCACTTCATATCCCTCTGTCTCAAGGTTATATTGCAGGATCTCGCAAATATCCTGTTCGTCATCTACGATAAGTACTTTCACGATGTCTTGTATTAAAAGATGTGTTGTATTAATGATTGAATGTCGATGCAAAGATAACCAATTATTGTTTATCATGATGATTTATTGCCAATATTGTAACAGCATAGTAACAAAAAAAGCCTGAGGTTACCCTCAAGCTTTTCATTTTGTCGCCAATTATTACATTTCGTTTATTTCTCATATACACCTTCGCGAGGCAAAGCCTTGTCGAGAGTAGCGATGCCAACTGTCATGATAGCAGTAGCAGTGGCAGCTTGCTCCATATAATCCTGGAACGATTTGTTGAGGATGTCATTCTCGGTGTGCCATATCTCTTGATATTCGAATCCATAGCCATTGATGTCGGCATTGCGAAGTTCGACACAAGGCACTCCCTTCATGCCGAATACCGTAGCATCCGTGCCACCCATCTTGCTCACTTTGCGACGAGGAGCAGATTTATCTACCTTGAACTCGAAGTCCCAAAGATTGGTCATTGGCTCTGCTATTTTCTTGATGTCGTCGTACCATGTTTCTGGCACATTCATGCCTACACATGCTGTAGGACCGCCATCTCGGTTAAAGAGATTCACTATCTTGTCGATTTCTTTTTCATGCTTCTTGCAGTAAGCCTGTGCACCCCATAGGCCAAATTCTTCTCCAGCGAAGGCTACAAACTTGATGGTGCGCTTTGGCTTTACACCGCTGTTGGCAATCAGATGAGCTGCACCAAGCACCACTCCAATGCCTGTGCCGCAGTCAACGGCTCCTGTGCCAGCATCGAACGAGTCGAGGTGACCAGAGATGATTACAGTCTCGTCGGGTTTATTGGTACCTGGGATTGTAGCCACTACATTATACCATTTGATTGGTCCTGGACGGAAATGATTGCGGATGTCAAATTCAAGCCAGATGTCTTTCTTGCCCTTGACAGCATCGTAAATCTTGCGATACTGAGCAGCATCGAGCTTGATGTCGGCATGATGAGGAAGCTGGTCGAAACTGAATGAAGAGTCTTCCATCATCGGACGGTCGTAGAGCACGCGTATTGGAGACTCTGAGCTCTGGATGAAACCAAGTGCTCCAGCTTCAATCAGTTCGCGTGCATAAAGCCCTGGACGGCTCTTTGTTGGATCGATGTCACCTGGATCGGGACGTCGGCCTTCCTCGCGTGCTTTTTCCATCACCTTCCTGTTCTGTGCTTCTATCGAGTCGTTCTCGGCCTTGATTTTGTTGCGGATGGAGTCTTCCTGTGCATTGAAATAGATTGGCCAGCCACTGTTGGTGCCGCTCACCAGAACCCATGCTCCTTTGACTTTGCCTTTGATGGCTTCAAACTCTCGCCGGCTCTGTGGCTCTATCACGACGTGTCCTCTCACACGGCCTGGAGTGCCCGATGTGCACGATGGTGTGGCAAAGTGCAGTTCCTCGTTGACAGCACCCATAGCCTTGCCAAACCATGGACCTCGGTCGAAGCCAACAGGCACGGTGCCTCCTTCTTCAAGATGTGCCTCGATGCCAAGTTTCTTGAATTCGTTGATTATCCATTGTGCAGCAGCTTCGTATGCCGAGCTGCCCAACAGACGTCCGCCAAAGCGGCTGGTCATTGTCGAGAGATAGTTCCATGTCTGATTGTCGGTTGTGCCGAGTTCGGCAATCTTCTTCTCTGCTTTCATGTCTTGCGCATTTGCGCCAATTGCTGCAACCGAGATGAGGCCTGCAGCAAACAATTGTCTAAATTTCATGCTTGTGATTAAATATATACCCAATAACATCGCAAATGTAAAGATTATTCTTATTTCTACAAAATTTATGCAAATAAAATTATCATTTTTTCATCATTTATTCATATATTCGTTCAATATGATATTTGATATATGTAAAATAGAACGGCAAAAACATGGTGTATAACATATTTTCGAGTATTATTTGTAAATATTTATTAAAAACATGTCGAAAAATTTGGAAGTCAAAACTAAAGGCTTTATATTTGCCTTGACAATCTGCTACGAGTCATTCGTCAGTTTGCCAGTACTACTAATTATTAACATTAAAGGAGGTTTTAGCATGAAGATCACGATTCAGTCAATTAAGTTTGACGCTACTGAAAAGCTTACTGAATACACAGAAAAGAAAGTTGGAAAACTTGAGCGTTTTATTGATGCAGAGACAGCAGAGGTTGTTTTCAAGGTCACAAAGCCTCAGACTGCCAACAATAAGGAAGTAACATTGAAGATCGGAGGTCTTCACGCTGAGAAGGTCGCCGATACTTTCGAAGAAGCAATCGATGGTGTTGTCGATGCTATCAAGACTCAGATTGAAAAGAAAAAAAACAAAGTTTGATGGTTAGACTCATCACAATTTCTCATAAAGTAGTTTATTATTAATAACCCAATCCTGAAAGGATGTCATGTTTCAAATGATGCCTTTCAGGATTTTGTTATATGAAGACAACCAATTTGGAATATGAAAAAAATAAAATAGCGCATCAATACCTGACGCGCTATCTTTTGCTACAAAAACTTTTTGTCTAATTAATTCTAAATGATATAGATCGACTTTCACAAGCAAATCCTATATCGTGTTTTCTATAGTGGAAATTTAAGATTATTAAGATGGTTGTGCTTTCAAGTAAATCTACTTTGCTTTACTTGATTGTGTTGCAAAGATACAGCAAAATATAACAATGGCAAAGATTATTAATCGAAAAATACCGAAATATGTTGCATAACATATTATTTCATCATGCCATTATGTTATATAACATATTGTTTCGCTTCTATGCTCGGTAAAAAAAAGAAAGGCTGCAAGGATAACCCCTGCAACCTTTCTCAAAAAAAATCTTATAAGTAACCTATAACCTATTATTTCTTGAAGTAGCGGTTGAACAAGCCCTGGAAACCAGCACCATGACGAGCCTCATCCTTTGCCATCTCATGAACTGAATCGTGGATAGCGTCGAGGTTGAGCTTCTTTGCAACCTTTGCAATTTCCATCTTGCCAGCGCAAGCGCCTTCCTCAGCGAGCATACGCTTCTCTACGTTAGTCTTGGTATCCCAAACTACCTCACCGAGCATCTCAGCGAAACGTGCAGCGTGCTCAGCCTCCTCCAAAGCATAACGCTTGAAAGCTTCTGCAACTTCAGGATAACCCTCACGATCAGCCTGACGGCTCATTGCAATGTACATACCAACCTCTGTGCACTCACCCATGAAGTGATCCTTCAAGCCCTGACGAACGAAGTCGCCCTCCTCACCTGCAGGAATAGCAGACTGAATACCGAGCTCATGCTCTGTTACGAACTGAAGACCCTTATCTTCTTCCATCTTCTTGAACTTTGAACCTGGAACTTTGCACTGAGGGCACTGTTCTGGTGCGGTATCACCTTCGTGAACATAACCGCAGACTGGACAAATCCATTTAGCCATAATTGTATCTGTTTTTTGTTATTTTGTTAATTACTAATTTTTTTCGGTGCAAAGATAAATATTTATTTTTAATTTCCAACAATTATCATTGCAATTATATGGTAGATTTATGCATTACTACCATTTTTTGATAATATTTAGCGATTTTTTGGTTCAATTATCACCATTTATTATGATTTTTACATCTATGACCGGTTGTTTTCAGCCATGTTTTGTTGTTGTCTGAGGTGTGAGTGCTGTTTGTGCATACTATCTGCTTTTTATCGTTAAGAGCTGTTGTTTTGTCACATCTTTTCCCATAATGCACTGTCTCGCCAAAAAAACGTGATTATTTTCACAAAAATTTGATATTATATATAAATATATGTGTTTTTTTTCATAACTTTGTTTTCTGTAAATCCCAAGGTTCATGGGAGAGAACAGAAAATTACACGCAAGATAATAACTAAACAACATGAATTTTTTAGAAGAAAAGATCCTGACCGATGGGGTCATCAAGGAGGGCAACATCCTCAAGGTGGATAGTTTCCTTAACCACCAGATCGATATCGATATCATGCGCCAGATGGCATACGAGTTCAAACGTCGATTCCAGGGTGTGGAAGTGAACAAGATTCTGACTATCGAGGCAAGCGGTATTGCCATCGCCACTCTGCTTGGCAATCTCTATGACGTGCCTGTGGTTTTTGCCAAGAAGAGCGAGACTGCCAACAGCACAGACGATAAGTATATCTCGCACGCCTATTCATTCACCCACAAGAAGAATAACAATGTCTTCATCTCGAAGCCCTATCTCCACGATACCGACAAAGTGCTCATCGTCGATGACTTCCTTGCCGATGGCGAGGCTGCCCATTCGCTCATCGACCTCGTGAAACAGGCTGGTGGCAAGGTGGCTGGCATAGGCATCGCTATCGAGAAAGGACAGCAGAAGGGTGGCGCCACTCTGCGTAGCGAGGGCTATCAGGTCGAGTCGATCGCCATCATCGAGAGCATGGACTGGCAGACTCAAACCATCAAGTTCCGCCCTCAGCCTGTGAAAGAACTGACCAACACCAATCTCAAACCTCAATAACGTTATCCTATTATGGCATCAATTTACGAACTCGACGGACGAGTGCCTGTCCTCAGGGCCATTCCTTTCGGCTTGCAGCACGTGCTCGCCATGTTTGTGGCAAACATCACTCCCATCATCATCCTGGCCAATGTCGTGGGCATAGGCACCGCGACGAGCAGTGCTCTGGTCCAGAACTGTATGATCATCGCGGGTATCGGTACCTTGGTGCAGCTCTATCCTATCTGGCGCATTGGCTCTCGTCTGCCTATTGTCATGGGCATCAGCTTCACCTTCCTCTCGCTCGCCATTGCCATTGCCACAACCCAGGGCATGGGCACGTTGATGGGTGCAGTCATCGTCGGCGGTCTGGTCGAAGGCTGTCTGGGTCTCTTCCCTAACAAGTGGACCAAGCTCATTCCTCATGTCGTAGCTGCCACAGTGGTTACTGCCATCGGGTTCTCTCTCCTGCCTATCGGTGCCAACAGCTTTGCCGGTGGTCAGGGAGCAGCAGATTTCGGAAGTGTCACCAATTGGATCATCGGCAGTGTGACTCTCCTTGCTTGCCTTGTCACCCAGGTCTTTGCACGCGGATTCCTGCGTTCGCTCTCTGTCCTCGTCGGACTTGCAGTCGGCTATGTCCTTTCTGTCTGTATGGGAGTAGTTGATTTCAGTGCTCTCAATCAGGTCGATGTAGTGGCTCTTCCTTCGTTCATGCCTTTCACCCCAGAGTTCCATCTCGATGCCATCCTTGCCATCGTTTGCGTCTATCTAGTCTCTGCCACCGAGACCATTGGCGATACCTCAGCTATCTGCTCAGGAGCCCTTGGCAGAAACGTGCATAAGCGAGAGATGGGGTCGTCGGTAGCCTGTGACGGATTCGTGAGCACTGTAGCAGGATTGTTCGGCTGCACTCCTATCACCTCTTTCTCTCAGAATGTAGGTCTCGCTACAATGTCGAAGGTCATCAACCGCTCGACCATTGCCGTAGGTGCTGCCATCATGATCATCGGCGGTCTCTTCCCTGCGGTCGGCACCATCCTCACCACCATTCCTCAGCCAGTGCTGGGCGGCTGCACCATCATGATGTTCGGCAGCATCCTCTTCGCGGGGTTCGGTATGTTGGCAAAGTCGGGCTTCTC
>SAMEA3663273__coassemble_142_pt1 | contig 17067 bp, 10 predicted proteins | sample SAMEA3663273__metabat2_low_PE_017 | metagenome-assembled genome bin SAMEA3663273 (sample SAMEA3663273) | pig gut metagenome | biome: pig gut; feature: pig-associated habitat; material: faeces | place: China | collected 2013
CATATTTGTTGAAGACATCGAGTGTGAACTGAAACGGATCGTCGCCTTCGATGTTAGTGATGGCGATTATGAGAGCCTGAACACCGGTGTTTTTTTCAAGTCTGAGCAATACGGAGTCGATGGCAGAAATGGTTTCACGGTTGAGGATGCCATCGGGATTAATGACACGCGAATACGTGATAGCCACACGATCGACAGGCAGGTTGTCGGGGTTATAGACCTTCGCATGAGCTACAAGCGAAAAGGTCAGGAGAAACAAAGTAATAATCCTCTTCATCATATTGATAATTATATGCCAATGAATCCATAAAGAACCAATCCAACGACTCCACAGCCGATGATGGAGTAGATTGGGTTCCAATGATATTTCTTCGAACCTACGAAGACCACAAGAGCGATGATGACGCTGATGACGAACTGCAGTGTCGATTGGCTGTAGTCACCGAAGTTGGCAGTGGTCATAAGGCTGAGTACAGCAGAGGCTAGCAAGCCAATGATGGCTGGTCGGAGAGTGGCGAAGATGCATTTCTGCACGATCGAGTTCTTATACTTGAGAATGAGCTTGCTGACAAGGATCATCACCATGAAGGGCAGCCATAGAACACCAAAGGTGGCAAGTGCCGAACCTAAGATGCCCATCAGCTGCAACAGGTGAGGAGAGTCGGCCAACAAAACCTGCATCTCGGCATCGTTCATCACGGCAGTATAGCCCACATAGGTTGCACAGTTGATGCCGATAGGACCTGGGGTCATCTGCGAGATTGCGACAATATCTGTAAACTCTGTTTCGGTCATCCACTGACGGTCGGCCACCACTTCTGCCTGTATGAACGACAGCATGGCATAGCCGCCACCGAAGTTGAACAAGCCGATATGGGAAAAGACCAGAAACAGTTTAAGTAATATGCTCATTTTTCTCTTGTCTTTTGTAAGTATTTGCCATAGACATATCCGCCAAAACCAGCTCCAAAGATGATCCATACAGGCGAGAGTCCGAGTGCCCAGATAAGGATGGTGCTGACCACTGGAATCCACAGATTGCTCATCTTCAGCTTTGCTGACTTTGCCATTGAGAACACTGGCATGGCAATGAGGGCGACAACGGCAGGACGGATTCCCTTAAAGATAGCTTCGACCCACACATTGTCCTTGAATGCACTGAAGAAGAAGGCAATCAGCAGGATGATGACAAACGAAGGAAGGATATTGCCGAGGGCACTGATGATGGCACCCTTCAGACCAGAGACCTTATAGCCGATATGACTTGCCATATCGACAGCAAAGATGCCTGGAGTGGCCTGACTCACTGCAAGGATGTCGAGAAACTCTTCCTTCGTCAGCCATTTGTTCTTTGTCACTATTTCTGACTCCATGATTGGCACCATAGCCATGCCGCCTCCGATGGTGAATCCGCCAATCTTGATGAAAGTCAGAAATAGCCGTTTGTTGATATCGTTCATTTACTTAACCTGTGAACCTGGCTTGACAGGATGCTCGACAGTTGTGACACTGATTGAACCGTCGAAGTTCTCGGCTGAAAGTATCATGCCCTGGCTCTCGATGCCCTTCATGACACGAGGAGCAAGGTTGGCAATGAAGAGAACCTGCTTGCCGATGAGATCCTCTGGGTTGTACCAAGCCTGAATACCTGAGAGAATAGTGCGAGGTGTGCCACTGCCATCGTCGAGAGTGAACTTGAGGAGCTTGTCGCTCTTCTTCACCTTCTCGCATGCTGTGACTGTAGCTGTACGGATGTCGAGCTTTGCGAAGTCATCGATGGTGCAGAGTTCGCCCACTGGCTTTGCCTTGTAGTTCTGCTCTGCCTCCTCGAGTGCTTTCTTGTCGTTCTCGGCCTTGATTCGCTCCAGACGGTCGAGCTGCTTCTGGATTACGTCATCTTCGATCTTCTCGAAGAGCAGGACAGATTCGCCCAGTTTATGACCTTCGGCAAGAAGGTCGGTACGTCCGAGGTTGTCCCATTCGAACGACTCCATGCCGAGCATTGTGCGGAGCTTGGCAGCACTGAATGGCAGGAATGGCTCGAAGGCAATGGCAAGGTTGGCAGAGATCTGGAGTGCGAGGTTGAGGATGGTAGCCACACGACCCTCATCGGTCTTGAAGAGCTTCCAAGGTTCGGTCTCGGCAAGATACTTGTTACCGATGCGTGCCAGCTCCATGGCCTGCTTCTGTGCGTCACGGAACTTGAAATTGTCGAGCAATGACTCAACATCCTCCTTGACAGTCTTGAACTCATTGAGAGTTGACTTGTCATAGTCGGTCAGTTCGCCACAGGCTGGCACCTTACCGCCGAAGTACTTCTCGGTGAGCTTCATCGCACGGTTGATGAAGTTGCCGAAGATAGCTACGAGCTCGTTGTTGTTGCGTGCCTGATAGTCCTTCCACGTGAAGTCGTTGTCCTTGGTTTCAGGAGCATTGGCAGTGAGCACATATCGGAGCACATCCTGCTTTCCAGGCATGTCCTCGAGATACTCGTTGAGCCATACGGCCCAGTTGCGAGAAGTTGAGATCTTGTCGCCTTCGAGGTTGAGGAACTCGTTAGAAGGCACGTTGTCAGGCAGGATATAGTCGCCATGAGCCTTGAGCATTGCAGGGAAGACGATGCAGTGGAAGACGATATTGTCCTTGCCGATGAAATGGATCATGCGGGTGTCGTCGTCCTGCCACCACTTCTGCCATGTGCCATATTGCTCAGGGTTGGCATCGCAAAGCTCCTTGGTGTTGGAGATATAGCCGATAGGAGCATCGAACCACACATAGAGCACCTTGCCTTCAGCACCTTCGACAGGCACAGGTATGCCCCAGTCGAGGTCGCGAGTCACGGCACGAGGCTTCAAGCCGCCATCGAGCCAGCTTTTGCATTGGCCATAGACATTAGAACGCCACTCCTTGTGGTCGTCGAGGATCCACTTGCGAAGCCACTCCTCATGCTGGTCAAGAGGGAGATACCAGTGCTTGGTGCTCTTCTTGACGAGAGGGTTGCCGTTGACGGCATTGTATGGGTTGATTAGCTCATCGGGCGAGAGTGTTGCGCCACACTTTTCACACTGGTCGCCATAAGCACCGAGTGCATGGCAGCGGGGACATTCGCCACGAATGTTGCGGTCGGTGAGGAACTCGTGGGTCTCTTCGTCGTAGAACTGTTCGGAAGTCTGCTCAACGAACTTGCCTTCATCATAGAGCTTGCGGAAGAAGTCGCTGGCAAACTTGTGGTGAGTCTTGCTTGTTGTGCGGCTGTAGATGTCGAACGAGATGCCGAACTTCTCGAACGAGTCCTTGATGAGATAGTGGTAGCGATCGACCACATCCTGAACGGTAATGCCTTCCTTGCGGGCGCGGATAGTCACTGGAACACCATGTTCGTCGGATCCGCCAATGAAGAGAACCTCCTGCTTCTTGAGGCGAAGATAGCGCACATAGATATCTGCTGGCACATATACACCTGCCAAGTGTCCAATATGTACAGGACCATTGGCATAGGGCAGTGCTGATGTAACGAGAGTACGTTTAAACTGTTTGTCCATATAATGTTAAGTTATTTGTTGTCGATGATGTCGATTAGCTCTTCGTAATACTGACGTGAATTTGAAAGACGCGGAATCTTGATCTGTCCGCCGAGCTTGCCTTTCTTCTTCTTGAGCCATGCCGAGAATGTGCCAGAAGGAGCCGAGGTCAGCTGAAGGCGATCGAGGAATATGCCCTTGTAGCGCTTTGCCTCATAGTCGGAATTGACCTTCTGAAGGTTCTGGTCGAGCATGTTGGCGAATGCCTCAAGATCGGAAGGGGCTTTGGCAAACTCGATGATCCAGGAGTGATGGCCTTTCTTGTTGTCGGATGCGAAGGTGGGGGCAGCCGTATAATCGGAGATCTCTGCACCTGTGGATTTGCAGGTCATTGCAATGGCTTCGTCGGCATTCGATACCATGAGTTCCTCGCCAAAGGCATTGATAAACGCCTTGGTGCGTCCGGTGATGAAGAACTTGTATGGGTCCTTCTGGGTGAAGCGGACGGTATCACCGATGATGTAGCGCCATAGTCCAGGGGTCGTGATGACCATCGCATAGTTGCGGCCTATCTCAACATCCTTCAGTGGGATGGCCTTCATCGAAGTAGTATCGTCGCTGAACTCATCCATCGGGATGAACTCGTAGAAGATACGGTTGTCGATGACGAGCTGCATTGCCTTGTCGTCCCATGAGGACTGTATGCCGAAGAATCCTTCAGAAGCATTGTAGGTCTCGAGATAGTGCATTTTGGCTGATGGAATAAGCTTCTCATACTGGTCGCGATATGGACCGAAGGCAATGCCACCGTGGAAGAAGACCTCAAGGTTGGGCCATACTTCGGTGATGTCGTTGGCATTCTTCTGACGGAGCACCTCCTTGAGGACCCCCATCATCCAGCTTGGGACACCCGAGATCGAAGTGACATTGACGTCCTTGGTGTGTTCGACCAGGGCAGGCAGTTTCTTCTCCCACTCCGACATAAGGGCTGTTTTCTTGTCGGGAGTGCGGATGTAGTTGACAAAAGGAGTGACATTCTGGATGAGACAAGCCGAGAGATCGCCACACTTGATGCCCTGAGGCAGGTCTTTCTCATCGGCGAAACTGCCGCCGAGGATGAGACCCTTGCCCTCGAACATCTTTGACTTCGGGTTGAGCATCAGATAGATGATTGCACTGTCTGTGCCTCCACGATAGTGAGTGTGGGTCAAGGCATAGTCGGTCACGGGGATGAACTTCGACTTGTCGCTCGTGGTGCCGCTCGACTTGGCAAACCATTTGCAAAGCCCTGGCCAGAGCACGTTCTTCTCGCCCTGGAGCATCCGCTCGATCCACGGCTTGATCTCGTCGTAGGTCACGAGAGGCACTGTCGCGGAGAATCGCTTGTAGTCAAAACCGGCATCAGAAAAGCCATACTGCCTTCCGAAAGCTGTGCGACGGGCGCGGTGGACGAGCGCATCAAGCTGCTCCTGCTGAATCTCGGCAGCATGAGAGGCATATCGCTTGATCTGACGCAAGCGACGCGAGAATGCTACTTTATTTATGATCTGTGTAATCATTTAGCTTTTTGTTCTTCTGCCTCGGCGTACTGTCGTAGGGGCAGCATTCTTGGCAGCTTCGATAATCTCAATACATTCCTCGTAGCTGATGGCCTGCAGATCCTTGTTGTGAGGGAGCTTGTAGTTCTTGCCCTCCTTCGAGAGATAAGGACCATACTGACCATTGATCATCAAGAGAGCAGGATCTTCGTCGAAACGACGCATGATGCGGCTCTCGTCGAGCTTGTGCTTGTCTTCAATGAGCTTGACAGCCTCGTCATAGGTCAGCTCTGTTGGGATCAACTCCTTTGGAATGGTGATGCTCGTCTTGCCATGGCTGATATATGGACCGAACTTGCCAAGGCGCACGATGATGGTTTCGTCCTGATATTCGCCAAGCTCGCGAGGCAGGTCGAACAGCTTCAGAGCTTCTTCGAGCGTGAGTGTGGTGATCGACTGATTCTTCTGAAGAGCTGCGAATCGAGGCTTATCGACCTCGGTGGCAGTGCCGATCTGCACCACAGGACCGAAGCGCGAGATCTTGACACTCACTGTATGTCCAGTCTTCGGATCCTTGCCAAGGATGCGTTCGCCGGCTTTCTGTGCCGAACGTTCTTCGATGGCAGTGTTGACGAGCGGACGGAAGACCTCATAGAACGAAGCGATACAGTCGGTCCAGCTTTCTTCGCCTTCAGCAATCTTATCGAACTGGTTCTCGATGTTGGCAGTGAAGTTGTTGTTGATGATATTAGGGAAATGTGATACGAGGAAGTCGTTGACCACGATTCCGATGTCGGTAGGAAGGAGCTTGCCTTTCTCTACACCTACAGTCTCTGACACCTTCGATGACTTGATCTTGTTGTCCTTGAGGGTGAGTCGCGTGAGCTGAATCTTCTCAGCGGGCTTATCGCCCTTAACAACATAGTCGCGTTGAAGGATAGTAGTGATGGTTGGGGCATAAGTAGATGGACGACCAATGCCTAATTCCTCCATTTTCTTGACAAGGCTTGCCTCAGAGTAACGCTGGGGATGCTGGGTGAAGCGCTGAGTAGCCTCGGCAGAACTGAGTTTGAGCGACTGGTTGAGAGCTACCAACGGAAGGAGAGAAGAAGCTGATTGGTCGTCATCTTCATCTCGTGACTCCATATATACCTTTAGGAAACCATCGAACTTGATAACCTCACCAGTAGCCACGAATAGCTCGTCGATACCATCGGCACTTATCTCGATTATAGTTTTCTCAATCTGAGCATCGGCCATTTGAGACGAGATAGTGCGCTTCCAGATCAGGTCATACAGACGACGTTCTGCCGCTGTCCCCTCGATGGAGGTCTTGTCCATATAAGTAGGACGAATAGCCTCGTGAGCCTCTTGAGCGCCTTTCGACAGAGTTGTGTATTTGCGAATCTGAAGATACTCTTCGCCCATAAGCTCGATGATTTGCTTCTTGGAAGCACCAAGACAGAGAGAAGAGAGGTTGACAGAGTCAGTACGCATATAGGTGATGAGACCTGATTCGTAGAGGCGCTGGGCAATAGACATTGTCTGCGAGACGCTGAAATGCAGTTTGCGCGATGCTTCCTGCTGCAAGGTCGAAGTGGTGAAAGGAGGAGCAGGAAAGCGCTTAAGCGGACGTGTCTGGATGTCAGATACCACAAACTGTGCATTCTTGCACTTCTCAAGGAAGGCTCGAGCTTCTTCCTCGGTCTTGAATCGTGTCGAGAGCTCGGCATTGATGACAACAGGCTTGTTATCCTTGTCAAATGTGGCAAAAGAGCCAGTGATACGATAACTCTCTTCCGACTTGAACTCCTGTATTTCGCGTTCACGCTCTACAATGAGGCGTACGGCAACGCTCTGTACACGTCCTGCCGAGAGCTGTGGCATGACCTTGCGCCAGAGGATAGGAGAGATCTGATAACCCACGATACGATCAAGCACACGACGAGCCTGCTGTGCATTGACGAGATTGATGTCGATCGAACGAGGCGACTGGATGGCATCAAGGATTGCCGATTTGGTGATTTCGTGAAAGACGATGCGCTTGGTCTTGGACTTGTCGAGACCGAGCACCTCCGACAGGTGCCAGCTGATAGCCTCTCCCTCGCGGTCTTCATCGGATGCCAGCCATACGGTCTCTGCTTTCGCAGCCGCAGACTTAAGTTCCGAAACAAGACTTTTCTTATCGTCAGGGATAACATATATCGGAGAAAAACCATGTTCAATATCAACGCTCATCTCATGATCACGCAAGTCACGGATATGACCGTAGCTTGATGTCACTTTGTAATCCGTTCCAAGGAACTTCTCGATAGTCTTTGCCTTGGCAGGAGACTCAACGATAACAAGATTTCGTGTCATTATGTATATCTTTTCAAATTAATTATTATTGCTCGAACAAATTTAGTCGCAAAAATAAGATAAAAAACCGGATGTTGTATCGACAACACCCGATTTTCTTATTAATAATGTATTTTTTTAAAATAATACATCTTAAATAGGCAAATCTGCTATACAAGTCGTGCAGTTTTCTTGCCATATAGTTAGAATATCCATTTGAAACCACCGTGTATATTGATTTTCTGTGCAGGAACGCCCGCCCACAGCTGATATTCTTTGTTCAGAAGGTTCTTGCCATAGACAAAGATATTCAGATTATTCTTGAGCTGGTAATCGGCTCGGATGCTTAGGTTGAGGATATTCTCAAGGTCAACGTCAGTCTCATACTTCCTTAACGGTTCTCCCGATGATATAACATAGTTTGTGCAATATACCATCTCACGACCAATGCCACCATCAATGCCGAGGTCGAGCGAGAGCTTTGAAGTAGGATTACTAAGGAAGTGAAGGCCGACATTCAGTTTTTCGCCACCAAAGCGTGGGTTGGAGTTGAACTTCACGTTTGCCTTGGTCTTAAAATATTTGCTGTACTCATAATCCATGTAAACCCCAGCCTTGAACTCAAATTCATCGTCCTGGACAAGCTGTGCGAATGTATCTGTCATTTCGGCATCCAGACGGTCGCCTATCAGCGCTGCTTCGATATAAGCTCCATAATGGTACAATCCATTGTCGTTGTTCTCATAGCCGAGAGTGACGTCAAACAGAGTACCCTCTTGTTCATAGTCCCACAAGTTGGAAGCCATAGGCATGACAGAAAGCATATCGTAGAGCGCATAGCGAGATACGCCAGCCTTAGCATTTATATAGAATCGAGACAGGCTCGTTGAGCTAAACCTGCTGTATTCGATTTCAGGCATACAGGTGAAGTAGTTTTCTTCTCCAAACTGCATTCCGAGATTTAGTGCTACTGTGAAACTCTTCTCATCGTCGTCATACCAGCCATATTTTCCGCCAAGTCTGATTGAGTTTTCAGAAGTGCCGAATAGATCCTCAGCATCGCGATAATACTGAATGTCGAGAGAAAGGTCATTGACATCATAGATAACACCTGCACCTAAACGGCCAGCCTTCTGCTTGGAATCTTCATTCAATGAACGAATGTCGTACAAAAAGTCATTTCCATTGTTAAGATCAGGACTGACTATTTCAGCAGGAAATAATTTCATGTTCATCATATTATAATTGCGTCCGCCTGCGCATATATATGCACGCACACGAGATGAATTGAGGAAGATATGGTCGTAACCAAACTTGACATCACCAATCATCATGCGGCTTTCCCAAGTGCCGGATGATAGATGTCCCTTCTCTGAGCTTGTCGTGGAAGGGGAAAATACAGCGTATGGCAGGTCAAGATCGCCTTTTGTCGCAAAGCCATTGAGTTCGGCAAAGAAGTCCTTGTATGCCACACCAGCCTTGAGGTCGGCATTGATGTAGTTGCCTGCACTGAATTGAATGAATCCGTTTTGAGGATTATGGGTTGCTACCACTTGTCCAGCAGGCATTTTTCCGATCTCTGTACTTGTTGCAGTTGGAGCAAGCCAGTCGGCATATCGGGTTGCAGACTTCTTAAACTTAATCTCTTCTTGTTGAGGCTGTTGATCAATTTTGTTGGCATCACGCACAATAGGAGAGAAGTCGCGTTCGACGACCATCGATTGCTGGAGTGTCGAGTCTTTCTGTGCATAAGAAACAGAAGAGACAAACGACAATGAAAATACAAATAGAATATTATATATCTTTTTCATAATCATTCTGATAAGAGGTTTGACAAGCGTTGTTCGATCATCGACTGAATGTCATCATTTTCGGTATAGTTTGACTTCAAGCTCTTCAGATATTCGGTAGCAGTGAATGTGTCTTCATTCTTTACCGATATGTCTGACATCAAGATAATTGCACGAGCAAGCCAATACTGATGAGAGGAGCCTTGCTGGATGAACTCATTAACTGTCTTTAACGAAGCATCAACATTACCCGAGTCGAAGAACCTTTGAGCAAGTAGATATTTTGCTTCAGAACCTGCTTCTGTGCGAGTATCGGCACTACAAGCCTCTAAAAGGTTGGTAGCATCAGTCAACTGGTCTTTTGCAAAATAAGCTTTTGCCGCCATGAGTTGTATCTTCTGAAGGTCTCGAAAATCTATGTTTTCGTTGCTTAGTCGATTATAGATATCGATAACTTTCTGATGCTCACCATTGGCAAGAGCAACTGGCATTTCTGCAAATAGATTATTGGTTGATAAAGTCTTGAGGTCTTGGAGCGCAGAGAGAGCTTCTTCTGTATTTGGATATTTCTCTGCCACCATCTCGTATGTCTTTTGTGCTTTATCAGTTTGACCGATACTATTGTAGGTCATGGCCAATTGAACCGCTGCCTGCGGCGCACAAGGAGATTCGGGATAGTTTTTGATGATGTGGTCAAAAGAATTTATGGCCGCACTATTGTCATTCTGCAACAATGAAGTATTGCCTTTCTCTAACCAAGCATCATCCGAATAATCGCTTTCTGGATAGAGAGCAATGAGTTTATCGAGAGTCTGTTGCTTATGTGCATATTTCTTTTGCAGCCCCATCATGAAAGCCTCCTGATAGAGTGCATACGGAGTGGAGTTGCAATTAGTCTCTGTTACAGTCGAATAATACGACTCAGCTCGAATGAAGTCGCGAGTATAATATGCGCAATCACCCAATCTAACTATTGCATCATAATATGTTTCTGACCCATGTTCTGCTGGAAATGATGTATATCGTTCAAAACATCTTGTAGCATCTTCGAAGTTATGCTGCTTAAAATACACATAACCGAGACTATAGTTACCCACCGCCTTAATATGATTATCGTTTACGACCGAACTCAAGCTAATGAATGTTGTATAGTCGGAAGCTGCATCAGTAAAGGCTTCAAGATGATAACGTGACTCACCTCGCCAGAAATGAGCAAGAGCTTTCACACTCTGGTTGTTGGCAGAAACCGACAAAGCATCTGTAAATCGTTTTTCTGCAGATACATAATCACCATTTACATAATCACTTATGCCACATTCGTATAGAAGACGTTGCTTAGCCTCAAGAATTTTACTATTTGGTTGCTTGATCTTGTTGATAGAAGCAAGTGCAGCACCATAGTTTTTGGTTGTCATATACACTTCACTGAGATATGTGCTGACGTTGTCGGCATATCTGCTGTTTGGGTAAGTATTCAAAAATGACTCAAACAGAGTTACTTCGTCGCCCCATGGAGAATATGAAGTCTCATGAATCAGCACCGCCGTATTGTAGGCAGCGGCTTCCTTCACTTCTGTATCAGCATTAATAGATGCTGCTTGTTCGAAAGCCATTTTCGCTTTGGGCGTTTCACCAGTGAGCATATATGTCTGACCGAGGAGCATATATGCATATTGACAAACCTGATTGTCGTTACTATTGACAGCCATACTCAATGCTTTTTCCGCAAGTTTGTATTCGCCTTTTTCATAAGCAAGAACAGCACAGTTATAAGCACTCACTGAGACAGGATTATCAGTTGCATTGATATATTGCTTATACAGTTCGAGGGCTTGCATATTGTCGCCAATGTTAGCCAGACATTCTGCTTTGATACGAATCATCTCTTCCTTCTGCTCAGGCTTCGTAAAGTTGTCGATGAACCCAGGAGTATTAATCAACTTAAGAGTCTGTTTTATATCACCTTTAGCATATAACATCTGCATCTTGTAGAAAGGTACCGACGATTTGTATTTTTGTTCATCAGGAAGACTGTTGAAACGAAGTAACGCATCATCATATTTCCCATCTACATAATCGAGATATCCAAGGTAGTAAATTACCTCGTTGTCGTAAACAGGATCGCTGAATTGGCTTATTAAAAGATTGTATTTCTTGCGCAATTCATTATAGTCTGGATCTTCTCCATTCAGTTCGTTGAAGTTTTCGTAAATATATTGTATTGGTTGTTCTGAAGGTCGGAACTGATAAAGCTGTGGCGTAGGCATAGCATAAGAGTAACGTCCAGAAGCCAGAATCTGAGCTCTTTCGAGCTCGAGTATCGCTTGAGAGAGGAATCGTGAACTTGGATGACGATTTATGAAGGTCTCGAGCAGGTCAGTGTTCATATAATCATGATGCACTTTCATGACAGCATCAAGAAATTCTTTCTCTTCATTGACCAACGACTCTGGCAAACTGCCTCGCGTTTGCGCATAAGAAGTGCTACCGACCAATAGAAGTCCGCAAAGTCCTAATAGATTTTTTTTCATATTGTTTTATTTATCTGTATTTTTTGATAGAATTTTTTCTTTAAGATATTTTATTTTGCCAGCTGCCACTTTGTTCTGTTGTGTATATCGCAGTTGTTCTGCGAGTATGCATCCCAATTCATAACTTGCAGCAAGCGCTTCTCGTTCTGTTTTGCTGATAGCTACAGATACCTCTTTCTTTTCACCGATTAGAATTGCTTTCAGGCCTTTATCTTCGCTATGTGATGCAATGAAAGCAAGAGCTCCATTATCTTTCTCTCCCTTGTATGTTACGCTTTCATAACGAATCCCATCGATTATATATTTATAATTAGAACCATCGTTGTATGGAATAGTCGATGTCGTGATAGACGATCCATCAGAAGCAATTAAGCGGAGAGCAGAGTGGTTGATGTTGGAATGTCCTGAATATGTACTGATAAGTTGAGTTATGCCATATTCATCCACAGCAGCATGTATATATGATCGCATGACATTCTTCTCAACTTCTGTGCCTTTAAATATATAACGGCCGAGTTCATCATATTCAGATTTTTCAAATATGAAATACTTCTGTGTCGTTTCGTTAATCTTAGGCATAATATCTTCAATCATTTTTTCTGTCTCTGCGAGTGTGTTTTCCTCGATAGCAAGGTTGATACGATACATAAGGAGTTGTGCTGCCTTACGTGCATCGATACAGTTTTTGAAATGATTGTCGATACTGTCGAGCAGGAGCTTAGCTTCGTTGTAATTACCCTTTTCGTACGATACTTGAGCTTCCACGAGCAGTGCCTTAGCTTTTTCCTTAGAATTGTCGGTACAAGCCAAGAGACAGAATAGTGATAATAGAAATAATCCTTTCTTCATGTTGGTAGTATTTTTTTGCAAGAGATTAATTAACACGTTCCACATGTCTTACTCCCTTGACAGTTTTTATTTTTTTTATCACAGCCGTGAGAGAAGACAAATCACTTACGATAATCGTGAGGTGTCCATTGAATAATCCTGCATTTGAGTCAATGTTGATAGAGCGGAGAAGTGTGTCTTTCTCCTTGTTAATAATAGAAGAGATATTGCTCACAATACCAATGTCATCATGACCGACCACTCTTAGCGTGATGCTGTATTGCGAACCGCTCTTTCCAGACCATTTTGCCTTTACTATTCTATATGGATATTGTTCCTGCAGATTCTTGATATTGATGCAGTCGGCACGATGTATGCGAATGCCGCCTGATACGCTGACAAAACCTACCACATTGTCACCATAAATTGGATGACAACAACCTGCAAGTTTGTACTCAATGCCTTTCAGATCTTTATCAATAACCAAGACATCTGAGCCAGTGTCGCGCGACTGATGCAAAGTGTTGAGCGATAAGTCGAAATCTTCTGCCTTATGTTCGCTGTTGGCAATTCTGGCATCTGTCTGAGCAACATGAGAATGCATATCATCCCATACTTTCAACACATCTTCTACCGAAAGTTCACCTATTGATAGAGCATGATAGAAGTGGGTCTGGTACTTGAATCCCATCTTTACAATGACCTTCGATATGTCGCTTTCGTTGAGATCTATCTTACGATTTTTGAAACGACGCTGAAGCAGTTCTTTTCCTGTCTCTGCTTCGCGGTTTTCAATTTCCTTGATGCCTTGTTTGATGCGGTTACGGGCTTTCGACGTCACAACTATATTCAGCCAGTCTTGTTTAGGAGTCTGCTGCGGGTTGGTGATAATCTCAACCGTATCGCCACTTTTAAGCTGATGGTTGATCTTGACATTTCTGTTGCCAACTTTCGCACCTACACATGTCATTCCGACTCGCGAGTGGATGTGAAAGGCAAAATCGAGCACTGTAGCACCTTTGGGTAGTTGGCGGATTTCTCCATTTGGTGTAAATACAAATATCTCCTCTTGGTAGAGTTCCATTGAGAAATCTTTCTTCAACTCGTTTAGAGAAGTATTGTTCTCAAGTACCTCTCGGATACTTGACATCACAAGGTCTGCAGCTCCTTCGCTCTTTATACCTTTATATTTCCAATGAGCAGCAAGACCCTTTTCTGCCACTTCATCCATGCGCTTGCTTCTAATCTGCACTTCCACCCATCGTTGCTCTGGTCCATAGACCGTGACATGAAGCGATTCGTAGCCATTGGACTTTGGAATAGATATCCAGTCCTTCATTCGCTTTGGGTTAGGCACATACATATCTGTCACGATAGAATAGATCTGCCAGCATTGCAATTTTTCTTTTTCTATCGGAGCATCAATTATTATGCGGATAGCAAAGAGATCATAAATTTTATCGAGCGTCGTATTCTGTGCGTTCAGTTTGTTCAAGATTGACGATATGCTCTTTGTGCGACCCTTTATCGAGAACTTTATGTCGGTTGTAGCCTTGATACGTTGTTCAATAGGTTCGATAAACGATTGAATGTACAATTCACGAGACTTTTTGGTCTGTTGCAACTGACTTGCTATCATATCGAACATCTGACGGTTCTCATACTTGACGCACATATCCTCGAGCTCGCTCTTTATGGAATAAAGACCGAGACGATGAGCAATAGGGGTATAGAGACATTTGCATTCTTCTGTCACATGCTTACGGTAGTCTGTGTCGTTGTTATGATTGAGCATTTTCATCAGCACATATCTGTCGGCAATGAGGCAGATGATTACACGAACATCTTCGGCAAAAGAGATGAGCAGTCGCCTGAAATTTTCGTCTTGAATGCTTCCGTGTTGGGCATAGAGCGACATCACCTTTGACATACAAGATATGAGATGAGAGGCTTCGTCTCCAAAATTGTCGTTGATTTCTGAAATATCGACACAGTTACTGGCAACAAGGGGGTAAAGGATTACAGTAAGAATAGAAGGCTGCTTTAGTCCAACTTTCTCATGAAGCACTCTGCATATCTGTATATTTTTCAGAAGCAGAGAGATACCATGCGAGTCGCGATTGTAGGCCCCTGAATTTATCCCACTTACAACATATTTCCTTGTTAGTCTCCATTCGCTGGTCGTGAACATTGGCCGGACAGATTCGGCAAGATATAAATAATCTTTACGAAACTGTCCCAATTCTTCATTATTGTAGTATTCTTTACTCAATATCTTCATAATTTCGACCTAAACAATATCAAAAATCAATAAATTTGCCACGAAAATACTTTTTTTTTCGATTACTTGATACAACAATAAATAAAAATTACTAATTTTGGGCAATTTTTAATAGATTTTCAGTAAATTTATCCTATAAATATAATATCTATCCCTATGTTTACACAGAAAGACCTTGAATTATTAGCAAAGAAAGGTATTACAGTAGAAAAAGTAGAAAGCCAATTGGAATCGTTTGCCAAAGGTTTTCCTTATCTGAAACTGAAAAGTGCAGCGTCTTATGATTATGGCATTGTCACTATCGATGATGATGCTGCTACTTATTATCAGGATTTATGGACAAAATATCTTGCTGCCAATAAGCAGATCTTAAAGTTTGTACCTGCTTCTGGTGCTGCAAGCCGTATGTTCAAGAACGTCTTCGAATTCGTCAATGCTGAATACAATGACCCAACTACAGACTTTGAGAAGAAGTTCTTCACACAGATTCATGACTTCGCTTTCTTTGAACAGTTAAATGATGTTTGTCTTCAGAATAATGGCAAAGACATTGATGCCCTGATTTCAGAAGGTAACTATAAGGCCGTTGCCAGCAATATGCTAAATGCTGATGGCCTGAACTATGGTAGCCTTCCTAAGGGACTTCTCACTTTCCATCGTGCCGGTGATGCTACTCGCAAAGCTTTTGAAGAGCATCTTGTGGAAGGCGCATTGTACGCTGCAAATGGCGAGGGTAATGTGAATCTGCATTTTACGGTCTCTCCAGAGCATATTGATTTATTCAAACAGCTCGCTTCTGAAAAGACTGCTTTGTATGAGAAACGTTATGGTGTGAAGTATAACATTTCGTTCTCTGTCCAAAAGGCATCGACCGATACTATTGCAGCAGCTATGGACAATACTCCATTCCGTGATGTAGATGGCAGTCTTGTATTCCGTCCAGGTGGTCACGGTGCTCTCATTGAGAACCTCAACGAACTTGAGGCAGATGTTATTTTTGTGAAGAATATCGATAATGTTGTGCCAGATAAGCTCAAGCCTGTGACAGTAAAGTATAAGCAGATTATCGGTGGTGTGTTGGTAAGCCTTCAGCAGAAGATCTTCAGCTATCTGTTGACCCTCGAAAACGGCAAATACACTCACGAGCAGCTTATGGATATGCTTTATTTCCTCCAGAACAAACTCTTCATTAAGAATCCTGAGACAAAGCTTCTCGACGACAGCGAACTGGCCATTTATATCAAGAATAAGCTCAACCGCCCATTGCGTGTCTGTGGTATGGTAAAGAATGTCGGCGAGCCTGGCGGTGGCCCATTCATTGCACAAAACCCTGACAAGACTTTCCAGTGTCAGATTCTCGAAAGCTCTCAGATTGACATGAACAATGAGGAGTCTGTTGCAATGTTCAAGAAGGGAAGTCACTTCAATCCTGTAGATCTCGTTTGTGCTATCCGTGATAAGAATGGCAAACCTTTCAATCTTCTCAATTATGTTGATCCTCAAACAGGCTTCATAAGCTATAAGTCTAAGAATGGAAAGGAATTGAAAGCTCTCGAGTTGCCTGGACTTTGGAATGGTGCAATGTCCGACTGGAATACAGTCTTTGTAGAAGTGCCTATCGAGACTTTCAACCCAGTTAAGACTGTCAACGACCTTCTCCGTCCTCAGCATCAAGCCTAATTAATGCTTTATTAATTAAATATGAATATGAAGCTTCGCCTCATCATCATGAACTTTCTTGAGTTCGCTGTATGGGGCTCTTATCTCACTTCAATGGGTGCCTACCTTGCTACTGCAGGGTTAGGCACTGATATTGGAAACTACTATGCACTTCAAGGTGTTGTGAGTTTGTTTATGCCTGCTATCATGGGCATCATTGCCGATCGTTGGGTTCAGGCTCAACGACTGCTTTCGTTCTGTCATCTCATGGCTGCTGCATTCATGGTTGTGGCTGCATGGATAGGATTGAGTGCGATGAATTCTGGTGAACCAGTCAACGGTATGGCTTTGTTCTGGTCATATAGCGCAAGTATCGCCTTCTATATGCCTACACTTGCCCTTTCCAATTCAGTTGCATATACGGCTTTGGACAAGGCTGGTCTTGATACAATAAAGGCATTCCCGCCAATCCGAGTATTCGGAACAGTAGGTTTCCTTTGTGCCATGTGGCTTGTCGATCTTGCCGGATGGCAGAATACACCTATTCAGTTCATCGAATCAGCAGTGTTTGGTGTCCTC
>SAMEA3663273__coassemble_163_pt1 | contig 16050 bp, 10 predicted proteins | sample SAMEA3663273__metabat2_low_PE_017 | metagenome-assembled genome bin SAMEA3663273 (sample SAMEA3663273) | pig gut metagenome | biome: pig gut; feature: pig-associated habitat; material: faeces | place: China | collected 2013
GAATAGTCAAATCAAAAGAGTTGATGCATTATTTGTATAACAGACATGAATAGCGGATCATATTACTGAGCCGAAAATTATAAATAATCATAAGAGAAATAGCATTTTTCTCAAAATAAAAGGGTTCCATATATACTATTTTGCCTTTTTATTACACTAAATCTGGCATAATTTTGGACAAAAGGGAATTTATTTATAAATTTGTGCATCAAAACATACAAAATTTCTAGATTCCAAAACAACAACTCAAAAACATTCTTTTCACACATGAGAAAGATACTTTGTATTATTGCACTATCATTGGTGGCACTGACCGCCTACCCACTGGATTTGCCAGAGATCTTTGGCGACAATATGATGTTGCAGCAGAAGACCAATGCCAAAATGTGGGGTTGGTCACAGGGTGGCTCGACAGTCACCATCACTACATCATGGAACAACAAGTCTTATACTGTCAAAGCCGACAAGAAAACAGGGCGATGGGAAGTAAAAATGCAGACCCCCGAAGCCTCGTACAAGACATTCAGTATCACGGTAAAGGGTGATGGCAAGACAGTGACCATAAGCAATGTGCTAATCGGTGAAGTGTGGTTCTGCTCAGGACAGTCGAACATGGAGATCTCGCTCGGAGGATTCTGGAACTGCCCTATCGAAGGTTCGAACGAAGCCATTGCCACCTCTGGCAAATACAAACATGCCATACGCTTTGTGACAATCCCAAAGGCCGACGCACTGGAGCCACAAGACAAGGTAAAAGGCAAGTGGGAGACCTGCGAGCCAGCCAATGCGCCTCGATTCAGTGCTGTGGGTTACTTCTTTGCCCGTACCCTCAACGATATGCTTGACGTGCCTGTAGGCATTATCAACTGTTCGTGGGGCGGCAGCTGTGTGGAAGGATGGTTGCCAAAAGAGATTCTTGAGACCTATCCTGACGGGCTCACTCCTATTGACGATACTGATTACCACCGTAAGATGGTGATGTACAACGGAATGTTGCATCCGCTGATGGGCTATACCATCAAGGGTTTCTTGTGGAACCAGGGAGAGAGCAACGTCGGACGAGAGAAAGAATATTTCGAGCGTTTTCAGACCATGGCAAAGCTGTGGCGCAACGGATGGAACCAGCCTGGCGACAAACTGCCTATCTATACCGTAGAACTGCCAGGATGGCGCTATAGTGGCGTTAACGAGACAGAAGCAGCCCTGTTCCGTGAGGTTCAGCATAAGATTGCTCACAGTCTGGCGAACAGCGGTTGCGTGTGCACCAGCGACCTCGTATATGAGTGGGAATGGGATCAGATACATGCCACCAAGAAATACGAGATTGGCCAGCGCTTGGCATATCTGGCTGCGACTCGCGATTATGGCATAAGCGGCGTATGGGCAGAGAATCCAGAATTTGAGAAAATGGAGGAGGTCGAAGCCAGCGAATGGGACAAGGCTGTCATTGCCGGAACTCCTGTCGCTGCCAATCCTAACGACAAGGGAAAGGTCACACTGCTTTATTTTACCAATGCTTTAGACGGCTTCGACCGAATGCAAGACATTGAGGGATTTGAGGCAGCAGGCGACGACGGCATATTCCACCCTGCTATAGTATGGTCGTCAAACAACGACACTCGTCCTCTGCTCAAGATGGTTTGTCCGGAGGTTCCTGAGATCAAGCATGTACGCTACTGCTTCAAGAACTTCGTGATTGGCAAGCTGCATAACTCGCGTCAGTTGCCTGTAGTACCATTCAGAACAGACAGTTTTGAGAAATAACAGGTTTTGTATCTATGAAGAAGTGAACAAAAACACATCAAAATAAAGCAAATTATGAATAAGAAAGTTTTAGGACTTATAATTTTAGTTATAGCCTGCATCATCGGCATAGCCGTCAACCTGCACAAAAAACAAGATACCATGGAACAAAACACAACGCCACAGTATGTGACAGTCAAGGACGGTCATTTCTATATCGGCGATAAGGAATATCGTTATGTGGGCACCAACTTCTGGTATGGCGCAATACTGGCAAGCGAGGGCATGGGCGGAAACCGAGAGCGACTCAAGAAGGAACTCGACCTCATGCAGGAAATCGGAATCACCAATATCCGCGTGCTGGTGGGTGGTGACGGTACAGGTGAACACGAATATCAAATCAAGCCAACATTGCAGTCGGCTCCTGGAGTATATAATGACACTATACTGCGCGGACTCGACTATCTGATGGCAGATCTCGAACAACGAAACATGAAGGCTGTTCTGTATATCAACAATGCCTGGGAATGGAGCGGCGGCTTTGGCGTATATCTCGACTGGGCTGGCATGGGCAAGCCTGCTACACCAAAGGATTGGGTAGAATATCAGGCATATCACAGTCAGTTTACCAAGAATGAAAAAGCCAAGAAATTAGCAGCCGACCACACTCGCTTCATTGTTTCGCGCACCAACACTGTGACAGGCAAGCCTTATTCCGAGAGCCCTGCGCTCATGGCATGGGAACTTGCCAACGAGCCGCGAGCCTTTGCCACCGACGACGAGACCAAGGCTGCCTTCGCACAATGGATTCAGGAACAGGCTCAGCTCATAAAAAGTATTGACCCTAACCACCTCGTGACAACAGGAAGCGAAGGCAAGAATGGCTGTGAGGGTGACATGGATCTGTTTGAGAAGATTCACGCCTTCCCGGAAATCGACTATGCCTGTATCCACGTATGGCCATTCAACTGGGCTTGGCTCGGCAAATATGTCTCGACAACAACCGAGGCAATAGAGGTGAATGGCAAGGAATCGGTTATTACTCAGGTCGAGAATGCCTGCAACAATACAGCCGACTACATCGAGGAGGCTTATGCACGCATGGCTCCGCTTGGCAAGCCTATGGTGCTCGAAGAGTTCGGTTATCCTCGCGACAACTATGGCCTCGAAGCAGGCAGTCCGACCACAGGACGAGATGCTTACTATGCTTATGTCTTCAAGATCATACGCGACAGCGGAAAGATTGCAGGTTGTAACTTCTGGAGCTGGGGAGGACTTGCTGAAGTGAAGCACCCTAACTGGCAGCAATGGGACGACTATACTGGCGATCCTGCTCAGGAGGAACAAGGTCTGAACTCGGTCTTTGCAAAAGACGAATCGACAATGAACATCATCCGCGAGATTGCAACAGCCATCAACAACAAATAACATTATTCGACAGAAATGAAACGCTTTATTATTGGCATCATACTGCTTGCTAATATCTGCTTCGCCCAGGCTCAGCTCAAGCTCTCGGTCCAGCAAAACGAGAAATGGGTGTGGTATGCTCCTGAAACTCCAGAGATACAAATAGTGGTAAAGGACTCTTTGCTCAAGGCATTCGCCTCAGACATATCACTCGTCATCACTACCGACACCAAGCAGCCAGTCTTCTCGGTCACACAGAACGTGAATGTCGCACAGGGTGACAGTGCTGTGCTCACCTATAAGCCGGCAATCAATACCCCGGGATTCTACCGTTGTGAGGTTTTTGCCAATGGCAAGAACATCGTAGATTTCCCATACGAGCAAAACTGGGGAACAGAACACCACGACTTCTTCAACATTGCCTATGAGCCAGAGAATATCGTCTCTCTTCCAGACTATCAAGCCGATTTCAAGGCTTTCTGGGACAAGGCACGCGCTGAACTTGCCGAGGTAGAGCCAAATTACGAGATGACCGAACTCAAGGAGAAGAGTTCTAAGTTCAAGAAGTTCTATCTTGTGAAGATGCAGTCGTTGGGAGGCGATACCATCCAGCTCTATGTCACTATTCCAAAGAAGCCAAAGACAGCCAATAAGAAGTGTCCTGTACATATATATTATATGGGCTATAACAGTGGCGTGTGGGACATTGACACAGGCGACAACGAATGGATCACCGTGCTCCTGAGCGTGCGTGGTCAGGCTCTCAACAAGCCTACAAACAAATATGGCGACTGGATTCAGTATGGCCTCGACAATCCGGAACACTACTATTACCGTGGTGCATATATGGACTGTGTGCGTGCCATCGACTTCGTTTGCACCCTGCCACAGGCCGACAAAGACCGCATCTATGCCGAGGGCGGAAGCCAGGGAGGAGCCTTCACGATGGCAGCAGCTTCGCTCGACTCTCGACTGAAAGCCGTAGCTTGCTACATCACCTTCATGAGCGACTTCCCCGATTATTTCAAGATCGTGAACTGGCCTGCAGAGCCAATCTTCGCCAAGCAGCACGAACTTGGGATGAGCGATGAGCAGATGTACAGGACAATGTCGTATTTCGACATCAAGAACCTTGCACGATGGATTACCTGTCCTGTTTATCTCGGAGTGGGATTGCAAGACCCGACTTGCCCACCTCACACCAACTTCTCAGGCTATAACCTCGTCAGCTCTCCAAAGAAATATATCATCTACCCTCACTACGGACATCATGTCGATTACAGCCATTGGAACGATGCCGTCATCGATTGGTACAACGAGTGGAAATAACCCGACATAAACCATATCTGTCAATATACTACCAATAGTATTTATTCAAACATCACAATAAAACAATGAAAGAATTTGGTCATTTTGATGATGCTGCCCGCGAGTACGTCATCACCAACCCTGCAACGCCATTCCCTTGGATCAACTATTTAGGGAATGAAGATTTCTTCGGCTTGATCTCAAACACAGCCGGTGGTTATAACTTCTACAAGGATGCAAAGTTCCGTCGCATCACACGCTATCGCTATAACGGTGTGCCTATGGACAATGGCGGACGCTATTTCTATATCAACGACAATGGCACGGTGTGGAACCCTGGATGGAAGCCTTGCAAGACTCCTCTCGACTCTTACGAATGCCGTCATGGTATGAACTACACTCGCATCACGGGCTCGAAGAATGGCATCGAGGCAAGCGTGCTCTTCTTCGTACCACTCAAGACATGGGCAGAGATCCAGAAGGTAACGCTCAAGAACACCACTGCCGAAACAAAGAAGATCAAGCTCTTCTCGTTTGCCGAATGGTGTCTGTGGAATGCTGCTACCGACATGGAGAATTTCCAGCGCAACTGGTCAACCGGCGAGGTGGAGATTGACGGCAGTGTCATCTATCACAAGACCGAATACAAGGAGCGCCGTAACCACTATGCCTATTATGCTGTGGCAAATGCCAAGATAGATGGCTATGACACCGATCGCGAGTCGTTCATCGGCCTTTACAACGAGTTTGCTGACCCTCAGTGCGTAATGGCTGGCAAACCAGGCAACAGCCTCGCTCATGGATGGAGCCCTGTGGCTTCTCACTATATCGAAGTCGAACTCCAGCCAGGAGAGAGCAAGGATTATATCTTCATCCTCGGATATGTCGAGAATGAGCAGGACGAGAAGTTCTGCAAGGAAGACCTCGCTCGCAAGCAGTCGGGCGAACTCATCACATCACAGGCATCGGACGTCACCTTCGTCAACAAGACAAAGGCAAAGGCTACCATCGAGAAGTTCTCGACAGTCGAAGCTGTCAACAAGGCATTCGACGAACTTGCCAAGATGTGGGACGAACTCCTCGACAAATATGTGGTGAAGAGCGACGACGAGAAACTCAACCGTATGGTCAACATCTGGAACCAGTATCAGTGTATGATAACATTCAACTTCTCTCGTTCGGCTTCATTCTTCGAGAGCGGTGTGGGCCGAGGCATGGGCTTCCGCGACTCCAACCAGGATCTAGTGGGCTTCGTACATCAAGTGCCTTCTCGCGCTCGCGAACGCATCATCGACATCGCTTCGACACAGTTCCCTGACGGCGGTTGCTACCACCAGTACCAGCCACTCACCAAGCATGGCAACAACGACATCGGTGGCGGCTTCAACGACGACCCTATGTGGCTCATCTTCGGCACAGTGGCTTACATTAAGGAAACAGGCGACTTCTCAATCCTCGACGAGCAGGTGCCTTGGGACAATCAGGCAGGCACAGAGGTTTCGCTCTTCGAACACCTCAAGATTTCGTTCAACCACGTGGTCAACAACCTCGGACCTCACGCATTGCCACTCATCGGCCGTGCCGACTGGAACGACTGCCTCAACCTCAACTGTTTCTCTTGGGATCCAAACGAGAGCTTCCAGACAACCGAGAACAAGACAGAGGGCAGCAAGGCAGAGTCGCTGATGATTGCTGGTCTCTTCGTGCTCTGCGGACGTCAGTATGTCGAACTCTGCAAACAGATTGGCAAGCCAGAAGAGGCAGAACGCGCACTCTCGCACATCAATAATATGGTCGAGGCTGTGAAGCAACACGGTTGGGATGGCGAATGGTTCCTCCGTGCCTACGACTTCTTCGGCAACAAGATTGGCTCAAACGAATGCGAGGAAGGCAAGATCTTCATCGAGTCACAGGGCTTCTGCACAATGGCTGGCATTGGCCTTGAGGAAGGTCTATGCGACAAGGCGATCGACTCTTGCAAGAAGTACCTCGATTGCGAACATGGCATGGTGCTCAACAACCCAGCTTATACTACCTATCACGTTGAGATGGGTGAAATCTCGTCTTATCCTGCCGGATACAAAGAGAATGCAGGTATCTTCTGCCACAACAATCCTTGGGTCATCATCGGCGAGACTGTTGCGGGTCGAGGCAACGATGCATGGGAACTCTTCCGCAAGATTTGCCCAATGTACATCAAGGATCAGACTCTCCACAAGGTTGAGCCATACGTCAACTGCCAGATGGTAGCAGGCAAGGATGCCGCAAAGCCTGGTGAGGGAAAGAACTCTTGGCTCACTGGTACAGCCGCTTGGATGTGGTACACCGTCAGCCAGTTCCTCCTTGGTGTCAAGCCGACTTATGACGGCATAGAGATCGACCCTTGTCTCCCTTCCGACATGAAGGAATATAGCGTGAAGCGCGTGCTCCGTGGTGCGGAATTCGACATCACCATCAAGAACCCAAATGGCGTGCAGAAGGGAGTTAAGTCGATGACCGTCGATGGCGTGGCTGTCGAAGGCAACATCATCAAGAGCACACCAGGCAAGCATGTCGTTGAAGTCATCATGGGATAAGTCTTTGCGAGAAATTAAGATAAGTTTATGGGAGAATAAGCTCCCATAAACTTCTGTTATTTATTACTATAAGCTATTACAATGAAAAGACAATTCATATACGGTGCATTGGGCATTCTTGCCTTTGCGTCATGCAAAGAAGAGCCAAAGATCATGGATGGCAATATCATTCGTGTCAATCAGGTTGGCTATTACCCAAACGAAGAGAAGACCGCTACTGTCGAAGCCGAAGGTTTTGCCAAAGAATATCAACTTGTAGATGCCGATGGTAATACAGTCTGGAAGGGTGCTGCAGTGCGTGAAGCTACAAGCGAGATCAGTCAGAAGAAACGTCAGATTGTCGATTTCTCCGAGGTCAAGACTCCTGGCTCATATACCCTCGTCGCTGGCAAATATGCACAGCCAATAGTCATTGCCGACCGTGCTCTCGAAGGTCTTGCCAAAGGCGCAATGAAAGCATTCTACTATCAGCGCACAGCCACCGACTTAACAGAACAATATGCTGGCAAGTGGACTCGTAAAGCCGCTCACCCTGACACTATTGTGAAAGTGCACGGAAGTGCCGCTTCAAAGAGCCGTCCTGAAGGTACCGTCATCTCAAGTCCCGGAGGCTGGTACGATGCCGGTGACTACAACAAGTATATCGTCAATTCGGGATTCTCCCACGGTATCATGCTCTGTGCTTACCAGATGCAGCCCGATCACTATGCTGCCTACGAGCTCAATATCCCCGAGAGTGGCAATGCTACACCCGACGTACTCGATGAAATGCTGGTCAACCTTCGCTGGATGCTCACCATGCAGGATCCTGACGATGGGGGAGTTTATCACAAGCTAACAACACCAAACTTTGAAGGATTCGTGATGCCTACTGAAGCTGTACAGCCTCGTTACGTAGTGCAAAAGACCACCACTGCGGCTCTCGACTTTGCAGCTACCATGGCACAGGCTTCGCGCGTGTATGGCAAATATCCAGAATATGCAGAATTTGTGGTCCAGACCCTCCCTGCGGCAGAAAAGGCATACGCTTGGGCTGTCAGGAACAACAATGTGCCATATCTTCAGAACAAGATCAACGAGAAGTTCCGACCAGCCATCAACACAGGCGCGTATGATGACATGTCGTTCGGCGACGAGTTCTTCTGGGCAGCTACCGAGTTATATCTCTCGACTGGCAAAGAGACTTATCTTGATGATGTCAAGAAGAACATCCCGCAGAGCTACACACTCCCAACATGGGGCAATGTAGCTTCGCTCGGCATATTCGACTGGATCAATGCCTCGCTCAACACCGATAATGTCGTAGCCAAGGAAATGGCAGCCGTTTTTTCACAGAGTCTGATTGGCTATTGTGAAGAGATTATCAAGAGAAGAGATGGTTCTTGCTTCCAGAGTCCATACGGAAACAAGGCAAGCGATTTCTATTGGGGCAGTCTTGCAGAAGGTTGCTGCTGCATGGGTGTAACTTTTCTTTATGCCAATGCTCTCACAGGAAATCGCGACTATGTCATTGCTGCTCTCGAAAACGCCAACTACATGCTCGGACAGAATGCCACAGGATATAGCTATGTAACAGGATTCGGTACTCGTCCTTTCAAGAACCCACATCATCGCATCTCGGAGGCAGATGGCATTGACGAACCTTTCCCTGGCTTATTGTCGGGAGGTCCAAATCCTGGCAAGCAGGATCAGAGTACATGTCCATATTACACGAGCGACTTTGCCGACGAGTGCTATGCCGACAACATGAACTCATACGCATCGAACGAGATTGCCATCAACTGGAATGCCTCGCTCGTGGCTATGGTTGGTTGGCTCGACGCGCTCTTGAAATAAAAACGTAAAACATAATGACGCATCTAAATTGGCATCTCATCAGACAGACATGCGGCAAGCTCTTGCTCTTGGAATCGTTCTTCATGGCATCAGCTACTGGCGTGTCTGCCTATTATTGCCTGACGCAATGCGAGCATGACCTATGGGCATTGGCAGTGCCCTCGATGTTATGCTTCCTCACAGGCTTCATACTCTGGTTCTCAGCACGCAAAAAAGTCACTCAGCATGTCTCGAACCATGAGGGATTCCTCATTGTTTCTTTGATGTGGATAGTCTTTTCGATTTTTGGACTCATGCCATACCTCATCTATGGCACGTGCAACACATTGTGCGATGCCTTTCTTGAGACTATGTCGGGATTCACCACTACGGGATGTACGGTTCTGACCAACATCGACAGCCAGCCTCATGGAATACTGTTGTGGCGCAGTCTAACACAATGGGTTGGAGGACTTGGTATAGTGGTATTCTCGCTTGCACTCCTTCCCCGCATCGAGAGTGGCAATGTGCAGATGTTCAGCGCAGAGGTAACAGGTATGGCTGTCGATAAGCTGCGTCCAAAGATACAAGACACCTCACGTCGTCTGTGGCTTATCTATGTATCGCTCACTTTGATATGCGGATGTTTGTATTTCGTGGGTGGAATGTCGGTCTTCGACAGCATCTGCCATGCTCTCACCACCATATCAACAGGCGGATTCTCAACTCATCAGGCGAGTCTCGGTTACTTCCAATCTGGCTTCATCGAGATGATTTGTGTGGTATTTCTTTTCATGGCGAGCATCAACTTCTCGCTGTATTATCTTTTTGAGCGTCGTCTTTTCTCACACGTCTGGCGCAACGAAGAATTGCGCTGGTTCTGCTATATCGTTGGTATCTTTATCCTTCTCTTCTTCTGTCTGTTCTATGTTCAGGAGTCGCAGCCAGGTATGTCGGCCGAACAGATAGCGTCGTTGCCAGGAGGCTTTGTTTCGAAACTTCGGACAACCATCTTCCATGTGATGACCATCGTTTCATCATGCGGCTTCCAAGGCGAGATCTATGACTATCAGATGTGGGGACCAATCTTCTGGCTTCCTACACTCTTCATCATGGCATGTGGAGGATGCGCGGGTTCGACAGCAGGAGGATTCAAAGTGCTTCGTTTAGTCATCCTTATCAAGAACTTAAAGTCGGTGGTACGTCAGACCATCATGCCATATCACCTGAATACCGTAATGCTTGATGGCCGAAACCTTCGTTCGGAGTTCATACAACGCACCTTGGGATTTACCTTTCTCTTCTTCATCATAGCTCTCTGCTGCATGATGGTGTTAGTCCTACAAGGACTTGACTTCCCTACTGCCGTAGGTTCGTCGGTGTCGGCTATTGGCAACTGTGGACCTGCCCTTGGCATCACAGGACCAGCATTTACTTGGGCAGAATTGCCTGATTTGAGCAAATGGGTTTTGGCATTCACCATGCTCGTTGGCCGTCTTGAGATTTTCACAGTCATAGTCCTCTTCTCGCAATATTATTGGAAAAAGTAATCTCAACAAAGACATAAACAGCATTAATTTAGTCTGCATTTGACTGAATTTGTCAAAAAGTCTTTGAGATTCAAGATATTTTAATTATATTTGCACGAATGATATTTTTGATACTATGAAAGAAGAAGACGAAATACTCGACGTTCCAGAGGAAGGTGCAGATAGTGCCGAAGAGAGCATAAGCTCGAGCAATGGATATGTGCCACATAACGACGATGCAGCCGGAGAAGACAAGGTGCATCATCTTGGAGGTATGTTCCAGAACTGGTTTCTCGACTATGCTTCATACGTTATTCTGGAACGTGCTGTGCCTCATCTTGCCGATGGTCTGAAGCCCGTGCAACGACGCATTCTTCATGCCATGAAAGTGATTGACGATGGCCGATTCAACAAGGTTGCCAACATCGTTGGTCAGACTATGCAGTATCACCCACATGGCGATGCTTCTATTGGCGATGCTCTTGTCCAGCTCGGACAGAAGAACCTGCTCATCGACTGCCAGGGTAACTGGGGAAACATACTCACTGGCGACTCGGCAGCTGCCCCACGATACATAGAAGCGAGACTATCAAAGTTTGCGCTGGAAGTGGTGTATAACAACAAGATCACTCCATGGCAATGGAGCTATGACGGACGAAAACCAGAACCAATCAACCTGCCTATCAAATTTCCTCTGCTGCTTGCCCAAGGAGTAGAAGGTATTGCTGTGGGTCTATCGTCAAAAATACTGCCTCATAACTTCAACGAGTTGCTCGACGCATCGATTGCGGCATTGAAGGGAGAAGAGTTCCAACTCTATCCAGACTTCCCTACAGGAGGACTCATCGACGTATCAAAATATCATGATGGCGCACGAGGTGGAGTAGTAAGAGTCAGGACTCGCATCGACAAGATTGACCAGAAGACACTTGCCATTCGCGACCTTCCGTATGGCAAGACGGTTGGCTCGCTCATCGAGAGCATCAAGAAAGCCATCGACAAGGGCAAAATCAAGATAAAAAGCTTCGACGACTATACTGCCGACAAAGCAGAGATCATGGTACATCTGATGCCTGGAGCTTCGAGCGACAAGACCATAGATGCGCTATATGCCTTCACCGATTGCGAGGTGTCGATATCACCAAACTGCTGTGTAATCTACGACCGTAAGCCGCATTTCCTGTCGGTGAGTGAAGTGTTGCGACGAAGTGCAAGCAATACTCGTGATTTGCTCAAGCAGGAGCTGGAAGTAACCCGTGGCGAACTGCTCGAACACCTGATGCTCTGCTCGCTCGAAAAAATCTTCATCGAAGAGCGCATCTACAAGGACAAGGAATATGAGCAGGCTGCCAACATCGATGAAGCATTGGCTCACATCGACAAGCGACTGGAGCCATTCAAGCCAAGTTTCGTGCGCGAAGTGACTCGCGATGACCTGTTGCGCCTTGAAGACATCAAGATGGCTCGTATCCATAAATTCTCGAGTTCAAAGGCCGAGGAGGATATCGTGAACACAAAGAAGAAAATCAAGGAGTGCGAGAAGAACATCAAGCACATCACCGATTATACCATCAAATGGTTTGAGCACCTGAAAGAAAAATTCGGCAAAGACCATCCTCGTCTGACCGAGATTCGCAATTTCAACACAATAGACTCGACCAAGGTCATAGAATCGACCCAGCGTCTTATGATCAACCGCGAGGAAGGCTTCATTGGCATTGGCCTGAAGCAGAACGAAAGCGAGTTTGTGTGCAACTGTTCGGAAATCGATGATATTCTCGTGATTTTCAAGAATGGACAATACAAGATTGTAAAGATTGCCGACAAGGTATTTGTGGGCAAGGATGTGCTATATATCAATGTGTACCGTAAGAATGATGCACGCACCATCTATAATGTAGTGTATCGCGACGGCAAGGGCGGCCCATTCATGATCAAGCGCTTCAACATCACATCGGTGATGCGCGACAAGCAATATGACATTACACAGGGCAAAGAAGGCTCGAAAATAATGTATATGACGGCCAATCTCAACGGCGAAGCAGAGACGATACGCATCACTATCCGCAGCCGAAACCGAGAGGCAAAGACTATGAGTTTCGAGAAAAACTTTGCCGAAGTGCCAATCAAGGGTCGTGGCGTAAAAGGCAATCTGCTGACTAAGGCAGAGATTCAGCGCATCACTGTATCTGCTCACGGAGGCAGCACCCTCGGAGGTCGTCCTGTATGGTTCGACATGGATGTGAAACGCATCAATTACGACAGGCAAGGCGACTACCTCGGAGAGTTCATGGGCGACGATCGTGTACTTGTGATACTCGACAACTACGACTATTACATAACAACCTTCGACGAAAACAATCACTATGAAGACAATGTGATGCGAGTGGAGAAATACGACCCGCAGAAGATCTGGACTTTAGTGATGAAGGATTGGGAAACCGATGCCTATAACCTCAAGCGCAGCCTGCTTGACGCCAAACCCGCCAAGCAAAACATGCTCGGCGAGCCAAAGCGTTTCTCTATGAATCTGCTCACTGATACGCAATACCCGCGATTCAGATTCACCTTTGGCAAACTCGACGAGTTCCGAGAGCCTCTGGAGATTGACGCCGATGAGTTTATCCCAATTCGCAGTGTAGCGACCAAGGGTAAGAAGGTCAGCAATTACTATATCGAGAAAATCGAGGAGATAGAACCGACAAAAGTGCCTGAACAAGAAAAAAGCGAAAACGAAGAAACAACTAATGAAGAGATTTCTGACACTAATAATATTGACTCTGATAGTCTGTTCTGACCTTGCCGTGGCACAAGACCGGCCAGCTCAGTCGGTACTGACTGCCGAATGGGGAAAAAGTGCCATGCGCAACACCTATCTTGCGCCTTTGCTATACGAAGGCAGGCAGATTGGAGTGCGTTATGAACGATGGCGCACCATGAGGAGCTATAAATGGACCAATCAGCAAATTATCGATGCAGATTTTGCTGATGGTGATGCCGAAAACGGACAGCATTCTACGTCATGGTCGATACGAGCCATGTATCGCTATGCCATGCATCGAGACATCAGCCATCTGCTATGTAGTCGCTGCCAAGGCCTCACCGTCTTAATAGGTCCATATGCAGGGTTGGAAACAGGCTTCGACTATAACCTAAAATTAGGCAGTTCGAACAACCCTGCCACGGCTCGTTTCGTAGGTAATATGGGTGTGAGTCTCGCTTCAACCTACGACTATACTCTTTGGGGACAGCCAAGCAAGGTAAATCTGCAGGTACAAATGCCTCTTATTGGATACGCATTCATGCCAGAATATGGAGCATCGTATTACGAGACCTTTCTACTTGAATCGGGCAACAACGGACACTTCACCTCGCTCCACAACGAACAGGACCTTGATGTGCGCCTCTCGACAGACATACCTATTGCCGTCATCCCTTGGTTCAAGAGAATGAAGACCATAGTGCGTCTTGGCGCATACTATCATATTGAGACGATGGATATCAACAGCATCGTCAACAGATACTCTACTTTTGGAATTAGCATTGGTTGGACATGGAAATATCTGCCGTTATGAGAAGATTTCTGATTTTATTATCATCGCTCGTTTTGCTGACTGCGTGTCTTGACGACGACAGTGGAGTAGAAAACGATGACTTCCTAGGCAACTTCGAAGCCTGCTGGACTGCTATGGACGAACACTACTGTTTCTTTGATGAGAAAAATGTCGATTGGGATAAGGTATATAAATTCTATCTGCCTTATTTCAGGGATTCTATCACCAATATCCAGCAAGAGTTCACTGTCCTTGGACACATGCTTTCGCAAGTTCGCGATGGACATGTCAACCTCTACTCTCCATTCAATACCGCACGTTATTGGAAGTGGTATGAAGACTATCCACATAACTTCAACAAGGATCTGGTACAGGAGTATTATCTCAAGACCAACTATTGGGCAGCATCAGGTTTCAGGTTTACGGCTCTCAAAGACTCGGTAGCCTATGTGCGCTATGAGTCATTTACCAATACGCCAGGAGAAACCAATATTGACTATCTGCTCATGGCATTAAGCTATTGCCGAGGCATGATATTTGACATACGCGACAATGGAGGTGGTGCCTTGACCAATGTCCCCTTGATCGCTCGCCGTTTCTCGACCGAAAAGACATGCTATGGATATATTCAGCACAAGACAGGGAAAGGACACAATGACTTCTCGTCTCCCGAACCCATGCATCTTGAGCCTTCTGAAGACCGCCTATGGTGGGATGCTTCGGTACAGCCTGTAGTGATACTCGCCAATCGACGCACATACAGCGCAGCCAACAACTTCGTGCAAGCAATGAAAGCAATTGCCGAGACAAAGACGTTTGACAAGACGGGCGTGGCACATGAAAAGATGATTGTGGTTGTGGGCGACCGCACAGGAGGTGGCGGAGGTATGCCATTCGAAACCGTACTCCCCAACGGGTGGGTGTTGCGTTTTTCTGCCTGCCCTATCACCGACAATCATAAGCGTTCGACCGAGAGCGGCATTGACCCAGACTTTAGTGTGAACATGGACTCATTAGTGATGTTCAATGAACATCGTGATGAAATCATCGACTTTGCACATGAATACATTATTAATAATACGCGTATGACATACGAGAAGAAGGAGTAAGCTAAAAAAAACATCATTTTATTTGGATAATCCGATTTTTATGCTTACCTTTGCACCCGTCCATTTTAACGTGCAGGTGTGTTGAAATTGGTAGACAAGCCAGACTTAGGATCTGGTGCCGTGAGGCGTGTGGGTTCGAGTCCCACTACCTGTACAAATAAAGATTGCAAATTTGGGGAAGGTGTGCCATGTCGTTAATGACATTGCACACCATTTTTTAATATCAAAACATCACAAAAAAAGCATGCCCCAAACAGAGCATGCTGAAAATAATGATGATTCAAACCAAATCACTTATCTATCACACCTGAGCCTTCTGGCACTGGACCTCCAAGCTTGGTAATATCTACGAGTTCCATACGGAAGTATAGATTAGAATAAGGATCGATAGTCGAGTTGCCAGCTTGTCCATAGGCAAGGTACCATGGGATGGCAACCAGCCAGTTGTCACCGATATGCATGTGTTGCAAAATCTCAGCCCAACCCACTATCACACTTGCACAAGTGAAGTTCTCGAAGAAAGTAACCTGCTGAGACTCGAGCGTATCAGCCTTGTTTTCACTGTCGAAGAAGATCTTATCCATCACCGATGGGTCATTGAACGAAGCCTCATCTGCAGGGAGTTTCTTCATCACCGACTTAGGATCGTAGAGAGTGTAGTGCATCTTCAACGTGCTTGTATAATAAGGGGTGTACCACTTATTCAGAGCACGCAGGCTATCCTCATTGGCTGGAGTGATGACACGATAGAGACATCTATATGAGAGAGGCTCTGCCAGCGACTTGATGGTATCTGTGAAATATGCATTCTGACCCAACCTGTTCTGATAGTCGTGCATTCGCAGCATCACTGCGTCATTCTGAGCCTTCCACTCGTAGAAATCAGAATAGTCGGTGGTGTCATCCTCATTGCATGCGATGAAGCCAAAACCCATCGCAAGCAAGGATAATAAGAATAGAAGATTCTTCTTCATCAATATTCGTTTCAAGTTATTAATCGTTCTCGATC
>SAMEA3663273__coassemble_164_pt1 | contig 16034 bp, 10 predicted proteins | sample SAMEA3663273__metabat2_low_PE_017 | metagenome-assembled genome bin SAMEA3663273 (sample SAMEA3663273) | pig gut metagenome | biome: pig gut; feature: pig-associated habitat; material: faeces | place: China | collected 2013
CAAATGGAGTGTGACACTTTAATTGAAGAAATGAAATGGTAACAGGAATTGAACGCTGGAAGGAATATTTCAATGATTATAAGGACAAGTATGTGCTGATAGGAGGTGCAGCCTGCAATCTGCTTGAAGAAGAACTCGACATGAATCCTCGTGCGACAAAGGACCTCGACCTTGTTCTTGTAGTAGAAGCTCTCACTCCCGATTTCGGAGCCCGTTTGTGGGATTTTATCAAGTCAGCCAATTACGCTGGTCGAAGCAAAGGAGAGAACGAGTTCAAGCATGAATACTATCGCTTTACAAATCCAGAGGACAAGGCATATCCAAAGCAGATAGAACTGTTTGCTCGTAGTACAGGAATCCTCAACCTGCCATCCGATGCACACATAGAACCCATAAGTGTAGGAGAAGACCTGTCCAGCCTGTCAGCCATCTTGATGGATGATGACTATTATGCGTTCACTATAGAACATAGCAGGAATATCGATGAAATCCATGTAGCAAGTCCTGAAGCTCTCATATGCCTTAAAGCCAAGGCATACACTGAAATGCTGGACAGAAAAGCCGAAGGCAAACAGGTGGACAGCCGCGACATCGAGAAGCATAAGAAAGATGTGTTCAGGCTGATAGCAATGTTGCCACAAGACTCTCGATTCTCGTTGCCTGAGAAATTGAGGAATGACATGAGTGATTTCTATCAGAGGATAGGAGAACTGCCTAATTCAGACTTCTTCAAGAATGCAGGATTAAGAGGTTTGGATGCCCAGCGTCTTCTTGACCTCTTCAATACTGCGTTTCTATAATGAGAACTGAAACACATCATAAGGCATACGATTTCCCAGACTGCCGCAGCATTGTCATCAGTGGCGACATTCACGGGGACTTCAATCTCCTCGTGAATAAAGTTTGTGTGCAATATCAGATGAAAGATACTCTGGTCATTGTAGCAGGAGATTGTGGCTTTGGCTTTGAAAGAAAAGGGTACTATGAGAATATTGTCAAGCGCAATGCCAAGCGAGTAAATGAATCCAACAACTGGTTTCTTTTCATCCGTGGTAATCATGACAATCCAGCTTACTTTGACGGAAAGACATTCCGGTATAAACGATTTACTTGCATTCCCGACTACTCTGTAGTCAAAGCCAATGGTCACACCATACTCTGTGTTGGAGGAGCAATATCTGTTGACCGTCAGCCAAGAATAGATGCATGGGAACACAATCAAAGAAAGGCACATAGGTACAGCCATAACTCTTCTGACAATGAACTTCTTTCACCCAACTATTATTGGCAAGATGAAGCTCCAGTTTTCAACAATGACTTATTATCTGAGATAACCAACTTGCATAAGATAGATACAGTAGTGACACATACTGCCCCATCTTTCTGTGAACTACAGAACAAAGATGGATTACTGCAATGGGCAATATATGACAACAGTCTGTTAGATGATGTACAGAAGGAACGTAAGACAATGGATGCCATCTATACCAAATTGAGAACAGAGACCGAAACACTTACACATTGGTATTACGGTCATTTTCATCAAAGCTGGCATTCATCTATTGATGGGGTCCTATTCAAGATGTTAGACATCATGGAACTGGCAGAAATCGCTCCTTGACTAAATCAAGGCTTACGAATCATCCCGTACAAACTGACTACTATCAAACAGAAGTGTAGTAGTTTTGTACGGCTATATAAATTCGGCATAAACAAAATCGCATCGAGTTAACAGTTAACGTTAACACCTTTCAGTTCAGCTTCAGTGTCAAGGATTCATCAATAAATACTACCCTACGGTGTGGAGATTTGCCGACAAGCCGACTGGTGATTAACATTATTCGGGACAAATATTTGCCAAGTTAAAAATAAGCATTATCTTTGCACCATGAAACAATGTAACAAATATTTATGTCCGACACTGACGCTGATTGCCGCTATCAGTGTCTTTGCATTCTTCGAAGTCTTGTTCCCTTATACCTTGCGACACAAGGAACAGACCATCTTTCTCCTACTCGATAAGACATGGATCGACATGCACTATCATGAGCCAGGTTTGCAGAAATGGCTTGCTGTAGCCGGCGACTACATACAGCAGTTTTTCTTCTATGCCTGCGTCGGAGCAATGCTGATGAGTGTGCTTGTGACATTGATTGGCATTGTACTCTATAAGGCGATACGGCAGATGAAGGCTGCACGATGGATAGCAATGCCGATTGCCGCCACAGTCATGGTGTGGGAATGTTGCCGTATCTGCGGCGAAGAATATCCGATAGGCTCTACTCTACAGCTTTTGTTATGGGCGATGGCCCTATGGGCATTCGTCAAGTCATTGAAGAAATGGAAGAACCCTGAGAGCAATCACGATAAGACAAGGCAGATGGCAGAGAGTGTAACGCTCTTAGTCATGATGGTAGCGTGTATTGTGGTCGGCGGCTTCTCTCTTTTGCCAAAAGCCAAATGGTGGAACATACCACGACGCAACATCGAACGTCTCTATGCCATCGACAGCAATGCCTATTATGGCGACTGGAAAACGGTAGAGAGTCTTTCGGCTACCATGCTCGACTATCCGATAGCCCAATACTATCACAATCTTGCCAAGGCGTGTCAAGGCAGACTTGCCGAACGACTGATGGAGCAGCCGATACGTGGCACCTCCCGCCTCTTCCTCCCTGTCGATCAGAATGGCAATCATGTGCAGTTTACCGCTGCCAACGAGGTGTGGTGGATGGTGGGCGACATGACCACAGCCGAACACGCAGCCATCCTCGGTATGATATTCTCGCCACGTCATGCAGGCAGCCGCAACATAAGACGTCTGGCACAGATAGCGATGAGACGAGGCGATCAGGAAGGTGCAATGAAATACCTGCGTCTGCTGGATAAGAGTCCCGTACATAGCCGTTGGGCAAAGAAACAGATGCAGACAGAACTGAGTCCATACACGTTGCACGACACGCTGTCGCTGACTGGTGAACATTCTGCAACGCTACGCAACCTGCTCGACCATAATCACAAGAATACGGTAGCACGCGACTATCTGCTATGCTACGACCTCTTGTCTCACAACCTCCAGGCTTTCACCGACGATGCTTTGCGCTATGGCTGTCCGAATGGTCAGCGACTATATGAAGAAGCCATGCTCGTGGTGATGCAGATCAATCCAGAGATGCGTGAGAAGTGGCAGCCAATGGTAGCCGAAAGCACCTATCGCGACTTCGTAAGATTCAATCAGACATTCGAACAGTCGAAAGGCAACGGCAAGATGATGTACAACGAGTTCCACAACACCTATTGGTATTATCTGCAATTCCACGACCAGACGAAGAATTAAAAATTCAAGCATATTATGTACTATATAAAACAAATACTGTTTATCAACACGATGCTCATGGCGGTGGCTTTTGCTTCTTGCACGCCCACACCCAAAGACGTGGTACCTGCTACTGAAGACTTGGTAATATATCCTGACTGCAAGGATGTAGTGATACCATGCAACATCGCTCCTCTCAACTTTATGCTCAGAGGCGAATATGACGCGGTGAACGTAAGCTTTGGCGATGAGCTTCAGATAGAGAACCGTGGCAGAAAAGTGGTGTTTGACCAAGAAGAATGGCAGAAACTCACCGACAAGACACGCGAAGAGAAAGTCATCGACGTCAGCGTGACTGCCCGAAGCAGCAAAGACGGACGCTGGTATTCATTCCCTGAATTTACTTGGACTATCTCGCCCGACAGCATCGACCAGTATATCACTTACCGACTAATCGAACCTGGATATGAGGTGTGGGACAAAGTAGATATCGAAGAACGCTGTATTGAGGACTTCACAACACGCATTTTGGCAAATGGCAAGCAGCTCGGCAACCGCTGCATGAACTGCCACACTCATGGAGGAGACAAGGGGCAATACTCTTTCTTCCATCTGCGTGGACAAGGTGGTGGCACGATACTGAATCGCGACGGACACTTACGTAAGGTGACATTGCGCAACAAAGAGATGTCGGGAGGTGCCGTATATGGCGACTTCCACCCTTCTGGACGGTTTGCAGTGTATTCGACCAACGTCATCATACCTTCGTTCCACTCTGAAGGAATTCGACGATTTGAGGTATTCGACACATCGAGCGACCTATGCATAGCCGATTTCGATTCATCGCAGATGTGCCTTTCGCCATTGGTAACCAACACAGCTTCTACTCTCGAAACCTTCCCTTGCTTCTCAGCCGACGGCAATTGGGTTTATTTCTGTTCGGCTCCCAATCCATGTGGCGACACTATCCCTTCGGCATATCAGCTGAAAGAATACGTCAAGGATATACGCTATTCGCTCTGCCGCATATCTTTTGACTCAGAAAACGCCACGTTTGGCAATGAGATACAGACTGTCTATGATGCCGAAACATATGGAGGTTCGGCAAATCTGCCTAAATGTTCGCCCGACGGACGCTGGACATTGATCTCTCTGTCTGACAATGGCACCTTCCCAATCTGGCATAGCGAGACGCGACTCTGCCTCATAGACTCGGTTGGCAGGATATATAAAACCGAACAAAATGGCACATATCACTCTTGGAGCCATAACTCAAAGTGGGTAGCATTTGCCTCGAAACGTGCCGATGGTCAATATGGCAGAGTATATTTTGCCCATCTCACCGATGCCGATGGCGTACCTGCATTTTCTAAACCTGTCACCCTCCCACAAGCCGATCCTGAGACCGACGATATGAACTTGCGCTCGTTCAACATCCCAGATCTCTCGACTGTCAGCACACCTTTTGACACCGAAATCATTTCGCGTCTGGTCGATCATACCACTGCCGAAGTCTTCAGATAAACTTCGGCAGCTAATATATATATAATGTTAAAATTATTGTTCTCTATTATTTTGCCATTATTTTACACCATTGTATCCAATGCTCGAAAATTAAGTATTTTTAAGAAATTAAGCATTTGAATTTATAAGCAGAGTTATCAAAACATGCAAATAGTGATACAAAATTGACAAAATCGATGATACTATTTTTGCTAAGCATTATACTAATCTTTCACATATTGTTAAAAGTGTTAATTGTTTTTGTTAAAACACTTCGTAAAATATTCTTATTATTAAATTAAATCTAAATTTGCAGCGCAAACAAATCATATATTCTTTGATATAGATACATATTTTTGTAACAAATTTTCTATACAATTTACACATTTATTCAATTAACAAAATCAATCATGAGTATCAAATCAAGAAAGACTTGGCTTGCAGCTGGCTTTACAGCCCTGCTTGCTGGTGGTGCTCCTGGCTTTGTAGTCCCAAGCATGATGAACGTGGCTATGGCACAAACCCAGAAGATTTCAGGTACCGTTGTTGACGAGTTTGGCGACCCAATCATTGGAGCCAACATTCGTGTTGTCGGCACTACTACAGGTGCAGTGACCGATATCGATGGTAAGTTCTCAGTGGATGCCAAAAGTGGAACAAACCTTGAGGTTTCGTTCATTGGCTATGCCACACAGATTGTCAAGGCTTCTGCTGGTATGACAGTCACTCTCCGTGAGGATGCACAGAGCCTCGATGACGTTGTCGTTGTAGGTTATGGTGTTCAGAAGAAAAAGCTCGTCACTGGTGCTACTGTTCAGGTAAAGGGCGACGACATTGCAAAGCTGAACACAAGCAATGCCTTGACAGGTATGCAGGCTACCACTCCTGGTGTACAGATCACACAGTCTTCTTCTCAGCCAGGTAAGGGCTTTAAGGTAAACATCCGTGGTGTCGGTACCATCAATGGTGCTTCTCCACTTCTCGTCATCGATGGCGTTCCATGCGGTACTGCAGATAACGGTCTCAATGGCTTGAATCCAAACGAAATCGAAAGCATCGACGTATTGAAGGATGCCGCATCTTGTGCAATCTACGGTTCGAACGGTGCAAACGGTGTTATCCTCGTTACTACTAAGCAGGGTAAGGCTGGTAAGGTGACTACTACTTACGACGGCTTCATCGGCTGGTCAAATCCTTACAAGCGTCCTTCTACTCTCAATGCTCAGGACTACATGAAGGTAGTCAACGAAACCAACTATAATATGACAGGCGAATTCGTTAATTGGAGTTCACTTGTTCCTCAGTCAGTACTCGACCGTGTGAACGGCGGCTGGGAAGGAACTGACTGGTTTGACCTTTATAAGAATGAGAACGCCATTCAGCACAGCCACTCACTCAGTGTCAATGGTGGTAGCGACCGTTCTGCTTTCAACATCTCGCTCAGCTACAGCAACCAGGAAGGTATCCTCGGTGCAGAGATGGCTTCTAACTACGAGCGTTATGGCGGCCGTATCAACTCTGACCATGTCCTCTTGCGCAATGATGCAGGTCGCGACGTGATCAAGCTCGGCGAAAACCTCACATTCTATTATCAGAAGAGCCACGACTTGGCAGAAGGCAATGGTTACTATAACATCATGCAGGGTGCTTACAAGGCATCTCCTCTCGTAGAGGCTTTCGACTCAGAAGGCAACCTCACTTCATGGGACAAGAATGGTCAGGGTCAGTATTCGACTATGATCTTCCAGAACCCAATGACAGGTCTCGTAAACGGTGAGTATAGCGCAATCAATATCAACCGCAACTTCGGTGTAGATGCCAGCATGTATCTCGAGATTGAGCCTATCAAGAACTTGAAGTGGCGTGGTTTGATGACTACCAAGTTCGGTGGTTCTACAGGACGTGACTTCGTCAAGCCATTCTCTGAGAGCAGCACTAACGCCAATGGTAACTACTCTTTGAACCAGAGTATGTCAGCTTGGTCTTCTATGTTGCTCAACCATACTCTCTCGTATGTTCTGCCAGATCTCAATGGTCACCACATCGACGTAATGGCTGGTCAGGAAATGCAGATTTCTCTCTGGAGCACTGGTCTCGGTCTCAGCGGTAAGGCTGGTTCAGACAATGTCAACAGTCTTGTTTTGAAGGGATTCGACTATGCAATGATGAACAACTTCACTGCAGATCAGCTCTCAGGTCACAGCGGTTATGACTATCGTCACCAGACAGACATCGTTTCAGTGTTCGGTCGTATCAACTACAACTATAAGGAGAAATACCTTATGACATTGATCGCCCGTGGTGATGGTTCCAAGAACTTCTCAAGAGGCAATCGATGGGGCTTCTTCCCTTCTGTATCTGCTGGTTGGGTTATCTCGAACGAAAAGTTCATGGAAAGCACTTCAAGCTTCATGGATTTCTTGAAGTTCCGTGCATCTTGGGGTCAGAACGGTAACTGTAACGTTGCTAACTTCCGTTATCTTTCTAACGTATCGTTCTCTCCTACTGCTTATGCCGACTTCACATACAACTTCCTTGGCGGTATCAACAACGTAGTTTCGAACAACTACATCCAGGGAGCTTATCTCAACAATGAGCCAAACAACGATCTTACTTGGGAGACATCAGAGCAGCTTGACTTAGGTTTTGATGCCCGCTTCCTCGACAGCCGTCTCGGCGTTAATTTCGACTGGTATAAGAAGACTACTAAGGACTGGCTCGTACTTGGTCTCAGCGACGACGTAAAGGGTTATGAGACAGCAGCATGGACCAACGATGGTAAGGTAGAGAATACTGGTATCGAAATTGCACTCAACTGGAACGACAACATCGGCAAGGACTTCCACTATCATGCAACTTTGAATGTCGCTACCAACAAGAACCGTGTAAAGAGCTTGCAGCAGCAGCTCGGTACTGACCAGAGCAGCGCTCTCTTCCAGAACTCATCATACATCTCACTCGTTACTCCAGGTCACCCTGTAGGTTACTTCTATGGTATGGAGTATGACGGAATCTGGCAGACTGGTGAAGAGATCACAGCAGCACGCGCAGCTGGTCAGACAGTGCTCCCTGGTGCAGTAGCCGGTGATCCTAAGTGGATAGACTATGATGGCGACGGTGAGATCAACTACGACAAGGACCGTCATCAGATCGGTGATCCTAATCCAAACGTAAACGTAGGTCTCGTCCTCGGCTTCGACTGGAAGGGTATTGATTTGAGCGTTCAGGGTCACGGTGCTTTCGGTATGCAGGTTATGAAGTGCTACCGTACAGCTCTCTTGGCTAACCAGTATGAGAACTATGACGCAACAGCTCTCGACCGCTGGCATGGTGCAGGCACAAGCAACTCAAAGCCTCGTCTCACTCTCGGTCACACCAACGACCAGTGGGTATCAAACCGCTACATGGAAGATGCCGACTACTTCAAGATCCAGAACGTAACTCTCGGTTACGATCTTAAGAAGGCATTCCCAAAGATGCCATTCCAGCAGCTCCGACTCTATGTTCAGGCACAGAACCTCTATACCTTCACCGATTATAGCGGCGTTGACCCTGAAATCGGTTCAGGCGGTGGTAAGGCAAGCTGGGCTTCTGGTGTTGACGTAGGTCTCTATCCATCAGCACGTACTTATATTGTGGGTGCAAGCATCAAGTTCTAACCAAAAAATTAATGCTAAGAACAGAATTATGAAAAAGTTTTTAATGATGGCTGCCATAGCTGCATTCGCATTCACCTCTTGCGAAGACGCACTCGACAGCGAAAACTATACAGAAGCCAATGGCAGCAACTACCCTGCTTCATTGTCAGACCTTAACAAGGAGCTTGCTTGCTTGTATGGTACAATGAACCAGTATTGCGCTGACCCATTGCAGACATATTATTTTGTCAACCACATCATGTCGGATGACGCCAATGGCGCTGGTGGTACTGGTGACGTTGAGAGCCATGCTATCGGACACCTTATGGCAAACAAGGAAACTCTCTTTGATATTGCTTGGAAGTGTACATTCATCGGTATTGCCCGTGCAAATGCCATCATCGGTGTAAATCCATCGGTTCTTGAGAGCCTTGAAGAGACTTCTCGCAACCAGCTCATGGGTGAAGCTTACTTCATGCGCGGTCTCTATTACATGTGGGGTTCACAGTTCTGGGGCGATATCCCTGCATACTGGACTCCTGCAGCTCCTTCTCCATGTCCACAGCAGGATGCCGAGACAGTGATCTGGCCTCATATCATTGCTGACTTCGCAACAGCTTACGAGCTGATGACATTCGGTCAGGCAGAAGAAGGTCACGCTTCAAAGGGCGCTGCTGCAGGTTACCTCGCTCGTGCATATATGTTCTACGAGGGCTTCTACAAGAAGGCAGGCGAATTGGCAACTGCTAATCTTGCCGACATCGAGATGCCTGAGACCAACGAGAAGACTCCAGCTACTGTATCAAAGCAGTATGTTGTCGATGCACTCAATGCTACTATCAACAGTGGTCAGTATTCGCTCGTAAGCGACTTCCGTCTGCTCTGGCAATACACCAACGAACTCTCTTCACCTGACTACCCATACGTAGCTGACCTCGTTGAGAAAGGACAGTTCTGGCCAGGCAACGGCAACTCAGAGCAGTTGTTCCAGGTTCGTTTCTCTAACATCGCTTCTTGGAACGGAACTTACACAATGGGTTATACCAACATGACATCGCTCTATAGCGGTCTGCGTTGCGATGACGACGGTTCAGGAAATGTCAATGGCGATGCTACCACTATCCCATTCGGACAGGGCTGGGGACAGGGTACAATCAACGCTAACCTCTGGGACGATTGGTCTGACAGTGACCCTCGCAAGAAGGCTACCATCCTCGATGCTCCAAACGAGCTCAAGGGCTTCGTGTTCACAACATCATGCTCTGAGGATGCTGGTTACTACAACAAGAAGCTTCTGCCATGCACATGTTCAGAATCTACATTCAGCGACAACACTGACGCTTACACTTGGTGGGGCGTTTATCGCAAGAAGAACACTGAATACACCAATACCAACGGTAACTCATTCCAGGGCGACCACTTCGGAGACATCGTGCTGATGCGTTATTCTGACGTATTGCTAATGCACTCAGAGCTCACTGGCAATGCAGAAGGCATGAATAAGGTACGTGCACGTGCAGGCTTGTCTCCTGTTGCATATTCTCTCAAGGCTATTCAGGACGAGCGTCGTTTTGAGTTTGCTGGTGAAGGTATCCGTTTCCAGGACCTCCGTCGCTGGTCGGGTCGCAATGGTGGCGAGACTTGCTTGGCAGCTCAGGCACTCCAGAAGCAGGATGGCTCACGTGTCAACTACACCGGCAAATGGACCACAATGCATCATGCATCTTCTTCATGGGCTAAGCGTTACGCACAGACCGATGGCTTCCTCATGATTCCTCCAACTCAGATTACTAATGCCAACGACGAGTCTGTACTCAAGCAGAACGCTGGTTGGGGTGCTTCGGTACCAGAGGCTAACATGAGCGGTACTCCTATTTATTAAGTAAATACCTTAGTGGAGCATTTCCACAACAGATTTGCTCCACACACATAATTAATATAGAAAGAAATGAAAAAATCGATTTATATTCTTGCAGCTGCATCATTGATGGTGTCTTGTGAGCCTGTAATGGATGATGTATCGTTCAAAGATATACAGATTCAGGAAGGAAGCCTTCTCAAGGATGCAAAGATACAGCAGTTTGAGGATGCAGAATGTACCATTCCTTCTGAAACAGGCAACTACATCCAGTATTCAATACCTGGAGTTTCTGCCATCAATATCTACACTATCAAGAAAGACGGTTCAGAGAAGGTCATCAAGAAGGCTCTGTCTTCAGGAGGTATCCTCTACTACCTCCCTGCACGTGGTTCAGACCTCAACCAGACTCTCATCTTCGAGTGCATCAATACTGATGGCACTGTGATCCGTGAGAACTATGAAATGACCATTACAGCTGCTGCTGCCCTTCAGCCAGAGGTTGCTCTCTTCACTGGCTATGGCGAGACAAAGATCTGGAAGTGGGATACCGACGGTCATGTTGCTTGGGGTAACATGGGTTACTGCGGTGGCAATGGTGCCGACGTTGCTCTCTCTGGCAATGGCCAGTGGTGGGGTGTTGACTTCGCAGGTCAGACATTTGAAGACCAGCAGAACCACCGAGGTGATGACAAGGTTACCGGTGACGACCAGCCAGACTCTTATATGATCGTTTCAAGCGATGGCATGACCATCAACGCATGTTCACCTTCAGGTGAGATAGTTCGTGCTGGCGAATTCACAATCACAGATTACAATCCTGATGGTGAGTGGCGCAAGGGCTTCTTGAACACCAATGCCATCCTCTGGCCATACGAAATCAACTCAGGTGGTAACATCCCTGGCAAGTATGAGATTGTTTATCTCACTGCTGACAAGCTCTGTCTCGTATATCCTAAAGGCGGTGACTTCGCAGGTCTCGGCGGATGGGGCGAAGCTTCAGTATGGCACTTCAAGGCTGTAGATCCTCAGACTTCTGCGTGTGGTGGCGACATCGATGGCAAGAAGTGGACATGGAACACCGAATGCCCTAACGGCGGTGTCGTATGGGGTAACATGGGTTACTGCGGTGGCGACGGTAAGGAAGTTTACAAGAGCGGCGCTGGCAAATGGTGGGGTGTTGACCTCGCAGGTCAGACATTCGAAGATCAGCAGAACCATCGTGGTGGCGACAAGGTAACAGGCGATGATCAGGCTGATGCTTATATGATCTGGACTGAGAAGGAAATAGCTTCTTACGATGGCGCTGGCAACAAGATCCGCTCGGGTGAATATTCATTCGACACTACTGGTGCCAACGAGTGGAAGATGGCTACTCTCAACATCAACTCTTCAGATGGTGCTATCCTTTGGCCATACGAGATCAACTCAGGCGGTAACATGCCTTCTAAGTACGATGTAGTTTACATCTCTGACGATGCTATGACTCTCGTATATCCTAAAGGCGGCGACTTCGCAGGTCTCGGCGGATGGGGCGAAGCTACATTCTGGCAGTTCAAGGCTGTGAAGTAATAACACTACTTGACATAAAAAAATACTCCGCAAGGCTCTTTACCTTGCGGAGTATTTATTATTTTCTGAATCCAGGTTGTGGTTTTGAATAATCGACTGTGTCAATAAGCAATTCGTTAAGTTCGGCACGACGAATACTGTCTAACTTACCACTATAAATCTTGTTGATGAAGATTGATACGGTCTTTCGTCCTACACTCTTAAGCCATTGATAGTTGAACTCGCCTGCTTCCTCACGAACAGAGTCACACTTGGCAATAAACTCTTCGGCATCTGAGCCGATTTGCTTGCGGAGTTTATTGAGCATGACACCTGCCGAAATTACCTTTTCCTGATGTTCCTTCCATTCTTGAAGTGCATCATTTTGAGGCGTTCCTTGAGCTGAACTGATGGAATCAAGGATAACCTTGGTATGACCTGGTTCGGTCACTACAAGCAATTCCTGAATGCCAAATCGATAATGATAGTCAAGACGGAGCACTGCCATCTGTTCTACATTGCCTCGGAAACTGAAGGTACCATCAGCATTGACAAAGACAGAATCGACAGGTCGGGGTTGAGGTCCCTGCATCGGAACAAGATAAAGGACTGCACTGTCATATCTATTAGCAGGCAGACGTCCTTCAATAAGAAACTCTCCTGGCTCGAGTGGAGCTTCACGATTGTCGGAGCATGATGCTGAGAGAGCAAGTAGAGCACCGACTAACAATAATATCTTTTTCATATTTAAATGTTTATATCCGTGCAAATTTACGCAAAATTTTCTTACTTTCCTAATTAATTATCAGGTAATGAACAAAGCAGTTGATATTTAGTCAATTTTTCCTTGGAAGAACAAAAAAAATTGCATATCTTTGCAATATCTTACAAACAAAATTGAAGTACTATGAAGCAGAAGCTCAAATATACGTTCTCGCTGGTCTTCGGGATTATTGTTTTCCAGTTCTGGTGTCTCGTACATCCATACATACTCACTTTCCACGAACAGAACCAGCTTTTCCTCTTTACTGCCGATTACTGGACTCAACGATTTTCAGTAGCAGGTGGCTTTGCCGACTATCTCAGCGAATTTCTCGTGCAGTTCTTCTTCTATCCAGCTGCTGGTGCTGCCATCGTTGCCGTATTGCTCACCTCGATACAACTGCTGACATGGGCTTTGGCGCGACGATACAACAGCAGCTATGCGCTATCATTCCTACCAGCCTTGCTACTGCTAGCCCTTATGGGTGACGAGAACACACTTCTCTCCTATCCAGTTTCCATCTTACTGGTGTTGCTCATCTCGCTAATCTGTACAAAAATCGGTAAGACTATAGTCAATATTGTCGCCATCGCTGCTTCATACTGGCTTGTTGGTTCTGTCTTTGCCATCATGCCTCTGTTGCTAATCAACGGCAAGGACAAAAAGGCTAAAGGCTTAAACGTGTTGATCTATGCCATTGCTGCCGTAGCGACAGTATATGCTTGCCGGTATTTATGGATTTCGCAATATCCTTGGCCAACTGTGCTCAACGGCATCAACTACTACCGTCTGACTCTTATGACGCTCGAAGTGCCTGATATGATGTATGTGATACCAGTGACAGTCTTGCTTGCCGTATTTTTCGGACAACCGCTTAAAGGACAGAAACAAAGACTTGTGCTCAACAGTGTATTGGCAATAGGCATGATAGTGGCTGCTTTCATTGGTCACAACAAATTCTATGATCCTGCAATATGTGCCATCCTTGAACAGAATCATCTGGTGAGAGGCTCGAAATGGCAACAGATCATCGAACGTGCAGAGCAAATGAAAGAAGCCAACAATCCTGCTGTCGGCACACATATCTTCAACAATGCGCTTAACCTTGCATTGGCAATGACCAACCAGCTGCCAGACAAGATGTTTGAGTTTCCTCAGACAGGCGTTCAAGGGCTGCTCTGCCCATGGGTCAAGGATAACACGACTTGTGCCACCACTATGGAAGCATTCTACCGATTGGGATTTGTCAACGAGTCATTGCGCTATGCCTTTGACCTTCAAGAGAGTATCTTGAATTGCCGCAAGAGTGGCAGATTCACCCGTCGTATGGCTGAATGCAATCTGCTCAACGGCAAATATGATGTGGCAAGCAAATATATCGACATGCTGAAGCACACGCTCTTCTACAGCGATTGGGCAGAAAAGGCTGACAAGTGCCTATATAACGAACAGATGATAGCTTCAAATCCTCAATTTTCCTACTTGAGAAGCGTTCGTTTGGACGAGGATTTCTTCTACAACATAAACGAGATGCATAAGATGCTCGGAAAACTCGTACTGCACAATCGCAGCAACAAGATGGCATTTGACTACTTTATGGCAGAGCTTCTGCTCATGGGCGATTTCCGCAGTTATGTGGCCAATCTGCCAGAAGCAAAACGGATGAAGCAGAATCCGCTTCCTGCTGGTTACGAGCAATACTATCAGGAGATGCAGAAGAAAGCGGCTGAGGGTGTCAAAACAGATGTCACGACAGGTGCTTCGGTTCTGCAGAATTAAAGGGTGAATTAGGAAAAATTACAGAATAATTTTTAACTTTGTTTGGGCGATGAAGGGACTTATAAAAGGAGGCTTTTTATATTGGGCAATGATGGTCGCTGCACTTTCGGGATGTAGCGAGAGACCTGTGAATGCTATCATGATAGACAAGCTTCCGGTTATTTATCCAGATTATACAGATGTAACTATTCCAGCTGGTATTGCACCTCTGAACTTTAACCTAATGGATGATGGACCGTTGCGCAAGGAAGCTGATGCTGAATGCGTGGATGTAACAGTGAAGGGAAGCAAGGGCGGAGAGATTAGAGCCAATGGCGATTATGCAAAATTTGATATAGAAGAGTGGCACGAGCTGACTCGACAGAACATTGGAGGACAACTGATTGTGACAGTCAGTGCAAAGGTCGAAGGTGGCTGGTTTCAGTATAAAGACTTCACGATCAACGTGAGCGAATGCCCTCTTGAAGACTATGGCCTCACATACCGCAAGATTGCACCTGGCTATGAGACTTATGGACACATTGGTAATTTTCAGCGCAACATACATAACTGGGACGAAGAAGCCATCATCGAAAGCCATTCGGTTCCAGGTCAGTGCATGTGTTGCCACACAGCTAACCGCACCAATCCTAAGCAGTTCACCTTCCAGTTGAGAGGCAAGTATGGCTCGACACTTGTGCAGCGAGAAGTGGAAGAAGGAGACCCTGCTGCCAATGGCACAGCCAACGGCAAGCCTGTAGCTCGAGAATGGCTTCGCACAGATACCGACTCGACACTCTCAAAGTGCGTCTATCCATACTGGCATCCTTCGGGTAACTACTGTGCCTATTCGCTCAACAAGATACACCAGATGTTCTGGACAGGCAAAGGACGACTCATCGAGGTGTTTGACAGCGCATCGGACGTGATTGTGATGGACGTGCGCACACACGAAATCATCCGTTCTCCACTCATCGAGAGCACCCTCGACAGATTTGAGACCTATCCTGCTTTCTCAGAAGACGGAAAATGGCTGTATTTCTGTTCGTCGCGCGCACATAAAGTGCCCGTTCATGCCGACTCCATGCGTTATGACCTGTGCCGGATAGCCTTTGATGCTGAGACTGGCACATACGGAGACACCGTTGAAACCATCATACCTGCTGCGGAACTTGAGAAGAGCGTCACCTTCCCTCGTCCGAGCTACGATGGCAAGTGGCTGATGTATTGCTGGAGCGATTTCGGCAACTTCCCTATCGACCACAAAGAAGCCGACCTCTGGTTGCTGAATCTTGAAACAGGCGAACGAATGCCAGCTGCCAATGCCAATAGTGATTGCACGGAGAGTTATCACAATTGGAGTTCAGACTCACGATGGTTTGTGTTTGCAAGCCGACGTGAAGATGGACTCTACAGCTTGCTGTATCTTGCAACAATCGATGACGAGGGCAACATTTCCAAGCCTTTCCTGCTGCCACAGGAGAATCCATGGCAATTCTACCACAGCTCAATATATAGCTACAATGTGCCAGACTTCACATGCGACAAGGTCGAATTTGACGTGCATGGTGCTTATGACGAAGTGTTTTGTGACAAGAAGCAGCAGGCTACTGTCAGGTAATAATGTGCTGTGTCATTTTGCAACCA
>SAMEA3663273__coassemble_195_pt1 | contig 15123 bp, 12 predicted proteins | sample SAMEA3663273__metabat2_low_PE_017 | metagenome-assembled genome bin SAMEA3663273 (sample SAMEA3663273) | pig gut metagenome | biome: pig gut; feature: pig-associated habitat; material: faeces | place: China | collected 2013
ACAAATGCCGCAAGTATCTTGAGACTCAAGAGATACTGCGCAACCAGCTATTCAAACTGGCACAGGGACACCAGTGGGAGGAGCTGTACAAGAAACTGAAATCGTCGGAAATACTATCGAGCGAAAAAGAGCGCTTCTATGCCGACTTCGACGAGCTCTTCCTCAACCTCTATCCAGATTTTATCAGTCAGTTCAACTCTCTGCTGAAGCCAGAGGCAGAGATAGTGCCAAAGAGTGGAGAGAAACTAACCACAGAACTGCGCATCTTTGCACTCATAAAATTAGGCATCGACGACAGTGCCCAGATAGCCAAGTTCCTGAGCTATTCGCTCACCACAATATATAACTACCGCAGCCGTATCAGGAACAATGCTCTCGATTCGAAAGAAGATTTCGAGACAAAAGTACTCGCTCTATAACTTTGGCACGGAATTTGCAGTGGAGAGATATGAGTGAACAAGACTGACAAAAAGGCAGTCCACGGCACGAAACATAATTAATTAATAACATAAAAAAAATATCATTATGACAATTAAACCACTTGCAGACCGTGTGCTCGTTAAGCCAGCACCAGCCGAAGAAAAGACAATCGGCGGCATCATCATCCCTGATACTGCCAAGGAAAAGCCTCTTCAGGGCGAAGTTATTGCTACAGGCAATGGCACAAAAGATGAAGAAATGGTAGTCAAGACCGGTGACACTGTGCTCTATGGCAAGTATTCTGGTCAGGAGGTAGAGTTAGAAGGCGTTAAGTATCTCATCATGCGTCAGTCAGACATCCTGGCTGTTCTCGCATAACAAAAACAATACACAACTATGGCAAAAATCATTAAGTTCAATACAGAATCACGCGATCTGCTCAAGAGCGGTGTAGATCAGCTCGCAGACGCAGTAAAGGTTACACTTGGCCCTAAGGGTCGCAACGTAATCATTGAGAAGAAGTTTGGTGCTCCACATATCACCAAGGATGGAGTTAGCGTTGCAAAGGAAGTAGAGCTCGAAGACCCATTCGAGAACATGGGCGCACAGCTCGTCAAGGAAGTAGCATCAAAGACAGGTGACGATGCCGGTGACGGTACTACCACTGCTACTGTTCTTGCTCAGTCGATCATCGGTGTTGGTCTCAAGAACGTGACTGCTGGAGCCAACCCTATGGATCTCAAGCGCGGTATCGACAAGGCAGTTGCTGCTGTAGTCGAGAGCATCAAGGCTCAGAGCGAAGAGATCGGTGACGACTATACAAAGATTGAGAATGTGGCTCGCATCTCTGCCAACAATGACGAGGAGATCGGAAAGCTCATTGCTGAGGCTATGAAGACTGTGAAGAAGGAAGGTGTCATCACAGTCGAGGAGGCAAAGGGCACTGACACTACTGTCGATGTTGTAGAAGGCATGCAGTTTGACCGTGGCTATATCTCTCCATATTTCGTCAACAATGCTGAGAAGATGACTTGCGAGATGGACTCTCCAGCCATCCTCATCTATGACAAGAAGATCAGCAATCTTCAGGATCTTCTCCCAGTGCTTGAGCCAGTGGCAAAGTCTGGTCGTCCTCTCCTCATCATCGCCGAGGATGTTGACTCACAGGCATTGGCAACACTCGTGCTCAACAGCCTCCGTGGTTCGTTGAAGATCTGCGCAGTGAAGGCTCCAGGTTTCGGTGACCGACGCAAGGAGATGCTCCAGGATATCGCTATCCTCACTGGTGGCGTTGTGATTTCTGAGGAAGTTGGTCTCAAGCTCGAGAATGCTACTCCAGAGATGCTCGGTCGTGCTGACAAGGTGACAATCGACAAGGAGAAGACTACCATTGTCGATGGTGCAGGCGAAAAAGAGGCTATCGCTCAGCGTGTTGCCACTATCAAGGCACAGATTGAGAAGACAACTTCTGACTATGACCGCGAGAAACTTCAGGAGCGTCTTGCAAAGCTCGCCGGCGGTGTGGCTGTGCTCCATGTAGGTGCTCCTTCTGAGGTAGAGATGAAGGAAAAGAAAGACCGTGTAGATGACGCTCTCTGCGCAACCCGTGCTGCCATGGCAGAAGGTATCGTTCCTGGTGGTGGTGTGGCTTACATCCGTGCAATCCCAGCAGTAGAGGCTCTGAAGGGTGCAAACGACGATGAGACCATCGGTATCGAAATCATCAAGCGTGCCATCGAGGAACCTCTCCGCCAGATCGTTGCCAACGCAGGCAAGGAAGGTGCCGTGGTAGTTCAGAAGGTTAAGGACGGCGAAGGTGACTTCGGTTACAATGCCCGCACCGACACTTACGAGAACTTCCACGCTGCAGGTGTCATTGACCCAGCCAAGGTGACTCGTGTAGCCCTTGAGAATGCAGCATCAATAGCTGGTATGTTCCTCACTACTGAGTGCGTCATCGCCGACAAGAAGGAAGATGCTCCTGTTGCAGGCGCACCAGGCATGGGCGGTGGTATGGGCGGCATGATGTAATATCGACCTACCATTACATTGAAATAATATGGGAGTTAATTGTCATTGCAGGTCAATTAACTCCCTTTTATTTGAAATAATTATCAGAAATCTTGTTCTATTGCCTATTTTTAAGTATCTTTGCGCCATAATTTGCGTAAATACAATATAATATGATCAATAGACTGCTTATCCGCATAAAGACTATCCAGCTTGTGTATGCCAACATACAGAGTGACCAGCCTCGTTTCATTTGCGACGAGGAGCTGACACATTCACTCGAATCAAGCTATCAGCTCTATAACTATTTGCTTGGACTCATTGTCAAGGTAACCGACTATCGCTTCCAGCAGATCGAGACTGCACGCAACAAATATCTTCCGACACGCGAGGAGCGTTTCCCAAACATGCGCTTTGTCAACAATCAGGTTGTCAAGCTCATTCGCGAAAACAGCGCCATTCTCGAATACTGCGAGGAGCATGGTTTGTTTAGCGACTTCGACACAGAGACCTATCGTGCCATTCTTGAGAAGATTGACCAGAATCCGCTCTACATGGCATATATGAGCCAGCCACAAGCACCGACTTTTGAGCAGGATCTCAAACTCTGGAAAGAGATATTCAATACCATCATCCCATCATGTGACAAACTCGACGAGACGCTTGAAGAGAAAAACATATACTGGAACGATGACCTGCCTACTATTGTACAGTTTGTGGTAAAGACACTCAACAGCCTCAAGCCTACAACCGCGATGGTCAAGACTCTTGAGATGTTCAACAGCGAAGATGATGAGAAATTCGCACTCTCGCTCTACCACTATGCCATCGATGAATGTCACGAGTATATGGAACTCATAGACAAGACAGCCGACAACTGGGAAGCCAACCGTATAGCAATGATGGAGAAAGTAATCATGATTTGCGCATTGGCAGAAATCAAGCATTTCCCAGATATCGCTATCCGCATATCGCTCAACGAATACATCGAGCTCTCAAAACACTATTGTACAGCCGACAGTGCCCGTTTTATCAATGGTATTCTCGACCGCATTGTCTCACAATGGAAAACCGAAGGCTTGGTGTTCAAAGCACAATGATTGAAAAAAATTATTTGTTAACTATTAATTGACAACAGATATATGTTCAACACAATTCTATTACTTCAGGCAGCAGGAGGTGCTGCACCAATGATGTCATGGGTATGGATTATCCTCATCCTTGTAGTCTTCTATTTCTTCATGATCCGTCCACAACAGCAACAGCAGAAGAAACTGCGTGAAGAGCGCAACAAGATGCAGAAGGGCGATCATGTAATCACCAGCGGCGGTCTGTATGGAAAGATCGACAGTGTCATTACACGCACCAACAAGAAGGGCGAGCAGGAAGTTGTTGACTTCGTGATCTCACTCAAGCCAGAAGGAACTAAGGTTCAGATCAGCAAGGAATGCGTGTTCAAAGACCTCAACGACGCAGTTCAGACACGATAAGAAATGTCACCAGCAGGCAAAAAGACAAAAAAGCCTGAACGTACGTTCTGGCAGAAACTATATAAGGAAGTCAATATCTTCATCAAGCGTACTAATCGTCAAGAGGTATTGACTTTCATGGTTTTTGTGCTTATTGCTACCTTCTTCTGGTTCATCCAGACAGCTTCGGAGGAAAACGACGGAGAATACACGGTTGAGTTCCGCATAGACAATCTGCCTTCGAGCACAGTCTTCACGTCGCAGGTGCCTCAACAGTTCCGCGTCACCATCAAGGACAAAAACATAAACCTCATCAACTATTCTTACAATAACCAGCTCGACACCCTCATTGTCGATTTCAACAGCTATGCTGATGCCAACGGCAATTTCCGTCTGTCGAGTGCTGAGATCCAAGCATTGCTCATCAACAAGCTGTTCTCTACCACTCAGATCACTTCTGTATCGCCATCGCTCATCGATGCACGTTTTGCCGTAACCAGAGGAAAGAAAGTTCCAGTGGTGCTATCAGCCAACATCAGTGCTGCTGCCAACTATCGTTGCTTGCCTGCCATCATTGTTCCAGATTCGGTGATTGTACATGCCCCTAATGCCATCCTTGACACCATCACCATGCTCACGACCAACTATTATGAAGCATATAACCGCAAGGATACGCTCGACCTTACACTTCCGCTTCAGCTTGCTGTGGGCGTGAAGAGCACTCCTGCTATCGTGAAAGTCATGGTACCCGTAGCCCGTTACGTCGAAAAGACTATTACTGGCCTTCCCATCAATGTATCTGATATGCCAGCGGGACAAAGCCTGACGCTTTTTCCTAACAAAGCCGATGTCTCGTGCTTAGTAGATTTCTCACACTATAATGACATCAACGCAGAGGATTTCTTCCTCTCTGTCTCATACAAGAGCATCAAGTCGCCAACTCAGAAGACCATTCCAGTCGAGGTCATATCATACGCCAATCCAGGCATTGTCGATCATGTCAAGCTCCACACTTCGGAAGTAGAATATATCATAGAAGAGCAAGACTGAAGATAACTTGGAATATCTGAAACTGAAATAAAGTAATTATTGATTGCTTCACCAAAAGATATTATGATAATCGCACTAACAGGAGGTATAGGATGCGGCAAATCGGTAGTCAGCGAACTGCTTAGGGTTATGGGATACATTGTATATGACTGTGATGCCAACGCAAAGCTACTGATGCACAGCGACTCAGAACTGAGGAATGGGCTGACAACATTGTTCGGTACAGAAACGTACAATGCCGATGGCACACTCAACAAGCAACATCTGTCGGCTGCTATCTTTGGCAATGCCGAGGCACTGAACAAGATGAATAATCTGGTACACCCCGCTGTGGCACGCGATATCACAAAACTTTATAGAGAAATGAACGCCAAGGTTGGCGACAAGAATGTGCTATTGTTCTTCGAATCTGCCATTCTCTTTGAGAGTCACTTTGACGAATTGGTAAAACCAGACATTGTGGTGAGCATATCTGCTCCATTCGAGATGCGTTTAGCCCGTGCAACGACACGTGACCATGCCTCACGGCAGCAGATTATCAGACGAATAGAAAACCAGATGTCGCAAGAAAAGAAAGATGAACGTGCCGACATCGTGATTTATAATGATGAAAAAAACTCAATAATCCATCAGATTGACAAATTATTGAGTTCCATATTGCAATAGCACTACTGCAATTATTATCATGTCTGTATTATACATTACTATGATGTAAACACACTACATACGGCTAATTGAACAAGTGTGGTATGTTCTTCACCAGACGCACATTGAAAAGTTTTGGAGAGAAGCCATTGCTGGCTGCATAACGCACTCTGATGGTCTTCTTGCCCTGAATGGCCCATGCAGGGATGTTGATAGGCTGATCAAATAGTTTCTCCTTGCCAACAGCGGCCTTATTGCTTGGCACCATGTAACGTGCCACTTGTTCGCCATCGACACTAATCTCACACTGTCGGCCACGGTCGGCCACATAAAAACGACACAAGAGTGTGACACTGTCGCGAGCCGATTGTATGGATTCTGCAGCCTTTGAACAGTCGAGTTCGAACTCTATCCACTGGTTAGGCTGACAATCGCGGAACGAATTCTCGTTCAACATACCACCTGTCACCGTTTCACTTGTCGTGAGCTTATGCTTCTGCTCACTTGCCTCAACGCCTATGTTGACCTTATCGTAGGTAGCTGCTTCAATCTCGATATTCTTAATCTCTGACTTGTACAAAGGGCTACGCAGGAAGGCCGACTCGGTCTGCTGATTGAAATAGACAGTATAGCGCTGATGGTGTACTGAGAAGAATGGTCGCAATTCGACCTCCTTCCATGGAGAGCCTGGGGCATGAACATCGATGGCAAACGTGAGAGTCTTGCCATCCTTGACCTTAAATCGTGTTGGCACCTCCTGTTGTTCGCATATTAGCATTGGCGCATAAGCCAGACTACGAGTCTTCATCTTGCTGGCAGGAGAATTGTCGCGACGTCCCTCTCCTGCATATTCGTTCGACAGTTCCTCATATATCTCACTGCCTTTCTCTGTCGATGATGTCACTGCAGCAAGCACCATTGGGCCGAAGGTAAAAGAGACATACGACGATCCGGGACATGGGTCAATACCCAATGACATGGGATAACTGATCTCGATTACATCGCCAGGTTTCCACGACTTGCCGCATGAGATATACATCATGTCTCCTCGCTTGATTCTCTCTGGGTTGAAGCTCCTTGGCATCTTGCCATTGACAAGTATGTTGAACTTGTTGGTTGTCCATCCTGGATGACGCACTGCAATAGCATAGTTACCTCCCTTGGTGACTGTAATTGTCGATTTATTGCCATAAGGGAAGTCGGTTTCCTGCTTCAAACCATAATGTACATCAGAGAGTTCGCTGGCGATAAAAAGATTGACAAAGAGAGTATCGCTTGAGATAGTATAGATAAATTCGCCGAACTTCGACGGATTCTCCATTCCGGTGCCTACGCAACACCACATCGCCTCGTTGGGAGTAGAATAGATACGGTAACTCTCTGGTCGCAACGAAGTATAGAAGGCATAGCCGCCTGTCTTAGGATCGATGGTGCCGAGGATATGATTGAGAAGTGTCTTCTCGTAATACTCCGAATAAGCAGGGTTGCGCCATTTTGAGAAGAGTCGTTCGGTGAGCTTGAGCATATTATAAGATGTACATGACTCAGGGCCATCTCCTTCTTCAATATACTTATAATTCTTGCCTTTCTGAGCGAAGTAGCTGCCTACACCCACACCACCGATAGCAGAAGCGCGGCGAGTTGCCACATCAATCCAGTAGCGTTGGCTTGCTTTCCGATATCGGTCGTCGCTACTGATCTCATCGATACGAGCAAAGCCCTCGAACTTAGCAGTACACTCGTTGGTCTGTTTTACGTCAAGAAACTCGTTATTTGCATCTCCAATCATATTCTCGATCATAATCTGATGAGAGTATTTCTGAGCAGCCTTGAGGTATTTGCCATCGCCAAAGAGCACATATGCGTCAGCCAGAACCTCGTTGATGGCACCTGGCTCCCACTGCAGAATCTGCATCTCCATAATGTCGGAATTGAAGAGATGGACGAGTTCGATGGTGAAGTCGCACAAATCGCGGAACATCGTCTTGGCATCGGTGTTTCCACCATGAACGAAAGCATCGCGCAGACCAGCCAAAGTCTTGTGGAGACAATATAGAGGCACCCAGTTACCACGCTGGTTATAGACACGGTAATCGCCAGAATATAAAGTTTTCCAAATTTCGTTATCTGGATTACCACCGATAAAGCCTTTCAATCCGCTATTATCTTTGGAATAGGCATTCTGACAGTCTTTCATCACGCCTACCATATAGTCGAGTCGTTCCTTGAGCTTGCCTCTGACTGTGACATCGTGACACGAAGCATAGGCCAATGAGAGAGCACTGAGATAATGTCCGGCAATATGACCGTCCATAGCCATCGAAGGATTCCAAGCAAAGTTCTCGAAAGCAGGATGTTCGAAGTCCCACTGATAATAACGGCTCTTTTCGTCGCGAGTGCGGTGCAGACCAGCCTGACGCACATAAGGAGTGAGCAGACGATCGACATCGTACTTAAGAAGCACCGAATAATTATTGTCTTGGGCATTCTTGAAGACACTTGGCAGCAATGTGACCTGCTGCAGGTCGAACTGCGACTGATAAAGCACATGTTGAGAATGCACTGCCACACAGCACATACAACCAAGTAAGGTTAGGATGATATTTCTAAAAGAATGCCTCATTTATTCTTTTATTTTGACAAAGCAATGCGGAAGCCACAATAGGCAATAGCATCGAGGAAGCTCTGTTCGCTATAAGAACTCTTGATGAACTTACGGCGATTGGCTGGGCAATATTCGGTTGACTTCTTCTGTACCCAACTGCCACCACGCAAGATGAGCGTATCGCCACCCACTTTGCCTTGAGGATTGAAAGTATCGCGGTAGTCATACCAATAATATGAATTGGCAACCCACTCTGAAACGTTGCCACTCATATCATATATTCCAAGTTCGTTGGCCAGCAGTTCGCCTCCAGCATGTACGCCATAGTTCTCGTTGCCAAGTTTGGTACAAGCATTGTAGTAGTTCCATGCCACGTCACTGTAGTTGTCCGAACCGCTGTAGTTGTATCCACGAGTAGCCTTGCCACCACGTGCAGCACATTCCCATTCAGCCTCGGTAGGCAGGCGGAAATGGAGTCCGGTCTTCATGCTCAGTGTCTCACAGAACTCGACGGCATCGTCGTAAGAGATATTATATGCAGCCACATCCGTGCCCAAACCTGTCTCCTTGTACCATGAAGCCGTACCCTTCAGTTCCTCGACCTTGCAGTAAGTACCCGTTGGACGACGGCTCATGACAGCATCCCATTGCCCCTGGGTAATCTCGAACTTTCCGATGTAATAGCTTGGCATCTTCACCTTGACGACAGGTCCGACAGGAATGCCATTGTTATAATATACCAAGCAATAAGGGAACATACCAGTCTTTTTCGACAGAGTATCGTTGAGGATGGCTAAGTTCTCGTCCCAGATAGTGTCTTTGCTCGAGAAACCCGAGAAATAATTTGGGCGGGTGACTGTCTTGGCCTGACCTCCCATGAAGAACTCAGTCTCTTCGACGCAAACCAGACTATTGATAAGATCGGATATCACTGTGCGCTGTTCGGCTGTGACGTCTGATGCCCATGAGACAGTTCCTACAGGGAACTTTTCGGTGGTAATCTTTACATTGTTATCACTCTCATCACATGACGCAAGCAGCAATGCCTGGACAGCAACACACAAAAAAACTATTCTAATAAGTTTCATTTCTATTTTCTACAATTTTTCGCGCAAATATAAGAAATAAAAACAAATATACAAAAAAAAAGCGGTTTCTTTAAGCAAAATTAAAGAAAAATACAATCTTTTATACTTGTTTTGACTTCTTGAGCAAACGAGCCAAAGGCAATTCCCTAAAGCAGAAAACAGCAGCATAGACACACAGCAGAAGTGTGCGTACCACGATATTGGCAATGCCATCGAATGGCAATACCATCATCGTCACAAAAAGGGCGACAGCCAACAAGAAATATCCGGCAATGGCTTTCATGTCGTATGGGATAGGGTTCTTGTGCTGACCGACGAAATAGCTGAACAGCATACAGGTTGCATAGCCCGCAAAACCTCCCCACGCACATGCCATGTAACCGTATTGAGGCACAAATAAGATGTTAACGGCACATAGCACAGTGCAGCCCACAACCGAAAAGAGAGCTCCCCAAAGCGTCTGGTCAATGAGCTTATACCAGAATGAGAGATTGAAATATATGCCCATCATAATCTCGGCTGCCATGACGATTGGCACAACCTCAAGTCCCTCCCAATATCCCGAATCTCGAATGATGACGACCTTGAGCACATCGATCCATGCCATGACTGCAAGAAAGCCGAGCAGAGAAACGGCAATGAAATATTTCATGCCGAGAGCATTGGTCTCGACCACATCCTTACGTTCTTTCGACTTATTGAAGATGATAGGCTCATAAGCAAAGCGGAAGGCCTGAGTGAACATCGCCATTATCATGGCTATCCTGAAACATGCGCCATAGATACCGAGCTGCTGTTCGCCCTCGAGTCCAGGCACAAGAAAACGATAGATGATCTTATCGAGAGTTTGATTAAGGACTCCTGCCACTCCGAGTATCAGGATTGGATAGCTATAGCGGAACATCCTCTTAAACAGCGAATTATCCCACACATAATGAAAGGCATACACACTGCCGTCAGAAGCCTTGAACTGGCCTCCAGGCATCCACTCCTTGAAGAGCAGAAGCAGTGTCACAATGCTCGTAATGAGATTGATGACGAAGACATAGCCAGCAAGGTATTGCGAATTGTAGAACCAGCTTATCCAAGACGGATGAGACTCATTGATCAATGGGCATACGAGGAAAACCAAGAGATTGAGTCCTATGTTTACCAAGATATTCAGCATCTTGAGGCAAGCAAATTTCTTGGCCTTCTGCTGATAGCGAAGATAGACAAACGGGATACAGGCAAAAGCGTCGATTGCCACAATGATTGCCATAATGGCAATATACTCTGGATGTTCGGCATACCCGAGCCACGACGACAGCTGACTGAGAAATGCAAACACAATCGCAAGGAAGCCCAGAGACAGGCTACCTACCGTGATGAGAGCCGTCGAATAGACATGCATGGGATTCTCGTCCTGCTTGTTTGCGAAACGGAAGAGTGTAGTCTCCATGCCAAAAGTAAGAAAGACGAGAATGAGAGCCGTAAAGGCATAGAGATTGGTGACGACGCCATATTCACCTGACGAAGCAGGCATCACTGCTGTATAAAGGATGACAAGCAGATAATTGAGAAATCGGCCCACGATGGATGGAAGTCCATACAGAGCCGTATCCTTGAATAAAGTCTTGAGCAACATATCAGAACAATGAGGTTTGGGAATCCTCGGCCATGAATTTGCGAGGTATTTCCCTATGGAGGTGCTTATATGCCAGAAGCGTAGTTTCGCGTCCGCGAGGAGTGCGTTTGATAAAGCCCTCCTTAATGAGATATGGCTCATAGACATCCTCTACGGTACCGCTATCCTCGCCCAGAGCCGTAGCAATGGTAGTCAAGCCGACAGGACCTCCGTTAAACTTATCTATTATGGTGGTGAGAAGCTTGTTGTCGATCTCATCAAGTCCATATTTATCGACACCGAGAGCTTCGAGTGCGAATTTGGCAATCTCGATATCAATCATTCCCTTGCCCTTGACCATGGCAAAGTCACGCACACGACGCAAGAGCGCATTGGCGACACGCGGGGTACCTCGGCTGCGCAGGGCAATCTCGATTGCTGCCTCCTCGGTACAGTGAGAGCCAAGTATCGATGCCGAACGGCCAACAATCTGAGCCAGCACTTCAGTATCATAATATTCGAGATGCATGTTGATGCCAAATCGAGCCCTCAATGGTGCTGTGAGCAAACCGCTGCGAGTGGTAGCGCCAATGAGCGTGAATGGCGCCAGATCAATCTGTATGCTCCTTGCAGCAGGTCCTTTATCAATCATGATGTCGATGCGATAGTCCTCCATCGCGCTGTAGAGATATTCTTCGACGATAGGCGACAGACGATGTATCTCGTCGATAAACAGCACATCGTTGCGTTCGAGCGAGGTAAGCAGACCAGCAAGGTCGCCTGGCTTATCGAGCACGGGGCCCGAGGTAACCTTAAATCCTACCCCAAGCTCGTTGGCTATGATATTCGACAAGGTAGTCTTTCCAAGGCCAGGAGGTCCATGAAAAAGAGTATGGTCGAGAGCCTCGCCTCGCATCTTGGCTGCAGCAACGAAGATGCGGAGGTTTTCAATGACTTTTTCCTGCCCCGAGAAATCGTCAAAAGCAAGCGGACGGAGAGCCTTTTCGACTTCCTTTTCCTGCTCCGACGCACTTCGGGCACTTCTTATATCAAAATCGTTATTCATATTATTCTTATCATAAGTCATGTGACTTTTGACGCAAAAATAGCACAAAAAGTTGATACTGCCAAAAAAAAGTGCAATTTGTTTTGTACTTCTTCAATAATTTATTAACTTTGCGTCGCATTTTCGCACACAGATGCCGTATATGCTCTTTTTTGTCTGGGTAGTTCAATGGATAGAACGGAGGTTTCCTAAACCTTTGATCTGGGTTCGATTCCCAGCCTGGATACTTTTATGCAGGATGGGATCAAACCTGTAAGGTTGAAACCAGCCTGGATACAATTTATTTTTTATAATTCATGGAAAAAGTAGAATTCTTTCTTGAAAATTTAAGTTATCTTTGGAGTTATACAGGGTTTGCCAATGTCGAGCTTGGTAATGTTTTGATGACTATCGTGGGATGTATCTTTATTTATCTTGCAGTTGCCAAGCATTTCGAGCCTATGCTCCTCATCCCTATCGGCTTCGGTATTCTGGTCGGAAATATTCCTTTTCCTCTCGAAGCAGGTCTCCGCATCGGCATCTATGAAGACGGCTCTGTGCTCAACATCTTATATAGTGGTGTGAAGCAAGGCTGGTATCCACCGCTCATCTTCCTTGGCATTGGTGCCATGACCGACTTCTCGGCTCTTATTGCAAATCCTAAGCTTGTTCTGGTGGGTGCTGCTGCCCAGTTTGGTATTTTCGGAGCATACGCCATTGCCCTTGCCCTCGGATTCGACCCTCTTGAGGCTGGTGCCATCGGCATCATTGGTGGAGCAGACGGACCTACTGCAATCTTCCTGTCAAGCAAGCTTGCTCCTCATCTCATGGGTGCTATTGCTGTAGCTGCCTATTCATATATGGCACTTATCCCAGTCTTCCAGCCTCCTATCATGAAGATGCTCACTACCGATAAGGAGCGCCGCATCAAGATGAAAGCACCAGGAGCTGTCAGCAAGAAGCAGAAGGTTATCTTCCCTATCATGGGTCTTATCCTCACCACATGGATCATTCCATCGGGTCTGCCATTGCTCGGTATGCTCTTCTTCGGCAATATTCTCAAGGAGTGCGGAGTGTGCAAGCGTCTTGCCGACACTGCCAAAGGTCCGCTCATCGACATCGTGACTATCCTCCTCGGATTCACCGTAGGTTGTTCGACTCAGGCCAGTACTTTCCTCACAATCGAGTCGCTCGAGATTTTCGGACTTGGAGCGCTCTCATTCCTCATCGCTACTGCCAGTGGCGTGCTCTTTGTCAAGTTCTTCAACCTCTTCCTCAAAGAAGAGAACAAGATCAACCCGCTCATCGGCAATGCTGGTGTGTCGGCAGTGCCAGACGCAGCTCGCATCTCGCAGGAAGTAGGATTGAGATATGATAGCACCAACTACCTCCTCATGCATGCCATGGGTCCGAACGTAGCAGGTGTAATCGGCTCGGCTGTAGCTGCAGGTGTGCTCCTCGCCTTCCTCGGATAATGGCTTGCAATAGTAAAATTCCCTATCAACGGAATTATTCGAATCTACATATTTATTTTAATAACTAATTATCGAACTAACTATGGGAATGCTTAAAGAATTCAAAGAGTTCGCAATGCGCGGCAATGTGGTAGATATGGCTGTCGGTGTAGTAATCGGCGGTGCATTCGGCAAGATTGTCACATCTTTGGTCAATGATGTCATCATGCCTCCTATCGGAGTCTTGCTTGGTGGTGCTGATTTCAAGGACTTGAAATGGGTAATCAAGGAAGCTATCGTCGATGCTGAGGGCGCTGTCACTGCTCCAGAAGTAACACTCAACTATGGCGCTTTTGTCCAGACCATCATCGACTTCCTCATCGTAGCTCTCGCTATTTTCTTCCTCATCAAGGCTATCAACAAGCTGTCAAACCTCAAGAAGAAGGAAGAAGAAGCAGCTCCTGCTCCTGCCCCAGCTCCTGAGCCAGAACCAAGTGCAGAAGAGAAGCTCCTCACCGAGATCCGCGATCTTCTCAAGAAAAACTAATTCTATCTAATCTATAAAAAAGACTGCAATAAGAGGATTCTTATTGCAGTTTTTTTGATTATTACTAATTCCTGTTATGGATAGGCCTTGGAGTGTGGTAGTGAGTTATGTTGTTTTTTAAATCGGAGAAAGAATAAACGAGTAGTGGCAAGGGCGATTGCCATCGATGGTATATTCGGGCAACGTGCGGCTGCCCCATGTATCGACACCACCCACACCATGGATATTCAGGTCGATATTGATATTGACAAACTCGCCTCTGTGCAACTCATAGGGATGCTTGACGCCAAGGTCTTCCTCTCCATAGTCCCACACACGGACACATAGAGGCTGGCAACCCTTGATGCACATCTTATGGTCGGGAGAGTAAAGATTGAACCACCTGATATCGCAGCGATTGCCATTATCCTGAGGACGCACATAATCGACCTGATAATCACTGAGTGACATCCGATAGACAGAGATGTCATAGCCACTCTTTCGATCGGGATAATTCTCCCATGGACCTCGTCCATAATATTCTATTGAAGCAAAATCGGCAGGCATCCGCATCCGCATTCCGAACTTTGGTATCAGTGGAATGTGGGTTGCCGTAGGGCGATAATCTGCTTCTACCTTTATCTCTCCAGCATAATTGATGCTGTAGGTCAGGTCATAGTCGGCACCTACAGGCAACGAGAATGTCGCCTTTACGGTAGTTATGCCTTTTGACGAAGCGACATCGATAGACTTCAGCTTTCGCTCCTCTCCAGCTTTCTCCCATGAAGCCACACGTTGAGCAAAGCCCGCTGCACGCTGGTTGTCGTTTTCGGGTTTCCAGAAATAAGGTTCCAATGGGGCTTTGAGCAAGTTCTCTCCATCGATATTTATCTCGGAAACAGCGCCATTGAAATCGATCACCACACTTCCCTTTTCGGTACTTATAACATAGCCACGAGCCTTGTCCTTTTTCACCTTTGGTGATTTGTGCAAAGAAGAGAGTGCCGATGGATAGCGGTAAGGCTCGACAATAAATTGCTCTGAAGCCACCACAAAGCCTTTCTTTGCCCATGGCGTATCGTTTTTCAATATTGCCTTTATCGTCAAGATTTTCTCACCATCCACAACTGTGGTATCGGTGACATAGTCAAAGTCTGAAATCTCTACCATAGGATCCATGCTCTGCTTCTCAATCCTGCCATTCG
>SAMEA3663273__coassemble_247_pt1 | contig 13719 bp, 14 predicted proteins | sample SAMEA3663273__metabat2_low_PE_017 | metagenome-assembled genome bin SAMEA3663273 (sample SAMEA3663273) | pig gut metagenome | biome: pig gut; feature: pig-associated habitat; material: faeces | place: China | collected 2013
GTTGCCACACGGAACAGTCCATAGTCCTGACGCTTGATATTTTTACTTTTTGACATTGGATTGTTGAATAAGGGATAACTATCGTGCAAATATAAAAAAATAAATTCACATAATATAATAAATAAGAAAAAATATCACTTTTGTTGAAAAAAAAGCAACAATTTTGGTTGGGAAAAGTTAATTGCATAAAAAAATCATTATATTTGCGCGAATAAACTCCAGTACTAACTTTTCAAACAGCATAGATAATGAAAAACAAGATTGTCCTCACAGGTGGTTGCGGATTCATTGGCAGCCATACTTGTGTAGAATTGCAGAACGCAGGTTATGATGTTGTGATATTCGATAACTTGTCGAATTCAGAAGCGTCGGTCATTGACGGCATAGAGAAGATTACAGGCATACGCCCTGCTTTCTACCAGATTGACTGTACAGACAAAGGTGCCGTCTATCAGGCATTCCAGCAGGAAGGACCTATTGCCGGTGTTGTTCATTTTGCAGCATCAAAGGCGGTGGGAGAGTCGGTTCACAAGCCAATACTATACTATCGCAACAACCTCACGTCTCTCATGAACATGCTTGAGGCTGCTCAGGATTTCCATCTCAAGGGATTCGTATTCTCTTCTTCATGCACCGTCTATGGCGAGCCTGACAGCGTACCTGTTGATGAAACTGCCCCAATCAAGCCTGCTACTTCTCCTTATGGCAATACAAAGCAGATTGCCGAAGAGATTATTCAGGACTATGAGCACACAGGTGTCGATTTCAATGCCATCATTCTCCGCTATTTCAACCCTATCGGCGCACATCCATCTGCTGAGATTGGCGAACTTCCACGTGGCGTTCCTCAGAACCTGCTGCCATACGTCTGTCAGGCAGCTATGGGCATACGCAAGGAACTCAGTGTCTTTGGCGATGATTACAACACTGCCGATGGTTCATGTGTGCGCGATTATATCGATGTAATCGACTTGGCAAAGGCACATGTCTGTGCACTCAACCGCATGGTAGAGGGCAAGAGTGCAGAGAAGGTTGAATACTATAACCTCGGCACAGGTCATGGTGTGAGCGTATTTGAACTTGTCAATACATTCATGGAGGCAACAGGCGTCAAGGTTCCTTATAAAGTGGTGGGACGTCGTGAAGGCGACATCGAGCGTATCTATGGCAACCCATCACATGCCAATGAGGTTCTTGGTTGGAAAGCAGCGGTGCCTCTTAAGGAAACTCTCGCCAATGCATGGCGTTGGCAAGAGAAACTTCGTGAAAAGGGGGTAATGTGATTTTGAAAAATACTTTATACAAAATATTGTTTTCTGTGTTTGCGATGGCGACATTGTCATCGCAGGCACAGGATTTAGTTTATAAGACTTGTCCCAAAATCAGTGAGATAAAGACATTGCAGACCTTGGTCGATGGCGATAACATGGGGTTGCCAGTCATTGATGTCAAGCAGAACCAAAGCATCGTGATTTCGTTCGACTATCTATCCGACGAACAACCTTGGCTTTCCTATAGTCTTGTGCATTGCGATGCTGAGTGGCGCTTCGATGGGCTGAATGAAGCTGAATATGTCGATGGTTTCTTTCCAGTGAGAATCACCGATGTGGAGCCGTCGTTCAATACTATAATCCCGTACTACCACCACAAGCTGAATATCCCCAATGAAGATATCTCGCTCAAGGCTTCGGGCAACTATGCAGTGCTTATTCATCCCGAAGACGATCTCGATAGAGTGGTGGCAGTCGCAACCTTCTCGGTAAGCGAACAACAGTTTTTTGTATCAGGACATGTAGATGTCAATACCGATATTGACTTCCGCCAGACGCACCAGCAACTGTCACTGTCGTTGTCGTGGAATCAGAATGTCTTGCTTTTCGTTAATCCTGCTACCGACTTGTTGCTGACTGTAAGGCAAAACCGTCGTGACGAGACCCGCAGGTGTCTGAGTTCGCCTACAATCATCAATGCTGGTAATGCGACCTATGAACACAAGCGAGATCTCATCTTTGAGGCAGGCAACAACTACCGTCGATTTGAATTCACCGATGTGCGTTATGCGGTTTTGGGAGTCAGCAGTGTCGTCTATGAGCCTCCGTATTACAAGGCTTTGCTCTATGCCGACCAGCCACGTGCCCAAGAGTCATATCTCTATGATAAAGACCAGAAAGGACGTTACGTAATCCATGCCCTCAACACCGACGATGAAAACATTGAAGCCGAATACTTTAAGGCATGTTTCATGCTCAAGGCTCCATCTTCGTTGGATGGCTGTGCGATATTTCTGCAAGGCGATTTTACATATGGCGAATACACCGATGACTTCCGCCTCGAATACGATGCTCAAGATGACATGTATTATAAAGAGGTGCTATTGAAGCAAGGTGTATACAACTATCAGTATGTTGTCGGAAACAGTCCATCGGCTATCGAAGGCAACTACTATGAGACCCCAAACGAATATGACATATATGTCTATTATCGGCCCAGTGGTGCACGCTATGACCGATTGTTGGGATCGTTTTTATTGAAAAATGAATAAGATTGCACGATCAATATTATTTCACTAATGCAAAAGCTAACCACAACAACCAAGCAGACCACCAAACTGTCAGTTCAGCAAATAATGGTGTCGTCGATGATCCAGGCTACGTCCGAAGAGTTGCAGAAACTCATCGATGAGGCATTGGAGAAGAATATTGCACTCGAGATTGATGAGTCACGTAGCGTCGATGAGATAAGTGAGCCCAGAGATGAGAATCAGGATTCCGACGAACAGGATACTAATGATTATGACAGAGAGGCGGAAGACGATCTGCCGTCTGAACAGACTGACAGCGAGTCTTTGGATTCGTCATATTACAGCGACGATGAAGTCCCTGATACCGAAAGTCAGGCTAAAGGCGATGCTTATGCAGCAATCAATAATTATGGCTCGGATGTCACTATGACCGAGACCCTGAAGAAACAACTGTCGATGCTTGAGCTAAGTCCTCGTGAGCTGTTTATTGCTGAATATATAATTGATAGCCTCGACAGCGATGGATACCTCCGCACCACGATAGCTGATTTGGTCGATAACATGGATATCCAAGAGAATTTCCTATCTTCGGAAGCCGAGGTCGAACATGTGCTTGTGGATGTTGTTCAGGCTTATCTTGAACCGGCAGGACTTGGTGCACGCGACCTTCGCGAGTGTCTGCTCTTGCAGCTCGACGACAAGAAATCGACTGTTGCCACACAGAACGCCTATAATATCATCAATGAGTCGTTCGACGATTTCTCAGCCCGACGTTTCGAGAAAATCAAAGCTCGCTTTGGTTTGTCGGATAGTCAGATGGCAGATGCACAGAAAGTCATACTCCATCTTAATCCTCGTCCAGGTGGTATCTCGGCAGATGTCGATAGCTATAAGAATCTTGTCACACATGTCCGTCCAGACTTCATTGTCACCAACGAAGATGGCAATCTCATAGTGAGTCTCTGCAACAGTCCTGTGTCGGCAGTCCGTGTCAGTCAGGACTATAACGAGATGCTTGAGGCCATCAAGAAAGAAAACTCCAAAAGCGAGGACGCCAAAAAGGGTCGAGCCATGATAGAAGACAGCATACGTTCGGCCAATATCTTCATCAAAGGGCTTGTCCAGCGTCGCCAGACGCTCATCACCGTGATGCAAACCATCGTCAGCCTACAACGAGAGTATTTCTTATCGGGCAAACTCGAAGACCTCAAGCCAATGACGATGGAAAAAGTGGCAGAAGTGTCAACCTATGATACATCGACTGTTTCGCGCGTGTGCAGCAGCCGTTTTGCACAGACAGATTATGGCATTGTAGCACTCAAGAGTCTCTTCACGGCCGATACTTCTGGAGTGTCAAATGCTGTCATCAAGAATGCTCTTAAGGACTTGATAGAATCCGAAGACAAGAGTGCTCCGTTCAATGACGACCAACTGGTAGAACGTCTCAAAACTCTGGGCTATAACATCTCGCGCCGTACTGTGGTTAAGTATCGCGACGAGTTCGGCATTCCCAAGGCAAGCCTGAGACGAGAGTAAACATCAATATTGATAAGAATTAAATACAGATAAATGTCCGACATCAAAACCATATTTTTCCAGACAGTCAGCAACTGTTGTCATCCGATGGCAATGCTCACCTATGGCATCACGTTCATCTGTTTCTTCACTCCGATGCTCATTCTTCCTTTGGGCATCCGGCTGTTCATGATGCTCGAAGTGATGTTCTACACCTTCGTTATACCCTTGCTTACAATATGGCTTCTCTATAAGCTCAAGGTAGTGAGCCATTGGGCTTTACGCAAACGCGAGGACCGCAAGATACCTCTCATTGCCAATCTGCTCTGCTATTTTGCCTGCACTTTCACTGTGCTGTATCATGGCTTTGTGCCAACGTGGGGCATGTGCGTGTTTTATGGCTCGACGGCAGTGGCTATCGTTAGCTGGATTATCAGCTTCTGGTGGAAGATCAGCGGACATGCCTTGGCAATCTCAGGACTTACCTCCATTATGTGGATCTACTATTTCATGTTCCCTGGCTTCGTGCCGCTTTGGATGCCTTTCCTCGGCATCATTCTCACAGGATTCGTCTGTAGCATCCGCGTCTATCTCGGCCGCCATACACTCGGACAGGTCTATGCTGGTACGGCTGTGGGTGTCGCTCTAATGTGGAGTGCGTTTGAGGTAATGGTCTGATAATATGGAGTTGACTCCCAGTAATTACTATTATTAATATATTCAATTATGAAACCTGTTGTTTCAATCATTATGGGCAGCACAAGCGATCTTCCTGTTATGAAGAAGGCTGCCGATCTTCTCAATGAGTTCAAAGTACCTTTCGAGATGCATGCACTCTCTGCACATCGCACACCAAAGGAGGTCGAGGCATTTGCTACTGGAGCCGCCGACCGTGGCATAAAAGTCATCATCGCTGGAGCAGGCATGGCCGCTCATCTCGCTGGAGTGATTGCCGCATCTACTCCGGTGCCAGTTATCGGTGTGCCTCTCACGGGTTCAATCGAAGGCCTCGACGCCATGCTCGCCATGATTCAGATGCCTCCAGGTATTCCTGTGGCTACGGTGGCTCTCAACGGTGCAATGAATGCTGGCATTCTCGCCGTACAGATTCTCTCTGTTGCCGATCCCGAACTTGCTGCTCGTTTTGTTGAGTACAAGAAGAATCTCGCTCAGAAGATTGTCAAGGCTAATGCCGAACTCGCTGAGATCAAGTACGAGTATAAGTGTAACTAATCCGCAATGACTATGTATATTCGCCGTAAATCATCGGTCTGCAATGTGGCTCAAGTCGCTATTGGTGGCGACAATCCCATCCGCATTCAGTCGATGACCAATACCAATACCAACGATACAGAAGGGTCGGTGGCGCAGATTAAGCGCATTGTCGATGCTGGTGCCGACATCGTGCGACTCACTGCTCAAGGCACCAAGGAGGCATTGAACCTCGCCAACATCGAGCAGAAACTCCGTGCCGATGGCTATGACGTGCCTTTGGTGGCCGATATCCATTTCAATGCCAATGTGGCAGATGTGGCTGCTGGTATTGTCGAGAAGGTGCGCATCAACCCAGGCAACTATGTCGATCCAGGACGCACATTCAAGAAACTCGAATACACAGACGAGGAATATGCACAGGAGATTCAGAAGATACGCCAGCGTCTCGTGCCATTCCTCAACATCTGCAAGCAGCATCATACTGCCGTTCGCATCGGTGTCAACCATGGCAGTCTGAGCGACCGTATCATGTCGCGCTATGGAGATACTCCTGCGGGCATGGTTGAGTCATGTATGGAGTTCCTTCGTATCTGCCGTGATGAGGATTTCAACGATGTTGTCATCTCAATCAAGGCCAGTAACTGTGTGGTTATGGTTCAAACCATGCGCTTGCTCGTCAAGCAGATGGCTGTGGAGGAAATGTGCTATCCTCTCCATCTTGGCGTTACAGAGGCAGGAGAAGGCGAAGACGGACGCATCAAGAGTGCTCTTGGCATAGGTGCATTGCTCTGCGAAGGCATTGGTGATACTATCAGAGTGTCGCTCAGCGAAGCTCCTGAACGCGAGATACCTGTGGCACGCAAGCTCGTTAGCTTCATAGCCGAATGTGCAGACTTACGCGAACAGTGCCGCAACGCCATTGCCAACGATACTGTAACGCTCAATCTCAATGAGACTGAGGTCGAGGATCTTCAGCTGAAAGCAGCAATGACAGTGGGCGCACTCTTCATCGACCGACTTGCCCACAAGCTTGTGATCAACAACCCAGGCTTCTCGTCAGAGTTCCTCTCAGAACTTGCCGACAGCATCCTTCAGGCCGCTCGTATCAAGTTCACTCGCACCGAATATATCTCTTGCCCAGGATGCGGCCGCACTCTATACGACCTTGAGGAGACTATCGCTCGTATCAAGGCTGCAATCAAGGAGGCTGCCAAGACCGATTCTCGCTTCAATACACTCAAGATTGGCATCATGGGATGTATCGTAAATGGTCCTGGTGAGATGGCTGATGCCGACTACGGATACGTGGGAGCTGGTCCAGGTAAAGTGTCGCTCTACAAGGGAAAATGTTGTGTAGAAAAGAATATTCCGACATCTGAGGCAGTCGAAAAACTTATCACTCTCATCAAAAACGATCAATGATAATTACCAATCATTATTTGTAAGTATTTGATAACCACAGCCTACAAATCGCGATAAAAATGCCCGAGAGAATAGCTTTTAGGACATTTTTATCGCTTATTGTTTGTAAAACAATGATTTGCGACGTAACTTTGCAAAGTGAAATGAAAATGTAATTAATGTATTTCCAACAATCACAAAAAAAAGAAACTATGATCGAAACAATTGGTAACAATGCAGGTCTTGTGTGGAACGCACTTTCTGCAAACAACAATCAGAGCATCAAGGCTCTTAAGAAGGCAACAAAAATCAGCAAGGAGAAGGATCTTTTTGCAGCACTCGGCTGGCTCGGTCGTGAGGGTAAGATCTCAATCGTAGAGACAGAAGACGATGTTGTTGTAACTCTTCTTTAATTCTTGCTTCAGACAATATAAGAAAGGCTCGGAATTTCTTCCGGGCCTTTCTTATATTTATGTATTGGTGTTATTTCTTGTATCCGCACTTTGGGCAAACGCCGTTCTCGTTGAGTGCGATACCGCAGAGTGGGCAGCGGTCGATTGTTGTGTGTGATGGATACTCCTGTGTAGCTGCGTTGACACCGCTTGTGAATGTGAGTTTCACAATGTTGAGCTTGTCCTTCAAGAGGTCATAGACAATCTTAATCATGCCCTCAACAGTCATGGTCTCCTTGGTCACTACGAGACGACAGTCTGGGAATGCCTGACAGAGGTCGGTCTTGAATGCCTCGCCCTTCATCGTGTTCTGTGGAGTGCCGTTCTTGATGCCGGTCTTCTCATAGACATCGAGGATAGCTGGAAGGAGAGGATCGTCCTCGCGGAGCACGAGTGCGTGGTCGAAGTTCTTGAGAACGCTCCATGCCACTTTCTGAATCTCGTTGCAAGGATATGCCATGTTCACACCTGCGTTGATTGGCTCCTCAACCTCAATAGTGAGGACACCTGTGTGGCCGTGAAGATACTGAGCCTCGCCCTTGAATCCATAGAAACGGTGAGCGTACTGAAGATCTAATGTTGCAATGCTTCTCATAATAAATAAATTTTAATTGTTGATATTCTGTGATTATTCTCTTGTTTGTTTGTGCAGCAAAGATATGGCTTTTTTTTTAACTTTGCAAGAGCATAATCTTTCAAGAAATGAAAAATGCAGAAATCTACAATCGTTGCGCATTTATTGTCGGCATTGCAACCAAAGAATCATTCGAAAGTGAGGAAAATCATTCGATTGTGAGGAAACGAGAGAAGCCAGTCATGTCGAAGACTTTCTTGATCTGTGGCTTCACACCGATGAGTTTCATCTCACCCTTGCGCGAAGAGATGATCTTCTGAGCCTTGAGCACAACACGCAGTCCGCTACTGCTGATGTATTCGAGGTCATTGCAGTCGAAGATTACCTTCGTGCCATTCTCAGCCAGTATTGGGCTTATTTCATTTTCGAAATTTCCTGCGTTGATTGTATCAATACGAGCACCTGTATTGATAGTTACCTCATTTCCGTTGCGAGTTATTTCTGTTACCATATTCCTAAAATATAAATTTTGTTCTATGTGATGTTAAGCGATGACTTAGATGTTCTTCTTCAGGGTAAGGATATTCTTTCCTTCCAGACGCTGGTAAGTCACCTCGTTCATGATGTTCTTTACGATGAATATGCCGAGTCCTCCAATTTCGCGTTCTTCAGCATTGAGGGTGATGTCGGCATCTTCAACCTTTGTCGGGTCAAACTCTTCGCCCTTGTCGGTGATGGTAAATACGAGTGTATTACTGTCGCTCGAAGCCATGATGGTGATATTCTCGCCCATCTTCTTTGGGTAGGCATACAGTATGACATTGCTCACAACCTCTTCGAGTGCGAGGTTGAGATTCATTGTCGTTTCCATATCGAGTGACAATTCCTCTGCCACTTCATCGACGAACGCAGCCAACCGCTCAAGTTCAGCTATCTCGTTCTTGATTACAAGTTCTTTTTTCATAGTCTGACTATTTTTTAATGTTTATTTTTATTGTCATTATTGTAAGGTCATCGCTCTGTTCGGCTTCTCCAGCATGAACCTTGACCGTTTCAGAGATATACTCTATGAGCTGTTGTGCCTTGTTGTCCTGTCGGCCTGTCAGCTCTTCGATCAGCTTGTCATCGCCATATTGGTTCTGGTCAATGTTCTCTGCCTCGGTGAGTCCGTCGGTATATAGGAAGAGAGTGAGACCGTCAATTGAGCCATAAACCTGCTGTTCGAACGGCATTCCGTCGAAGAGTCCGGCTGGGATATTTGGCAAAACATTCATATACGAAGCCTTACCGTCATTGTCTATGATGACAGGAGGGTTGTGACCTGCATTGCAGAATATCATGTTGCCATCAGACATGTCAACCATTGCAACAAAGAGAGTGATGAACATTCCCGATTCGTTGTTTTCGCCCATGGTGTCGTTGATCATTGTGACGATCTCAGAAGGCTGCAGTCCCTGTCCTGCCATTGTGCGGAAGAGGTTGCGGCATACTGCCATGAGCAATGAAGCTGGCACTCCCTTGCCACTTACGTCACCGATGCAGAAATAGAACTTATTGTCGAGGATAAGGAAGTCATAGAGGTCTCCACCCACCTCCTTGGCTGGCACGAGTGTAGCATAGATGTCGATGTCGCTACGGTCAGGGTATGGAGGGAAGATCTTGGGTATCATGCCCATCTGGATGTCGTGTGCAATGTGCAGCTCACCCTCGATGCGCTCCTTCTTGGCTGTAGTCGATTTCAGTTCGTCGATGTAGTCAACCAGCGAGTGTTGCATGTTGCGGAATGCCTTGCTGAGCAATGCAACCTCGTCAACACCTCGTATGACTGGTATCTCCATGTCAAAATTGCCCTTGGCCATGACGTATGCTGACTTTGCAAGTTCCTCAAGCGGCTTTACGCGCTTGCGTATCGAAATGATACATATCACAATCATTGCAAAGACTCCGATGATCGTCATGCCTATCAGCATCCATTTCAACGAGTTCAGCCCGCTGTAGATGTCGCTCTCATGGCAGACCAGTCCGACACTCCATCCGATCTGTTCGAGTGGGGTGAAAAATACATAGCAGTTGTCTTTCCTTCCTGACAGGTCGCCTTTTAGTGATTGCATGCCTCGCTGGCATCCCACCATCTGCTCGCCCAGTGTGTGTAATTCTTCATTTCCTGTTGCCATATATTCGGTGAAGATGGTGTGGCTGCCAAGCACTGTAGAGTCAGGGTGCACGAGATAGATGCCGCCACGTCCTAAGGCTATGGTATATGAGTCTGGATAAGGCTTAAGTTCGCCGATGATCTTCGACATCCAGTTCTGGCTGACATCGATCGAGAGCACACCTATGAAGTTTCCCTCTTGGTCGTGTATTGGACTTCCATACGAGCAGATGGTCTCGATCTGTATTTTGCCGTTGACTTCATCTTCGTAGATGTCGTTGTAAGGATCTACCCAATATGGCTTTTTCAGGAGCTTCGGTATCTGATACCAGTCCATATACAGATAATTGTAGCTCTCGCTGCCTTCCTGTTCGACCGTTATCGTGCCGTCTTGTTCGCGGCCTGCGTATGCCGAGAAGTAATAGCCCTTATCGCTGAAGTGGTCTGGTTCGAAAGCAATGGAGCATCCTGTGATGTTTGGGTTCTTCTCGACAACCAGACGAGCATAAGTGAACATCAAATCAGGCTCGTCGGTGTGTGTCTCGACGAAAGTCAGGATGTCGCTTGCGCTCTGCTCCACTGAGTTGAGCAAATTGGTTACTCTCAGTACCGTATTGTCGAGCTGGCACATTGCCATCTTTTCCACTTCTTTCTTTACTGCCTTGTGCGTAGAGTAGAAGAATATGGAGTAGCAGATGAGGAAGACGAGCGATGCCAGCATGGCAGTGAAGACTGCCAGCTTGGCTGAAAACGATTCTCTGAACTTTTTCATTTGTCAATCCTCCATTATTTAGTGATGTCGCTATAGGTTATCGGTCTCTTGATGAGCTGGCATTCATACAGCAACTTTGATGCCTCCTCAACTTTTTCTTTCTTGAGCTCATAGGTGGTATGGCCGTTCGTCGGGTCGGTGTTCAGTCGCAGCACTTCCTTGAGCATCATTTCCTGAATGACGCGGTTGGTCAGTATCCTGTTGTCTGCTACATACTGCATGACAATGTCGAGAGCCTCTTCCGGATGCTGCCTGCACCATTCCCAACCGCGCTGGGTAGCCTTGGCAAAACTCTCGCATTCCTCAGTATGGGTCTTGTAGAAGTCACGTGTGGTATAGACACCGTCTTCAGGAATGTCATAGTTGTGGTCGGAAAACCAATATACCGTGTTGCCGCTAATGTCTATGTTCGACTGTCTGAGCAGGAGTAGCTCGTTATAGCTCATGGCAAGAGTGGCATCGATGGCTCCTGAAAGGAAGAGCGACACATTGTTGGTGAAACACACAAACTCGAAGCCTTTATGGTTGCGCTGGTTGAAGATGTTGCTGAGCAGCGAGAAGCCTGCGCCCCATATTCCTACCTTGTCACCTTTATCGAGCGTCTCAGGGTTCTTGCCGTTGTATCCTACAAGCACCAATCCGCTCTGCTGGCTTGTCTGCAGTATGTTGACGAGGTCCGTTCCCTGGTCGGCTGCACATATTGCATCGAGCAGTTGCGTGGTGGTGAACTGGCATTGTCCTTCCTTGAGCAGCGTCATTGTCGAAATTGAGTTGCTTGGGAATTCGATAGTGACATCGAGCCCCTCTTCGGCATAGAAGCCCTTTTCCTTGGCAACGAAATAGCCTGCAAACTGCGCCTGGGCTGTCCATTGCGGGATGAAGGTCACTTTTTCCAGTGCCAAAGCTGTCATTGCCGAAATCAAAACTAAAGCAGTAGTTAATAATCTTCTCATATTGCTGTTGGTCATTTGTGCAAAGATATGAAATTATACAAAATGATGTAGTTAATTGACCCAATTTTGGACAATTATTGTCTAAAATCGTGAATAAATGCAATATTAAGTGAGGAAAAAGTAGAAAAAAGCGAAAAATCAATTACCTTTGTCTGCATGATAATAAACGATAGTTGTTATTTATTAGTGATTTCTTATGCTGACAATATCTGAAATTGGCGACCGCCTTCAACAGGATCTCACGCGCCAGATCAGCAAAAGCGGACTGATGTTCCGCCTTTTCTGGAGAGTCAAGACCATCGAGTCCATCAGACACAAGATGCGCATCAAGGGAGATTCGTATCTCAAAGGCAAGTCGAAGATGCAGGACATCATCGGACTGCGTGTCGTAGTCTATTTCCCTGACGATGTCGAGGTGCTTTCTACCTTTTTCGGCTGTGGCGATGTGGTGAAAGAGAGCATCGACACTCCCGACGATTCGACTTTCCGTCCGCAGCGTCTCAACATCACCCGTTCTTTGCCCGAAGAGTATATCGAAGACTTCCGCAAGGCCTTGCCTCAGGAATATGCCGATGTCATCGATTCGACCTATGAGATTCAAATCCGCACCATCTTCTCCGAGGGTTGGCATGAGGTCGAGCACGACCTTCGCTACAAATGCAAGGAAGACTGGATAGGGCATGAGTCTCAATCACGTGTCCTCAACGGAGTCATCGCTACGCTCGAGACTGCCGAGTGGAGCATGACATCTTTGTTCCAAAGCATGGCGCACGAGAATCTGATCCGAGGCAATTACTCTTCTCTGCTCCGCAACAAGATGCGCATCCGCCTGAAGTCCGAGAATTTCTCTCAGCCTGTCGCCGATTATCTGTCTCTTCATCCTGATGTCATGCGTCGTTTCGTCGATTCCGACCGTATGGTAATCCTCCTGACGCTCATCATCCACGACCGTCAGCTGCCTCTGACCTACGACAACGTCCTCTTCCTCGTCAACCGTCTCGAACTGGGCGACTCAGGTCTCCAGGCTCTTGAGGATCCTCAGACCCAAGAGAATCTCGATCTGCTGCTGGAGAGCTGATAGGGCACTGTGAAGAAGAATAGTAGAATTTCGGTGCAACCTATACCCTGTGTTTCAACCCATAATAGTCACTATGTTTACGGCTTTCTCGCCGCAAACATAGTGACTATTATTTATATAGAGGCGCTTGGCATCGTGCTCCTGATCACGCTCGTCTATCAGCTGGAAAAAGCTGCACGGGTGAATGTGGCGAGTGTGGTAAAGACAGAATAATGTAAAAATATTTGACACTTTTAGCCTCAAAACATCGATTTTGACTGTTTTGAGGCTATTGTTTTGAAATAAGCGTTATCTTTGCACCATCATAATCAATCTCAAAACAAAACTGACTATGAAACGAACCATATTAGGCCTTCTCTTAATGGCATCAGCAGCACTTGGTAGTGCACAGACCTTCCCTGCAAAAATTCAGCCTTCTACGGCCGAAGATTATGTGCTTTTGCTTGAAAGCAAGGGATATAAGTCGTATGCAGTGGATATCACCTCTTTGAAAGATCATAATTATATGATCGAGCCTGTCATTCAGCATTACAAGGATGGCAAGTTGACCGATAATGTGATAGATTTAGGTATTGGTTTTTCCACCCAGGATAAGTTTTCTGGTTATACCGAAGAGGATCGACAGAAACTCATTGCCACAGGTCAGGTCTATGATGCAGAGAAGGATCTGCTTGAATTGTGCGAGAAGATTCGTATTGGATTCATGCCAACCGATAATCCACTGGTAGAGAGTTTGAAATTTTATGTCACAAGTCATGGAGCCTTCACCCTTCCGCTCTTTTTTGACGAACAGAAAGATCCTGAAACTGGAGAAGTCGGCAACACCTACAATTTCCGTCCTTTCGTGGTAGAAAGCATCGAGCTGGAAAAGTTCATTCCTCTGGCCATGTGTGGTGTGTCCTGGTATGACACCAAAGGCGGCTTCTTCCGTTTCTGTGGCGAAGAAGTGCTGTCAGAGGGAATGTCCGAGGATATCCTGAAGTCCGTTCCGGAGTATTATATCATTGGAATGAAGGTGCACAAGTAAGACTTAGCCATGGCATCCTTGCCACGGTACAGTGATAAGGATGCCATCGTCTATAATAG
>SAMEA3663273__coassemble_289_pt1 | contig 12771 bp, 12 predicted proteins | sample SAMEA3663273__metabat2_low_PE_017 | metagenome-assembled genome bin SAMEA3663273 (sample SAMEA3663273) | pig gut metagenome | biome: pig gut; feature: pig-associated habitat; material: faeces | place: China | collected 2013
ATGTCATTCGTCAAATCGTGTTCTCGCAACAATTGGGTAGTAGCGGTGTTCAGATGTTCTTGAACGCAAGGGCATAAACCTTCATCTGCTTCACCATGCTGAGGAGTCCATTGCTGCGGGTAGGCGAGAGGTGTTCGCGCAACCCTATTTTCTCGATGAAATAGAGGTCGCAGTTGAGGATTTCGTCGGGGGTGTGATCTGAAAGCACTTGGATCAGCAGGCTCACGAGACCCTTGACTATCACTGCATCACTCTCACCGCTGAAATGGATGATGCCGTCGTTGTAGTCGGCCTGAAGCCACACGCGGCTCTGGCAACCCTCGATGATGTTCTGTGGTGTCTTGTATTTCTCGTCGAGGGGCTCAAGACTGTTGCCCAGTTCGATAAGCATCTGATACTTATCCATCCAGTCATCGACCATTGAGAACTCTTCGATGATCTGGTCCTGTATTTCATTGATACTCATATTTTCTGTGATAAAATTCTTGCCTTATTAATCTGTAATTTAATTCTTGTCTTATTTATCAATAAATCAAATTCAGCAATAATGTTCCTACAGCCTTCAATGTCTCACGGTCGATCTTGTCGATGGTGTCGCCTGATGTGTGCCAATGAGGATAGAAGGTGTTGTCGGAATCTTGACGAGTGTCGATGATGTCGATGGTTGGAATGCCTGTCATCTTGTTGACAAACACATGGTCATCGGTCACTCCGGCTCCAGCTTGGTTGATGAAGAATCGGCCCAGGCCGATGTTCGATGCCACTCCCCAAACCCTGTTCACTATATCGCGTGCATACATATCTGAATAGTATTCGCGATAGAAGGTAGCACACTTGGCACCTACCATGTCGAGCAGTATGCCGTAGTTGGCACGATAGCCATCGACGTGTGGCTTGCGGCACCATGCCTGTGTGCCGAGAGCCCACCACGACTCCTTGTGCGTGCCCTTGAAATCGTCGGGAGCACCATAGTCTTCGGCATCAGTGAGGAAAATGTCTATTCCCATCTTTGGATTGCTGAGACCCGCCTGACGAGCCACTTCAAGCAGCACACCCACACCGCTGGCGCCATCATTGGCACCATCTACAGGAGTGTTATATTTCGATTTGTCAGGATCGTTGTCCGACAAGTGCCGGCAGTCCCAGTGAGCCATCAGGAGCACTCTGTTGCGTGCTTCAGGGTTGAAGCTGCCTATGATGTTGATGATGGGCAGGCGAGTGCCGTCGTAGGCCGTAGCCTCGGCATTCTGCACATACACGGTTGCGCCATGACGCCGCAGTTCGTTTTCGAGCCATTGGGCAGCCTCTTTCTGGGCAGGAGTACCAGGGACGCGAGGACCGAAATCGACCTGCCGAGCCACATAGCTGTAAGCCGAGTCAGCATCAAACTGGGGTACCTGACGCTTGTTCTGCGACTCTGAAACCGGGGTTGACTGTTGTCCTCCTGCACTGCACATGCAGAATCCAAAACTGATGAGACCAGCAATAAGCAGAGCTGATATTCTGTTGTTCATTGATGAATAGAAATGTCGTTTATTGTTAGAAAATCCGACGCGAAGTTAACCAAAATCTGTTAATCGAGCATACAAAAACTTGTTTTTTTTGTGTTGCTTAACATAAATTCTCTCTTTTTCATCATATAATAATGTTATATTACGAAAATTTATTAATTTTGCGCACGATTTTAAAAAGAAATGAGCAAGAACATTACACACGAAGGAGTAGTCGTAAAAATAGACCGACAAGACGTACACGTTTTGATAGTGCAGCATTCGGCATGTGCTGGATGTCATGCCAAAGGAGCTTGTACGGCATCAGATAGTAAAGACAAGATCATCGTCGCCAAAAACAGAGGCGAGGTGTTTCAGATAGGAGAGCGAGTACTATTGGTAGGAAGCAACAGCATGGCATGGTCGGCATTGACCTATGCATTCATACTTCCTCTGATATTGTCGATAGCTCTTCTTTTTGTTTTATCTGGCATGGTCAGTGAAGCAATGTCGTGTCTTTGCGTATTGGCATTACTGGCAATATATTATTTTGTCCTGTTCTTATTCCGCAACAAGCTTGAGACTAAGTTTGTGTTCTATATCGAAAAACAATTGTAATTCTTAAAATAATAAACACATTAGTATCACTATGAATTTGATTCTGATCGCTTTGATCGTACTTGGTGTGATCGGAGCCGTAGGATCTTTGGTGCTCTATGCAGTGGCAAAGAAATTCTACGTTTACGAGGACCCTCGCGTGGGTCAAGTTGAGGAGGTGCTACCTGGTGCTAACTGCGGTGGTTGTGGTTTCCCTGGCTGTCATGGTATGGCTGATGCTTGTGTCAAGGCTTCATCGCTCGACGGACTTCTCTGTCCTGTGGGTGGTGCTGAGACTATGGCCAAGATTGCCGGCATACTTGGCATGGAAGCTGCAGCAAGTGAGCCAAAGCTCGCTGTCGTACGTTGTTCTGGCGACCATTGTGCACGTCCGAAGGTGTCTAATTATGATGGTGCAAAGAGTTGTGCTGTTGCTGCTGCTACCTTTGCTGGCGAGACAGGCTGTGCTTTCGGCTGTCTTGGCTTCGGCGACTGTACCCGTGCATGTCAGTTCGACGCTATCCACATCAATCCAGAGACGGGCTTGCCTGTAGTCGATGAGGAGAAGTGTGTAGCGTGTGGCGCTTGTGTCAAGGCTTGTCCAAAGATCGTCATCGAGATCCGTCGCAAGAACAATGCCAAGACTCCACAGCCAAAGCGTGTGTGGGTACAGTGTATCAACAAGGACAAGGGCGCTGTGGCACGCAAGGCTTGTGCCAATGCCTGCATCGGATGTGGCAAGTGTGAGAAGACCTGTAAGTTTGGTGCCATCACAGTCGAGAACAACCTCGCATGGATCGACTCTGAGAAGTGCAAGGCTTGCGGTATGTGCGTAGCCGAGTGTCCGACAGGAGCCATCCACGCCACCGAGCCAGTGATGGTAGTCGTTGAGAAGCTCAAGGCAAAGAAGGAGGCTGAGAAGAAAGCTGCTGCTGAGGCTGCCGCTGCTGCCAAGGCTGCTGCACAGAACGAGGCTGCTGCTCCAAAGGCAGAACCAGTTGCTGTAAAGGCTACTCCAAAGTCAGAATAATTGTCAAATTGTAAAAAAAGACCAATTGTAAAATATAATATGAAGACTTTCAAACTCGGCGGTGTCCATCCCGCTGCAAACAAGCTCTCAGACAAGGCTCCTATCGAAGTGGCAGAAGTGCCTGCTCTCGTTGCCATCCCTATGGCACAGAACTTAGGTGCGCCATCCAAGGCAGTTGTCGCAAAGGGCGATAAGGTGAAGGTTGGTACTGTTATTGGCGAACCAGGCGGTTTCCTTTCTTCATACGTTCATTCTTCAGTTTCAGGTACAGTCGATAAGGTTGACATCGTAGAAGATGCAACTGGTCGTCGCGTTCAGGCCGTCTTTATCAAGGTTGAGGGTGACGAATGGGAAGAGACCATCGACCGCACAAAGGATATTGTTCGAGAGATCAAGCTCGAAAAGCAGGAGATCATCGACAAGGTAAAGGCAATGGGTATCGTAGGTATGGGTGGTGCAACATTCCCTACTCAGGTCAAGCTTGCTCCTCCACCGACAGCCAAGCCTGAATGTGTCATCATCAATGCAGTTGAGTGCGAGCCGTATCTCACCAGCGACCACTCTCTCATGCTTGCTCATCCAGAGGAAATATGCATCGGTGTGCAGATCCTTGAGAAGGCCATAGGTGTCAAGAAGGCATATATTGGTATCGAGGCCAACAAGCCAGATGCCATCAAGCTCATGACCGAGACAGCCAAGAAGAGTTTCCCTGAGATCGAGATTGTGCCTCTCAAACTCAAGTACCCACAGGGCGGTGAGAAGCAGCTCATCAATGCCGTGATTGGCAAGGAAGTTCCTTCGGGCGGACTCCCAATAGCTACAGGTGCCCTCGTGCAGAACGTCGGTACTGCCTTTGCTGTCTATGAAGCAATACAGAAGAACAAGCCTCTCATCGAGCGTATCGTGACTGTGACAGGCAAGAGCATTAAGAAGCCATCAAACTTCCTCGCTCGTCTTGGTGTGCCTATCAGCCAGCTTGTCGAGGCTGCAGGTGGCGTGCCTGAAGATACAGGCAAGATTATCTCTGGCGGTCCAATGATGGGTAAGGCAATGCCTGACACCAATTCATATATGGTCAAGGGTTGCTCTGGTATTCTTGTGATGAAGAACGAAGAGGCTCGCCGCAAGGCAGCAGGTCCTTGTATCAAGTGCGGCAAGTGCGTCCATGCTTGTCCAATGGGTCTTCAGCCAAATTTCCTTTCACGTTACAGCGAACTTGGTATGCTTGCCGAGGCTGAGGAAGAGCGCATCTACGACTGTATCGAGTGCGGTTCTTGCCAGTTCTCTTGTCCTGCCAATCGTCCGCTCCTCGACTGGATACGTCAGGGCAAGCCAAAAGTCATGGGCATCCTTCGTGCTCGTGCAGCTGAGGCAAAGGCAAAGGCAGAAGCAGCCCGTGCCGCAGAAGAGGCAGCCCGCAAGGCTCGTGAGCTTGAGGCAGAACACGAAGAGCATCACTCAAAGACAGAGGAGACTCATGCCGATGTCAATGCTCACTTGCTCAAGCACAGTGGTCCTATGCCAGAAGACAAGAAATAAGATTGCCTGAAAGTAGGTGGTTTTCATTAAAAAATAATAATCTCTATCAACAATGAATAAATTAAACGTCTCATTGTCACCACACGTTCACAGCGGCAACTCAATCCAGCGTTGCATGCTTGACGTGATCATTGCTTTGGTGCCAGCGTTACTTCTTTCATTCTATTTCTTCGGAATAGGAGCCTTGGTTGTAACCGCTACATCAGTTGCATCATGTGTGCTGTTTGAATTCCTCATCACGCGCTTCTTCCTCAAGCAGCCTGCTACCATCTGCGATATGTCGGCAGTGCTCACAGGTCTGCTTCTCGCATTCAATGTGCCATCCAATCTTCCAGTATGGATCATCATCATTGGCGCACTCGTAGCCATCGGCATTGGCAAGATGGCATTCGGCGGACTTGGTCAGAACATCTTCAACCCAGCTCTCACAGGCCGAATCTTCCTTCTCATTGCCTATCCTGTCCAGATGACCACATGGCCAGTGAGTGGTGAGATGGGCTATTTCGATGTTGAGACTGGCGCAACGCCTCTTTCTCTCTTTACCCGCTACATGAGTGGCGACGTTGCGGCTCTCAACGAGATGCCTGACATGCTCGACATGTTCGTCGGTATGATCGGTGGTTCAATGGGTGAGGTTTCTGCCATTGCTCTTCTCATCGGTTTTGCCTATATGCTCATCCGCAAGACCATCACATGGCATATCCCAGTGTCGATCTTCGCGTCAGCATTCATCATGGCACTCATCTGCTATAACTTCGACGTTCATTTCGCAGTGATGCAGCTTCTCTCGGGTGGTCTCATGCTTGGTGCAATCTTCATGGCAACCGACTATGTCACTTCACCTATGAACAACAAGGGCTGTCTCATCTACGGTGCTTGCATCGGTGCTCTCACCATCATCATCCGTCGCTTCGGTGCATATCCTGAAGGTATGTCGTTCGCGATCTTCGTCATGAATGCTTTTGTGCCTCTCATCAACAAGTACGTTAAACCAACTCGCTTCGGCGTTGTAAAGAAATAATCACTATGGCAAAGAAATTAGAAAACAGTCTTTTGAACATGTTCCTGTCGCTGACAGTGATATGTGTCGTAGTGGGTGGCTTGCTCGGTCTTGTTGCCGATGTTACAGCCCAGCCAATCCAGGATGCAAAGGATGCAGCGCAGAAGGCTGCCATTGCTGCTGTGGCTCCAGAGTTCGACGCTGTGGCTGACCCTCAGAAAGTGGAGCAGCCTAATGGTGTCGAAGCTATCGTGTTTGCTGTCAGCAAGGGCGGTGAGGTCGTAGGCCATGCTGTTCAGGCCACAACGCTCAAGGGTTTCGGTGGTAAGGTCATAATCATGTTTGGCTTTGACCTCGACGGCAACATCACTGGCTACAACGTTCTCGATTGCAGCAACGAGACTCCTGGTCTTGGTTCCAAGATTCCAGTTTGGTTCCAGAAGGGACAGAAGGGCGATGTCATTGGCAAGAACCCTTCAACCAATAATCTTTCAGTGTCGAAGGATGGGGGTGAGGTCGATGCCATCACTGCAGCCACTATCTCTTCTCGCGCATTCTGCGATGCCATTGCTCAGGCAGCCAGCGTACTTACAGGCACTGATGTCGATACGGCAGCATCAGCTCAGGTAGGAAGTAATAATTAATAATGTAAGGAGATTTTTAATATGAGTAAACTTGGTATTATTATCAACGGTCTTGTTAAGGAGAACCCTACATTTGTACTTCTCCTCGGTATGTGCCCTACTCTCGGTACTACTTCATCTGCCATCAACGGTATGAGCATGGGTCTTGCTACCATGGCAGTGCTCATCTGTTCAAATATCGTTATCTCGCTCTTGAAGAGCCTCATCCCTGACAAGGTTCATATCCCTTGCTATATCGTGGTCATCGCAGGCTTCGTGACTGTAGTGCAGCTTCTTCTCAAGGCTTATGCTCCTGAGGTAGATGCAAAGCTCGGACTATTCATCCCGCTCATCGTGGTCAACTGTATCGTGCTCGGTCGTGCTGAATCGTTCGCTGCAAAGAATGGTCCAATCGACAGTGCTTGCGACGGTATCGGTATTGGTCTTGGCTTCACCATTGCCCTCACTCTCATCGGTCTTTGCCGTGAGTTCCTGGGTGCAGGTACTGCCTTCGACCTCCGCGTGTTCCCTGAGAACTTCGGTGCTCTCACCTTCGTGCTCGCTCCAGGTGCATTCATCACACTTGGTTTCATCGTGGCTATTTTCAACAAGATTACTGAAAAAAAGTAATCGTCAGTCTCAATTCTAAAAAATCATTGTTTATATGGAATACATATTGATGATTATTGCAGCGATATTTGTCAACAATATCGTCTTGTCTCAGTTCTTGGGTATCTGTCCATTCCTCGGAGTTTCGAAGAAGATCGATACAGCTGCAGGCATGGGTATGGCTGTGGCCTTCGTCATGCTCATTGCCACTGTCGTGACATATCCAATCTACTATTACGTTCTTGAGCCAAACGGACTCGCATTCATGCAGACCATTGTCTATATCCTCGTGATTGCAGCTCTTGTACAGATGGTTGAGATTATCCTGAAGAAGAGTGTTCCTTCGCTCTATGCAGCACTTGGCGTGTTCCTTCCTCTGATCACCACCAACTGTACCATCCTCGGTGTTGCCATCAACGTCATCAACTTCAACTACGACCTTCTTCAGTCGGTTGTCTATGCCGTTGCAACAGCTCTTGGCTTCACCCTTGCTATGGTGCTCTTTGCAGGTATCCGCGAGCAGCTTGCCATCTCAAATGTACCTAAGGGTATGCAGGGCACTCCAATAGCCCTCATCACTGCAGGTCTTCTCGCAATGGCATTCATGGGCTTCTCAGGAATTGCTTAATAGCGGCATTTATCAATAATGACTCAGTTGGCAGCACTGGCATTGGTCGGTGCTGCCTTTTTTGTGTTTTGTAATTATGTGCATTGTTTACTTTGCTTATTTTTGCTAAATCTTTGCTTTTCTTGATATGTGTTTGTCGTCTGCCTATCACTTTCTTGTTGTATAGCCAGATTGTTGCTATCTTTGCCAGAGAAACAAATACATAATACACACAAATAAATATGAGTAAGACATTAATTTCCATTTCCCATTTTTGCCTGATCGTGTTGTTGGCATTATCGTCGATGTCTGTTTATGCTCAGCGCGGACAGCTGTTCGACAACGATTGGCGCTTTCATTTTGGCAATGCTGCCGATCCAGTGCGTGACTTTGGTTGCGGTACCGAGTATTTCAATTATCTTACCAAGGCCGCTTCAATTCATAACAGTGGTCCTTATAGCGAGAAGTTTGACGACTCATCGTGGGAGTCTGTCGATTTGCCTCATGACTTTGTCGTGGGTCTGCCTTTTGCTCCCGACGCCAGCCATTCGCATGGATATAAGACTGTAGGTTACAAATATCCTGAAACTTCTGTCGGCTGGTATCGGAAGACATTCCGCATTGATAGCAAAGACCTCGGCAAGCATTTTGCTTTGCTCTTCGATGGTATGTTCCGCAACAGTCGAGTATGGGTCAATGGATTCTATTGCGGAGGAGATGAAAGCGGCTATCTGTCGCAATATTACGACATTACCGATTATCTGAACTATGGTGGTGATAATCTCGTATGTATACGTGTTGACGCTACTCTTGAGGAGGGCTGGTTTTATGAAGGTGCAGGCATCTACCGCCATGTTTGGCTTCAGAAGAAAGACCCTGTCCATGTTTCCAACGATGGACTCTTTGTTCATACCTCTGCCAAAAATGCATCAACAGACGGCAATGCCGATGTCAACATCGAGGTTGATATAGTCAACTGCCTAACCGAGACTGCTAAATGTGCAGTTTCATTCTCTATTATGGATGCCGATGGTAATGTAGTTGCAGAAACAAAAGGAACAGAACTCACCCTCGAACCGAGACAGAACCAACAAACCTCATGTTCGGTTAAGGTCAACAATCCGCAGCTATGGAGCCCTGACTCACCATATCTCTATACCCTCACTGCCGCAATTTCAAGAAATGGCGAGACAGTAGGTACAGAGAACGTTAAGTTTGGCATCCGCGATGTGGCGTTTGACCCAAATCATGGACTCTTCATCAATGGCAAACCACTGAAGATTAAGGGTTTCAATATGCATCAGGATCATGCAGGTGTAGGTGCGGCTATTCCAGACAACCTGCTTGAATATAGGGTGAGCACTCTCAAGAGTATTGGCTGCAACACATTACGAGCCTCACACAACCCAAGCACAACAGCATTGCTCGATGTGTGCGACTCGTTGGGAATGCTTGTCGTCGAAGAGAACCGACTTTCTGGCTCATCAGATTATCAGATCAATAACCTCAAGCGCACTATCATGCGAGCTCGCAATCATCCATCGGTCATCTTGTGGAGTGTGGGTAACGAAGAGTGGGGCATCGAATGGAATGAGAAAGGCGAACGTATCTCTGCCACCATGCGCGACTATTGTCATCGTTTCGACCCGACACGTGAGATGAGTTTCGCCACAAGCGGCGGTCCTACAGTCGAGGTTCCTGTCGATGTGGCAGGATATAACTATGTCGTGCAGAACCCAATAGAAGAACATCGTCACAACTATCCTGACCGCAAGTGTTTCGGTTCAGAAGAGACTACAGGATGTGGCACTCGTGGTGTATATTTCGACGATCCTGAAGGCCGTTGGGCGATGGCTCATAACCGAAAGCCAGATGAGCGAGACAGCATCTATAACCGCATCGAAAGAGGTTGGCGTTTCTATGCCGAACGACCTTGGGCAGCTGGCTGTTGCTTCTGGACGGGCTTCGACTATCGTGGAGAATCAAATCCTTTGTCCTTTCCTGCCACAGGCTCGCTGTTTGGCGTATTCGACTACTGCGGATTCCCCAAAGACGAGGCTTATTACTTAAAGTCATGGTGGACCGACGAGGATGTGCTCCACATACTGCCTCATTGGAATCTCAAGGGTCATGAGGGCGAGATGGTCAAGATATGGGTTTATTCCAACTGTGACGAGGTAGAATTGTTTGTCAATGGCAAGTCATTGGGACGAAAGGCTATGCCTCGTTACGGACATCTTGAGTGGGAAGCACAATATGCGCCTGGACGCGTAAAGGCGGTCGGATACCGTAATGGAAAACGCATCGTCAAGACAATCGAGACAACATGTGAAGCTGAAACAGCCATAATCAAGGCTGACCGTAGTGTGATGCGTGCCGATAAGGGACAGGTTGCCGTACTCGACATCTCTTTATGTGACAAGAAAGGACGTTTTGTGCCAGATGCCTCACAGGATCTTGTTGTGAGCATTGACGGCGATGCACATATTCTTGGCTTTGGCAATGGTGACTCTGCCTACCGTACAGTTGAGCAACCTGACAAAGCCGATCCGAAACATGCTACTGTTCCGTCGTTCAATGGCCATGCTCAAATCATTGTCGCCTCAGATGGCATTCCCGGTACAGCCACAGTGACAGTCTCATTGCCAAAGGCATCAAAGTCAAATCCTTCGGTCATTTCTATTGATATGAGATAAGTCTTTTTCTGTTTGTCTATAAAACACTGACACAACAAAGAAACATCGTGTATAAAGCCAAAAAGAGGACGTGTCTTTGACACGCCCTCATAATATTGGAGTCAACCGAAATCAATCTTGGGTTATATTTCAAAGAATTTGGTGAACGCCTTGACGGTGTAAATATGGTCGGCAGTGCTACCTGTCTCGCGCACGCTGTGCATTGCCCAGATGGCAGCACCCATATCTACACCGCGCAGTGGGAGAGAGCCTGTGAGGATATTGCCGAGAGTAGAGCCACCTGCAATGTCGCTATGATTGACAAAGCGCTGTGAAGGGACTCCTGCCAATCGACAGATCTCAGCGAACACAGAAGCACCATCGGCATCGGTGGCATACTTCTGAGCAGCATTGATCTTGATTGCCGGACCTCCGCCCATGACAGGATGATTTGTTGGGTCGAACTTTTCTCCATAGTTAGGGTGCCATGCGTGAGCATTGTCGGCACTTACCATGAACGACTGTTCGATGGCACGGTAGAAGCCATCACTGTTGTCTCCTTGAGCCAGGACAATACGTTCGATGATCGAAGCAAGGAATGGGCTGCCAGCACCTTGCTTGGTACCCGAACCGGTCTCTTCGTTGTCGAAGATAGCCACAATCTGAGTCTGTTGGTTTACGGTGGTCGAGAGCAATGCCTCGATGGCTGCTTCCACCATCGACAGGTCGTCGAGTCTGCCACTCGAGATGAACTCATTGTTCAAGCCGAAGGTACATGCAGGCGTGGTGTCGTATAGATACAGGTCGAAATCGAGGATATCGGCAGGATTGACATCGAGTTCCGAAGCAATAAGGCGAGTCAAGAGCTGGTCGCGCTCAAGCTGGTCGGTCAAGATACCCAATACAGGAATCATATCCTTCTGCTTGCTCAGAGCCACACCGTCGTTGACCTGTCGGTTGAAGTGGATGGCAAGGTTAGGAATCTGCAGGAGAGGCCGCTTGATGTGGAGAAGCCGTGTCTCGGGGTGCAGAGGATTGGCTGTCTTCAATATCACACGTCCTGCCAACGACAGCGGACGGTCGAACCATGTTGAGAGGATAGCACCACCATAGACCTCGGTATTGAGTTGAAGCACCTTGCCCTCCTTGAGCATCTCTGGGTTGGGCTTGATGCGGAATGTCGGAGAGTCGCAATGGGCACAGATAATCTTGAATCCCGATTCTGCAAGGCTCTTGCTGCCGAGTCTGAAAGCATAGACCGAAGAGTCGTTTTTGGTCACATAGAACTGGTCTCCAGCCTTCATGCCCACGAAAGGCCTGGCTGGATCCAGTTTAGTAAAGCCTGCTGACGACAACAGCTCTTCGATAGTAGCAACTGCCAGATAGTTGACAGGCGATGAATCGAGAAAACGCTTGAGTTTGTCTATCATGCTTTCTTGTCGTTTATAGTTACGTCAAGCTTATTGAATGGGAACATGAAGCCACTGTTGCGCAACTGCTGATATACTTCATGATTCATGTAGCCAGCCACAGTCCAATAGTCGGCCGAAGCACACCACGAACGTGTAGCGATGGTCACGCCACTCTCGCCGAGTGCAGCAAGACCTTGCCATGGGCCGATGACAGGCTCGCCGGCAATAGGCTCCTGGATAATCTCTGGGCAAGCTTTCTGAATCTTCTCAATGGCTTCGCGTACTGTTTCGTAGTCAGTGCCATAGGCGAACTGATAAGAGAGGTCAACGCGACGATATTTCTGGGTCGAGAAATTCTTCATTGAACCAGTCGAAAGGCTGCCGTTAGGGATGATTATAGTCTGGTTGTCCAATGTCACAAGAATGGTATTGAAAATCTGGATTTCCTTCACAATACCTTCATATCCCTGTGCTGAAATATAGTCACCGACTTTATAAGGCTTGAAAAGGAGAATCATGACGCCACCAGCGAAGTTGCCAAGAGTGCCACTCATAGCCATACCGATGGCCATGCCGGCACCAGTGAAGAGTGCCACGAACGAAGATGTCTCAATACCGAGCACCGACACAATGGCAATGATGAGGATTAACCAGAGAGAGACCTTCACGATGCTCAAAAGGAAGCTTTGGAGTGATGCTTCTACATTTTTCTTCTGCATCATCTTGCTTGACATCTTGGTGATCTTGCTGATGAGCCATTTGCCAATCAGATAGATGACGATAGCTGCAATGAGATTCTTGCAGAGTGATACTGCATAACCTGAGAGATTCTGTACGGCACTCTCACTGAACCATGACATGATTTGTTCCATAATTGTTTGCAATTTAATGATTAATAATATGTTAAATAATGATTCTATCGTAAATCGGTTATTCCAATTCCAGGCTTCTCGTTTAGTGTGATCTTGCCATCAACCACCTTCATTCCCTCGTATGGGTCGTTGGAAATGAGCAGGTTGCCGTCTAAGTCGGCAAAATCGGCAAGAGGCGAGAGCTGAGCGGCAGCGCTCACGGCACACGAGGTCTCGGTCATGCAACCCAGCATGATCTGCATGCCGAGCGACTTAGCCACAGTGATCATCTTCTGTGCCTCGCGCAAGCCCGTACACTTCATCAGCTTGATGTTGAT
>SAMEA3663273__coassemble_300_pt1 | contig 12497 bp, 10 predicted proteins | sample SAMEA3663273__metabat2_low_PE_017 | metagenome-assembled genome bin SAMEA3663273 (sample SAMEA3663273) | pig gut metagenome | biome: pig gut; feature: pig-associated habitat; material: faeces | place: China | collected 2013
TTCGATGCTCATCGTCTCTGGCATCGTGAGAATGACCTTGTATCCCTTGAATGCACCCACGAGGCTCAAACCTACTCCAGTGTTTCCGCTGGTTGGTTCGATGATGGTGCTGCCAGGTTTGAGCACACCATTCTTCTCTGCCTCAACTATCATATTGAGAGCCACACGGTCTTTTACACTACCTCCAGGGTTGAAGAATTCGACCTTGGCAATGATTTCTGCATTGAGCTGACGGTTCTTACTGTACTTCTGAAGCGCCACGAGTGGGGTATTGCCCACCAACTGAAGAATGTTTTCGTAAACCATAATCTTTTTCTTTCAAATGTTTTGACGGTGCAAAGTTACAGCGAATATGTATATTATCCAAGAAGAATCAAAATTATAGAAAATATTACTATTTTAGCATCTGTTTACAGAAAATATAACGAGAATAAAGCCCGAATTTCAAAAATTTCCTAATGACCTGAGTGAATTATGGCTTGACACCTTCCTCGTCATAGTCGATTACGAAGGTTGTTTCGGCTGTCTTCTTTGGAGCACAGCCCACTAATGTCATTGCGATGGCAGTCATTGCCAAAAGAGTCTTTTTCATAAAAATACATAAAATAAAGTTTTTGCAAAATTATTTATTATTATTTATAATGTGAAATATTGAGGCGAAAACTTTGCCTCTATAGTCCGAATTTTATGTTCTATAGCATAAAGATTATCAAAAAATGAAATAAAAGAATGTGTTTTTCAAAAATTTAACATATATTTGCCACAAACTTATACATCAGCATGAAAGAGAACATTGTCAAGCGCATAGCACGATTCTATTATGAAGGCTTCAAGCAGATGACCATCGGGCGCACCCTTTGGGCAATCATCCTTGTCAAGCTCTTCATCATGTTTGCCATCCTGCGAGTCTTCTTCTTCCAGCCAACCCTCAAGGGTAGTGACGAGGAAAAAGCCGATCAGGTGAGGATCAATCTTGTGAGTAAACAATAAATAATACCAATATTATCACTATCATCATGGATTCTGTTGTCGATTGGTCAAGAGCGCAGTTTGCTCTTACCGCATGTTATCATTGGATGTTCGTGCCTTTGACCTTGGGCTTAGGCATAGTAGTGGCTTTGCTCGAAACCATCTATTATCGCACACGCAAGCAGGAGTGGCTCGACATCTGCAAGTTTTGGATGATGCTCTTTGGCGTCAATTTCGCCATCGGTGTTGCCACAGGTATCATCCTTGAGTTTGAGTTCGGTACCAACTGGAGTAACTACTCTTGGTTTGTAGGCGACATCTTCGGTGCTCCATTGGCCATTGAGGGTATCTTTGCCTTCTTCTGCGAGAGCACCTTCTTTGCAGTTATGATGTTCGGCTGGAAGAAGTTCTCGCCAGGTCAGCATCTTGCTGCCACATGGCTTACAGCCATTGGCGCGACATTCTCGGCATGGTGGATCCTTGTTGCCAACTCATGGATGCAGTATCCTGTAGGCATGGAGTTTTCTGCCGATCAGATGCGCAATGTCATGGTCGATTTCTGGGCTGTGGCTTTCTCACCTGTTGCTGTCAATAAGTTCCTCCACACTGTTCAGGCTGCATGGTGCTTGGGCGGAGTGTTCGTGCTTGGCGTGAGCAGCTGGTATCTTCTCAAGAACAGGCATGTCGATTTCGCCATCAAGTCGATCAAGGTCGGCGGATTGGTCGGATTGGTCGGCATCCTTATGGCAATGCTCACTGGCGATGGTTCGGCCGTTCAGGTTACCAAGACCCAGCCGATGAAGCTTGCTGCCATGGAAGGTCTCTACGAAGGTCAGGAGGGTACGCCTCTCGTAGGCTTTGGCATTGTCAATCCTGATAAACGCTATGACAATGACGAAGATGCATTTCTTTTCGAGATCTCTATACCTAAGGGTCTGTCAATCCTCGGCCGTCATGACATGGATGCTTTCATCCCTGGCATCAAGGACATCATCGAGGGTAAGGATATGATCGATGGCAAGCTGGTCAATACCGTGCCTTATGCTGAACGTATCGAACGAGGCAAACTCGCACAGCATGCTTTGCGCGAGTTTACGATGGCAAAGCAGTCGGGCGATACCAAGGCAATGCAGGAGGCAGAGGCAGAGCTGAAGGAGCATTATCCATTCTTCGGCTATGGCTATTTCAATAGTGTCGATGAGGCGATACCAAACGTCCCTATGGTGTTCTATTTCTTCCACATCATGGTCATCCTCGGCGGTTATCTGCTTGTCTATATTCTCTTCACGATGTTCATGGCATATAAGCGACCAGAGTGGCTCACCTTCCGCTGGAAGAACATCATGCTCTTCCCTGTTGTGGCTCTTCTGTCTATCCCTCTTGTCTATATCTGCCACCAGTGCGGTTGGGCTGTAGCCGAAGTGGGTCGTCAGCCTTGGACCATTCAGGATATCCTTCCTGTTCAGGCAGCCATCTCAAGTCTTTCTGCTTCGAATGTCATGACTACCTTCATCATCTTTGCTGTCCTTTTCACTATCCTGCTCATTGCCGAAGTCGGCATCATGGTCAAGCAGATCAAGAAAGGACCTGGTACAGAACACTAATCAGAAACAAACAATCACAAATAGAAATTGAATATGGACTATACATTTCTTCAAGAATATTGGTGGCTTCTCATCAGCATATTGGGAGCCGTCTTGGTGTTCCTGCTTTTCGTACAGGGTGCACAGAGCATGTTTCTGCAGCCGATGTCGGAGTCACAGCGCGAGAAGATGGTCGAGGGTGTGGCTCATCGCTGGGAACTCACCTTCACCACTCTTGTAGTGTTTGGTGGAGCTTTCTTCGCTTCTTTCCCTTTGTTCTATTCCACCAGCTTCGGTGGCGCCTATTGGGTGTGGATGCTCATTCTCTTCGGCTTTGTCGTTCAGGCTGTGAGCTACAAGTATCGCAATGCTGAAGGCAATCTGCTCGGACGCAAGACCTATGATGTCTTCCTTTTTCTCAACGGCATCCTCGGGCCTGTGCTTCTCGGTGGAGCAGTCTCTACATTCTTCTTCGGAAGCGACTTCACCATTTCTAAATCTCTCATCGCTCAGGATGGCGGCATCATCTCACAGTGGGGACCGCTGCATGGACTTGAAGTGCTTGCCGATTGGCGTGTGGTGGCATTCGGTGTGATGGTACTCTTCCTCACCCGTGTGCTTGCTAACCTCTGGTACATCAATCAGATTGACGATGAGGACATTCGCTCTTGGAACCGTCGTCAGCTCCTGATCAATGCTCCAGTCTTTGTCGTCCTCTTCCTTGCCGTCTGTGCCGTATTGCTTATGGCCGATGGATATGAGACAGTGGGCGAACATGAGTTTGAGCTTGTCGAGAACAAGTATTTCAACAATCTCTTTGGCAATATATGGCCTCTTGCGTTCTTCCTAGTGGGCACTGTATTGGTTCTCTATGGTATCATCATCTCCCTCATCAAGAAGTGCACCAAGGGCATCTGGTCGGCAGGTCTTGGCACTGTCCTGGTTGTGATGTCGCTCTTCTGGATTGCAGGCTATTTCAATACCCCATACTATCCATCATATGCCGATGTCGCTTCATCGCTCACCATCTACAACTCTTCATCATCAGAGTTCACTCTTCAGGCAATGAGCATCGTGAGCCTCTTCCTTCCAGTCGTGATTGCCTACATCGTCTGGGTATGGCGCAAGTTCACAAAGTGAATGATTGTAGATTAAATTGCTACTTTTATAATTGAGAAAGTGACTTTTCTTTACAGAAATAGTCTATTTTGATATTTTGGATAGTAATTTTTGGTTTATTGACACAAAATATTCAAAACTTTTTTGTAATTTTGCCACAAGAATAATATTATAAAAATAATTATGGACAAAAAAACATTAAGAAAGATCTTCCTGATGGCGATATTCATTATGGTTGCAATTGGCTTTGTATCGTGTTCGTCAAGCGATGACAACGACGAACCAGAGCCAGTTCCTGTCATTCCTGAACTGGACCAGAAACTCCTGAATGGAATATGGATTTCAGGTGACATGGAGAAAGGTAATCTTTACACGATGCAGTTTACAGAAGACAAGGTCAGGACAATCGTGATTACCAACCGTAAAGAATATAAACAGTTTGAATACGACTACGAGGTAGAAGGTAACAATATCGTTTATATAGGGTCAAAAAGCACCGTGACGATAATTGTAAAGAGCTTTGCTGAGAACGAAATGGAAGTGGAGCTAAGCAATTATCCTGAAGTAGGCATGACAACAACAAACACCTACGTCCGCAGGTATCCAACCACGGCTCAAGGCATTGAGAATACCAACTGGAAGGTAAAGATGAATGTGCCTTGGGTAAATGCTATTACCGATGAGCTGACTCTGCCAGGCAATCTCACTATCGACGGCAAGAACACGATAAGCCTCGTCAATTACTCTGAGGTTTTCAGAAAGATCATTGGCGACGACTTCCGTATGATGTTCAATGATGACCAGACATTGGCACAGTTGATCACATCTGATGGCTCTTCGAATCTGAACTCCTATCCTTATGAACTTGATGGACATAATATGTCTTTCTTAATCTCTATCGGTTCGTATGGTACAATGGTCAATCATACGTTTTTCAAGACTGAGGAGGGAAGCTTGTGTTATATTCTCGAAAAGAATGCTGTCATTGCCTATACGCTCAACTACTTAGTGAAGGAAGCAGTTGCTCAAGGCTGCAAAATCAGTTCTGACGAATGGCTTGCCTTTGCCAGCAAGCTTAAGTCAAATCTCGAACTTTCCACACTCTTGCTTATTCTCGAGCCTGACACTTCTGGCAGAAACTATGTGAAGGAAGCTCTCATAGGCGGCAAATGGGTACGCATTGATGACGAAGGAGAGATGGATGTCATGGTATTTATGGAAGATGGCACAATGCTGAACTCTTTCACATACATTGAAGGAAACGGTGAGGCTAAATACCAATACAAGGTAGAAGGAAACAAGCTTACACTCATCAACAGCAACAATGTCGAGTTTCAATACACTGTTTTTCTTTCAGGCAACGAGTTGGTCATGAAGTCAACTGACTATTCTGACGTTTACTACCGACAGGCTGACTAATAGATTTTTTCTAAAAATTGATTTCACGCATATATATGCAAAGAGAAATAGCCCAAGGCAATCAATGCCTCGGGCTATTTCTCTGTTAGCGTTATGCAAAAAAACTTTACGTTATATTATGAGTTGAAAATGACATTGCCTTATCTATTGAAGAAGCCATTGTCACCGAGCGACTTGGCAAGGCGAGGAGTGGCAGAAGCAGCTGTTACATCAACAGGAAGCCATACCTCCATGCCGCCTTTCTGTCCACGGTGATCCCATGCATAATAAGGAATGAGCGTGAGCTTGCCGTTCTTCACTACGAGGTTATGCTTGGCATCGTAACTGAGAGTCTGCACATCAGAAGTGGTGACTGTCACGATAGGGAAGTTGTTGCCTGCTTCGGTAGTGAGAGTAGCATCAGCTGCCTTGAATGTTGCATTCGGATTGAGGAGATAGGTGCGAACGTCGGCATCGTTGTCTGGCCATTCTGCACAATAGACGAGCGGACCGCGCTCGATGCTCACCATGCCACGGTCAGCCTCTACTGCATGATTGGCAGCAACCATCTGAACAGGCATGTCGAAGGTCAACTGCACCTTATCGCCCTTCTTCCACTTGCGTTCGATGGTGAGATAGCCATCGGCAGTGATGTTGCCGGCACAGTCGATAGCCTCACCGTTGACAGTCACTACAGTTGCAGCCGGCTTGGCAGAACCAACGTATGCATAGAGGTCGCTTGGCACAGGGCTGCCCTTTGTCCAACCAGGGATACGCACCTTGAGAGCAAACTCCTTGGCTTGGGTCTTGCCAATGCTGATATTCACTGTTCCGTCGTATGGATAGCCTGTCTGCTGCTCTATCTGCACTTTCTTGCCACCTACCAAGAGATTGGCTGTATTAGGCAGGAAGAGGTTGACATAGAGCGACTGATCCTTCACGGCATAGACATAGCCAGGGAGTGAAGGAATGAAGCGCGAGATGTTGGACGGACAGCAGGCACAGCCAAACCATGCCTTGCGTGCATAGTCCATATCGCTCGCACAAGCCAATGGGTTAGGGTAGAAGAACGCATCGCCTTCGAGTGAAACGCCAGCTATGAGGGCATTGTAGAGAGTGCGCTCCACCACATCGTAATACTTCGATTCTCCGTGGAGGAGGAAGAGACGATGGTTGACATAGACATTGGCAATGGCAGCACATGTCTCACAATAGGCATCGGCATTTGGCAACTCATAGTTGTCGCCGAAAGCCTCGCCATTGTGACGTGCGCCCACACCACCGGTGATGTAGTATTTCTTTGAGACAATATTGTCCCAAATCTTGTCGATAGCCTTCAGATAGGCACTGTCGCCCGTGATGGCAGCCACATCGGCCATACCAGCATACATATAGCCAGCACGAACTGCATGACCCACAGCCTCGGCCTGATCGACTACTGGGATATGAGCCTGACTGTACATATCCTTGCGAGTGGTCTTGCCTCGGCGGTCGAGGAAGTACTTTGCCTGATCGAGATACTTGCTGTCGCCCGTAGCGAGATAGAGCTTTACGAGTCCCATTTCGGCAATCTGATGACCTGGAACGCGATCCACCTGATTCTCGCCAAGACCCACTTCGCGACATACGCAGTCGGCATAGCGGATGGCGATGTCGAGGAAGTTGCGCTTGCCTGTTGCCTGATAGTGAGCCACTGCACCCTCGAGCATATGACCGAGGTTGTAGAGCTCATGGCTCGCTTCCTCTACCTTCTCCCAGCGCTTGGTGCCTACCCATGAGTGAGGCTTGCTTGGTGCCTTGGTGAGAGGTGTGTAGAGATATCCGTCAGGCTCCTGAGCACTGCCGATGACGGCAATTACGCTGTCGAGATACTGTGTGAGCGGACGACCTTTGTACATTGCCTTTGGATAAGTCTGGAGCAGATAGCTTGCACCTTCGATGGTCTTGTATGGGTCGGTATCATCGAAAGTGAAAGTCCAACCCTTATCAGGAAACTCCTGAGTAGGATCCATCAGATGCTTGTGGGCATTGCTGAAATTGGTGTAACGGCCTGTCTCCTCACATTTCGAGAAGGCAAGAGGGATGGTCACTTCGCGGCTCGCAGTGAGACGCTGGCCCCAGAAACCTTCGTTCACCTTGACCGATGTGAACGGCACAGGCGTGATAGGATACCCTGGGACTTGGCTTTGAGCTATCATGTTGCCTGCCAAGAGAGAGCAGGCAACTGTGTACAAAAGTCTTTTCATTGTTATGATGTTTTGGTAGGATAATATTTGAAGATTCGAATTCTGTTACTTCTCCATCTGCCACCAGTCGAAGTTGAAGAGGTTGCGTTTCTGCTGCTTGGTTCCCTTGAAGACAAGGTAGAGGTCATGCACACCACGCGCATTCTCAAGCTTTGTAGAGAACTCCTCATACTTGAACTTGGTGTATGGCACATCAATAGTGCCAGCAAGTGGTCCATCAACATCGTCTAAGCGCACTTCTATGCTTCCGCCATAAAGGTTTGATGATACAGAAGCGGTAAACAAGCTTGCACCCTGACCCATGTCAACGCCCTTGATCATGATATACTCACCCTCATCAATGTCAGTTACAAAGAGCGTAGGATTCCATGGACCCGAAGGGTTCTGACGAGTAGTCTTCAATCCATATCCCCAAGCCATTGTCTCTGCTTCGACTCGTCTGAATGGGTCGAACGTGCCCACTTGGTTCAGTTTGGCATCGAGGAAATAAGGCAGTTCCTGAATAGTGCCATCGGCATTGTATGTCATCTCTGCAGCAGACACACTTCTGCGTTCGGCATGTCGGCTCGACTCCAGACGGAAGATGTCGTAGTTCAATCCGAAGCAGTAAGACTTGCCTTTGAACTCGATGATACCAGGATGGTTACCTCTGGTCTGAGGCGTATGATCCATGATATGTCCTTTATGCTCCCATGGACCTGTCGGGCTCTTGCTCATGGCATAGCCAATGCCCTCAGGACAGCAGGTTGAGGCAAAAGCCAGATAATACCATTTCTCGCCCTTGGCATTTTTTCTTGACCAGAACCAGGGTCCTTCCTGATAGTCTTCTATGCGGTCCATGGTCATGATCTCTCCAGATGTCGAAATCATGTCCTCATTGAGTTTTACGCAATAGGTATGAGGATTGCCCCAATACATATATGCCTGACCATCATCGTCAATCCATACCGCAGGATCGATGTCAAACCAGTGATCTGTCCTCCATACAAGCGGTTTGCCGAGAGGGTCGGTAAACGGACCATAAGGAGAGTCGGCAACCAGAACGCCTATGCCATGGCCGTGAATAGGGCAATACATATACCACTTGCCGTTGCGTTCGACGACATGTTCTGCCCATGCACCATTGTCTCCTTTATACCATTTAAAGTTCTTCAGCGAAGCCACGGCTCCGTGGTCCTGCCAGTTGACCATGTCGGTCGAGGTGTAGAGCAGCCAGTCCTTCATCTTGAAACCTTCTGAGTCGTCTTCATCGTGGGTAGTGTAGAGATAGACTGTGTCGCCATGCACATAAGGTGCTGGGTCGGCTGTATATTTGGTCTGGATGAGAGGCAGATTTAATTTAGCTGCCGACTTGTTCTGACCCATTGCTGTAACAAAAGGCAATATTGTGATGCCTAATGTAAGGAGTGTCGATGATTTCATTGTGTTTTGAGATTTAAAAATAATGTAATGAGAGGGAGTAATAGAAATTTATATTTCAATCGCACTGCCGCTGTAGCTTACTGCCTTGGCAGGAGCAGCTACGCCATTCTTGATGATCACGACATTGAACTTGCGCGATGTGAGCATTCCGTCGTATGAGCCCTTGCGCTCGCCGATGGTGAGCTTCTGTGCCTTGTCGTCCCACTTGAATCCGATAGTGGTGAATGCGCCCTTCTCGTAGTTGTAGTTGTCGAATTCGTCTTCATAAAGCGTGAACTCGCCATCTGCACCTGCATAGACGCGGATCTCAAGATTGTCCCACTTCTTCTCAGTGGTGTATTGCACATCAGGACCGATAGGCACGATGCTGCCAGCCTTGACATAGAGAGGGATGGTGTTGAGGTGTGTAGGGATGGTGATGGTCTTGCCACCGGCAATCAGCTCATTGTTCCAGAAGTCATACCACTTTGCGCCCTTTGGCAGATAGACCGTTGCCGACTTTTCGGCTGTGAAGTCGGTGTTGAGATAGTTGGCCTTTTCCTTGTCGTCGGTGTTGCTGTGATCCCAACCACTCATAGCATCGACCTTGATTACCTTCTCGGTAGTATATTGTGCCTCAAGGATAGGAGCAGTGAGGAGAGCAGGACCGAACATATACTCGTCGCCAATCTCATAGACATTCTTGTCTTTAGGGAAGTCCATCATCAATGCACGCATGAAAGTGCCGTTGTTGGCTGAAACCTCGTGAGCGAGCGAATAGATGTATGGGATGAGTTTGTAGCGGAAACGTACTGCCTCAACGAGTGCGTCATAGACTGGCTCGCCTTCCTTGCCGTAGTAGAAGAACTCACGAGGGAAGCTCTCACCGTGCGAACGCATCATCGGGAGGAAGATACCCTGCTGGAGCCAGCGCACGTAGAGTTCGCGGAAGAGAGGATTGTTCATGCCGCAGTTCTCGCCTGTGCGTGGACCATAGGAACTTGCAAAGAAACCGCCAAGGTCGTGGTTGTAGTTCGGATTGCCTGTGAGCGAGAAGTTGAGACCTGCCGAAACCTGATTGCGGAGTGTGTTCCATGATGAGCCAGTATCGCCACTCCACACATTGGCACCTGTGCGTTGCTGACCAGCAAACGCCGAGCGAGTCAGGATGAACACTCGCTTCTTGTCGGAATACTTGCGATGGTTGTTATAGACACCTTCCACACCCAAGAGAGGATAGGCATTGCGCACCTTGCGGAACGAACCCATGGCAGTCGGAATCTCAAAGTCAGAATCTTGGATGTCTAGATGGTCAGGTTCGGTCGAATCCATCCACCAGCCATCGATACCAGCATCTGCAAGACGAGTGAGGTGGCGCCAGTAGATGTCGCGTGCCTCGGCATTATACACGTCGTATGGCTTCACGCCCGAAGGATATTCCTTGACAGGAGGCCAGATGTGTGAAATGCCGCTCTGTGGCCATGTGCCGATGTTGAGCAGCATGCCCTTTGGCTCCATCTCGCGATACTGTCTTGTCATTGGGCCAAACGAACTCCATATCGAGATCATGATCTTCGAGCCACCGTCATGCACTTCCTTGATCATGTCTTTATAGTCGGTAAACGATTCGGCAATGAACTCCATGGCATTCCATGTGTAGTTGCTGCCCCAGTACTGCCAGTCCTGAATCATCACATCGACAGGAATCTTGAGCGCACGATACTTGCGGAACACTTCAAGCAGTTCGTCGGTACTCTTGTAGCGTTCGCGGCTCTGCATGAAGCCGTATGCCCAGAGTGGAGCCATTGGCACCTCGCCAGTGAGCTTGCGTATCTGAGCGATAGTGCCGTCAGGATTACCGCCATAGATCAAATAGTAGTCGGTGAGGTCGCCCACTTCCGACTTGAACTCCATGCCGTTGGCATCGTCAGTAAAGTCGGTAGGAGAGTAGTTGTCCCAGAAGAGGGCATAACCCTTGGCAGAATGTATGATGTTGACATAGTCGTCACCATTGCCCTGCACCATGTGGTAGTGCGAGTTGCGTCGGCTCATCTTGCCGTCCTGATAGATGCCTATGCCATAGATTGGTTCTTCTTTGTCGAGCGTGAAGGTCTGACCAACGATGTAAGCACCCTTGTCGGCACCCGAAGTGCGTTCCTCAAACGACACTTCCTTCTCCTTGAGCAGGTTCTTGCCCGCAGCCGAGAAGCGAACTGCACCGGTCTTGAGATCAACGACAGCTGTCACAGTGCCTGTCGAAACTGTAGCGCTCGATTTGCCAGAAACGGTAATCTTCGGAGTGACCGATGGTTCGGCAATGACCGACAGACTCTTCTTTTCAGGCATTGCTGCCCCAGGGTACTTGACAACGCGGATGATGTTTGGTGAATAGGCGATGACCTGACCTCTCACACCATTCTTTGCCTCAAACTCCACGCCATTGCAGAGCGAGCCGCCAAAGTGAGTAGGTTCTGCTTTCTGTGCGAATACCGCACAAACTGATGCAAAAAGGATTGCGGTAAGTGTTAATTTCTTCATAATAGATTAAAAGTAATGTAGTTAGTACACAATAATTGTCTTGTCGGTGGAGATATTAGGAACGTCAAGATTCTTTTGTCCGTTATCTCCAGTTTGATTCCACTAACTCCAGATAATTATTTTATATAATCCAGAATCTGTTCAGCATGGATTTTGGTCTTTATTTCCTTTGGGGTGAATATCTTCTCGATAATACCCTCTTCGTTGACCAGATATGTCGTGCGAAGTATGCCTATGGTTCTTCTGCCGCAAGCCACTTTCTCGCCCCAGCAGCCCAATTCTTGCAGCACGGTAGTCTCGGTGTCGGCAATGAGAGGGAACTCCAAGCCCTGAGTCTCGGCAAACTTTTTCTGCAGTTCCTTTCGGTCCTTGCTGATGCCGATAATCTCATAACCTGCAGCAGCCAGTTCTGCCTTATGAGCCTGCAGCGAACAAGCCTCGGCAGTGCATCCGCTTGTGTTGGCCTTTGGGTAGCTGTAAAGCACTATCTTGCGACCACGGTAGTCGCTGCTCTTGATCTCGCGTCCGTCCTGGTCGATGCCAAGGATCTCGGGAATCTTATCTCCAACTGTCATAATAGTAAGTATTTATTCGTTAGTATATACGTTTTCGATCTCCACCACATAAACGTCATGCAACCCACCGTGAGCGCCATACCATTTCTCCAGTAGCTCTTTATCGATGAAGTTGGCTTCCTGCATCGAAGTCTTGAACAGCTTGCGGCAGTCGAGCGTAAGGCGAGCCTCGCCAAAGGTCATGTTTCCGCTTTCGAGCTTCACAGGAGTCAGTCCTGTTGCAGCCACCTTGTCGGTGTCTCGTCCGCTCTTTGTTCCGCAAATCTTCAGAGCCTCGCGATATTCCTCGCCATAGAACGAGAGAGTCATGCAGTCGCTTGCCTCAATGAATCCGTGAGTGAATCGCTCTGGACGGATGAACACGAATGCCACTGGCTTGTTCCAGAGCCATCCCAGTCCGCCCCATGAAGCAGTCATAGTGTTGAACTTCTCACTTGTGCCAGCAGTCACCAGCATCCATTGCTTGCCAATCAGGTTCAGGGCATCTTCCTTGCCCAGAATCTCATAGTTAGTCTTTTTCATTTGATAAAAGTTATTGTTCAATGCTTTCTTCTTCTTTATTGCCCGATGCTGCTTGTCTTGAACACAATCCTGAACGATCCCTCATTGTAGCTTGTGCTCGTGATTCTGAACGACCCAATCTCCTTGGTCGAAGTCACATGCTGGCC
>SAMEA3663273__coassemble_305_pt1 | contig 12430 bp, 9 predicted proteins | sample SAMEA3663273__metabat2_low_PE_017 | metagenome-assembled genome bin SAMEA3663273 (sample SAMEA3663273) | pig gut metagenome | biome: pig gut; feature: pig-associated habitat; material: faeces | place: China | collected 2013
GACATTGAACAACGACTCGTCTTTGGCTGGAGCCGACAGTACATTCTCGGGTTTATCGACAACGATGAACGACGGGTCTTCGTAGATGATGTCGATGTCTTTCTGTCCGGGCTCCCTTCCTTCGGGCGTAGGAGTGCCGAGCATATAGCTGAGTATCGGGCTGCACTTCTCGATGCAGCTCGGATAGAATTGCAGATGCACGCGATGCAGCTGATGCACGCCATTGCTGCTGCTGTATGTTACCTTCGGAGATATGCCATACCAGAACTCTGCCATGGCGATTGGTTCGAGCTGGTGGATGTAGGCATATTGAAGCAGGCGAGGAGCAGCACATTCTCCTGCTCCTCCAGGAGGCAGACCTCGCTTTCCGTCCTGAAAGATGTCGATGATATTGCGGTGGATGTTATGGCGATTCACGAAGTTGAAGCGGCTGAATATCCATTCCTGCAGAGCCTTGCTCCGTTCCTTGCGTTCGCGTTTGAGTAGCGAGATCCTGGGTTTGTTGGCATCGGCATGTACTTCGAGTTGCTCAATCTGCCGGTTGATGTCCGAGATGTTGCGTTCCTCGCTCCTGTAGTAGTCGCTTGGGTTGCTGAGGTCATAGATGGGAGGCACGAAGACAGGATTCCCATCGACGCACAGAGGCTCAAGATTGATCACGCCCGAATAGGCAGCAATAAACGAGTATTGTTCATTTATATAATGTACACGCGGGAGCGAGCTGCTCCTGACTATCATCACACCCAGCATCTTTCCTTTGGCAAGTTCGTCTTTCCATGCGAGGTGAGAGTCGAGTATGGAGCATAAAATACCCACAGCCGCCTTGCACAGCGGATGTGGGTGATAAAGATAGGGATTATTTAGACTCATTGAATTATCTTTCTCCGCCACGGAAGTCGTTACCCTCGCGACGAGGACGATTGTCGCGACGAGGACGGTCGTTGCCATCACGACGAGGACGGTCGTTGAACTCACGGCGAGGACCGCCATTGCCCTCACGGCGAGGACGTGCTTCCTCATATCCTTCTGGCTTCTCTTTGAGAGCCTTGGCCGAGAGACGGAACTTGCCAGTCTTCTTGTCGATCTCGATGAGCTTGACAGTCACGATGTCGCCTTCCTTCAGACCAGTCTCTTCCATTGTCTCATAGCGCTTCCAGTCGATCTCGCTGATGTGGAGCAGACCGTCCTTGCCAGGCATGAACTCAACGAATGCGCCAAAGGTCTGGATGTTCTTGACAGGACCTGTGTAGATCTCGCCTTCCTCTGGTATAGCCACGATAGCCTTGATCTTGTCGAGGGCAGCGTCGATGGCAGCCTTGTTTGAAGAAGCGATGACAACATGACCCTTGCCGTCAATCTCGTCGATAGTGATTTGTGCGCCTGTCTCTTCCTGAATGCCCTGGATAGTCTCACCGCCCTTGCCGATGATGGCACCGATGAACTCCTTGTCAACATCGAGAGCAACGAGACGTGGAGCATGATCCTTGAGGTCATGACGAGCCTCAGGCTGAGCCTCAAGCATACACTGGAGGATGTGATGACGACCTTCCTTAGCCTGCTGGAGTGCCTTCTCAAGAATCTCGTATGAGAGACCATTGCACTTGATATCCATCTGTGTGGCTGTGATACCCTTCTCTGTACCTGTTACCTTGAAGTCCATATCTCCGAGGTGATCCTCATCGCCAAGGATATCGCTCAATACTGCATACTTTGGTCCATCTTCATCCTTGATCAGACCCATAGCAATACCAGAAACAGGACGGATCATTGGGATACCTGCATCGCGCATCGAGAGAGTTGCACCGCAAGTAGAAGCCATTGATGAAGAACCGTTAGACTCGAGGATGTCTGAAACGACACGTACGGTGTAAGGGAAGTCGGCAGGAATCATACCCTTGACAGCACGCCATGCAAGGTGACCGTGACCAATCTCGCGACGGCCAACACCACGCTGTGCTTTTGCTTCACCTGTTGAGAATGGAGGGAAGTTATAGTGGAGGAGGAACTTGTCGTAACCATTGCGGAGCACGTCGTCGATCATCTTCTCGTCGAGCTTTGTGCCGAGAGTACAGGTCACGAGAGCCTGAGTCTCGCCACGGGTGAAGATAGCTGAACCGTGAGGGCCTGGGATATAGTCAGGCTCAATCCAGATAGGACGCACCTCATTGAGAGCACGGCCATCGAGACGTGTGCCCTCGTCGAGCACGCAGCGGCGCATTGCCTCTCGCTCTACATCGTGGAAGTAGCGTGCGATCATGCCGAGCCACTCTTCGTCTTCCTTCTTCTCTTCTGGAAGGGCATCGATATAAGCCTGCTGAACAGCCTCGAATGCAGCCTCGCGCTCGTGCTTGTTCTTGTTGCCCGACTTGGCGATGTCGTAGCAGCCCTGGTAGCACTTGGCCTTGACGTCAGCACGGAGCTCCTCGTCGTTGACCTCGTGGCAATACTCCATGATTGGCTTGCCTACAGCCTCCATGAGTTCCTTCTGTACGAGACAGTGAACCTTGATGGCATCGTGAGCGGCCTTGAGTGCGCCAAGCAGATCCTGCTCGCTCACCTCATCCATCTCACCCTCGACCATCATGATGTTCTCGTAGGTAGCACCAACCATAAGGTCCATGTCGGCCTCTTTCATCTGCTCGAAAGTAGGGTCGATGACATATTCGCCATTGATGCGAACCACGCGAACCTCAGAGATTGGACCCTCGAAAGGAATACCACTCACAGCCATTGCAGCCGAAGCAGCAAGTCCGGCAAGTGCGTCTGGCTGGTTTTCTTTATCAGAAGAATATAGAGTTACGTTGACAAATGTCTCAGCGTGATAGTTGCTTGGGAAAAGAGGACGAAGGGCACGGTCGATAAGACGGCTTGTGAGGATCTCATAGTCACTCGCCTTGCCTTCGCGCTTTGTGAAACCACCTGGGAAACGGCCTGCAGATGCGTATTTCTCTTTGTACTCTACTGTCAGCGGCATGAAGTCAGTGCCAGGAGTCACTGTGCGCGCTGTACAAACTGTGGCAAGAAGCATAGTTCCGCCCATGCGGACCTCGACGGCACCATCGGCCTGCTTTGCCAGCTTACCCGTCTCGATAGTGATGGTACGTCCATCACTGAGGGTAATTGTCTTCTTAATTGGATTAACCAAATTGTTTACCATAAAATCTTTTATTTACACACAAAATTTGCTGCAAAGATAATGATTTTATATGGATAATTCGCCCGAAAAGACAAAAATGTTTGCATAAATGGTATAAAAAAACGAATTTCTTTTGTAATATATCAAAAATTACATACCTTTGCCAACGCATTTTGATAAAATAACAGGCATTTTTTACATTAGATGAAGAAATATACATTATATATAGTATGTCTGATGGCAGTCATTTTCTGTGGCTGCAACAGCAATCATTCGGGAGTCATTGATGGTGTGATCACCAATGCCAATGGCGAGAAGCTCATTCTTGAGCATCTGTCTGCTGGTACTCCGGTAGTGGTAGATACGATTGCGCTCAACGAGAGTGGCAAGTTCTCGTTCAAGCCTCAGCTCGAGACCGGAGGCCCCGACTTCTTCTGCCTGCGCATCGGCAACCAGTCGATACCTTTGGCTTTCGATACCTTGGCAACCCCTATCCATATCACAGCCGACTTCAAGCGCTTCGGCAGCGACTACAGCGTGGGCGACAACGAGCTCAATGCCCTGCTCAAGGAGGCGGCTCAGGAAGGCAACAGGCTGCGTAGGTCAGTGCTCGATGCAAATGCTGCTTTCAACGAGCGAAAGATTACCAATCAGGTCTATTACGACAGCATAGCCACCCTGGTCGATAATTACAAGGAGACCATGCTGAAGAAGTATATCTACAACGACCCGTCGAATCCGGTAGCCTACTATGTGCTGTTCGAAAGCGTGCGTGGTCTGTCGATCTTCGATCCATACGATGCTGTCGATAACCGTGCTTTCGGTGCTGTGGCAACAGGCTGGATGCACAACTATCCGAACTCACCGCGTGTCGAGATCCTCAAGAAGGTGACAACAGAAGGTCAGATAATCCGCAAGCGCGACAAGATGCAGGCCGAGAGATCCGACTCGCTCAACAACATTCCTGTCACTGTAGCCACCAACTTCGAGATTGTCCTCACCGACATACGCGACAAGGAGGTTGCCCTTTCGTCACTGATTGGCAACGACCATGTGGTTCTGCTCGATTTCACGGCCTATTATCTGCAGAACTCTCCAGCCCACAATGCGCTGCTCGCCAAGATGTACGAGAAGTATGAGAGCCGCGGCCTGCGTATCTACCAGGTATGCATGGACCCCGACGAGAACTTCTGGAAGGTCAGCGCAAGCAATGTGCCTTGGACTTCAGTGCGCGAGAAGAATGTGTTGTGGGATCAGAATGGCAATATTCAGTATGCTCGTTCGGCAGCCATCTATAACATTCAGCAGATTCCGATGATATATCTGATCGACCGACAAGGCTCGGTTGCTGCAAGAGTAGAGACGGAATCGAAACTCGAAGGCGAGATATTGAAGTTGTTGAAATAAGGGAAACGCAATCTTAGTGTTTTTTTGATATAGGCATAACGTAGGACTTAACGTTCTACGTTATGTACGTTTTTGATTTATTGGTTTTCCTTTGTCAAAGTAGTCAAACTATCAATCATTAATTATTAATTTATAATATCATGGCAGTTACTTATATGTCTGAAGAGGGTTACAAGAAAATCCTTGAGGAGATTAATTATCTGGAAAGTGTGGAACGTCCAAAGGCTTCGGCAGCCATTGCAGAGGCTCGTGAAAAGGGCGACTTGTCGGAAAACGCAGAGTATGATGCAGCAAAAGAGAATCAGGGTAAGCTGGAGTCTCGCATCGCATTGCTTAAGGATCAGGTGGCAAATGCACGCATTATCGACCAGTCGAAGATCAGTTGCGACAAGGTTCAGATCATGAATAAGGTGCGCCTGCTCAACAAACGCATGAACAAGGAGATGATATATACCATAGTAGCTGAATCTGAGGCAAATTTCCGCGAAGGCAAGATCTCTGTGCAGACTCCTATCGCCAAGGCTTTGCTCGGTCATGTGGTAGGCGATGTCGTTGAGGTGCGTGTGCCGGCTGGTGTTCAGCAGCTCGAGATTCTTGAGATATCTATTTAATATAAGAAGTTAAAGGAGATAAAGAATACTAAACAATGGCAAGCATTTTTTCACGTATCGTAGCTGGCGAGATTCCAAGCTACAAGGTGGCAGAAGACGATAAGTTCTATGCATTCCTCGACATCAATCCTGTTGCCAAGGGTCACACCTTAGTCATCCCAAAGGAAGAGGTCGATTATTTCTTCGACGAGAGCGATGAGGCAATCTCTGCCCACATCGTCTTTGCAAAGCGTGTTGCAGCAGCTATCCGCCGCGCCATCCCTTGCGTCAAGGTCGGCGTCTGCGTGATGGGTCTTGAGGTGCCACATTCCCATATCCACCTTATCCCGATGCAGCAGGAGGGCGACATGGATTTCCGCAAGGAGCATCTGCATCTCGAAGCCGAAGAGATGAAGGCTATAGCCGAGGCAATAGCAAAAGAATTCAAATAATATAATCTAAGGTATTATGGTAAACAACGATTTTTATAAGTTCGCTACCAAACACATGGGCATGAGCGGCAACGCGCTCAACCAATATATGAACTACACGTCGGCAGTAGCAATGCCGGCTGTCGGTCAGTACATCAGCCCTACAATCATCGAGGAACGTCCTCTCAACGTTGCATCAATGGATGTGTTCAGCCGTCTCATGATGGACCGCATCATCTTCCTCGGCACAGAGATCAACGACTATTCGGCCAACGTGGTACAGGCCCAGCTCCTCTATCTCGACAGTGCCGATTCGGGCAAGGACATCTCTATCTACCTCAATTCGCCTGGTGGAGTGGTATATGCCGGACTTGGCATCTACGACACCATGCAGTACATCACCAGCGATGTCAGCACTATATGCACAGGCATGGCGGCTTCGATGGCGAGTGTCCTCCTCGTAGCAGGCAAGGAAGGCAAGCGTTTCGCATTGCCTCACAGCCGTGTGATGATACATCAGCCGATGGGTGGCGCTCAGGGTCAGGCAAGCGATATGGAGATCACTGTCAACGAAATCAAGAAACTCAAGCAGGAACTCTATCAGATCATCAGCAATCACTCAAAGCAGCCTATCGAGAAGATCTATCAGGATGGCGACCGCGACTACTGGATGACTGCAGCCGAAGCTAAGGAATATGGCATGATTGATGAGGTGCTTGTTAAGGCAAAGAATCTCTGATTGCCAAACTAAAAGGATGGAAGTTTTACTTCGAAACCAATAAACAATAAAGAAAGTGGCAAAAATAGATAAGTGCAATTTCTGCGGAAGATCACGTTCGGAGGTCAACCTTCTCATCTCTGGTCTCAACGGATTCATTTGCGATGAATGTGCCCATCAGGCTAACGAGATCGTGAAGGAGGCAATGAAGAAGTACGATGAGGATGCGAAGAAGCTCGACGTCGAACTTTCGGAATTGCCCAAACCAAAAGACATCAAAGAGTTCCTCGATGGATATGTCATCGGTCAGGAAGAGGCAAAACGAAACCTGTCGGTTGCCGTGTATAATCATTATAAACGCATCCTTCAGCCATCGGATGCCAACGATGTCGAGATCGAGAAGAGCAACATCATCATGGTGGGTTCTACTGGTACGGGTAAGACTCTTCTTGCACGCACCATCGCCAAGATGCTGCACGTGCCGTTCGCCATCGTCGATGCCACCGTGCTTACCGAAGCAGGTTATGTGGGCGAGGATATCGAGAGTATTCTCACGCGTCTGCTTCAGGCTTCCGACTATGATGTCAAGAAGGCCGAACGAGGCATAGTGTTCATCGACGAGATCGACAAGATAGCACGCAAGGGCGACAACCCAAGCATCACTCGCGACGTGAGTGGCGAAGGTGTGCAGCAGGGTCTCCTCAAGCTGCTCGAAGGCTCGAAGGTCAATGTGCCTCCACAGGGCGGACGCAAGCATCCTGAACAGAGGATGATCGAGGTCGATACTCGTAACATTCTCTTCATCTGCGGTGGCGCGTTCGATGGTATAGAACGCAAAATCGGCAACCGTCTGAACACTCGTTCTGTCGGTTTCTCGACCGATCCTGCAAAGAAGGAAGTCGATCGTTCTAACCTCCTGCAATACATCACTCCAGCCGACCTAAAGAGCTTCGGACTTATTCCCGAGATCATTGGCCGTCTGCCTATCCTCACTTATCTCCAGCCTCTCGATGCAAGCGCACTCCGCCGCATCCTCACCGAGCCGAAGAATGCCATCGTCAAGCAGTATGTCAAGCTGTTCGAGATGGACAATATCAAGCTCACCTTCGACGACGATGTCTATCAGTATATCGTCGATAAGGCTGTGGAGTATAAGCTCGGCGCACGCGGTCTGCGCTCTATCGCCGAGAGCATCATGATGGACGCTATGTTCGATATGCCTTCGACCAGGAAGAAGACTCTCAACGTGACTCTCGATTATGCCAAGAAGCAGCTCGCCAAGGCAAACATGGATCGAATGAGGAATGAGTGACAACCGCTTCCGCCAACTCCCTAAGGATAAGACCTATGCAATTCCGCACTGAAATAGAACCTATGCCATCGCGACAGCCCATCAGCTATCGCGATGGCATTATGGTATTAGGCTCTTGCTTTGCCGACAATATCGGCGCGTGGCTCAAGGGCTTGTGTTTCGATGTGTGCGACAATCCTTTCGGCGTGCTCTATAATCCCGCGAGCATCGGGTCGTCGTTGCTGACTCTGCTGAAACCGGATACTGAAAAGATGTTGTGCGAAGACAATATGTTTGTTGGTCCCGATGGCTATTGGTACAGCTACGACTTCCATGGCAAGTTCTGTGCAAAGACCAAAGACCAGTTGAGACTCATGCTCGAAGACACCATCACCAAGGCACGCTCTGCATTGTCGGCTGCACGTCATCTCATCATCACCTTCGGCACGTCGTGGGTCTATGAACACGATGGCTGCGTCGTGGCTAACTGCCATAAGATGCCAGCCTCGAATTTCCTGCGTCGCCGTATGTCGGTCGGTCAGATTGTCGAGATCTGGAAGGCATTGATCGAATCGATGGGAGATAAGCACATCCTCTTCACGGTCAGTCCTATCCGTCATGTCAAGGACACGCTCCATGGCAATCAGGTCAGCAAGTCTGCGCTTATGTTGGCTGTCGATCATCTCTGCCAGGCTTTCCCCGGCAATGTGGAGTATGTGCCTGCCTACGAGATGCTGATCGACGACCTGCGCGACTATCGTTTCTATGCCGACGACCTTGTACATCCAAGCCCGATGGCAGTCGAGTTGGTGCGGCAATATTTCGCCCGCAACTTCCTCGACAAGCAGACCCAGGAGTATGTTCGCGATGTCGAACCCCTTGTCAAAGCGTCGCAACACAGGCCTATTCACCCCGATTCCGAGGCTCATCAGGCATTTAAATGTCAAATAAACTTAAAGATAGACCAACTTATCGAAAAATACAGTAACTTTGGACTATCAAATCTCAAAGTTTAATGGCGTACAATCTATCACAAATATCTCGAATCCTGGGTGCTCAGCTCAAATGCAATCACATGGCGAGCGCCTCGACACAACCTAAGGTGCAACTGCTGCTGACCGACAGCCGCAGTCTGACCTATCCCGATCAGACACTTTTTTTTGCTATTGTAACGTCGAAAGGCGACGGTCACAAGTATATCCCTCAGCTCTATCAGCAGGGGGTGCGTGCCTTTGTCGTGAGCGTCGGTGCCGACGAGTTCCGCAATACCTGTCCCGAGGCATGGTTCCTCATCGTGCCCGACACCGTGGCGGCTCTCCAGCAGCTTGCTGCCCATCACCGCCGACAGTTCTCTCTGCCTGTGGTGGGCATCACGGGCAGCAATGGCAAGACCATCGTCAAGGAGTGGCTATATCAACTGATCCACGACACAAAGGATGTGGTGCGCTCGCCTCGCAGCTACAACTCCCAGATTGGCGTGCCTCTCAGCGTGTGGCAGCTGCATGAGGGTGCCGACATTGCATTGTTCGAAGCAGGCATAAGCCAGCCGGGCGAGATGGAGAATCTTGAGAAGGTGATTCGCCCTACGGTGGGTATCCTCACCAACATCGGCACTGCCCACGATGCGGGCTTCGAGAGCCAGCAGCAGAAGATGATCGAGAAGCTAACCCTCTTCAGAGGCAGCGACGTGATCATCTACAATGCCGACATCCCTGGCATCAACGATGCCATGGAACTGGCTGGCATCGGTGCGCGGAGCATGGCCTGGACTCGCCGCCACAAGGATGCGCAGATCGAGGTGGTCAACATCAAGCGCGACGATACATCCACCACCGTCACCTATCTCTTCTTCGGCATCGCGGCTCAGTTCACCATCAACATGACCGATGAGGCGAGTCTTGAGAATGCGCTCAACTGTCTTGCCCTCATGCTCTATATGGGCTTCCCTGTCGAAGAGATCGAGAAGCGGATGGCTCGTCTCGCGCCTCTTGCCATGCGTCTTGAGGTGGTCGAGGGCAAGCGTGGCTGTCTCATCATCAACGATGCCTACAACTCCGACCTCACTTCGCTCGAGATGGCTCTCGAATTCCAGAAACGCCGCGCGTCGAGGACTCTGAGTAATGTGCTCATCCTCTCTGATATGCTTCAGGCAGGACTCGACGACCGTCACCGCTGGCGCAAGATTGCCAAGCTCTGTCAGCTCTATCAGCTCAGCAAGATCATCTGCATCGGACAGCAGTCGATGCTCACGGCTCCTATGCTCCACGAGGAACTGGCTTCGCTCCACTATCATCTCATCACCGATTTCTATTCATCAACCGACGAGTTCATAGGCAGCGACGAGATGCGCCGTTTCCAGAATGAGCTCATTCTACTCAAGGGTGCGCGTACCTTCCAGTTTGAGAAGATCAGCGACAGGCTCGAACTGCGTCGTCACGAGACTATCCTCGAGGTCAACCTCGATGCCATAGTCCATAACCTCAACCGCTATCGTCAGCATCTCACGTCCGATACCAAGATGGTGTGCATGGTCAAGGCTTTCGGCTATGGCGCCGGCAGCTACGAGCTTGCCAAGACTCTCCAGGACCAGAATGTCGATTATCTCGCTGTGGCTGTGGCCGACGAGGGTGCCGACTTGCGTCGCCAGGGCATCCGTGTGCCTATCATCGTAATGAACCCCGAGTTCTCGGCTTTCCGCGCCATCATCGAGAATAAGCTCGAGCCCGAGATCTACAGCTTCCGTCTGCTCCGTGCTTTCATTGCCGAGACCGACCGTCTTGGCGTCACCCATTATCCTGTCCATATCAAGATCGACAGCGGAATGCACCGCCTCGGCTTCCAGTACCCCGATATCGACGAGCTCATCGAGGTGCTGAAGTCTCAGCATGCCGTCACCGTGCGCAGCGTGTTCTCGCATTTCGCCACTGCCGACTGTCCAGGTCAGGAGGAGTTTGTCTATGAGCAGAAGCGCCGATTTGACCTTTGTGCCGACAAGATTCGTGCGGCTTTCAGCCATAAGATACTACGTCACATCTGCAACAGTGCCGGCATCGAGAAGTTCCCTCAGTTCCAGATGGAGATGTGCCGCTTGGGCATCGGTCTCTATGGCTTCGAGGCTTCAGAGGTGAAGATGGATCTCGAACCTGTGGCTACGCTTCGTTCCACCATTCTTCAGATCAAGGAGATACCTGCCACCGAGACTGTGGGCTACAGCCGCAAGGGTGTGCTCTCCCGCACGTCGCGCATAGCCATGATTCCTATTGGCTATGCCGATGGCTACAACCGTCGCCTGGGCAATGGCCATGCTTCGATGATGGTGTGCGGCAAGCGTTGCCCTACGGTGGGCAATGTCTGCATGGATGTCACCTTTGTCGATGTCACCGACTGTCCGGAGGCTCAGGAGGGCGACAGCGTGGAGATCTTCGGCAGGAACGTGCCTGTCACCGAACTCTCAGACACCTTGGGCACCATCTGCTACGAGGTGCTCTCGACGGTCAGCACGCGCGTGAAACGAATATACTATAAGGAATGAAACGCCTGCTGCTGATTATATCTCTCTTGTCATGGTTGGTCTCTGCCCATGCCGAGACTCGCTCCGACAGTCTTTTGCTCCAGTATCTGCTGACGCAAGGACTGAGGGAATATGCCTTCGATGACATTGATGTCTATACCAACGGCACTGATAAGTTCAACGCCCTCTTTGCCGACATCCGCCAGGCGAAGACGTCGATCGATGTGGAGTATTTCATTTTCGCCAACGACAGCATCGGACGATGTACCATCGCTCATCTGCTCGATGCCGCACGCCGTGGGGTGAAGGTGAGGCTCGTGATCGATGGCTACAAGGATTATGAACGTGGCTATGGCTACGATGGCCCTCGGCTCGACAGCTTGCGCCAACAGGGCATCGATGTTCAGATCTTCGACCCATGGCGTCGTCCGTATCTCTGTCATGTGCTTCGCGACCACCGCAAGATAGTGGTCATCGACCATGAGATTGGCTATATCGGCGGACTCAATGTAGCCGACTATTACATCAATGGCAACCCCGAGGTCTATGGCGGATGGCGCGACACTCATATCCGCATCGTGGGCAAAGCTGTCGAGGGTCTTGCCGGCTATTTCGAGAATGCGTGGAACATCAGCGTTCATGGCATGGACTACGAACGCCAGTTACGTTCGGCAGCCACAGTGCCCGACTCGCTGTTGCGCGTGGCAGAGTGCAGGAAGGTGGTCTATTTCGAACGAAGCCGTGTCAGCAAGCAGAAGAAAGCCGAGACGCGCAATGCCATCATAGCTGCTTTCAATACCGCACAGGACACTCTCCGCATCGTCTCGCCTTATTTCCTGCCAACCCATACCGTGCGCAAGGCTCTCGTCAATGCTATCGACCGTGGTGTCAAGGTTCAGATTCTCTTCTCGTGTGAGGGCGACAACGCTCTGCTCACCGCAGGCAATATGCATTTTGCCAAGCGGCTCTTGCGCCATGGGGCAGAGGTCTTCCTCTATCGCGGAGCCTTCCATCACAGCAAGATCATGATGGTCGATGGCTCTCACTCGATGGTAGGTTCAGCCAATCTCAACAGCCGCAGCCTGAAGTGGGACTATGAGGCATCGTGCTTCGTGTTCGACCCAGAAGTGACTGCCCGCCTCAATGCCATATTCGAGCAGGACTGCCTCAACAGCGACAAGATGACTATCGATGATTATCGCCAAAAACCGCTCGGAAAACGTCTTTTGGGATGGCTCGCCAATAGGATTCTGACTCCATTCCTGTGATTTTTAAGAATATTTGCCAATATTAAGAAAATTTTACGTATATTTGCACCAAAAAATTAGGTTTTAAGGTTATAGGGT
>SAMEA3663273__coassemble_319_pt1 | contig 12130 bp, 9 predicted proteins | sample SAMEA3663273__metabat2_low_PE_017 | metagenome-assembled genome bin SAMEA3663273 (sample SAMEA3663273) | pig gut metagenome | biome: pig gut; feature: pig-associated habitat; material: faeces | place: China | collected 2013
ACTTCCTACGTCGATCTGTCGGCTGGTGCCTTGGGCTATAAGAATAGCGGCTGGCAAGAGACCTTCATGATCAACCTTCAGCAAAACCTGCCTTGGGACATGAAGCTCAGCGCGATGTATATGGGCAATACGCCTTCTGCCACTCTCCAGGGCGAGACCTCGGGCATCAACATGCACATGCTCGGTCTGACCAAGACTTGCCTCAACGACCGCCTGACATTCAGTGTCAACACCATCAACATCTTCAATTCGGAGATGAAGATGGACACTACGACCGAAGGAAAAGACTTCGTGTCGAAGAACTCTAATTCGGTGAAGATGGCATCGGTGATCGGTTCGGTCACTTACCGTTTCGGTGACCTGAAGATGAAGAAGCAGGAGCGTTCAGAGCTCGACTCTGACCTCATCGAGGCAACCGACTCCAACGACTTCAGCAAGGTTTTCAATTGATCATAATGTAACTATTGTTTTGAATAAATGTGCAAATTCTGGCCTTGCTTGGATGTGACATCCGAGCAAGGGCATTTTTCAGGCAAGAAAGTATGGCTATTTGACAAATTATTCATACATTTGCACAAACTTATGTGAATAGACAAGATGGTTTCTTACAACTCAAATATCATGATTATATGAAAATCGCAGACCGACAGGATATAATGACCCTTCTGATACATCTCTTGGTGTGGATTCCGATGATGGTGGTTCCGGCTGTCATCAGCTATTTCATCGTGCCCACCACAGGCATGGCTTCCTTGCTTCTCAGCCGTGCGCTGGTCATGCTTGGCCCGATGTTTGTCATCTACATGATCACCTACTATCTGAATGTCCCATATCTGCTATTCAGGGGCAAAAAGCTGTGGTTTGCCATTGCTTCGGTTGCGCTGATCTTTGGTGTGAATATCCATCTGGTTTTTGCCGATATGTCCATGATGCCATCGATAGTGCAGATGGGGTTCTACGCATGGCTTGCCACATCCATCTCGACCAATATCCTTGTCATACTTGCTGCTATCGGCATAAGGAGCTTCGTGCGTTCCCACAAGAAACAGATTGAGCTGCAGGAGAAGCTGCGCAAGACTGCCGAGGCGGAGCTTGTGTGGCTCAAGAACCAGCTCAACCCGCATTTCCTCTTCAATTCGCTCAACAACATCTCTTCGCTCACCCAGATCGACCCCGACCAAGCGCAGGATGCCATCGGACAGCTCTCCGACCTGCTGCGCTATGCCCTCTACGAGAGCAACAAGCCAGAGGTGCCACTGTCGGGAGAAGTGGAGTTCATGCGCAACTATATCTCGCTGATGCGCTTGCGCTGCTCCAGCACCACGAAGGTCGAGGAAGACTTCCGCATCGCTCACAACTCACATCAGATAGTGCCGTTGCTCTTTGTCTCGTTCATCGAGAATGCCTTCAAGCATGGCACGAGCAACAATCAGACGTCTCACATCAGCATCTCTCTCCGCGAAGAGCCAGACAGAGTGGTGTTCGATTGCCGCAACACCAACTTGCCGAAAGACGCTCACAACCACAGCGGATCGGGCATCGGACTCGAAAACACCCGCCGCAGACTTGAACTCTCCTACCCCAATCGCTATGAATGGAAACAGGACGTAGTCGATGGCGAGTTCCGCATCAGCATTGCTATTCGATTTGACGGCGGAACCGTCAAAAACAGTTGATTATTTTATTCCATAATAATTTTTTCCTATACCACCATGACCTGCATCATAGTTGACGACGAGCCTCTAGCAGTCAAGCTTCTCGAATCGTTTGTTGCCCGCACCCCCGACCTCGAACTCAAGGCATCGTTTACCGATAGCATCGAGGCACTCACCGCGTTGCAGAAAGAGCCTGTCGATGTGCTGCTGCTCGACATCCAGATGCCCGACCTCGACGGCATGGAGCTGGCTCAGTCGATTGACAACCAGCGCACCCGTGTCATCTTCACCACGGCATTCAAAGACTATGCCTTCGACAGCTATGAGGTCAATGCCCTGGATTTCCTGCTCAAGCCTATCCGCTATGCCAAGTTCCAGTCGGCAATAGAGAAGGCTCGCCAGTATTTCGTCATGAAGTCGGCAGCTGAAACTGTGTTATCGGCAGAAGAAACCGAGAAAGCAGACCCATCGACCTTCTTCCTGCGTGTCGATGGCGAGTTGCATCAGGTGCCTGTCTCGCGCATCCTGTATGTCGAGGCAATGAAAGACTATCTGAAATTCTATATTCAGGGAGAGCGTTCTCCTCTGGTGACTCACATGACGATGCAGAATGCCGAGAAGCTCCTCCCTGCATCAGGATTCATGCGCATCAACCGTTCGTTCATCATCTCTCTTGGCAATATCCGTTCGGTCGATCGCAACGACTGCGTCTATATAGGCGACCAGATCATCCGTGTCACCGAAGCCTATCGCGATGCGTTCAAGAAGTATCTCGAACGCCATCTTCGATGATTCCGAATGCCATCATTCGATGATTTCTCAAACATTAGCCCTTGGAGTAGGTCGGCTTAACATAACAAAACCAGCTGTCTTTGCAATGTGCAAGGGCAGCTGGTTACATTATGTTATGCATTTTTTCGACAATCATTGTTACAATCCTCGGTTTCTCCTGTCGAGATTGCGGTATGAGATTGCTTCGGCAATATGAGTCGATGTAATCTTGTCCTCTCCTTCGTAATCGGCAATGGAACGCGATACTTTGAGAATGCGATCATAGGCTCGTGCCGACAAATCAAGTTTTGACATGGCGTTCTTTAGCACCATCAACGCCTTGTCATCGAGTTCACAATACTGACGAAGCAAAGCCGAGGTCATCTGTGCGTTGCAGTGAATCAGAGGGTGGTCTTTGTATCTCTCTTCCTGAATTGCTCTTGCTCGTACCACACGCTGCCTTATTGCCGAACTTGGTTCATTGACCGTGTTCAGACTCATCTCTTCGAACGACAGAGGGGAGATCTCGATCTGGAGATCTATTCGGTCGAGCAAGGGGCCAGAGATGCGTCCCAGATACTTCTGCACCTGCATGGCAGTGCATGTGCATTGTTTGGTGGGGTGGGTAAAATAGCCACAAGGGCATGGGTTCATGCTGGCAACCAACATAACAGAAGAGGGATAGACAACAGTGCTTTTAGCTCGGGCTATGGTGATCTTTCTGTCTTCGAGCGGCTGACGTAATACTTCGAGCACTTGGCGAGAGAATTCGGGAAGCTCGTCGAGATATAAAGTGCCGTTATGAGCCAACGACACTTCCCCTGGCATGGGGTTTGTCCCTCCTCCAATGAGAGCTACGCTCGATATGGAATGATGTGGCGAACGGAATGGCCGTTGGGTTATGAGTCCTGTGGCAGATCTCATTCCTGCAACAGAATGAATCTTGGTGGTTTCGAGGGCTTCTGACAGAGATAATGGTGGCAGGATGGAGGGAAGACACTTAGCCATCATGCTCTTGCCGGCACCAGGAGGCCCAACCATGATGATATTGTGACCGCCGCTGGCAGCAATGGCAAAAGCTCGCTTTACCTGAGCCTGACCCTTTACATCTGCAAAATCGGCAGCAAAATTATTCTCTGAGGAATAAAAGAGTTCACGAGTGTTAATCTCGACATGCTCAAGATCGCGCTTGTTGTTGAAGAAATCGATAATATCGATAAGCCTGTCGGCAACTAACACGTCGAGATTGTTGACTACGGCTGCTTCACAGGCATTGTCGCGAGGGACGATTATGCCTTTCATTTTCATCTCTCGTGCCAGTATGGCAAAAGGCAGAGTGCCTTTGACGGGTTTGACACTACCATCGAGCGAAAGTTCACCAACTAACATATAGTCCGCGATCTTGTCGGTCTGGATGATTGCTCCAGCTGCCATGATTGCCGTAGCAATTGGGACATCGTATAAAGCACCTTCCTTACGCACATCGGCTGGCGCAAGGTTGATGGTAACTTGTTTGCGTGGGAACTTTAGTCCCGATTCGCGCATTGCGCTCTCTATTCGGTCTCGACTTTCTCTTACGGCTGTATCTGGCAACCCTATCATGATAACACGGCAACCGTTAGTGACTGATGTTTCGCAAAAGACTGGAGTGGCGTCAATGCCTTGTAATGCGGCGGTTATTATTTTTACTACCATTAAGAGTAACAGAAAAATTGGATGGGGTTTTATCTATCGCTTCGCGTAGATCTTGTCCCCAAAGGTAACTATCTAAAACATTGCTAAATCGATCGACTATGATATTGTAGGGTACAGTGGTGACCTTCCACGACTTGATGGTGGAATGGCTGAATCCTGACTGCAGGAGCACATGGCGGCCAGGCAGACCCTCAATCGACTTGCGCCATGTGGCACTGTCGGCAGCATGGAGGCAGATGGTGAGGATATCGACACGTTTCGGGCGACGAGACTTTTCGGTTTTGACATACTCGTCGAGGTACTCATGCAGTCCGTAGTATCGTGCAAGTGGCGTGAGCATCTGCAGCGAATCGACCGATGGCTGGTTGTAGTCTGCCCAGAAATAGACATACATGGCGTTCTGACGCGTCTCGTTGAAATTGACAAAGAGAGTGTCGATGTCGGTGCGGAACTTTGAAAGGGGAGCAAGGCGGCTGTTCTTGACGAGACGGAGTCCCGACTTGTCGAACCGTTCTTCGAGATCGTCTGAGAGCCAAGAGGGCTTTGCGGCTTCGGAGATACGACCGAGGCACTGACGCAGATGCACAGAGTCGTTGAGCAGCTGCATACGGTCGCGTATGAGGAGAGCGGGGGCAAGGGAATGTCTGTATAGCTGACACACGGAGTCGAGGTATTGGCTGCGATCGCTCTGGCTGCATGCCTCGAACTCAGATACGAGTTGGTGGTAGAGGAGATTGAGCGAATCGCGGTTTCCGAAACTCGGACTGCCCGACTGGTCGATGTTGAGTTCGATGTGGGAGCCGGCATGGGCAAAGAATTTTATCGTACGACCCTTGTCGTCGATCAGGAACAGTTCATCGACTGCCTGGGTCTTACCTTTGTAGGCAAACTTTCCCTTTAGCACCGGCAAGGTCTCTTCGACCAAGGAGCCGTGCTTGTCGATGAAAAGCTTCAGGTCGGTATCGACAGATGCAGAGTCCGTAGCAATCTGACCTGCGACAGAATAGCTGTCGCTGTCTTCTACTTCACTATTTGAGTTGCTGCAAGAGGCAACAGAGAAAAGTGAGATTATTAGTATGATGAGAGTCGTTAATGTTTTCATTTGTTCAAATCCTCGAGTTGTGGGTCAATATGAATGAGGCAAAGATAGGAAAAATGTTTGACATATATATAATAATTGCCGAAAAAAAGGTTCTTTTCGGCAATTATTGTATATAACACTGATGTTTTCGGTTGAAAAATCAAAAAGGACGGCCTTCTTCCTTTTTAGGATAGCCAGGCTTGAAAGGCACGCGGCCATTGTCGTTGGCTGCGCTGAGGGCGAGCCATGCCACCATGGCTGCATCGAGCTTGAGGTCGGAGATAGACAGGCGCTCGTAGGTGTCCATGACCGTGTGGTAGGTGCGGTCGTATTCGAGTTCGTCCTGAATGAACTGGAAGGCTGGGAGACCTACGCGATCGAACGAGAGGTGGTCGGTGCCGCCTGTCTGACGAGGAGAAAGGGTCTTGAATCCGAGGCTCTCGATACCCTTCATCCACTCCTTGAAGTAAGGGAATGCCATGTCGTTCTGCTCAAGATAGATGCCACGGAAGCGGCCAGAGCCATTGTCCATGTTGAGATAGAGCGCAAACTTGTCGTAACCGGGCAGCTTCTTGTTGTTCTTGCGGTCGTAGAGGTAGTTTTCGAGATAACCGCGCGAGCCATAGAGTCCCTGCTCTTCTCCGCCCCAGAGTGCGATGCGGATCGTGCGTCTAGGAGAAACACCAAGAGCCTTGATGATGCGCATTGCCTCCATCATCACAACACAGCCCGACGAGTTGTCGGCAGCGCCTGTGCCACCATGCCAAGAATCGAGGTGAGCACCGATGAGCACTATCTCGTCTTTGAGCTTAGGGTCGGTGCCTGGGATTTCGGCATATACATTGTTGATCTGCTGATTGTCGGTAAACACGTTCTGGAGGTCGAGTTCCATTTCGACCTTCTCGCCATTGCTGATGAGACGAGCCATGCGTCCGCCGTCCTCGAGTGGAATCATGATCTCTGGAGCTGGCTCAGGGTCACCCACCTTATACTGAACACCAGTGCTGTTGGGCACGTTGAATGTGCCACGAGTGTTGACGATGGCGAGCACACCTTCCTCCTGGAGCAGCTTTGCAAACTTCTGCTGCAGTTGGCGCATCTTCATCATCTGCTCACGGCTTGGCATGGCGTATGCACCCCCCTGCTGACGGCGGTAGTTGTGGCGACCTGGACGAGCGTCGGTAGTCATCTCAGCAAGTTCCTCGTCATTATAGCGATAAGCAAGAGGCTCGAACGAAACCTCATAGTTTTGAGTCACAGGCATCAAGACGATTTTTCCAGCGAGTTTGCCGCGATACTTCTCGATGTCCTCCTCACTCTGAGGGTTTTCTACCAAGATAACCTCGCCCTTGACCAGACCCTTGGTGCTGCCCGACCAAGCCTTGGGATTGGCCGCAAAGCTGCAGTAATATGGAGCAGTCATTGCCACATAGTTCTTCTGGTTGTCCCAGCCACCTTTGGCAAAGTCCATTGCCTTCTCGGTGCGAGGGTTTGTCAGTCCAAGTGCGCCGAGTTTCTCGACCACAAGTTTCTCTGAGCGTAGTTTCTGCTGCGATGCTGCAAGACGAGACCCGAGTTGGTCGGTCATAAACTGTGCGAGTTCCTCCATCTTTGAATTGGCAAAAGCCTCTTCCTTCAGACGGAATGCGAGCTCGTCGGACAAGGCGTTCTGTGCATAGCTGTTGATGCATGTCAGCGCCAATACTGTCAACAAGATCTTTTTCATTTTGTTAAGAAATATGCGTAAATAATCGCACAAAGTTACTTTTTTTTATTTATTTATGGCAATATTTTTGAAATAATATTGATTTTTTTGCGCAATTTTGCCATTTCTCACCTATATTTTTCCATTGAAGTTGAGGGTTGAGGGGCAGGAAAGCAAAAGTGGGAGGAATCGCAATCGGATTCCCCCCACTTTACCGTGTTGGATAATATTATACCTCCCAACCGAGAGCCGAAGCACCGAGAACGGCAGCATCAGCATCTTTAAGCATAGAAGGGAGCACCTTGACCTTATTCTTGAATACAGCGAGCATATTGGCCTCCATAGCCTCTTTGACAGGCTTGAATATGAGATCGCCGGCCTTTGCCAAACCACCGAAGATGATGAAAGCCTCAGGGCTTGAGAAGACTGTGAAGTTGGCGAGAGCCTTACCGAGGAGTTCGCCTGTCTTCTGGAAGATGTCGCAAGCAATGGCATCGCCTGCCATAGCGCAGTCGAAAATGTCCTTTGATGTCAGTTCTGCCTCTGGGATATTGCGAAGCATACTTGCATCGTAGCTTGATGTCAGGATTTCTTTGGCAGTGCGCACAATACCGGTAGCAGAGCAATATGCTTCAAGACAACCCTTGCGACCGCAACCGCAGATACGTCCGTCGGGCACAGCAGTGATATGTCCGAGCTCGCCAGCGAAACCGTCGTGACCATAGACGAGCTTGCCGTCGATTACAATGCCCGAACCAACGCCAGTGCCGAGAGTGATCATGATGAAATGCTTCATGCCCTTGGCAGCGCCATAGGTCATCTCGCCTATTGCAGCAGCATTGGCATCGTTGGTGAGTTTGCAAGGAATGCCCAAACGCTCAGTGAAGAGCTTTGCAAGAGGCACGATGCCTTTCCATGCGAGGTTTGGGGCAAATTCGATATTACCAGTGTAATAGTTGCCATTAGGAGCGCCAACGCCCATGCCATTGATCTTGTCTTTGCCACCGACAGATTCAATCAGAACGTCGAGTTTATCACCGATAGCATTCACATAATCTTCGATGACAGGATAAGCCTTAGTCTTGATAGAGTCTTGACATAAGACATTGCCGTCTTTGTCAACAATACCAAATACAGTATTGGTACCACCAATATCCATACCTACTACATAAGGCTTAATAGCTTTTGTTTCCATGTTGTTTGTGTTAAGTGTTATTTATTAAAAATTGTTGATTCGTTTTGGGTGCTTAACGATGTATCAAACATCCGCACAAATGTAGTATTATTTTTCGTATAATATAGTTTTTGTCAGAAAAAAACGTTGTTTTTATGTTCAAAAACATTTAGATAGTCGTATTTTTAGGCTGACAAATTACAATTTCGACAAGAGATATTTCTTCACATCGCGCCAACGATAGTAGCATCCAGCAAGGTTTTTGACTGGCAGAGTCACCTCATTTTCGTTGTGAAGGAATTTTACAATAACCGAGCCTTTGCGGTTGCGGAAGAATACCATCTGGAGGTTGGCTGCCATCGGAGAGATATAGAAATCCTGCCAGTGGCGCTCTATCTCATTGACATCCGAAACCTTGGCTCCACAGCCCTCGATATCCATGAGGGCAAGCAGGCGGATGAGGTGAGAGTCGTGGCCGAAACGGAGTGTAGCACATTCGTTGCCACTCTTTATTGCCTCATCGGCCTTGTCTATGATATTGCGCAAAAGAGGCTTGGCTGCTTCGAGCGCGATGCCCTGTGCCTCTGGTGCTGCAGCATTGCAGATGTACATACGATAGTTGATGGTGAGCCAGATGTCGTAGAGTTCTTCGGGCGTGAAAAGTTCGATGAGCGAAAGGTCGGTGGGCAGGTCCTGCATTCCGACAGCAAGCCAGTAGAGTGTCGTGGTAAACTTATACTCGTCGATGTTGTCGGGATTCCTGAAGAGAGTCTTGAGCAGGCGAGTGCCTTTGACGTGCTCGCGCTCGAATTTCGTCCATTCACCTCGCCATATCTTTTCGTCCTTCTCGAAGGCTTTCTGTTCAGGGGTATCGTTGGCGATATAGCACATGAACTCCTGCTTGGTTTCCTGTGTGATGTTGAGTGCAGGATCTTTCTCCTTCAGCGAAGCGCAGAACGACTCCATGCTTGCCTTGCAACGAGGCACGACACTGCTGCGGGCTTCGATGGCCTTGTGGCTTGCAAACACTTCGGGGAAACGCTCATACATACGTGCGGCAATGTCATGATGCTGCTGCTCGCCCACCTTGGTGAGCATGCCACCGTTGCCATGAGCAATGATCCACAGCTTGTGAACACGCGACAGGACATCCTCGCCAAGTGGCGTGAGGTTGCCGTCTTTGTATGCTGATTCGAGAATCTCCAATACGGTCTGGTATCGCTCGTCGCTTGGCTGGAAGCGTGAGCCGTGTCGGCCATAGTGGCTGATGTAGAAAGGCTTGTAGCCCTTTGGCGCATCGGTCAATGTCTCCTGTTGAGGACCGGGATAGGCATAATAGATGCTGCCTAATTTTTCGGGCATCTGGAGCAGTGCTGCCTTATCGAGAATCTTATCGGCAGGCTGTGCCACTGCCGAGAGACAGAGCATCAGCCCGCAGAATACGGTTGTAAGTTTCTTCATAGAGTCATTGACTTATTTGACATTGATCTTCTTCACGTCGCCACCATAGTTCTCGAGCGAGTTGTTGACCTTGAGGTCTTTGATCGAGATGTCTGAAGCGTTCTCGACATAGACCGCATAGGTATTGCCCTTGATGAAGCCTTCGCCCTTGCATGGACGCTTGTCGTAGATGCCGCCAGGATAGTCTGTGCGCTTGGCGAGAGTCATGTTGACGTTCTCAAGATATATGTTGTGGACTTTCTCGGGCACGTCGCCACCAATGAACGCTCCGTTTTCGGAGTTGCAGATGATGTCGCGGAACCAGATGTTGCTCACTTCACCACAGCGGCCTTCGGTCACGCCCTTTGGGAAGCGCCAGTTGCCATCCTTATGGTTGGAAGATGCGCGTGGATAGGAAGTGACGTAAATAGGTTCGGCCTTGCCCCACCACACATCGCTGAAGAAATAGCCTTCGATGATGATGTTGGAGAACACCACATTGGTCACGGTGCCCTCGTCGCGGTTCTGGATGCCGATGCCACGGTTGCTTGCCTTGATGATGCAGTTGTCGATGAGCACGTCGCTGATGCTGTCCATATTCTCTGAACCAATCTTGATGGCGCACGAACGGCCAGACATGACGCAGTTGGTGACGGTGATGTCCTGACATGGACCATATTCCTCAAACTCACGACGGTTCTTGAGGCAGATGCAGTCGTCACCCGAAGTGATGTAGCAGTCGGAGATGCGAACCTTGCGCGAATGGTCGATGTCGATGCCGTCGCCATTGCGTATCTTGAGGTTGTTGATGAGGCTGATGCCAATGATCGAAGCGTCGTAGCAGCCGATGAGGTGAACGGTCCAGTAGGCTCCGTTGCAGATGGTCACGTCGCGTATCTGAAGCTTCTCGACACCTATGAGCGTGAGCACGTGCGGACGAGGGTCGAAGCCCGGGTTGGCAAGTTCCTTGAGCTCGTAGCTGTCGTGCAGCTCTGCACCCATGAAGGCAATGCCATTGCCATCGATGGTGCCTTGACCTGTGATCGAGATATTCTTGGTGTCTTTGGTCCATATCCACATCATGCCCTCGCCCTCGTTCTCCTTGAACGCCGAGAGATGATAAATGCTCTCATCGGGATTGGCACGCCACACGGAGTTGATTTCGAGATGATAATCGACATTCGACTTCAGTTCTACAGGACCCGAGAGGAAGGTCTTGCCAGAAGGGAAGATGACCTGTCCTCCACCGTTGGCCGTACATTCGTCGATGGCTTTCTGAATGGCAACGGCATCGTCGGTGACGCCATCGCCCACAGCACCATAATCGAGGACATTATAAACACCTGGGGTCTTTTGCTGATAGCAAGCACTCAGCAATAGAGCCGAAACAAAGAATAGGCTTTTTATGATATTTCTCATTGTGTGATAGTATTTTAGATTTTAATAATTATCTTTTTTCTGAACAACAGCCATGCGCATAGTGCCATAAAGGCTACGAGGGTGAGAGCATAGAAGAGGAACGACCACGGACTTTCTGGACCGAAGATAGATGCCCAGCTGTCGAAGAGCAGTCCTGAGATGCCTGTCACGCCAATGACCGATGGAAGCATCTCGCTGAGGATATATACGAAGAGCGCGTTCATGCCGAACCACTGGAAAACAGAGCTCCACTTGGTGTAGCCCTTGAGGTCGATGAGCCATGTGAACAAGCCAAGCAGACAGGCAGCCATGCCACAGGTGACGAGCACATAGCTTGGCGACCAGATGCGCTTGTTGATTGGCAAGCCGTAGCTGATCAGATAACCAACGATGCCCAATGCTGCTCCGACGACCACGACGTTCATGATCTTCTCGCCTACATCCTTGCCCTTCATGATGGCTTTTCCGCAAATCACGCCAATCATGGCATGAGCAATGCCCGAGATCACGCCTACCAGTCCTTCAGGATCGACAGGAGTGCGTCCGTCGAGCACCTTGCTATAGATATGATTGCCGAACAATGCACGATCCACCTTGCCGAGCCAGTTCTCTTCAGCTACTTCCGAATAACCATTGCCCGCGAGCAATATCACGGCATAGATGACGAGCAGCGAGAAGGTAATCTTCCAGAGATGGCGACCCTTGAAAGCAAGGAAGAGCAGAGATGCGCCACAGTAAGAGAGGGCAATGCGCTGAAGCACGCCCCAGATGCGCAGCTGACCGGGGATGTTGGCTGCGTCGCCCCAGATGAGCATATCCCACGCGTGAAGCAAGACACCGATGGCGAACATGATGACGGTGCGCTTGAAGATCTTGGTAACAATGCCCGGTTCGCCAGCATGACGGCTCAACGAGATGAAGATCGAGACACCGACCATGAAGAGGAAGAAAGGAAAGACAAGGTCGCAAGGTGTCAGTCCGTTCCAAGCCGAGTGGTTGAGAGGCTCGAAGCTGTAGCGGCCTCCTCCGTTGTTCACTAATATCATGCCTGCTACCGTCATGCCTCGTAGCACGTCGAGCGAAAGCAGTCGTTTGCTTTTTGTTTCTGCCATAAGTATTGATTTTAAATTAACCTCATGTTATGCTTTTGCCCTTTCAGGGCGTATTTCTATTCTGTGCGTTATTTCCAG
>SAMEA3663273__coassemble_382_pt1 | contig 11131 bp, 9 predicted proteins | sample SAMEA3663273__metabat2_low_PE_017 | metagenome-assembled genome bin SAMEA3663273 (sample SAMEA3663273) | pig gut metagenome | biome: pig gut; feature: pig-associated habitat; material: faeces | place: China | collected 2013
ACGGCTCTCTTCGGCTGGAATCATTTTAAGTTATACGAACAGACCACAGTTGGCGCACGACTCTATGGCGCACTTTCGTCGGATTTGCAACTCACGGCACTCATAGCTTGGGAGAAACGCAGTCAGATGGTCAACCACCGTACTACAAGCATCTTCGGCAAGGACGCTTCGCCAAACATCCCTATAGTGGGAGGAGTGCCGATGGCGGACTTCGGGACAGACAAAATATTGCGTCTTGACTGGCAGGTTGACTATATGCCTGGCAGAATGATAGTGGTCGAAAACGACATGAATGCCTATTCGCAGTCGGAATATCCTACTTTCTCGTTGCGAGGCACAACTGGTATTGGAGGGCAGTTGCGTTATCTATCACTCGAAGCCATGGTGTCGGGTATGTGCGATGGCTGGGGCAAGAATCAGAAGATTGTCTATCAGGCTTCATCAGGTTTCTTTCCTGTGCGCAACAATGTAATGCTCATGGATATGCATCACTTTGACGCATCAGCATTTGCATTGCAGACCAAACCCAATATTGCGCTCTTCTCATTGCTCGACAACTACGAGCTTTCGACTTCCAAGCCTTGGGTCGAAGCTCACGCTGAATGGACAAATCTCTTATGGTATGCACAGGCTCATGCTGTTAAGGTCGTCGGCCGACAGATGCATAATGAATTATCTGGAGGAATGAATCTGATGAACCTGATGAGAGTTGGAGTAACGATAGGATTGGACGATTTCAATTTTGATGCTGTTGGCGTTAATTTAGTAGTAAAGATATAATAATATAATTCTTCATTGTTTTTTGCGTATGCAACCTTTGGCTGAGAGAATGAGACCTAAGAGTCTTGATGGGTATGTCGGACAGAAGCATCTGGTCGGTCAGAATGCTGTGTTGCGTCGAATGATTGAGTCAGGTCGTCTGGTATCTTTCATTCTGTGGGGTCCTCCTGGTGTGGGCAAGACCACATTGGCAAGAATCATAGCACAGACTCTTGACTTGCCCTTCTACACGCTATCGGCTGTGTCGAGTGGTGTGAAGGATGTGCGTGAGGTAATCGATCGTGCCAAGAAAGACCTTTTCTTCAGCAAGCGTTCGCCGATATTGTTTATCGACGAGATTCATCGTTTTTCTAAGTCACAGCAGGATTCGTTACTCGAAGCAGTTGAGAATGGCACTGTGACCTTGATAGGAGCTACGACTGAGAATCCGAGCTTTGAGATTATCCGTCCGCTCCTGTCTCGCTGTCAGGTCTATACGCTTCAGCCACTCAACGACGACGATCTGCTTGGGCTGCTCGACCGTGTGTTGAAAGAAGATCCAATAATCTCGAAGAAGAAAATCGAGGTGAAAGAGACTCAAGCAATGTTGCGATATGCAGGTGGTGATTGCCGAAAGTTCTTGAACATCATAGAATTGGTGTGTACCGACTATGATGATATTGAATATGAAGAAGATGAGGAAGAAGATGATGAAGATTTAGCAACGGACAATGTAGTTGTTATCGATGACGCAAGGGTCGTTGCACGACTACAGGAGAATCCTATGGCATACGATAAAGGTGGTGAACTGCACTACGATCTTGTTTCGGCAATGATAAAAAGTATCAGGGGCAGCGACCCAGATGGAGCAATCTATTATATGGCGCGAATGATAGCAGGAGGAGAGGATCCGGCATTCATTGCCCGTCGTCTTGTCATCAGTGCGTCAGAAGACATCGGACTTGCCAATCCCAATGCCTTGCTGCTTGCCAATGCCGCCTTCGATGCAGTGCAAAAGATAGGATGGCCAGAAGGAAGGATTCCATTGGCTGAAGCTTGTGTCTATCTTGCCAGTTCTCCAAAGAGTAATTCGGCTTATAATGCCATCAATTCTGCATTGCAAACCGTCGAGCAGACTGGTAATGTTGCTGTGCCTTTGCATCTTCGCAATGCTCCGACCAAGTTGATGGAGAAGATGGGTTATGGCAAGGACTATAAATATGCACACAACTACGAGGGACACTTCGTCAAACAACAATATCTTCCCGATGCATTGAAGGGGGCAAGGTTCTACTGCCCGCAGTCAAATGCTCAGGAAGATCGTCTGAAAGCACATCTGCAGTCTCTCTGGGGTGACAGATTCAAATGATGATTGTCACTTCTTTCAATTAGTATAATCTCAGTCGCGCCAAATAAGACGATAGAGGTTACAACCAATGAAATTGCCGATGACTATGCTGACGTAGAAGACAATGACGCTCAGCCAGTTGTCGGCCAAAAACGACATAGGGACGCACAGGTAATAGTAGGCATCGGCCACACAGTGAGGGAATCCGCACATGATGAAGAGTGGTACTCCGAAGAGCAGAGGAAGGTTCTGACCCTTACGCGCAAAGGTGACTGCCGTGGTCATGATGAAACCGCAACCGATGGCGAGAACTCCGCCTTTGAGCGGACCAACAGCCAGACGCCCTTCAAGGATTTTCTGTGCAATATCCTGTAGTGGCATCGGTGAGCATCGTGCAATGAGTGCCACGACGAGACAGCCGACAATGTTGCCGAAGAGGATGAACAATAAGCGTCCGCCCTCATTCTTCTTGATAAATCCAGCAGTGCCTGTATAAAGACGTAAGCCATAATGAACGACTGTAAGTAAGCCGAACGCGAATAGTACGGCACCAATGATGCTCTTTTCGGCAAGATAGCCAAAGCCTGCTATGCCGATGCAGATGCCTGCAAGTACCGATGAACGGAAAGTATTCATATAGGTTGATTTGAGTTTTTGTTTTCTTTTGTAATTTAGGCGGAGGTGGGCATTATGAGGAATACTATGCAACGACGACTATTCTCCATGTATGAGCTTCAGATACTCGTCGTATGGGATGAATCGTCCGCCCATGCTGCGTAGATGAGCCGTCTCAAGCTGGCAGTCAATGAGTGCAATACCGCGTTGTTCAAGAAACTTGGCAAGGACAATAAGCGCAATCTTCGAGGCATTAGGTTTGAGCGAGAACATACTCTCGCCAAAGAACCCATTGCCGAGAGTGAGTCCATAAAGTCCGCCAATTAGGTTATGATCCTTGTCCCACACTTCGACGCTTGCCGCATAGCCTTTCTTGAACATCTCATTATATGCCTTTTTCATATCCTCGCCCAGCCAAGCTCCAACCTGGCTGTTTCTATCGGTGCCACAGCTCTCAACACTGCAAGCTTCGATAACCTGATCGAATGCTGTGCTGAATGTCACCGACAAATCGCCAGTTTGCAGCTTTTTCAGTTCCTGACGCATTGAGTGAGAGATGTGAATCTCCTTTGGAAATATCACGAATCTCTGCATCGGGCACCACCATTCTATATATGGCTTGCCTGTTTTGGGATTGATATTTTCTATCCGGTTATCTTCTGGGCGATAGGCATACCATGGGAAGATGCCATAGGAATAGGCGAGGAGCAAGCGTTCGGTCGATAGGTCACCACCTACGGCAAAAAGACCGTCTTCATCTCCATCATGAGGATCGGGAAAGCCGATTATTTTCTCATCTAATAAATAAATCATTGTCTTTTCTGTCAATTATGACGTTGCCGCCATCCTTTTTCAATTTGCCAAACAGAATCTCGCGCATCAGCATCGGACTGAGCATCTGATTGATGATGCGATCCATCTCACGAGCGCCATTCTTGCGTGAGTAGCCCTTGTCGAGTAGCAGTTCGCGTGCGTCATCACTCAGTTGCATCGTCACTTTGCGCGAAGCCAGACGCATCGACAGTTGACGCAGTTTCTTGTCGAGAATCAAGCCAGCCATCACTCGATCCATGTCGTTGAACACCACCGTTCCCGACAGTCGAGCCAAGAACTCAGGCTTGAATGTCTTCTTGACGGTCGATAGCATGGCTTCGCCCGATGATACCGATGAGCCGAAGCCCACCGAAGCCTGATGAGCATATTGCGCACCTGCGTTGGATGTCATGATGAGGATGACATGGCGGAAGTCGGCTTTCTGTCCCTTGTTGTCTGTGAGTCGCGCGTAGTCCATCACTTGCAACATTATGTTATATATGTCGGAATGAGCTTTTTCTATCTCGTCGAGAAGGAGCACGCAGTTAGGAGTCTTGCGAATAGCATCGGTGAGTAATCCGCCGTCTTCGTATCCCACATAGCCAGCAGGCGAGCCGATGAGCTTCGCCACGGTGTGCTTCTCGGTGTATTCCGACATGTCGAATCGCACCAGCTCAATTCCAAGTTCCTTTGCCAACACCTTGCACACCTCGGTCTTGCCCACGCCAGTAGGACCTACAAAGAGCAGTGAAGCAATAGGTTTGCCGTCTTCGAGCAGACCGGCCTTGCCCATCTGTACGGCCTCAACCACTTGACGCACAGCCTTGTCCTGTCCATATATCTGATCTGAGATGCGGGTTTCGAGAGTCTCAAGGTTCTGGCTATCATCTTCGTGGAGCGACTTCGGGTCAATCTTGCAGACACGAGCCAGGACTTCGTTGATGATATCCTTATCGACGGTCTGCTTACTAACCTTGCACAATTGTTGCCTGTATTTACGCATCTGTGGATGCATCACACGGTAAGCACCAGCTTCGTCGATAAGGTCTATGGCCTTGTCGGGAAGGAAGCGGTCGTTAATATGCTTGGCACTTGCTTCTACTGCATAGCGAAGTACGCCCTCTGCATATCTTACCCCATGATACGACTCATATTTTTCTTTCAGTCCTTCCATTATGCGAATGGTTTCTTCGATCGAAGGCTCCTGGATATCAATGAGCTGGAAACGACGTACAAGGCCTTTCTTCTGCTGAACATATCGGTTATATTCCTGATAAGTCGTCGAACCAATGAAACGCAAATCACCGCTTTCGAGATAAGGTTTGAGTATGTTGGCTCCATCGAGCGAACCGTCACTACCCGTACCAGACCCTATCAGGGTGTGGATCTCATCGATATATATGATGGCATTGCCTTCCTCTGTCGCGCCATCCATCACTGACTTAATACGTTTCTCAAAATCACCGCGATAGTTGGCACCAGCCACCATCGAACCCATATCCATCTGATAGATACGTGCGCCTTTCAGACGCTCAGGCACATTGCCCGACTCTATTCTTTGGGCAAGACCATATACGAGAGCTGTCTTTCCCACGCCTGATTCGCCAACATGCAAAGGGTTGTTCTTTTCGCGTCTGCACAGTACCTGGATTGTACGATCGAGTTCCTGGTCGCGTCCGATGAGTGGATTGTGTTCCTTGAGTTTGTCGTTGACACATGTCACGAGCTTGCGCCAGTTCTGGTCTTTCTCGCTTTGTTCGCCATCATAGTCATCTTCAATATCGTCAATGTTAAACGTGTCATTCCAATCTTCGTCATACACATCGACTATCGATGTAAGAAGTTCCACCTTGTCGTTAGTCGTATATTTACAAAGGGCATATTTGGCAAACGAATCCTTGAGATCGAGGATGGCACACAACAAATGCTGCAGTTCGAGTTGCGAACGGCCTGCATTAATAGCATTCTTCTCACCCATTTCTATCAACTCTGTGAGCTGATTGGATGCTATGAGCTGATACTCCTTGATATCGTCGGGCACGCGATCTACACTATCAGCCGACTTTTTCAGTTCGTCGCATATTTCATACACTTGGTGCTGATATTGATGCATGAGAATTGAGCCCTCAAACTGCTGCATGATGAACATGAGCAGCATCTCAGGCGTCAAAAATTCCTTGCGTTCTTCGACTGCATAGTTGATGGCATCTTGTAGAGCCTTCTCTGTATTCCTGTCTCTTTCCATCTTTGTCTTTCAGTTTTCATCTGTCTGCTTCCCACGTCACTTTGAAAGGAAAACCTTCTTTTCGAGCCATGTTCATAGCTTTCATACACTTACTCACAGCCATGTCGTAGGTATATAGCCCAATCTGGGCTTTTCCTTTCTTGTGCACGGTGAGCATGAGTTGTTTAGCAGAGACATCATCTTTGTAAAACACTGTTTTGAGCACCATAACAACGAAGTCCATCGTCGTGAAGTCGTCATTATGCATGATTACCTTATACATGTCAGGCTCTTTCAGTTCCAGTTTGATGCGCTCTTTTATGTTCGATTTTTCCTTTGGCATATTCTTTTCTTTTGGGGGAGTTAGCGAGAGTTATTATCATTTGCAGCCGCAAAGATACAACTTTTATTTCATAACCACAAGAAACTGCAAAAAAAAAATGAACCAATATCACATCGGCTCATTTTCTTAAAATACACACTTACCAAAACAAACAATGATTTAGAAAAGTAAAAATTCAATTACTGTAACATTACCTATAAATCTATCTTTTCATTTTCGAGTGCAAATTTACAGCGAAAAATCCATTGCACAAAACAAATTAATGATTTTTTACAGAAATCAATGTATTTTGGCTACTTTTTCACATCTTTGTAACACTTTTGCTATTTACAGATTGAAAAACATTGCTTTATAAGACTAATATTTCTTCGATAATAGGTAATACGTCGTGCTTCAGTATTTTATCGTTGAGACGATGTTCGCCCTCGAATACGACGAAATGCTCTTTACCATAGACTTTTGTGAAGTCATCTTGAGTGTGGACTGTCGGATCGTTTCGTCCAAACATACCATAGACGTTCTTCTTGTCTTCGGGAGTCAGTCCTTTGAACGACAGTTTCTCGACTTCCTTGAACTCTGCAATCATCTGCTTGTCAACCTTGAAGCGTGTTGCTCCATCTGCACGTTTATTCTGAAAATCATAGTTGCCCAGACCTCTGAAAGTTAATAGTCGAGCCATGTGGAACGACGGATTGACCAGAATGCGCTTGTAGCCTCGGAGCTGTTCGGCATACATGCCTCCCATCGATGTGCCGATGATGAGGTCGGGTTGTTCCTGTTTTGCAAAATCCTTAAGGAACTGCAAGGCTTCGAGAGGAGAGACTGGTACATCGGGCGATACAACGCGAACGTCTTTTTCGTATAGCAGATTGCGCATAATGGTGGCTGTGCCTGTCGAACCAGCCGAACCGAATCCGTGGATATAAAGAATCTTTTTCATTGCATTAATTATATAATATTATAAGATGTGGCTTGCAAAGTTCTTTATTATTTGGAAAGGAAGCAAGAGATTTTGCAAAAAAAGTTCATTTAAAGTAAAAAAACATTATTTTTGCAAAAATTATTCTGCTCACGCATGACGATTATTCGAAAAACAAGTATAGTATGAAAGTTGTAGATTTCTCTAAAACCAATTCTGTAGTAAACAAGTTCATTGCCGAAATGCGCGATGTGAACATCCAGAACGACCGTATCCGTTTCCGTACCAATGTCCAGCGCATCGGCGAAATAATCGCTTACGAGATTAGCAAAGAACTCAACTACGAATCTCAGGATGTTACCACACCATTGGGCATAGCTGATGTCAATGTGCCAAGTGACCAAATCGTGGTTGCAGCCATCTTGCGTGCAGGATTGCCTCTCCATCAGGGAGTGCTCAACATTTTCGATGATGCCGAGAATGCATTCGTGAGTGCTTATCGCAATTACAACGATGACTACAACTTTGATATTCATATCGAATATATTGCATCTCCAAGTCTTGACGATAAGGTTTTGGTGCTCTGTGATCCAATGCTCGCTACTGGCGGTTCGATGGAATTGGCCTATGAAGCATTACTGTCAAAGGGCACACCCGACAAGTTGCATGTAGTGTCTGTCATTGCCAGCCGTCAGGCTATCGAATATCTTGAAGACAAGTTGCCTAACGATGCTACAGTATGGGTAGGAGCGATAGATGAGTTCCTTAACCAGCATAAATATATCGTTCCTGGTTTAGGCGATGCTGGTGACCTCGCTTTCGGTGAAAAGTAATAACAAATTCAAATTATATACTATTTTTTGAGGAAGAGATTCTTTCTCTATGTGACTAATAACATTATTTTAAGGTATTTTTTGTGGTATGAAGAATATCATTTCGTTTTTTGATTTCAAGCCGAAATTCTTCACTTGCCTTAAGGACTACGATAAGCAGAAGTTTGGTCAGGATGCCTTGGCTGGACTCATCACAGGTATCGTTGCCCTTCCTTTGGCAATTGCATTCGGTATTGCGAGCGGTGTATCGCCTGAGAAAGGCATCATCACAGCTATTGTAGCAGGTTTCATCATTTCTGTATTGGGTGGTTCAAAGGTTCAGATTGGTGGACCTACCGGAGCTTTCATAGTAATCATCTATGGCATTGTGACCAATCCTGAATATGGTCTCCTTGGTCTTACAATAGCTACTATCCTCGCTGGCGTGCTCCTTATTCTCATGGGTGTATTCAAGCTTGGAACGGTAATCAAGTTCATACCTTATCCTATCATTATCGGTTTCACAGCAGGTATTGCCTTGACTATCTTCACTACACAGATGGGCGATATCTTTGGTCTGAAGCAGGCGGTGTTAGGCGAGGACGGATTGCCGATCATCGATTCTGAAACAGGTGCTCAACTCATGGCTCCGCTCAAGACTCCTGGTGATTTCATCGGTAAGTGGATATGCTATTTCGAACATATCGACACGTTCAATCTCTGGAACTTTGTTGTGGCGCTTGTCAGCGTCCTCCTCATCATCTTCTCGCCAAAGGCTTTCAAGCGGGTGCCGGGTCTGAATAAGATTCCTGGTTCGCTTTATGCTATCATCTTTGGTACTTTGATCGTACTTGGCCTGAAGCATTTCCTTGGTATTGAGGGCATTGACACCATTGGCGACCGTTTCGAGATTGAGGCAAAGCTTCCTCAGATGGTTGTCCCAACTATTACCTACGAAATGATTCGCAGTCTTATGCCTATCGCATTTACCATCGCTATCCTTGGTGCCATCGAGTCGCTTCTCTCAGCTGCTGTTGCCGATGGTGTGATTGGCGATCGTCATAATTCCAATACTGAGCTCATCGGACAGGGTGTTGCCAATATCGTTTCTCCATTGTTTGGCGGTATTCCTGCCACTGGTGCCATTGCACGCACTATGACCAACATCAACAACGGAGGCAAGACTCCTGTAGCAGGCGTTATCCATGCTCTTGTGCTTCTGCTCATCCTTCTTGTACTGATGCCATTGGCCAACTATATACCTATGGCATGTCTCGCAGGTGTGCTTGTGATTGTGTCTTACAACATGTCGGGTTGGCGCACTTGCCGTGCTCTGCTCAAGAATCCTAAGAGCGACATTGCTGTGCTTGTGGTCACTTTCCTTCTCACAGTGATTTTCGATCTCACAGTGGCTATCGAGTTTGGCCTTGTTCTTGCATGTCTCCTTCTTCTCCGTCGCATTGCATCGACCAGCCATGTGTCTTTGCTCCATGGTGAGGTTGCAGTACACGACGATTCTGATATCATGGTGACAAGCGATGAGGAGCATCTCGAGATTCCTGAGGGTGTCCAGATATATGAGATCGATGGCCCATTCTTCTTCGGCATTGCAAACCGATTCGAGGAGCTCGCCTCTCAGACCTTCGAAACTCCAGTTGTACGTATCATACGTATGCGCAAGGTACCATTTGTCGATGCCACAGGTCTTCACAACCTTGAGGTCTTTGTTGAGAAGAGCCACGAAGATGGCATCCGCGTCATCCTTTCGGGTGTGCGTCCTGAAGTGCTTCGTGTCATCAAGCACACAAGCCTCTTCGGTGTGATAGGTGAGAAGAACATCTATGACCATATCAATGGAGCATTGGCTCGTGCCAAGGAGGTCGTTGCACATCCTCATGACCATCATCACCATTCTCATCATTCATAAGCAATGATCACAGTCAAGGAAATCAGAGGTCGCAAGCAACTGAAGCGTTTCGTCAAGTTCGCTATCGATTTGTATAAGGGCAACGATTGTTATGTTCCGCCCATCATCAGTGACGAGGTAAACAATCTTGATCCTCGACATAATCCAGCTTTATGGTTTTGCGACTCTGTTTTCTTCATGGCAATCAACGATATGGGTAAGCCTGTAGGACGTATTGCAGGCTTCATCAATCCTCGATATAACCAAAAGACCGGACATCGTCTCTGTCGATTTGGTTATATCGATTTCATCAACGATCTTGAGGTCAGCAAGGCTCTGCTCGATGCAGTGGCAGCGTGGGGTCGGGAACATGGCATGGATTCGCTTGCTGGTCCCTTAGGTATGACCGATCTTGATTATGAGGGGGCATTGACCGAGGGCTTCGACCAACTCTCTACGATGTCAACAATCTACAACTATCCTTATTATGTTGACCACTTTGCGGCCTATGGTATGGAAGTTGATGCTCAATGGAACGAGTATGTCATTCCTATACCAGACCAGCTCACCGACAAGCATAAACAGGTAGCAGCCTTTGTGCGTTCACGCTACGGCTTGCGATCATTCTCCGAAACCAGTCGCACAAGGCTTCGCGAAAAGTGGGGGCACAAGATCTTCGAACTGCTCAACGAAGCTTATTCGCCTCTATATTGCGTGTCAGAACTCGACGACAATCAGATTCAGTATTATATCGATCTCTATCTTCCATTGTTGAGGCTTGACTGTATCCGTCTCGTAACCGATCGTGACGACAATCTCATCGGTTTTGCCATTACTTGTCCGTCAATGTCCAGCGCACTGCAAAAAGCCAAGGGCCGAATGTTGCCTCTGGGTTGGTATCATCTCTACAAGGCTATGCACAAGCGTGGAGGAACAGATATATGGGACTTGATGCTCATTGCCGTTCGTCCTGACTATCAAGGCAAAGGAGTCACTTCTCTCATCTTCACAGATCTCATCGAAGTGGGTCATCGTAATGGCTATCGTTATGTGTCGGCATACCCTCAGTTGGTCGATAATACAAAGGTACAAGACCAGTGGAAGTATTTTGACTACGAGATAAATCGTCGTCGCGCAACATTTAAATGCAGAATTTAGCAAAAAAACTTGGCATTTTGAAATTTATTATCTATCTTTGCGCGTTCAAAATCATTGCCGAAATGGCTCAGTTGGTAGAGCAACGCATTCGTAATGCGTGGGTCACGGGTTCGAGTCCCGTTTTCGGCTCAAATTAATATATGCTTGTGTCGATCTCGGCTTGAAGCTGGCGACACCTTTTCTTCATGTAGTAAACCACTTTGTGGCGGTTGAGCTTCGGGTCGCGACGGCATG
>SAMEA3663273__coassemble_397_pt1 | contig 10893 bp, 11 predicted proteins | sample SAMEA3663273__metabat2_low_PE_017 | metagenome-assembled genome bin SAMEA3663273 (sample SAMEA3663273) | pig gut metagenome | biome: pig gut; feature: pig-associated habitat; material: faeces | place: China | collected 2013
TCTCAGGATACTTGGCATAACAATGATCGGGCAAGATCATGACAAGCAGGTTGTCCCAAGCTGGAGAAACCTTCAGGCTATCGATGAAAGCACCAAGGCAGCTATCGGTATAAGCAGCACTGTTGCAATAAGGATTATCGAGACGATGGAATGGCACGTCGAAAGGCTCATGGCTGCTCAAGGTCTGGAGCACCTTGAAATATGGCTGAGTCTCAGAGAGTGCCTCTTCACTCGTGATGAGGTTGAAAGTATAGTCGAACATAATGCCATCAGGAACGCCCCACTTCGACAGACGGTCGGTGATAGGGAAGTCTGTGTCGCGCACAATGTCGATAAAGTTGCCCGAACGGAGGAACCCTTTCTGATTTGTAAAATCGACATCTCCCCCATGGATATACTGAAGGCTGTAGCCGTTCTCATTCAGGCGTTTCGACAGATGCTGCATATTGTTGCACTTGTTCTGATCCTTCATGACGCTATAAGTCGGCTGACCAGGATAGCTCGCCAAGATCGATACTATGCCTCGGTCGGTGCGGAAGCTATTGGCAAAAAAATTAGTAAAGCCTATGCCTTCACCATAAAGACGGCTGACATTTGGAAGAATGCGAGGGTCAGCATCAGGATTGATAGCCGTGCAAGCCGAAGCATTGAAACTCTCAAGAAGCACGAGCAGAATATTCGGCCGATCGGTATTGAGCAGTTCTCGGTCAATCGGAGAGAAAGCATTGGCAGTCGAATCCCCTTGATTGACACCGAGACGCAAGAGATCGAGCATAGCCTCCTCGGCCTCCTCGTCGCTCATGAAACGATATTGTTTCGACAGGTCTTTCTTGCCCAATGACGAGAAGAAACTAAACATCGGATTGGTGGCAGCCTGATTGAGAGGCATCTCCTGGCTGAAATATACACGACCGACATTCATGGTCGATGTGGTAACACCTCCACGGATGGCTACAAAGAGCAAACCGCAAAGCAAGATAGCAATAGCCGAACGTCGGAGAAGCTGATTGAGGAAAGGCACGTCGAAAGGATACTCATAATCATGAGAATAGAACCTGATCAATGCCTTTTGCAGCAACCACCACAGAACAGCCAAAACCAGCGGAAAGACAATGATAGCCCACACAGGAGCATAGCCTATGGCACTAACAGGATTGTCGAGGAAGAAACCAAGCGCAGTCGAGTCAATACGGAATCCCCAATGAGAATACAGCTCAAGATCGACAAAGAAAATCAAGAGCAGAGGAATGATGATGAGACGCAGGTACCATCGCATGAACAAGACATGCCACTGACCAGGAATCCATATATCGACAAGAGTCAAGACAAAAGGCAAAGCCATGACATAACCTGCGCATGTGATGTCATGAGGTAATCCATACCAAATGACATTGAGCCATTGACTGAAGTCATAGACAGAAAAGACATCCCAATGATAGAGCATAAAAAGCGGCTTTTGCACAATGAAAAGCAGCACAAAAACGAAATATAATGCTATCTTTTTTTTCATTTTATACCATATTTTGTCGCAAAGTTAGTAAATTTCAAATAATTTGAGTATCTTTGCGGCATAAAAAACAAAATATTTAGATTATTATTTTACAAAAATGGAGAAATTATTGAGAATCAATAAGTATTTAAGCGAATCTGGAGTCTGCTCTCGCCGTGAGGTGGACGAGCTGATAGAAACAGGCCGAGTGGAAGTCAATGGACTGCCTGCTCGCATAGGTATGCAGATTGACTCAGAGAAAGACAAGGTTACTGTAGATGGACAACTGGTGGATCCAAATAAACCAATGACTAATGCCATCAACAAGGAGGTATTGATCAAGCAAGCAGAAAACACTCCTTGGTGGGTTGAGCATAATATGGAAAAAGAAGCTCGTCTTGAGGCTCTGAAACAAAATCCTAAGAGCAAGCTGCTTCGCAATGGTCGCAAGAATCAGAACAAGAAGTCGGTCAGCACAAAGACTTTGGGTCAGCTGAAGGCTGAGGCTTCTCGTGCTGCGGCAATTAAGACGCGCGGACACAGTTCGGAAGAGAAACAAGCCAAGAACATTGCAGTCCAGGCCGCAAACAAGGAAGTCGAGAAAAAGATGGCTGTGCGCAATGAGAACCGTCGTGCCAAAAGCTTCAGCGAGGCTGTGGCAAAACTCAACAATCCTGCTCACGACCTAAAGGAACGTCGCGTGGAAGGTGTGAATCCTAAGGCTGCCAGCCTCCGTGCCAAGAAGGCTGCACCAAAGAGACCTTGGAAAAAGAAGAAATAAGTGAATGAAAAAAAATGACAGCAGAGCACATTGCCTTGCTGTCATTTTTATTTATTATCACAAAGACTTAGCGACCGATGCTCATTCGGTCACAAGCTCTCCAATCAGTTCATAGACTCCTGCCGACTTTATCTTCACATTGTAGAATTGACCCACTTCCATATCGCAGGAATCGACTGCAACAAGCACCTCAAGATCAACCTCTGGCGAATCATATTCTGTACGTCCCACGTAATAGTCGCCTTCTTCACGATCGATCACGACCTTAAGCACCTTGCCGACCTTCTCTTCCTGAATCTCTGCAGTTATCTCCTCCTGAACAGCCATGAGCTTATCAAGACGGCTCTGCTTGACATCGGCAGGGACATCATCGTCATAATGACGTGCGGAATATGTACCTTCTTCCTCACTATAGGCAAACGCTCCCATGCGTTCGAAACGCTGACGCTTCACGAAATCGACAAGAAACTCGAAGTCCTCTTCGGTCTCGCACGGGAAACCTACCATGAGCGTAGTACGAAGATGAATGCCAGGAACTTCCTTTCGGATACGAGCTAAAAGTTCCTCTGTTTCCTTGCAAGTGACATGGCGCAGCATTCGGTCGAGCACATGGTCGGAAGCATGCTGCAGTGCAATATCGAGATACTTGCAGACATTAGGATATTTGGCCATCACAGGCAAGAGGTCGAGAGGGAAATCGTTTGGATAGGCATAATGAAGGCGAATCCACTCGACTCCGGGGATCTGTGCAATCTTCTCGACAAGTTCAGCGATATTGAATCTACCATAAAGATCCTTGCCATAGCCCGTCAGATCCTGAGCTATGAGCTGGAACTCATGCACTCCATTGGCAACGAAAGTACTGATTTCTTCGACTATCTCTTCGATAGGACGAGACTTGTAGCGACCTGTAATAAGCGGAATGGCACAATAGGCGCACATTCGGTTGCAGCCCTCTCCTATCTTGATATATTCGTAATGCGACGGAGTGGTACGGAAACGCTTTGCCTTGAGCGAATCGTCCCAGCGATGACCGAGATCAGCAAGAATCTGCTTCCAGTCGAACTTGCCATATATCCGGTCTATTTCCGGAATCTCTTCAAGCAGTTCAGTGCGATAACGCTCAGAAAGGCAACCCATGACAAAGATCTGACCAATCTTTCGGCGTTTCTTCGCCTCGCTCAGTTCCAATATCATGTTGATGCTCTCCTCCTTGGCATCGCCAATAAAGCCACAGGTATTGACAATGACGATTTCGCCCTTGACATCATCAGCATCGTGGAACATCTTGTAGCCACAAGCAGCAAGCTGCCCCATCAGACGCTCGCTATCGACGAGGTTCTTGCTACACCCCATTGTTATGAGGTCAATTCTGTTCTTTATCATTTTCCAAAGAGACTATCTACGAATGCACGGTTGTTGAAGATCTGAAGATCATCGAGCCCCTCACCAAGACCAATATAACGCACAGGAGTACGGAGCTGGTCGCTGATGCCAATCACTACTCCACCCTTAGCTGTACCATCGAGCTTAGTGATTGCCAAGGCAGTGACATCGGTCACAGCTGCAAACTGCTTAGCCTGTTCGAAGGCATTCTGACCTGTACTACCATCGAGCACAAGAAGCACCTCTGGCTCACTATCGGTCACGACCTTCGAGATGACCTTGCGTATCTTGCCCAACTCATTCATCAGTCCCACCTTATTGTGCAGACGTCCTGCTGTGTCGATGATCACCACATCGGCATTCTCCTTGACAGCATGACTCACAGCATCAAAAGCTACACTAGCTGGGTCACTGCCCATCTGCTGACGCACCACAGGCACGCCTACACGGTCACCCCAGATCTGAAGCTGGTCGATAGCAGCTGCACGGAAAGTATCGGCAGCACCAAGAATAACCTTATTGCCCGCTTTCTTGAACTGATAGGCAAGCTTACCGATAGTAGTAGTCTTGCCTACTCCATTGACACCTACCACGAGCATGACATAAGGGCGCTTCATACCCTGACGAAGGTTGAAGCCATCAAGTTCCTCGCGCTGGTTTTCAGCCAAGAGAGCAGTAATCTCCTGACGAAGGAGTTCGTTAAGTTCATCGGTACCGACATATTTATCCTTTGCAACACGATCCTGGATACGCTCGATGATACGCAGAGTAGTCTCCACACCGACATCGCTGGTGACCAGAATCTCCTCAAGATTATCGAGCACATCATCGTCGATGGTGCTACGGCCAGCCACAGCGTGAGCTATCTTAGAAAAAATACTCTGTTTGGTCTTGTCAAGACCATTATCCAAAGTCTCTTTATCTTTCTTCTTGAAAAAGTCAAAAAATCCCATAGTAAAAATAATTAAAAACCATTCTGAGACAGCGCGTCAATTTACTTTACACTGAGTGCAAAGATACAGTTTATTTTTGACACCCCCAAATAATGTCAGATAAAAAGAAACTGCAACGGAACATTTGCTTGTCCATTGCAGTCCTTATATTTCAGTTGAACTGAATTTTCGCGAATAAACTGATTGCAAATTACTTTGCAAGAATCTCCTTAACCTTCTCGTTAGGAACCATCTGCTCCTCGAAGATATATGCACCAGTCTTAGGAGACTTAACCATGCGGATTACCTTTGAGAATGTACGGCCATCACCTTTTTGGAGGGTTGCAACTACTTTTTTTGCCATAGTAATCTAAATGTTTTAATTATTACTTAATCTCCTTGTGGATTGTATATCTCTTGAGGAATGGGTTGTACTTCTTCAACTCGAGACGCTCAGTTGTATTCTTGCGGTTCTTAGTTGTGATGTAGCGAGACATTCCTGGAACGCCTGTACCCTTCTGCTCAGTGCATTCAAGGATAACCTGAACGCGATTGCCTTTAACTTTCTTTGCCATAGTTATATCTCCTTGAAATTAACCGATTACATATCCTGCATCACGGAGTGCTGCAGTGATACCCTTCTTATTGATTGTACGAATAGCTGCAGTTGAAACCTTGAGATAAACAAAGTCATCGAGTTCTGGAACATAGAACTTCTTAACCTGCAGGTTTACATTGAACAAGCGCTTAGTGCGACGCTTCGAGTGTGAAACGTTATTTCCGCTACCTGCCTTCTTACCAGTGAGCTGACAAATTTTAGACATATTGGTCGTTGTTTTATATCGGCGGATTCCGGGTGGCACATTAGAGTGGATGTACGTCCTTGCCCGCACTGATACGGATGTTTAATAGTTAATAATTCTGTGCTTTATGTGATAAACTGTAGAATGTGCGGTTGGGGCAGGTGCATCACTCCCTACCCTGGGGTGCCACAATACAATTACCTTCAAAAGCGGGTGCAAAGATATGAATTTCTTGTCAATCTGCCAAATAAATCCTCACTTTTTTGCTTTTTTCTTGGCAATTAGTTCTTCCAAGAGCTTCAAAGAAGCATCTGCGGCTTGCAAAATCACATTTTCTCGGTCTCCTTGAAAGCAGAATGTGCGTGCTATTGTCTCATCTGGAATATGTGCGGCAATACACACTGTGCCCACAGGCTTGCCCGGTTCGGCTCCTCCAGGTCCAGCTATTCCGGTCGTTGACACCGAGCAGTCCGACTGAAGCAATCGTGCCACTCCTTCTGCCATCTGACAAGCTGTTGATTCGCTCACTACACCCTCGCTCACATCGACACCAAGCACCTGTTCCTTGACCGAAACGGCATAAGACACCACCGCCCCCTTGAAATAAGCCGACGAGCCAGCGACAGCCGTTACCATCGAGGCTATAGTGCCACCGGTACAGCTTTCAGCCGAAGACAAAGTATATCCGTATGCGGTCATCAGCTGACCGATACGGATACCCATTTCGTTATCGTTGCAGAACCTCATACCTGGTCTTTGATATTGTCACGACACTCATTGATATATGCCAAGAGCTTCTCGCTGTCGTGTTGCCTGATAATCTGTGACAGATGATGAAGTCGGTCGCAGATAAGATCTATCTGCTTTGGAGAATGTGGATTGAAGAGAATCTCGGTGAGGAGATAATCATCCTCGTTAAGCAATCCTCGGGCAATAGCCATGTGCTTCTTGAACGTTGTACCCGGAGCATCCTGAGGCTTCATGACTCCCGTGAAAGCAAGCGTTGAGACAAACGGAATACTGAGAGAATAGGCGATGGTCTCGTCATGCTCTTCGAACGTATAGTCATAGATATTCAGTTTCAATCCGGCATATACCTCACGGAAGAAAGCCTTGCCAAACGGATCAGACTCCTTGATGATAACAGTATAGTTTTGGCTCAAATCAGCAAGATTGGCAAAAGTCGGGCCGAACATCGGGTGTGTTGATACGAAAGGATGACCTGCCTCCTTGTAAAACTCAGGAAGACCCGTCTTGACCGAAGCAATATCCGAGATCATGCACTTTGGATTGAGATAAGGCAGAACCTCCTTGAAAGCCAAAAGAGTATTCTTGATTGTCACAGCATTGATGAGCAAGTCGGGGTCAAACTCCTTGATCTCGTCCATCGTCGTAAAGCGACGAGTATTCAGGCAATAGCGCAGTTTCTCGGGATGACGCGCATAGACAGCCACATCGTGCTCCATGCACAATGTATCTGCCATGAACATGCCCATCTTGCCTGCTCCTAAGATAACTATTTTCATAACCTTGTTATTTATTATTAATGAGTGCAAGCTGCTTGCGCACCGACTCTGCATGAATAGCCTCAAACACTTCCTTGACAAACTCTTCGCTCATGCCCATTTCTACACCTTGCTGAGAGCGCTTGGTGAGAATCTCGTCATAGCGTCCAGCCTGGAGCACCTGCACATCATTCTCCTTCTTGTACTGGGCAATCTCGCCTGATACGCGCATACGCTTTGCAAGAATCTCGAGAATCTGTTCGTCAATCTCGTCTATTTGGTGACGAAGGTCAGTCAACGACTCTGTAGTTACTGCATGATCGCGGATCACGAGTTCCGAGAGGATCTGCTGAAGCGTTTCAGGAGTAACCTGCTGCTTTGCATCACTCCAAGCACAATCTGGATTACAGTGACTTTCAATAATGAGACCATCGAAACCAAGATCCATAGCCTGCTGAGAGAGTGGCTGTACGAGATCACGACGTCCACCGATGTGAGATGGATCACAGATAATAGGCAGATTTGGATAACGACGACGGAGCTCAATAGGCAAGTGCCACTGTGGAAGGTTGCGGTAGATCTTCTTGTCGGCACTTGAGAATCCTCGGTGGATCACTCCGATGCGAGTAATACCAGCACGATAGATACGTTCGATGCCACCAATCCAAAGCTCAATATCAGGGTTTACAGGATTCTTGATGAGCACAGGCACGTCATGGCCCTTCAACGCATCGGCAATCTCCTGCATAGCGAAAGGATTGGCAGTGGTACGAGCACCGATCCAAAGGATATCGACACCAAAAGCGAGTGCCGCATCAACATGAGCCTTTGTAGCAACCTCAACGGCTGTGTACATGCCTGTCTCATGCTTGAGACGCTGGAGCCAAGGAAGACCTACGACACCTACGCCCTCGAAGCCTCCTGGCTTGGTACGAGGCTTCCAGATGCCTGCACGGAAGATCTTGATGCCCTTTGCGGCCAATTCACGTCCTGTTGTCATTACCTGTTCTTCACTCTCTGCACTACAAGGACCAGCAATCACCAGTGGTCGTGTAGCTTCAATACCTGGAAGAAGTATTGATTCAAATTCCATTTCCATAATATATCCAAATTTATTATTAATAATTACCTAACATTACAGTCCTGCACTCTTGATACGACTGAGAGCTTCCTGCATCTTCTCGACAGGGGCACAGAGTGAGATTCGTATGAAACGCTCTCCATTCTTGCCGAAGATAAAGCCTGGAGTGATGAATACTCTTGCATTCTGGAGTATTGGCTCAGTGAGCGTTTCGCATGTCTCGTAATGCTCTGGAATGCGCCCCCAAAGGAAGAGTCCACTCTGCTCAATGTCAAATTCACATCCTAGGTGCTTCATAATCTCTTCGGCTGCTATGCGTCGTTCGCGATAGGCTTTGTTCTGCTCCACGAAGAACTCCTTTGGATTATTCAGTGCAGCCACCGCAGCTTTCATCACCGGACGGAACATACCCGAATCGACATTGCTCTTCACGCGTGTAATCCACTGTATGAACTCCTTCTTCGCACAACAGATACCCTGTCGCCATCCAGCCATACTGTGAGTCTTTGACATCGAGTTGAACTCGATGCAGATATCCTTTGCGCCTTCAATCTGAAGGATACTGAGAGGATTGTCGTTGAGGATGAAACTATATGGATTATCGTTGACAATCACTATCTGATGGCGACGGCCGAAATCGACAATCTTCTCCAGAAGCTCGCGCGATGCCTTATGACCAGTCGGCATGTGAGGATAATTGACCCACATCACCTTCACCTCGTCGATGCCTGGCATATTGTCGAGAGCATCGAAGTCCGGCTCCCAGTTGTTCTCGTATGTCAGATCATACTTGATCATGTCGGCTCCACAGAGTTTATTTACCGAAGAGTAGGTTGGATAACCCGGGTCTGGCACAAGCACCTTGTCACCGGGATTGACAAATGCCATTGTCACATGCATAATACCTTCTTTGCTTCCTATGAGAGGCAGAAGCTCGGTAGCGGGATCGAGATCCACACCATACCATTGCTTATAGAAGTCCGCCCATCCCTTGCGCAACTCTGGCAGTCCTGCAAAAGTCTGGTAGCTATGCGCATCCGAGCGACACACATCTTCAATCAGTGCATCAATAGTGCTGTCAGACGGACGGAAATCAGGGCCTCCCACACCGAGGTTGATGACAGGCACGCCTCCGTCTTGATTCATCATTGCTACTTGCTTGAGTTTGCGAGAGAAGTAGTATTCTTCGACATGGCTGATACGCTCAGCCGGTTGTATAGTTTTCATTGATTATATAATAATGTTCTTAATTCAATTCGATGTTTTCTACATATTCGCCCAAAACCTGAAAATCGTTGCTGAAAGGACGAACAGCCTCCAATGCCTGACGATAGACGATATAATCATCGAACGTCACATCAACAAAGAAACGATATTCCCACTCACGGCCGATGATTGGCATAGACTGTATCTTGGTGAGGTTGATGCCATAGAAGCTCATAATGGTGAGCACCTTCGACAGACTACCATGTATATGGCGGACACTGAACACCAGGCTTGCCTTGTTGACCTTGTTGCGATCTACCATCAGATCGTCGAACTTATCCTGAAGAATCAGGAATCGTGTGAAGTTGCGCTTGTTGGTTTCAATGGCGCGAGCCAGGATTTCCAGTCCATAGAGGTTGGCAGCATATTCGCTGCATATAGCCGCATGTCCCATGAGTTTCTGATTGGCTATGATTCTAGCCGCACCAGCAGTATCATCGACTTCCACTATCTTAACACCAGGCATTGTATCAAGGAACACCTTACACTGCATGAGTGCAATCGGATGACTGTTGACCTCGTTGATATCTTCAATCTTCTGCCCTGGCAAGGCACACAAGACATGAGAGATATGCAGTCGATGCTCGCCAATGACCACACGCTGGCTGTTGCGCAATAGCTCGTGATTCTGCAGCAGGTTACCCGCGATGGTATTTTCGATCGCCATGATACCCATGAGATGCGAATCAGAAGCCAAAGCCTCAAACAGAGTCTGGAACGTCTGACTTGGGACTATCTCAACCTCCTTGCCCTCGAAATACTGTCGGGCGGCCAACTCATGGTAGCAGCCCTGCTCACCCTGAATAGCCACTCTTATCTTCGAACAATGTTCATCAGAATTATCCATATACCTTAAATAAAAAAAAAAATCCCAGACAAAACCTTGTCGGGACTCATATTGCATTTATGTTGTTACTGTTTTCATAATGACCTATGCACACGTTTACCCGACCTTACTAACTTTAGCAAAGTAATAGTAATAATAAAATCGGCCAAACAAATTGTTCATACGACACATGTTTTAAAACTTTTGACGGTGCGAATATATGTCAAAGGATTGTAACTGCCAAACTTTTTTCCGATTATTTGCGTATTAGACACTACAAATTACACGATTTGACACCGAGAGCAAGCTTTTTGTCGATAGAAAATGACAAAATCTGCATTTTTTGGATTATATTTGCAAAGTCTTTTACGCCAAGTAAAACTATAACTAATCATACTAAATTAAGTAACAATTATGGTAAACTACAAAGAACTCGGCCTTGTAAACACCCGTGAGATGTTCAAGAAGGCTGTTGCAGGCGGTTACGCTATCCCAGCATTCAACTTCAACACTATGGAGCAGATGCAGGCTATCGTACAGGCTGCTGTTGAGACAAAGTCTCCAGTTATCATGCAGGTATCTAAGGGCGCACGCAACTACGCTAACGGTACTATTCTCCGCAACCTTGCCAAGGGTGCTGTAGAATATGCTAAGGAGCTCGGTTGTGAGAACCCACAGATTGTTCTTCACCTCGACCACGGTGACACTTTCGAACTCTGCAAGGATTGTATCGACAATGGTTTCTCATCAGTTATGATCGATGGTTCACACCTTCCATACGAGGAGAACGTTGCTCTTGCAAAGAAGGTTGTTGAGTACGCTCA